>ERZ1090861.1067-NODE-1067-length-14837-cov-7.880598_pt1 | contig 14837 bp, 11 predicted proteins | sample MGYA00478482_ERZ1090861 | MGnify/ENA primary metagenome ERZ1090861 (study PRJEB33644, sample SAMEA5815744) | chicken gut metagenome | biome: Chicken; feature: Gastrointestinal Tract; material: Caecum | place: Ireland | collected 2019-01-01 | study: A study of... | reverse complement strand
AAAATGAAATTGCTTCTTCGATGCTAAAAGACGACTTAAGTCCTAGTTTAATTTCCAAATATACTGGATTAAGTCAACAAGAAATCTTACAACTAAGATAACAAAGAAGAGATTGATGTTTTGTTAAAAATGTCACTCTTTTTGTTTGAATGAAATGGCAAAAATTGGAAATGACGTTTTCTTTTTTGCTTGCTATTTTCTCTCTTTCCTGCTATACTCTAAGTATCTAGAGAAGTCGTGATGGACGCAAGTATAAAACCGACTAAAGAAACGATACGGGAGCTGCTGATGAGTGTCTTACCTGTGTTGAATACCTTTTCTTGTGATTAGGGATCCTAGAAGGTAGACTATGCGCACCCACCTGTACATAGGTATAGGTTTTATCGTTAGTCTTCGAACGCTTCTTTGGATCTTTTTTTTGCAAAAATTTTCAAATATAGTTGACAATATGACAAGTTGTCACATATAATGGAATGGCATGCGAAAGAAGATGAGAAAGATGCCGAGTAATACTTTTTTAAGGCTTCCTTTGGAAAAGCAAGATAAACTATTAACGATAGCACGTTATGAGTTTACAAATTTTCCATATGCTAGTGTTTCTTTAAATCAAATTATAAAAAAAGCTGGTATTTCTAGAGGTAGTTTTTATATGTATTTTGAAGGAAAGGAAGACCTTTACTTTTATTTGATTGATCGTTACTTATTGCAAGGATTTTCGATTATGGAAGAAGTACTAGAAGAAGAAAAAGGGGATTTTTTCTTAGCTAGTGTTTCTTTTTTTGCGAAAATCTTAGATTTTTGCTCTTTAGAAGAAAATCGAGCTTTTATCAAGCAGACGATTGAAAATACTACTTTTTATGAAGAAAGTAGCGAGCGAAAAAGACATATTGTGTTACATTCCTTTGAACAATTAGAAAAACTAGTGTGTCAAGAGCAATTTACTCCTCTTGGAAAGAAGCATTTTCGAACATTAGCAATGCAGGTGTTTCATTTGATGATGAGAAACTTATTTCGAGTTTTACATCAGAATGAAAGCAATAAAATTGTATTACAGGAATTTAAAGAACAACTTCTTCTTTTGAAAAATGGAGTTATAAGAAAGGATGATGTAGATGCTAAAGCTGCTTAAGTTTTTGAAAAAAAATGTATTTCAGATTCTTTTGATTGTTGTGCTTCTTGTTTTTCAAGCGAATTGTGATCTTGCTTTGCCGGATTATACTTCGCGTATTATTAACGTTGGAGTACAGCAAGGTGGGATTGCAGAGACAACCCCAAAATTAATTCGCAAGAGTAAATTAGAAGAGATTTTACTTTTTGTGGATGAAGAACAAAAAGAAGAAATTTTAGATCATTATGAACTTGTGACAGAAAAAAGTGAGGAATATCCTTATGATGTTGTAGAAGAAGAGGGTATTTATGTTTTAACAAGTGATGATTATCAAAATAGTGAATTTGAACGGTCGATGCTTGTTGACTATATGATGACGACAGAAGAACAAGAAGGTGTAGCCGTTCAAGAACAGATGAAGGAAAATCTTCCAAGCGAAATGCAACAGATGGAGCTTATCGATGTGATTAAGATGATGCCAGAGGAGCAACTTGCTTCCATGCGGGAGAGTATTCATGAACAATTTGAAGAAATGCCAGATACGATTGTTAGTCAAAGTGCCACCAGTGTTATTCGAAGTGAGTATCAAGAAATTGGAGTTGATACGGATCAAATTCAAACCAACTATATTTTTGTTTCTGGTCTTAAAATGTTAGGTCTTGCTCTTCTTAGTATGGCTTTAACGATTAGTGTTTCTTTACTAGCTTCTCGAATTGGAGCTTCTCTTGCGAAACGGGTACGGCAAGCAGAATTCCATAAGGCTTTACGTTTTTCCAGAGCAGAGTATAAGAAATTTGGAATTTCTTCCTTAATCACACGGAGTACGAACGATGTTCAACAAGTGCAATTAATGATTGTTATGACACTTCGACTTCTTATTTATGCTCCAATTTTGGCTTTAGGAGCAGTGCAAAAAGTATTAACGACTGCGCCTTCTATGACCTTTATTATTTGGGTTGGAATTGCGGTTGTCTTTAGTATTGTGATTAGCTTGTTTGTGATTGCTATGCCAAAATTCAAGAAATTACAGAAACTTTTGGATCGCTTGAACCAAGTTACGAGGGAGATCATTACAGGAATTCCAGTTATTCGAGCTTTTAGTAATCAAAAATATGAAGAGAAACGTTTTGATAAAGCGAATGTTGATTTAAAGAAAACCAATTTGTTTGTTAACCGTGTTATGAATATTATGATGCCTACCATGATGTTTACGATGAATGGTATTTGTATCTTAATTATTTGGAATGGAGCGCATGGTATTGATCAAGGACTAATTCAAGTTGGTGACATGTTAGCCTTCATTCAATATTCAATGCAAATTATTATGGCATTCTTAATGATTAGTATGTTCTCAATTCTATTACCAAGAGCGAATGTTTCAGCAAGTCGTATTATGGAAGTCTTGGAGGAAGAGGAATCTATTAAAAATCCAGAGCATCCAAAAACATTTAGTAAGAGAATTCAAGGAGAAGTGGAATTTAAAAATGTTTCTTTCCGTTACCCAGATAGTGATGAAGATGTCTTAACAGATATTAGTTTTAAGGCAACAAAAGGAACAACGACAGCTTTTATTGGTAGTACTGGTTCTGGAAAGAGTACGTTAATTAACTTAATACCACGGCTTTATGATGTTACAAATGGAGAAATTTTAGTGGATGGAGTTAATGTCAAGGATGTATCCTTGAAAGATTTACATCAAAAGATTGGTTATGTACCACAAAAAGGAATTTTATTCTCAGGAACAATTGAAAGTAATATAAAATTTAGTGATGAAAATATGTCTGATGAACAGATGATCAAAGCAGCTCAAATTGCTCAAGCAGAAGAGTTTATCTTAGAGAAAAAGAAAGGTTATCAAAGTGAAATTAGTCAAGGTGGTACCAATGTTTCAGGTGGACAAAAGCAACGTCTTTCGATTGCTCGGGCGGTAGCGATGAATCCGGAAATTTATATTTTCGATGATAGTTTTTCGGCTCTTGATTTTAAAACAGACTATTTGTTACGGAAAGCTCTTTATGAGAATGCCAAAGATGCTACTATCTTTATTGTAGCGCAACGAATTAATACGATTATGAAAGCGGATCAAATCGTTGTTCTTGATGAAGGAAAAGTGGTAGGTATTGGACGACATGAAGAATTATTAAAAACTTGTGATGTTTATCGAGAGATTGCAGAAAGTCAATTGTCAAAGGAGGAATTAGAAGATGGCCAAAGTGCAGAATAAAAGACGCCCTATGATGGGTGGACCTCAAGGTATGGCTGGAGCAGGCGAAAAAGCGAAAGACTTCAAAGGTACGGCAAAAAAGCTATTGCATTATTTAGGCACTTATAAAGTTAGTATCTTTTTGGTTATTCTTTTCGCAATTACTAGTGCGGTCTTCTCTATCTTAGGCCCTAAAATTTTAGGAAATGCGACGACGGAAATTTTCAATGGTTTAGTTGGAAAAATTACGGGAGCAACAGCGGGAATTAATTTTGGAAAGATTGCTGGTATCTTATTAACGTTGCTTGGACTCTACATTATTAGTATGATTTTCTCTTATTTGCAGGGATTTATTATGAGTGGCGTTAACCAGAAAGTCGCTTATAATTTAAGAGATCAAATTTCGAAGAAAATGCATAAATTACCTCTTTCTTACTTTGAAAGTAAGACGACAGGAGAAATATTATCACGGGTGACGAACGATGTTGATACTTTATCACAAAGTTTGGATCAAAGTTTAACTCAAGTTATCACTTCGATTACGACATTAATTGGTGTTTTGATCATGATGCTTACGATTAGTCCATTAATGACGCTTGTTACTTTTGTTATTATTCCTATTGCATTGTTTTTAATGATGTTTATTATGAAACACAGTCAAAAATACTTTATGGCACAACAAGAGTACTTGGGTGATATCAATGGTACGATTGAAGAAACTTACTCTGGACATGATATTATTAACTTATTTAATAGTCAAGAGAAAGTACAAGAGAAGTTTGATAAGACCAATGAAGAGCTTTATCAGACCGCTTGGAAGAGTCAATTTTTCTCTGGTATGATGCATCCAATCATGCAATTTATTGGAAATTTAGGTTATGTTATTGTATCCATTCTTGGTGGATGGTTAGTGATTCAAAATAAAATTGCAGTAGGAGATATTTTATCTTTCTCTCAATATATTCGCCAGTTTATGAATCCTCTTGCGCAAATTGCTCAAGTTGGAAACTTATTACAGTCTATGATGGCAGCGAGTGAAAGAGTTTTTGAATTCTTAGATGAAGAGGAAGAAGTGAAAGAGGTTGAAAATGTTTCTTATGATATTGATCAATTAGGAAATGTTGTTACCTTTGATCATGTTTCTTTTGGTTATAATAAAAATAAAACAATTATTCATGACTTTAATGCTACCATGAAAAAAGGACAAAAGATTGCCATTGTTGGTCCGACGGGAGCTGGAAAAACAACCATTGTTAAATTATTAATGCGTTTTTATGATGTTAATAGTGGAAGCATCAATATCGATGGTGTTAATATCAAAGATATGAAGCGAAATGATTTGAGAAGTCTTTTTGGAATGGTTTTACAAGATACCTGGTTATATAGCGATACGGTTCGAGAGAATATTCGTTATGGTAATTTAAAAGCTAGTGATGATCAGGTAGAGGATGCGGCCATCGCTTCCCATGTGGATCACTTTATTCGGACTTTACCATCTGGTTATGATATGGTCTTGAATGAGGAAAGTGATAACGTTTCTCAAGGACAAAAACAACTTTTAACCATTGCCAGGGTTATTTTAAAGGATCCGAAGATCTTAATTTTGGATGAAGCGACTTCTAGTGTTGATACTAGAATGGAGCAATTGATTCAAGAAGCAATGGATCATTTGATGGAAGGTAGAACGAGCTTTGTCATTGCGCACCGTTTATCTACCATTAAGAATGCTAATTTAATCTTAGTGATGAAAGATGGAGACATTGTGGAACAAGGAACCCATGAAGAATTGTTAGAGAAAAAAGGATTTTATGCCGATCTATATAACTCTCAATTTGAAAGTGTTTCAGAATAGAGGCGAATGTCTCTTTTTTTGTTTGTTTTTTTATGCTATTATAGGTTATAATAAGTTAGTAAGAATATGAATAAGCTTGGAGATGATAAAATGAAGAGGCCAGTTGTGCTTTGTATTTTAGATGGTTGTGGAATGAGAAAAGAGACGGATGGTAATGCTTTTTCTCATGCGAAAAAACCTAATTTTGATTTTTTATGGAATCATTATCCTCATAGTCTTTTAGAGGCTAGTGGGACAGCAGTCGGGCTTCCTGAAGGACAAATGGGAAATAGTGAAGTAGGTCATATGAATATTGGAGCTGGAAGGGTTGTGTATCAACCGCTTGAGTTTATTAATCAGGCCATTTTGGATCGCTCTTTCTTCCAAAAAAAAGAGTTTTTAGAAGTGTTTGATCATGTAAAAAAGCATCATTCTACTTTACATTTTATGGGATTATTATCCGATGGCGGTGTCCATTCTCATATTAATCATTTCATGGCATTAATTGATATGTGTCAAGAACAGGATATTCATGATGTTTGTTTTCATGTTTATCTGGATGGACGCGATGTGGATCCACATAGCGCAGGAATTTATTTAAACCAATTAGAAGAAAAAATTGCTGAAGTTGGTTTTGGTACTATTGCTACCATAAGTGGACGTTATTATGCCATGGATCGAGATAATAACTATGATCGGTTAAAGAAAGCTTATGATGCGATTGTCTTTGGGGAAGGTGATCGGGCCAAGAATTATCAAGAAGTGTTAGAAAAAAATTATGCCAAAGATATTACGGATGAGTTTATGACACCGACTGTGCTTGCGGATAAAAAAATAGAGGATGAAGATGGTATCATTGTCTTTAACTTTCGTCCCGACCGTTTAAGAGAGATGATGACGGCTTTGACGAATCCAGATTTTCAGGAGATGGAAGTAAAACACTTTTCGGATTTAAAAGTGGTTACAATGATGCCGGTGACGGAGTCTGTTCTTTGTCCTTCTGTTTTTCAATTACCGGATTTAAAAATGACACTTGGCGCTTATTTAGAAAAGTGTCAAAAAACACAATTACGCATTGCAGAAACGGAGAAATATGCTCATGTTACGTACTTTTTTGATGGAGGAATTGAAGAAAATTATAAAGGAATGAAGAAGATTTTGATTCCCTCTCCGAAAGTTGCTACTTATGATTTAAAGCCAGAAATGAGCGCTTTGGAAGTGACCGATACTTTATTAAAAGAACTTGATCAAGATGTTTTTGATGTGGTGATTTTAAACTATGCGAATGGAGATATGGTTGGGCATACTGGCGTTTATGAAGCAGCCATCAAAGCAGTAGAAGTCTTAGATGAATGTTTAGGTAGGTTATATCAAAAAGTAAAAGAAAAAGAAGGAATTTTGTTGATTACAGCGGATCATGGTAATTGTGATATGATGTGGGATGAAAAGCATGTTCCAGTAACAAGTCATACGACTTCTTTGGTGCCTTTTATCATTACCAAAGAAAACCTTACTTTAAAAAATGGAAAGTTGGCCGATATTGCCCCTACGATGTTATCTCTTTTATCGTTAGATGTTCCAGAAGAAATGACAGGCGAAAATTTAGTGGAATCTGAAAAATGATAAAAAAGTTTTTTCAAAAATATCGCCCGCCTAAATTTCTTCTTTTTTTCTTTTTACTCATTCCTCTTCTATTATGCTTTAAAAATAATATGCGCCTTGATAATGATACTTGGTTTTTAATTCATAGTGGGGATTATGTTTTATCTTCGGGTATTCCTTATACAGAACCATTTACGATGCATCAAAATTTTGATTTTGTGATGCAGCAGTGGTTAAGTGCATGTATTTTTGCTCTTGTTTATCATAGTTTTGGAGCGCTAGGACTGGCTTGCTTTGTGACGTTGTTAGCTGGGGTTTTCTTATTCCTTTTTTATCGATTGTGTATGTTGCTCTCGAAACGTAATTTTTATCTTTCTTTTTTGCTCACCTTTGTGGTTGGATTACTTTTATCGCTTGGCTTTTTTGTTGCAAGACCACAGATTTTTAGTTTTATTATTTATGTTCTTTTGTTTTATTGTTTGGAAAGTTATATTCGGAAAAAAAAGAAACGTTATCTTTTCCTTTTGCCCATATTATCTTTATTAGAAATTAATTTACATGGATCGTTATGGTGGATGCTTATTTGTTTTATGATTCCTTACTTGATTGATTCTTTTTCCTTTTCTTTCTTTGGATTTCACGGAGAAGGGTATCCAAAGAAACCGTTGTTTCTTGCTTTTCTTTCCATGATTTTCGTCGCTTTCCTTAATCCTTATGGTCTTTCGATGTTAACTTATCTTTTTGTAGCTTATGGTTGTCCTTATATGCAGATGATTGTGGAGATGAAGCCCCCGACAATTAAAAGTTTTTTTGGTATTACCGTTTATGCTAGTATTTTATTCGTGATTTTTCTTTATTTACGAGATAAAAATAAGCCTTTGAAAGTGCGTTATTTTCTTTTGCTTTTAGGAACGATTTATTTGGCTTTAACAGCAAAGCGAGGTTTTCCTTTCTTTTTGATCGCTGCTATTTTTCCTTTGGCTTCTTATTTTGAGAAGAAAGGGAGAAGAATGAACATGCCTTTTTCTCTTCGGGGAACGGTTTTGAGTTGTACTGTTTTGACGTTTCTTTTTGGAAGTTGTTTTTTCCTTGTAAGTCAAGGGATACAGGTAGTTCATCCATTGGATGGGGCAGTCGAATATCTTGATACTTATGCAGATGAAGAAACAATGACTTTATATACCGGATTTGATGATGGAAGTTATTTAGAATTTCGTGGGTATCATCCTTATATTGATCCAAGAGCGGAAGTGTTTTTACCGGGTATTAATCATCAAAAAGATGTGTTAGGAGAATATTATCACTTACAGTATGAAACAGCAGATCCTATAGCGATTGAAGAATTTTTAGAGGAATATTCCTTTACCCATTTATTAATACAAAAGAAAGATATTTTATGGGATTACTTGGCAGAAAGTGACAGTTATCAGTTGGTTTATCAAGATAAAAAATACAAAATTTATATTCCAAAAGACGAAGATTTGATATAATAAAAGAATAGGAAGGGTCATATGAAAAGTAGAGAAGAGTTAAATCAAGAAAAACAAGATGAAATTATAAAAGAGCAAAAAAAAGAATCTCAAAAGAAGCTTGTAAAAAGAGTGGTTAAGATTCTTCTCTTTCTTTTTGTGTTTGTCTTTGCTCTTTGTTTTTATGTGACTTTTATTGGAACCGTAAAAATTATAGTAAAAGAAGAAACGGTGGCAGTAAGTTCCTTACCTTCTAGTTTTGATGGGCTAAAGATTATTCAGTTTTCTGATCTGCATTATGAGAATCAAACATTATTAGAAGATACCGTTCGTCTGATTAATCGGCGGAAGCCTGATCTTCTCTTCTTTACGGGAGATTTAGTCGATAAAGATTTAAGTACGGAAGAGAGGGAAAGTTTGGTGACAGAGTTAAAGAAGCTAACGGCTACTTTAGGAAAATATGCAGTTTTAGGAGAAAGTGATCAAGAGGATGCCAAGTCTATTTTAATTGATTGTGGTTTTACGATTTTAGATGATAATTATGAATTGATTTATTCCAATAGTTTGTCACCAATTTTATTGATTGGTTTAAATACAAATCAAGAGACTATTAATTATAGTCAAGCTTTTCAGTATTATAGTATGGAGGGGCATGATGAAAATATTTTCTCTATTTTACTGATGCATAAACCAGATTATATTGATGAGGCCCTAACTTATCATACTGTTAACTTGGCTATGGCGGGACATTCTCATTTAGGACAGGTACGGCTTCCATTTCTTCCGGCTTTTGTAAAGAAGGATCATGCTAGTAAATATACGGAAGATTACTATGACATTAATAATACCAAATTTTATATTTCTTCAGGGCTTGGAACAAGTGATTATCCTTATCGCTTTATGGCAAGGCCTAGTATTACTTTTTTAAGGCTCGTTAAAACCAGTTAAAGAATCCCTTTTTCTTTTTTTCTGCTTTTTTTAAATAGATAGGGATTTTTTTTATTTCTTCTTGGTATAAACGAATACTGATATTTCCGATTTTGCCTGTTTGAATGGTAGGGTCCATTTGAGCGATGATTTGGGTATTTTCTGCTTCTTCTTCGGTTAGAGGATAATAGAAAGATTCTTTAATGTAAGCAGTACCATTTAATTTTTCATCGGAAAGAGAGAAGGAATCTTTATCTATAATTTGGTAAAGATCATATTGATCAAACATTTCTTCATATAAATTTTTATGATTTTCATATTCGTTGCCATCATTTAAGGTGACAATGGTAAGGCGAAGGCCATCTTTTTCGGCTGTGGTGACTAAGGTTTTTCCAGCGCTTGGGGTATAGCCATTTTTGCCTCCCGTACAATATTCATAATTGTTTAAAAGTTTGTTGCGATTATACCAAAGATAGGTTTTATCTTCGGTTTTGACAATATGTTTATAAGTACCACTGATTTCGCGATATGTTTCTAAGTTTTTATAGGCATAACGACTCAGAAGAGCCATATCTTTGGCGGTAGAGTAATTTTGTGTTTCTTCATCAAGCCCATGAGAATTTTCGAAATTCGTGTTTGTCATACCAATTTCTTTTGCTTTTTGATTCATTTGTTTGACAAACTCTTCTTCACTTCCTGCTAGATAGTTGGCAATGACGACGGCGGCATCGTTTCCACTTCGAAGCATTAAGCCATAAACAAGATCTTCTAGGGTCATGGTTTCGCCCATCTGCATATAAATACTTGTTCCGTACATTTTTAAAACTTCTTCTCCAGCTGTAACATTTTCTTCTAATTTTCCACTTTCAAGCGCAAGGGTGGCAGTCATGATTTTGGTAATGGAAGCGATTAGACGGCGCTCATTACTATTTTTTTGATAGAGAATTCGCCCACTATCGATGTCCATGACGATGGTTGATGTGGCGGTATCTTGATGAGCAAAAACAGGAAAGGGAATTAAAAAGAGAATAAGTGTAAAAAAGATTTTTTTCAACATGGGTCACCTATAAAAAAATATGCAAGAAAACAAAATCTATGCTTTTCTTGCATTTTCTTTTCAATCCTTTTGCATATTTTTAAAAGTCATCACCGATAATTGTTCTATTGTTTCACAGAATAGTGTAATATCTCCAATTTTTAATGGATTATTTTGATAATCTGTATTTATGTTAATTTCTTCGATCATGGAGTAATAAGATAGCTTTTGTTTTTCGTTAATCAAAATAGGGGGATAAGCCCATTTTATTAGTTCATAGTTCATGATTAATCTCGCTACCCGTCCATTTCCATCACAAAAGGGGTGGATGTTAACTATGGCCATATGTAGTCTTACCGCTCTTTCAAAGGCTGTTAAGTTTTGCCATGTGGTTTCGTATTCCTTTTTTAATTCTTCCATTCTAAGAGGAACGAAAGAAGGCTTTGTGAATTCTATTTCTTTTCCACTACTATTTATTAGATAGTTCTCTCTTCTTTTATAATCTCCATCATTTTCAATCGCTTCATTACCAATGATTTGATGTAGTGTTTTCATTCTTGTTATAATGTCAATATCTTCTTTTAAAGTGTCAAAAATGTATTGAAAAGCTTTTTGATGGTTTATGGTTTCTTTTATTTCTCTTTGCCTCTTCTTATCCATAGTTGTTTCTATCTGATAAGTGTTGTTTAATATTTCTCTGGTGTCATTGAGAGTTAAGGTCATGTTGGTTCCTTCAATTCGGTTGGAGTGGTAAGTAAAAAGAATTCCAAATTCATGAACTAGGTAATCGTAATATTTCTTTTTTAGGGGCTTACTAAAATTGATTATTTTATTTTGAATTTTTGCTAAATCGAATATTCTATCTAACATGATACTAACACTCCTTAATAACAATTTTTGCTGTTTTTATTTCATTATATCACAGGATGGAAGCTTTTTCTTTTTTTGTTTTCTTTTTTTCTTGTTTGTGTTATAGTAGTAATGTAAGAGAATAGAGAAGGAGTGATCCACAAGTGAGAAAGAATTCCGTAAAAAAAAGAGTAGTTCGGGAAGAGCAAGTGGGAGTTTGGGTTTATGTTTTATTATTAACGGCAGTGACTATTTTAGGATGGGTTTTAGGTAATTTTGATTTTTCTGTAGGAAAAACGACGTTGACCATAGCAATTTTTGCTTATCCATTCCGTTATTTTATTGCCAATATTATTACTAAAAAGTATGGTTATAAGGAAACTTTTAATGCGATTAGTTATTCGGCCTGTTTACTGTTATTCTTTGCCATCGTCGCGAATATTTTAGGGCAGCAAGAAATTGATTATGTTCCTTTAACGGGTGAAATTTTAGGTTATTTAGCAAGTCAAGTTGTGAACTTAGTTTTCTATTATTATATCTTTATCAATACCGATAGTAATAAATTCGCTTTGCTTGCAACTTATATTTTAGCGATGTTAATGGATAATTTTATTAGTATGTTATTCTCAAGTCGGATGATTTTAGCGGATAGTTTTTGGAGAACTTATTTTGTGACGATTATTATCGAAGGAATTATTTCTGTTGGTTTAATCTTTTTGGATCTTAAGAAAATTCGAACGACCAGAAAAATTGTACATTAAGGGGAGAGGGTTTCATGAAAAGAAAAAAGGCAATTATTTTAACAATTTCTATTCTTGCTTTATGTGTTTGTACGGTAGGTATTTCTTTTGGTTATTTAACAAAAACTTTAACGGGAGAAAAAGAAGTAAGTATTGTCAGTGGAACCCTTCGGATTGATTTTCAAGATTCTAATATTATTACTTTAGATAATATTGCACTAATGTCCGATAGCAAAGGGTTAGCGAGTGAGCCTTATACATTTACGATTACAAATACCGGAAATATTACGGCTTATTATCAAGTTGGATTTGAAGATGATAGTGCGAATACTTTGAATACTCAGTTTGTTAAGATGAGAATGACTGGTGATAACGGATATGATTCGGGAGTGATTCGCAGAAGTTCTTTTGAAGATATTCTTTTGAGTGCGGAGTCGATGAAAGTGGAGGAAGATGTTACTTATCAGTTGTGGATGTGGTTGGATGAGAATGCTGATAATAGTGCCCAAGGAGGAATTTATCAGACAAAAGTTGTTGTGAATGGTCAAAGCAGTCCTTATGAAGAAGTGGGAACACCTGTCGCTGAAGTTCTTCTTGCTGGAGTTGGAGAGAATGGTGCCATTAATACAGATGATCCGGATCAAACCTTTATTACTGGAACCGATCCAAATAATTATATTTGGTATAGTGGAAAATTATGGAGGGCAGTAAGTATTGATCCAAGTGATAATAGTGTCAAATTAGTAACGCAATGGAATATTAGTTCCATTCCTTATAATGCAAGAGGTAATACAGCTTTTGAAGATAGTTATATGGAAGAGTGGTTAAATGACACCTCTGTAGATGGCTTTTTGGGAAATTTAAGAGATTATGAAAATTTTATCAAGACCGATAGTGTGTGGAACGCGACTTTAACGACAGCAACAACGAAGCCAGTGGAAACCACCATGGTAACCGCTCCTGTTGGTTTGTTAAATATCTATGAATATACGATGAGTTATAGCGGAACAACCTATCAAAATGGTTATTTGAATAATGGTATCTACTGGTGGACGTTAACCCCATATAGTACGTCACTCGTGCGTAGCGTGAACGACTACGGTAATGCGAGCTACGACAATCCGACTTATGCGTATGGCGTGCGGCCATCCATAAATCTAAAATCTAGTGTAAAAATTGTAAGTGGGGATGGAACAGAAAGTAATCCATATCGCTTAGCGGGTGATAATGATAGTAATTTAAATGGAACATTACTCAATACCAGATATAGTGGAGAATATATTATCTTTGGAACAAGAGAAAACATGTTATATCGAATTGTAAGTCATGAAACAAGCGGATTAACCAAGATAGTAAGTGTTGAACGCTTAGGAATTGCATCTGAATTTGGATATTCCAATACAGATATTTATTATTCTGATACTTCACCATTGGGTATTTTCTTAAATGGTGATTATTTGCAAAATTATGTAGGGTCTAGTTATGAAGGTATGATAGAGCCTCTAACAACATGGTATTTAGGTACTGTAGGCAGCGGGGCTAGTTATTGGTTAGCAAAATATAGCAGTACAACAGGAAATGAATTAACTTCAAATACTACGTTAACAGGGGTAGGATTGCTTCGCTATGGGGAATTAATGCTTGGTCAGTTTTCAGAAGATACTGGTTCATATTGGACCTTAACTCCATCAGATGCATCTCATGTGTATTCTCTTACTTCAGATGGTGGTGCAACGCCGGATACTGTTGTGTCGAGTAAGAGTGTCCGTCCTGCTATGAATCTAAAATCCAATGTTATAATCACTGGCGGAACCGGAACCAAAGAAGATCCGTTTACAATAGCTCTCCAATCATAATATAGATATGAGTACTTTGGTACTCTTTTTCTTTTGGTTCTAAAATCTTATTCTTATCATACATTGAAATAGAAAGGATTGGGGATTTATGAAACAGATTATTTCTTTTGAAAAAGAGATTGCTTTTAAAACAATGATCGGAGAGATTACGAGTATTTCTTTAGAACATACGCTACATTTTCAAAATGATAGTAATATTACTGGAGATTTAATTATTAGTGGTACTTATAAAATGACAGAAGCAAGTACGTTAGAAGAGAGTTTTGAGTATTCTTTACCGGTTGATATTATGCTTCAAAGTGAATTGGAAGAACAAGAACGATTGATTGCAATTGATAATTTTACTTATGCGGTGATGAATGAAGAAATATTGAAAGTCGATGTAGATATTTTAGTACAAGGGTTAGAAAAAATAGAAATATTAGAAGTTCCAGAAGAAATTGAGGAAGAAAAAGAAGAGGTAGTAGAAGAAGTTACTTTGGTAGATGAAGTAAAAGAAGAGAGTGAGGCAGAAGAAAAAGAGGAAGAGAAGAAAGGGGAAGAAGAGGAAATGTTAAGAGAAACGGTACAGGAGTCAATGCCAGATGAGAAAAATACGATGCAGAGTGAAGCGGAGTTTATGAATAGTCAAGAAGTGGTAGAATCTCTTTCTATGAATACGAAATCAGAAAAGAAAGAGGAGGAGAAAGTCGTGGATCAACATCAAGATGGGGCAGTTATGAATTCTATTTTTTCTCTTTTCGCGAATGCTGATGAGACTTATTCTACTTATTCTGTTTATATCTTAAGAGAAGAAGATAATTTAGAAGAAGTATTAAGTAAGTATAATATTACAAGAGAAGAATTAGGTTTTTATAATAACTTAGATGAAATAAGAGTCGGTAGTAAATTAATTATTCCAACGACAATGAAAGATGCCTAAGATCAGTAAATATGAATATCGAGGATCTTTAAAATATATCACTCTTGATGGGAAAAAGATAGTTGTAAAGAAGAAGAAACGTTATGATTTAGATAAAGTCTATCAATATTTAGAAGATCATGAGATTCATAATTATTTAAGACCTTATGAGATATTAGAACAAGAAGTGGTTTTTCCTTATATGGAACCCACTCTTTTAACGAAAGAAGAAAAGGCGGAAAAATTAATTTATGTTCTTAGTTTGTGGCAAAATAAAACAACGGTTTATAAAAAAGTTGATTTGGATGAAGTAAA
>ERZ1090861.1064-NODE-1064-length-14865-cov-8.894531_pt1 | contig 14865 bp, 10 predicted proteins | sample MGYA00478482_ERZ1090861 | MGnify/ENA primary metagenome ERZ1090861 (study PRJEB33644, sample SAMEA5815744) | chicken gut metagenome | biome: Chicken; feature: Gastrointestinal Tract; material: Caecum | place: Ireland | collected 2019-01-01 | study: A study of... | reverse complement strand
GAACAAGCGGACGAACAAGCGGACGAACAAGCGGACGAACAAGCGGACGAACAAGATGACGGTGCGGACGCGTCCGTAGAAAAATGACGTCTTTCGACCTGAAATAAAAGTCGGGCAGATGCCCGACTTTTTCTTTTCCGTTCGACTTTTACCATATTGGTTGGGGCGGGGATAATTGCAAATCAAAGAGATAATGCGTCGAAATCGCCGATATAAACCTCGTTTTTCGGCGTTGTGACGGAAACGGACAATGCGTTTCCGAACTCCGCCGCGTCGCCGTCCACGTCGAATACGGCGGGAGAGGAAAGGGAGATGTCCAGCTTTTTCACGGCGCGGAAGGTAATGTCTTTGCCGTGCTTTTCTTTGCCGAAGCCGATGAAGAAGGCGCGGAACAGCGGGAAGAAGATTCTGACTCTGTTCACGAAGTTGTCCTTGCCGGGGCTTCTTACGAGCAGAAGGTGGACTTTTCCGTCGTCGGGTTCGTAAAGTCTGTTGAAGCGGAAACCGAAACAGCGCATCGAGTCTATTGCCATAATGAGCGTGTAGTTGCCCGTGTAAACGTCGCCGTCCGCGGTGACGCGCGCGCCTATGTTCCAGACCTTGTATTCCCTTACGACGCGGAGAAGGTAGGCAAGCACGCCCATTTTTTGTTTTGCGGAGGAGTCCACCACATATCCGAGGGGAGTGAACGACCCCGTCGCGGCGACGTAGCCGAAATATCTGCCGGACACGTAGGCGTATTCGTAAAGCCGTATGAACTCCCGCCCTTCGCGGGATTTGCCTTTCGCCTTGGCACATTCGTTGAATGTCCCGAAGCCGTAATAAATCAGATTTACGTTTTCCTCGGCGCAGAGGTTGAGCGCGCGGTTGAACGTGCCGTCACCGCCGCACGCGACGACAAGGTCGTATCCTTTCGGCGACCATTCGTCCGTGTCGCAGGTTATTTCCGTCACCGTGACGTCATAAGCCGCGCCGAATTTGGCAAGGAGTTTATCCCTGTCGATTTTTGCGGAGCGGCCGCTCATTCTGTTGATGACGATAAGACATTTTTTCATTGCGCCTGCGCTCGATTATAAAGCAAAGCGGCGCGGTTTTCAACCGCTCGCCGCGGCTCGCTTATTATTATGCGCAGCATTTTCGTTTGTGTGCACGGCATTTTGCGGCGTGTCGGCGCGGAGGGAGATGGGACTTCGGAGTGCGCCGCCGTCCGTATGTGTGCGTACGGGGCAAATTCGTATTGCAAAAAGCCGCCGAAATGTATAGAATATAAGTAGTAAGCGCTCGGAGGGGCAGATGAAAAAAGTCAGAAAAGCCGTAATACCCGCGGCGGGGCACGGAACGAGGTTTCTTCCCGTGACGAAGGCGCTGCCCAAAGAGATGCTGGCGCTCATAGACACGCCCGCGCTGCAATATGTGGCGCAGGAGGCGGCGGACAGCGGGATAGAAGAAATCCTCGTCGTCATCAACAGGGAAAAGGAACTCATCCGCCGTTATTTCTGCAAGGAGGAAGCGACCTGCGCCGCGGAAAGGGAGCTTGACGACCTGCTGGAAAGAGTGCGTTTCGAGTTTGTTTATCAGGACGAGGCGGACGGGACCGCGGGGGCGGTGCTGCTTGCGAGGGAATTTACCGCCGACGAACCTTTTGCCGTGATGTACGGCGACGACGTGATTGTCAACGACGGCGGCGAACCGTGTCTGAAACAGCTCATCCGCGCCTACGGCCGCACGGGCAAAACGGTGCTCGGAGTGCAGGAAAGGCCGCGGCAGGAAGCGGCGAAATATGCGGTGATAAGGAAGGGCAGGACGGAAGGGCGGCTTACGGAAGTGCTTGGAATCGTGGAAAAACCTTCCCCCGACGATATGCCTTCCACTCTCAGCAGCCTGGGGAGATATGTCCTCGCGCCCGACATCTACGGGGCGATAGAGCGCGCGCCCGTGTTCCGCGGAGAGAAATATCTGACGCACGCGATAGACCTGCTGACGGACAAAGGCGTGTACGCTTACGACTTCGAAGGGGTGCGCTACGACATAGGCGACAAGTTCGGTTTCTTGCAGGCCAACGTGGAAATGGGGTTGAGGCGTTACGGCGCCCGAATGACGGATTATCTGCGCGGATTGGTAGAAGGATAATGAACAAAACGACGTTTAACAAGTCAAAACAGCCGTGAAAACGGCTGTTTTTGTTATATATACGCTCCGTTGTCAACGCCCGCGTTAAGAAAAAGTCGACTTTTCCCGACCGCGGATGCGGTGCTGCGATGACGCGGTCAGAGCAACTCGAACTGCGTCCGTATGAAGAGTTCGATGCTCCGTGCGGCGAAGTCCGCAAGGAAAGCGTCGCGGCTTTCCGCCATAATACGGAGCTTTTTCTCCGTGCCGCTCGGCCGCAGCATAATCCTGCCGCTGCCGCCCAGCATATCTTCTATTGCCGCCACGTAGCGCAGCAGCGTTTTGTCCCGCGCTATCTTTTCCTTGTGACGGGTGGCTACTTCCGCATTGCGCTGCGGAAAGACCTGACAGTCGGCAAGTTCGGAGAGTTTTTTTCCGCTTTCTTTGAGGACGTGCGCGAGCCTTGCGCCCGCGAATACGCCGTCGCCCGTGGGCAGAAATTCGCTGAGAATGATGTGCCCGGACTGCTCCCCGCCGAGCGCAAGCCCCGCCTCGCACATACACCTGATGACGTTATGGTCTCCGATGTCCGTGCGGACGAGGTCGATGCCGAGCTTTGCAAGCCCCGCTTCCACGCCCATATTCGTATGCAGGGTGCCGACGGCGGCGGAGCAGGGCAGGCGTCCCTCCGCTTTCATTTTGCGGGCGAGAATGTATATCGTCATATCCCCGTCGACGGTTTTTCCATTTTCGTCAGCTGCGATTACCCTGTCCGCGTCGCCGTCGAAGCACAGCCCGATGTCTGCGCCGCGCCGCACGACTTCTTCCGCCACGGCATCGGGGTGAAGCGCGCCGCAGCCCTCGTTTATGAGGGCGCCGTCGTGAGATGTGAAGACGGGGAAGACTTCCGCCCCCAGCCGCGAAAAGATTTCGGGCGCGGTATATGCCGCGGCGCCGTTCGCGCAGTCCAGCACGACGCGCAGCCCGTCAAGGCTTCCCGCGGCGGCGCAGACGGCGGATTTGTAACTTTCGGTCAGTCCTGCCGCGCTCCGCACCTCGCCGCGGTACTCCGCGTAACACAATTTCGCGTCCGCGATGTGCTTTTCCACGAGCGCTTCCCTTTCCCTTGCGAGCTTTCTGCCGTCGGGCCCGAAAACTTTTATGCCGTTGTAGCGCGGAGGATTGTGCGACGCGCTCACCATCACGCCCGCGGACGCCCCCGTTTCTCTTGTCACGAAGGACACGCACGGGGTGGTTACAACGCCGAGGTCAACTACGTTGCCCGCGGCGGCGAGCACGCCTTCCGCAAGCGCACGCGCGAGATTTTCGCCGCCGGTGCGGTTGTCGCGCCCTATGACGACGGTGCCGCCCGCGGCGGCAAGGCCGAGGCTGTTTCCGACAAGCATTGCAAGCCCGTCCGTCAGGTCTTCGCCGTAGACGCCGCGAATGCCGTCCGTCCCGAAATATTTTCTGGTTTCCGTAAGGTTTTGCATAGCGCAGTATATTCCGTACGGGCGCAAGGTGTGCAAAAAGAGCGGAGGAAGCGGTTTTTTCAGGCAAATCGGGGGAGAGAAAATTTTTTGAAAAATTTTTGCAAAAACTATTGACAAGGGAAAAGAGTGTGCTACAATGTTAGCAGTCGGAGCGATAGAGTGCTAACAGGCAAAGACGGCGAGTGCCAAAAGGGACTGAGGCCGTCACCCGTTCCGAAAATAAACATAAAGGAGCTTGTGACTTATGAAGAATTATCTTACCAACTATAACAGAAACAATCACGCGTTCGATTTCTTCGACGACGCATTCGACAATTTCTTCCGTCCGCTGTTTTACGACGAAAAGCTGGACGCGATGAAGACGGACATCAGGGAAACCAAGGACTCCTACATCCTGGATGTCGAAATGCCCGGCTTTGACAAAGAGGACATCTCTCTCGACCTCGACAACGGCTATCTCACCATCCGTGCCGAGAAGAAGGAAAAGGACGAAAGCGGCAAGGAAGAGCACCGCTACGTCAGGAAAGAGAGGAGCGTTTCCTGCCAGAGAAGCTACTATGTCGGCGACACCGAGGAAGAGTCCATCAAGGCGAAATACGACAAAGGCGTCCTGACGGTCACTCTGCCCAAGAAAGAAGAGAAGAAACCCGACACCAAGAAGAACATCGTAATCGAATAACATCATCCCGAAAGGGAAAATCCTCCTTTTATCCCCCTTGTGAAAACGGCACGCGAGAGCGTGCCGTTTTTTCGTACCGCCGTCGCGGAAGTCGGCAAAAAAACGAAGTTTGTTTCGGAAAAACCGCCGATTAACCTGCCTTTGTGCAAAAATCACATCGTTTCGCCGAAGACGATTTCTTCCGAGACCGCAACCGCCGAGCCGTCCTTTTCGGCGGCGACGCGGAGCGTTGCGCCGTCGGGGAGCGCGAAGGGCAGGTCGGCTAAGTCTGCTTCCTCGGCAGCAGTTTCGTACACCCTCAGTCCGTTGACGATTACGGCGAAAGTGCACCCTTCGGGAAGGTGTTCGGTGTGCCACGAAAGTGTGCCGTCTTGCAGGGTCAGACCGTACACCCGCGGCTCTCCCGCAGCGAAGGAACATACAAAAGGCTCAGACACGCCGTCCTTCATATTTTCCGCCGAAGCGGTCACGGTGACGGTGAAAGTCCCGCCGAAGAAGGAGACCGCGTCCGTGACGTCAATCAGGACGGAAAGCCCGTCTTCGCTTTCGGAGCCGACATAGACGGGGAGAGAGAACTCCCCGAAATCCGCTTCGCTCTCTTTGTCTTCCGTCGCCGCGCATTCGGCGGAAAGGGAAGTGTCCCCGCAGGACAGCGCGAAGGAAAACGACTGCGCGGCGCTGTCGGCGGAGAAGTTAAGGACAATATTACCGTCACCGGTGTACGCCGCGAAAAATCCGTGCGGAGCGTCGAGCTTTTCCGGCTCTTCCGGCTCGGTCGGCTCATCAGGCTCGGAAGGTTCGTCGGGTTCGGTGGGCTCGTCGGGTTCGGACGGTTCGTCGGTGTCGCCGTCGTCCGGCGTTTCCTTGAACGCGAGCACGTTGAGGTCGTACGCGTTTTCCCGTACGGTGTAGCTTTCGGGCGAGAACGTGTAGCCGTCCGCAACGAATGCGATGACCGTGCCGTATTCCAGACCCGTGAGGGAATAAATGCCGTAAGAATTCGTTTTGCCGGCTTCCTGTCCGTCGGCGAGCACGCTGACGCCTTCCAAAGGCTCTCCGTCCGCGGTAATGCTGCCCGAAACGGCATAGCCGTCTTCGGCGGGAAGAGTCGGGAGGTCCTCCGAACACGCCGCAAGCAACACGGCGCATACGCAGAGCAGGAACAAAGCGGGCAGGATTTTCTTTTTCATAAAACAATCTCTCCGCCCGTCACCGTAAACGAGCGGGAAAAGAAGGCGCCCCGGATTCCGTCGCGGACGCAGGCGACGGACAGAACGTAGACTCCGTCCTCCGCGACATATGCGGTGACGTCGGCGTGGTTTTCCTCCGTAATGCCGCAAAACAATCTTTCACCGTCGGTTTCGACTTTATAAACATATCCTTCGGGCGATTCGTCCGTCATAGGCGGCCAGCTTGCGATATAGCTTTCCCCGCTTTTTCCGAGCGCTATGTCATACGGAGAAAGGGGCGGCGCGGAGAACGCGAACGACAGCTCCGCCGCAGGGGAATCGAGGTTGAAAGCGCCGTCGCCGAGCGTCGTCACGGCGGCCGTATATTCTCCCGTCACGGCGAGTATCCCGGACAAGTCGAACTCCGTTTCGTCCGCCGCGGTGCTGCCGAGAGGTATGCCGTTTACGGTGACGGAATAGCCTGTCGCACCGGGCACGGCGGTCCAGCGGAGCGCTCCGTCCGAATACCGCAGGTCGGCGGGAGAGGACAGGGTGACGACATAACCGTAAACCGCAGTGTCGGCGGCAAGCGCCTCTCCGTCGGAAAACGCGGTGACCGTGACGGAGTATTCGCCGCCCAGAGTGAACAGGTCCTCGATTTCGGTCGGGGAAGCGTCGGCGGTTTGTCTGGACGCCGAACCGTATTCCGAAACGGCTTCGATTTCGTACGAATCCGCACCGTCGACGGCGTCCCATTGCAGGAAAATCCTGCCGTTTTGCTCAATTATCTCCGCATTCAGCGGGGCTGCGGCAAAAGCGGCGGACGACACGGGGAACAGTGCCGCCGCAATCAGCACGATAAGCACGGCAAGCGCCGCCGCGGGATAAAGTTTCGTTTTTCCGAGCGTTTTCACGACAAGAAGATAAAACAATTTACATCAAATGTCAATTTCGCGTTCGACAAACGTCGATTTTCACCGTTTCCGCCGCGAATGAGCGGGGTTCGGGGGCTTGTTTTCATATGCGCGCGCACGGCGCGCAAAACGCTTGCTTTGCGCGCGTGCGTGTGATATAATACAATAAATATTCGTTATTATTAGCTATCACAGTTAACCTATACGAACACAAGGAGGAAGCATGGAAGAAGTCAAACACAGCTATAATGCGACCGACATACAGGTGCTGGAAGGGCTGGACCCCGTCCGCAAACGCCCCGGTATGTATATCGGTTCGACGGACGCGAGAGGGCTTCATCATCTCGTGACGGAAGTCGTCGACAATTCCATCGACGAGGCTCTTGCCGGCTACTGCACGCACATCACGGTCGAGATTCTTTCCGACGGCGCGGTGCGCGTGGCGGACAACGGGAGAGGCATTCCCGTCGGCATCATCGAAAAAGAAGGCAAATCCGCGGTGGAAGTCGTGCTCACCAAGCTGCACGCGGGCGGCAAGTTCGGCAGCGGCGGATATAAGATTTCGGGCGGTCTGCACGGCGTGGGCGTGTCCTGCGTCAACGCGCTTTCGGAATGGCTGGTGGCGGAAGTCAGGCAGGGCGGCAAGCTCTACCGCATCCGTTTCAACCGCGGTATAGCGGAAAGACCTCTTGCGGAAATCGGGCCTGCGGAAGGCACGGGGACAACCATTACGTTCTATCCCGACGGCGACATTTTCGAAACGCTGGATTTCAATTACGACACGATGAAATCCCGTCTGCGCGAGCTTGCCTACCTCAACAAGGGGCTGACAATCGAGATTGCGGACGAGCGCGTCGAACCCGCGCGCAGGGAAGTGTTCTGCTACGAGGGCGGCATAGTGTCCTTTGTCGAGAGCCTCAACCGCAACAAGGAAACCATATTCGAAAACGTGGTCTACTTCGACGCGCAGTATGTGGACAGCGAGATTGAGGTGGCGATGCAGTACAACGACTCTTACACCGACACCATTCTCGCTTTTGCCAACAACATCAACACGGAAGAGGGCGGCACGCATCTCGAAGGCTTCAAGGCGGCCATCACCAAGGTCATCAACGACTACGGCAAGAAGGCGGGCATTCTGAAAGAAGCGGACAAACTTTCCGGCGAGGACGTGCGCGAAGGTCTGACGGCGGTCATTTCCGTCAAGCTCGCGGAGCCCCAGTTCGAAGGGCAGACCAAGACCAAGCTCGGCAACAGCAGTATGAGAGCTGCCGTGGCGAAGAGCGTGACGGAAGGGCTGGGGACTTATCTCGAAGAACATCCCCGCGAAGCCAAGGAACTCATCCTCAAAACCATCACCGCACAGAGGGCGCGCGAAGCGGCGAGAGCGGCGCGCGAAACCGCAAGGCGCAAATCCGCCCTCGAAAGCACGACGCTGCCCGGCAAACTCGCCGACTGCACGGACAAGGACCCCAAGGCGTGCGAGATTTATCTCGTCGAGGGCGACTCCGCAGGCGGCAGCGCGAAACAGGGCAGGGACCGTCGTTTCCAGGCGATACTTCCCCTCAGGGGCAAGATACTGAACGTCGAAAAGGCAAGGCTGCACAAGGTGCTCGAAAACGAGGAAATCAAGGCGATGATTACCGCGTTCGGCTGCGGCATCAACGCGGATTATGACGAGAGCAAGCTGCGCTACGACCGCATCATCTGCATGACGGACGCGGACGTGGACGGCTCGCACATCCGCATACTGATGCTCACCTTCTTCTTCCGCTTTATGCGGCCGCTCATCGAGAACGGTCACGTTTACATCGCGCAGCCCCCGCTTTACAAGCTCGCGCGCGGCAAGCAGGAATGGTATTTTTACGACGACGACGCGCTGAACGCTTTCTATGAGGAAAACGGCAGGAAGGGCTTCGATTTGCAGCGCTACAAAGGCCTCGGCGAAATGAACCCCGAACAGCTTTGGGAAACCACGATGGACCCCAAGAGCCGCACTCTTCTCCGCGTAAGTATGGAAGACGCCATCTCTGCGGACGAAATGTTCTCGGTGCTTATGGGCGAACAGCCCGAACTCAGGCGCGCGTTCATCGAAGAGAACGCAAAACTTGTCGAAGACCTTGACATCTGACGGAGGGACGCATGAGCAAAGATACGCAGAAAGACAAAGAATATCTCGAACATCTTGCCGACAGCAAGATAGTCAACGTCGAGGTGGAGAACGAGCTGAAAAAGTCCTTCATCTCCTATGCGATGGCGGTCAACGTGTCCAGAGCGATACCCGACGTCCGCGACGGTCTGAAACCCGTGCACAGGCGCATTCTTTACGCCATGAGCGAGCTCAACCTCACGCCCGACAAGCCTTATCGCAAGAGCGCGATGGTGGTCGGCGAAGTGCTGGGCAAATACCATCCCCACGGCGACGTTTCCGTTTACGACGCGATGGTGCGTCTGGCGCAGGACTTTTCCATCCGCTGCCCGCTGGTGGACGGTCACGGCAACTTCGGTTCCGTGGACGGCGACCCTCCCGCGGCATACCGTTACACCGAAGCGCGTCTTTCCAAGATAGCGCTTGAAATGATACGCGACATCGACAAGCGCACCGTCGACTTCTATCCCAACTTCGACGACACGCGCGAGCAGCCCGTGGTGCTGCCTTCGCGTTTTCCCAATCTGCTCGTCAACGGTTCCGACGGTATAGCGGTCGGTATGGCGACGTCCATTCCTCCCCACAACCTCGGCGAGGTCATTGACGCCGTCGTCGCGCTCATCCGCAACCCCGAGCTCGAAGTGGACGACCTTATGGAATACATCCCCGCGCCCGACTATCCCACCGCGGGTCTGGTGCTGGGCAGAGCGGCGATACGTCAGGCGTACCGCACGGGCCGCGGCGGCGCGGTCATCCGCTCCCGCACGGAGATAGAGGAGCTCCCCAACGGCAAGAGCCGCATCATCATCACGGAGATACCCTATCAGGTCAACAAGGCGCGCCTCATCGAAAACATCGCGGACCAGGTCAAGGACAAGAGGCTGGAAGGCATTTCCGACATCAGCGAGGAGACCGACCGCACGGGTATGCGCATCGTCATCGACGTCAAAAAGGACCACAACCCGCAGGTGGTGCTCAATACGCTGTTCAAGCAGACGAGTTTGCAGGTCAACAACTCCATCATCCTGCTCGCGCTCGTGGACGGCGTGCCCCGCATCCTCAACCTCAAACAAATCCTCGAATATTACATCGCGCATCAGGAGGACGTCATCATCCGCCGTACGAAGTTCGACCTCGAAAAGGCGGAGGAGAGAGAGCACATCCTGAACGGTCTCGCCATCGCGCTCGCCAACATCGACGAAGTGGTGGAACTGCTCAAAAAGAGCGCGGACAGACAAGCCGCCATCGACAATCTGACGGAGCGTTTCCTGCTCAGCGAGAAACAGGCCGTGGCGATACTCGAAATGCGCTTGCAGCGCCTTACGGGGCTCGAAGTGGAGAAAATCAACGAGGAGCTGGAACAGAAGCGCGCCGAAATCGTGGAATACAAGCGCATCCTCGGTTCGGAAGAGGCGGTCAAGGAAATCATCGTCACCGAGCTCACCGAAATCAAGGAACGCTACGGCACGCCCAGACGCTCCGAGCTCAGCTACGATTATTCCGAAATCAACATTGCCGACCTCATCGACAAAGAGGACATCGTGGTGTCTATGACGCACGGCGGATACGTCAAGCGTCTGCCCGTGGCGGAATACCGCTCCCAGAGAAGAGGAGGGATGGGCGTCACCGCGCACAAGGCGAAGGATGACGATTTCATCGAGCACATTTTCGTGAGCAACACGCACCAGGATATGCTCTTTTTCACCAATCTCGGCAAAGTGTTCACGATGAAGGGTTACGAGATACCCGAAGCGAGCAAAACTTCCCGCGGCCGCGCGATAATCAATCTGTTGCAGCTCTCGCCCGGCGAAAAGGTGCAGACGGTGCTCCCGCTGCCCGAGGAGAGGGAAGGCAAATTCCTTATGCTCGCCACCAAACGCGGGCTCATCAAGAAGACTCCGCTCGAAGAGTTTGCGTCCATCAAGCGCAACGGCAAGATAGCCATCAAGTTTATGGAAGAGGACGAGCTCATCGAAGCGGTGCTGACAAGCGGCGACGACCAGCTCATTATGGCGTCCAGCGAAGGCTACTGCATCCGCTTCCACGAGAAAGACGTGCGTCCCACGGGCAGGACGGCAATGGGCGTCAAGAGTATGCGCATACCCGAAGGCGCGCATATGGTGGACCTCGCCGTGGTGCACGACGGATGCGAGATTCTCACCATCACCACCCAGGGCTACGGCAAGCGCAGCAACGTGGCGGATTATCCGTTGCAGGGCAGAGCGGGCAAAGGCGTCAAAGCGGGCGTGTTCAACGACAAGACGGGCGACCTTGCGGGGCTGAAAGTCATCCCCGCCGATATGGATGTGATGATGATTACGGACGGCGGCATCATCATCCGCGTGCAGGCGGACGAGATATCCAAGATAGGCAGGGCGACGCAGGGCGTGCGGATTATGAAGCTCAAAGGCGAAGAGGCGAAAGTCGTCAGCATCGCGCTCACTCCCCACGAGGAGGAAGAGGAGCTTCCCGCCGAAGAAAACACCGCGGCGGAAGAGAATGCGGAAGGCGCGTCCGCGGCTTCGGAACAGCCGTCCGCGGAAGCGGAAGCCGAAACGTCCGCCGAAGAATGACGGAGCATAAATCGCATAAAACGGCACTTAAAAACACAAAACGCGGAGTTTAACTCCGCGTTTTGTTATGTTGAGCCGCCGTTTGTTTTGCGCAAAACGCTCGCTTTGCGCCTGGCGTCGCACCCCTCTGCCCCGCCGCGGCTTTCGTAAATATGCCGTCGGCTTGCGAGGCGGAAGCGTGAAGAAAATCTCCCCAAGGGGGCGCGGTGATACCTTTTACGAAGTAAACTTTTTCCATTCTCTTGAAAGTGGGCGATGATGTTGGTATTATAATATCGTCAAACCTAGGAAAGGGAGAATTATGGCATTATGAAAAAGACCTGGTACAAAGAATTGTCCGTCTATCAGATTTGGCCGCGCAGTTTCTGCGACGGCAACGGCGACGGAGTGGGCGACCTCAAAGGCGTGCTCGGCAAGCTGGATTACATCAAAAGCCTGGGCGTGGACGCAATTTGGTTTTCGCCGCTTTATGTATCTCCGCAGAAGGACTACGGCTACGACATAGCGGACTACTACAACATCAACCCCGAATACGGCACGATGGAAGATTTCAGGGCAGTGCTCGACGGCGCGCACGAAAGGGGTATGAAAATCATTATGGACCTCGTCGTCAACCATACGTCCGACCAGCACGAATGGTTCAAAAAGAGCGCGGCGAAGGACCCGAAATACAAGGATTATTACATCTGGCGTCCCGGCAGGGGCAAGGACGGCAAAAAGTTCCCCAACAACTGGATGTCCACATTCCCGGGCAACGCGTGGGAGTGGAACGAGGAGAGGGGGGAGTATTACCTCCATCTGTTCGCGGTGGAGCAGCCCGACCTCAACCACGACAATCCCGCCGTGCGCGAGGAAGTGAAAAAGGTGATGAAATTCTGGCTGGATATGGGCGTCGACGGCTTCCGCGAAGACGTCATCACCTACATCAGCAAGCGCGAAGGGCTGCCCAACGGCTTCCCTCTGCCGATAATGCGCGGTATGGAGCACTATTCCCCCGGCCCCAACATCCACAAATACCTTATGGAATACAGGCAGGTCGTCAAGAATTACGACGCGTTCCAGCTCGGTGAAGCGCCTATGATGACGCCGAAAAACGCGCTGAAATACATCACCGAAGGCAAGGACCAGCAGCTGGATATGATGTTCCAGTTCCAGCATATGGAAGCGGACTGCTTTATGACGAGCTATCTCAGGACGAAGTTCAACCTGCGCAAGCTCAAAAAGGTGTACCGCAACTGGCAGCACAAGATGTACGGCATCGCGTGGAACACCAACTATCTCGAAAACCACGACCAGCCCCGTGTCATCTCCCGTTACGGCAGCGAAAAACTGCGCACGGAGAGCGGCAAGGCGCTCGCGACGCTCTATACGTTTATGTCGGGCACGCACTTTGTATATCAGGGGCAGGAGATAGGTATGCTGGACTATCCTTTCAAAGGCTGGGAGGATTTTGTCGACGTCGCGACTTTCTGCGCCAAGGGCATAATGGAAAAGACGCACCTGTTCTCTGAAAAGAAGATTTTCGAAAACTGCGCCTATGCCGCCCGCGACAACGCGCGCACCTGTATGCAGTGGAGCGCCGCCGACAACGCGGGGTTCACGACGGGCAAACCGTGGTTCCACGTCAACCCGAATTACACGCAAATCAACGTCGAAGCGGAAGAGAGCGACCCCGACTCTTTGCTCAACTATTACCGCAAGGTCATAGCGCTGCGCAAGGAGTATAAGGAGACGGCGATATACGGCAGATATGAGGAAAAGCTGCGCACAAGCGGCAAAATCTTTGCCTATGACAAGGTGGCGGAAGACGGCGGCGTGCTGACCGTGGTCATCAATATGACGGACAAACCCGTGTCCGCGGCGGGAGCGAAGAAGTGCGTGCGTGCAGGCGCGAAGCACCTCATCGGCAACTACAAAGGCTCGATGGCGGACGTGCTCCAACCCTACGAGGCGCACGTGTGGTACACCGCTCCGACCGCGAAATAAGAAATCAACGCACCGCGTCGCAAGGCGCGGTTTTGCAGAAAAAGAGGTTTTATTATGCTGAAACGCAACAAGATGTGCCCGATATGTTATTTCAGGCGCGCGCTTATCGGCGCGCCTTCGGTGGACCGTCCGTCCGCCGCTCCCTATGAAAACGGGTCGGGCGATACGCCGCTTATGGGGTGGTCCAGCTGGAACACCTTCCGCAACAACATTGACGCGAAACTCATAGAGGACACGGCGGCGGCGATGAAAGAGAACGGACTGCTGGACGCGGGCTATCGGTATGTCAATCTCGACGACAACTGGCATTCCAATATGCGCGACGCGCACGGCGATATGCAGGGAGAGCTCGTGCGCTTTCCCGACGGCATACCCGCGCTGGTGCGCCGTCTCAACGAAATGGGGTTCAAGGCGGGGATATATTCCTCGAACGGCACCCTGACCTGCGAGGACCTGCCCGCAAGCCTGGGCAGGGAGCGCGATGACGCCCGCACTTTCGCAAGGTGGGGGATGGAGTATCTCAAATACGACTTCTGCCACAACATCCCCGTTCCTCGCTATGCGCCGCTGGTATACGGCATAGAGATATCTCCTCTCGGCAGCGGGAAGGCGGTCGAATATCAGGTGTCCAACTGCATACTGAAAGGGCTTGCCCGCCGCAGAAAGTGCGACGCCTTGCCGGGCGGACAGTATGTGTCCGGGCTTGACGAGGGCAAGGGGAGTATAGTTTTCGACAATGTCGTGGTGGACGCAGACGGGGAATATGTGCTCACGGTCGAGATAAAAAAATACGGCAGGTATGAAAAATATCTCGCCGTCACCGTGAACGGAAGAGAGTGCGGAGGGATAGAGTTTCCGCCGCAGAAACATTTCAACCTTACCGCGCGTTTCCAGACCGTCGTCCGCCTGAATGCGGGCAGGAACGCAATAGAACTCGGCAATCCGGTGGCGAATTCCCGCGACAGTGCGGCGATACAGTATCGCAAGATGGCATATGCGCTGAAAGACGCCGCGGCGGAGGTCGCCGCAGAGCGCGGCGAAGAGGTGAAGCCAATCCGTTTCTCCATATGCGAATGGGGCTTCCGCAAGCCGTGGCTGTGGGGTGCGTCCGCCGGAAATATGTGGCGCACGACCCCGGACATCCGTCCGTGGTGGTATTGGATAAAAACCATTTATTCCCGCAACGTAAAGCTCTGGAAATATGCCTCTCCCGGGCACTTCAACGACCCCGATATGCTGGAAGTCGGCAACGGGAAACTGACATATAACCAAAATCTCTCCCACTTTGCACTGTGGTGTATGATGAGTGCGCCGCTCGTTCTCGGCAACGACATCCGCAAGATAACCAAACCCGTGCTGGATATTGTCACCAACCGCGAGCTCATAGCGATAGACCAGGACCCCCTCGGAAAGCAGGCGAAACGCATTCGCCGCGGCGCGGTGGACGTGCTTGCCAGACCTCTTGCCGACGGCGGAATCGCGGTGTGCTTCTTCAACAAGACGAAAATTGCCCAAAAGAGGCGGTTAGATATCGCAAAACTGTACAGGGACGACTATGTTTCTCCCGCGACGGCGGGCAACACGGCGACGTCGGTGGGCGTCATCGGAGAAGTTATGAGTATAATAGCGGGGGACGCGGCGATTGAGGGCAACAAGATAGTCGCGCGCATTCCCGCAGACGGCGTCGTGGTGGTCAAACTGAAATAGCAGGGGCGCCGCCCCTTGACCCCGCGAGGGGCATTATGCCCCTCGACCCCATACTTTTATATAATATCGCGCCGAGTGTTGCAGGC
>ERZ1090861.1061-NODE-1061-length-14877-cov-5.027122_pt1 | contig 14877 bp, 10 predicted proteins | sample MGYA00478482_ERZ1090861 | MGnify/ENA primary metagenome ERZ1090861 (study PRJEB33644, sample SAMEA5815744) | chicken gut metagenome | biome: Chicken; feature: Gastrointestinal Tract; material: Caecum | place: Ireland | collected 2019-01-01 | study: A study of... | reverse complement strand
TAGATAAACAGCGGCGCGGTGTACTGCCCGGCCACAGCCTGGGAAGCGCCGGCCAGCTTGGTGGCCATCGCAAACGCGAACATGAACGCCGCGTACAGCCAGATTGCCAGCCAGCCGTTCACCCCGATTTTTTTGCCGCGCAGCGCCCGCAAGCCGGGCGCGAGCACCAGCGCCGCCGCCCCGCTGCGGATGCACAGCAGCCAGAAGGTGGAGCAATCCACCCCGCGGATCAGCAGCCCTGCGCTGCTCCAAAGCAGCGCCGCCGCCAAAACCTGCGCCGCACCGGCCAGTTTGTTTTTCTCCATGATTCTTCCTCCATCCATTTTACCGCAACACACGAAGGTTCAGACCCTGCCCGGCCCGACGCCCCACTTTTTGAAGTAGCGGCCCATGCTCACAAGCTGCATCCTGAACCGGCCGGCGTCGCGCATGGGGGCGCGGTGCCAGGCGTGGATGGCGGAAAACTGCGGCAGCAGGTAGGCTTTGCCGCAGCGCAGGGCCTTCTGGGTCAGGTCGGCGTCCTCGACATACATGAAGTATTCGGGGTCAAACCCGCCGATTTTGGCAAAGGTTTCGGTGCGGATCGCCGCAAAGCTGCCGGTGCAGAACTCGATCTCGCGCACGGCGCTCAAATCCTCGTCCCGCATCAGGTAGTGGTCGTTCGCTTTGGCAAAGCCGCCGCGCGGGAACCGCTCGGCCAGCTGGCGGGCCAGCAGCAGCCAGGGGGTCGGTTTGCGGCGGGGCAGATCCTGCCGGCGGCCGTCGGGGTAAAAGAGCTGCGGGGTCGCCATCGCGGCCCCAGGGTGGTCGGCCATCCAGGCCGCAATGCCGGTCAGGGTATCGGCGGTGAGCAGGATGTCGGGGTTTAAGATAAAGTGGATTTCGCTGCCCATCGCGGCAAGGTCCGGCAGCACGCTGTTGTGCCCCTTGCCAAAGCCGAGGTTTTCAGGCAGCGCCCGCACCGTCACCCGCGGATCGCCGAAGTCCTCGGCCAGCAGCTTTTGGCCGCAGCCGTCGGGGCTTGCGTTATCGACGACGAAAAGGCGGAAATCCGGCGACGGGGTGTGGGCCAGCACGCTGCGCACAGCGGCGCAGACCTCCTCATAATCGCAGTAGGCGACAATGCAGGCGCTCATGCGCGGGGAAGTGGTAGCCATCGCAGGCCCTCCTTTGGTGTGAAATCGGGAGTTAGAAATTGCGGTGTTCCGACGGCTTTGCCGCCTTAAAAAATGGAAGGAAGGCTACAGCCCATCTTTATGGAGCGCGAAGCGCGGAACACCAACTCTGAACTCTCCACTCTGAACGCTCAAAGCTCAGTCCTCCAGCGCCTCGAGCCGGCCCAGGTCGTACGGCGTATTCTGGTAAACATAGTAGTTCAGCCAGTTGGTGTAGAGCAGGTAGCCGTGGGCGCGCCAGCGGAAGAGGGGCTCTTTGCTCGGGTCGTCGCCGGGGTAATAGTTTTTGGGCACCGCGATCGGCCGGCCGGCGGCGACGTCCCGCTTATACTCGGCGTCGAGGGTATACTTGTCGTACTCGGGGTGGCCGATGACAAAGATCTGCCGGCCCGATTCGGTCGAAAGCAGCATCGGCCCGGCCTCGTCGCTCTCGGCCAGCACCCGCAGCGCGGGGGTGGCGTCGATGTCGGCCCGGTTGAGCCCCGCCCAGCGGGAGTGCGGCGCGTAAAACACCTCGTCGAACCCGCGCACAAGCGGGTTCGAAGGCCGGGTCAGCCGATGGGGGAACACCCCGAACATCTTCTGCGGCAGGTGCACCTTGCGCACGCCGAAGTGGTAGTACAGCCCGGCCAGCGCGCCCCAGCACAGGTGGATCGTCGAATAGACGTTCTCCTTGCTGTAATCCATGATCGTGCAGAGCTCGTCCCAGTAATCGACCTGCTCGTAGTCCATATCCTCCACCGGCGCGCCGGTGATGATGAGCCCGTCGAACCGCTGGTGGCGCACCTCGTCAAAGGTTTTGTAAAACGCCTGCATGTGTTCGGGCGGGGTATGGGTGGTGCTGTGGGTGGCTGTCTGCAAAAAGGTCAGCTGCACCTGCAGCGGGCTGTTGGCCAGCAGCCGGGCCAGCTGGGTCTCGGTGACGATCTTGGTCGGCATCAGGTTCAAAATCAGGATGCGCAGCGGGCGGATATCCTGGGTGTGGGCGCGCTCGCGGTGCATGACAAAGACGTTCTCCTTTGAAAGCGCCGCGTAGGCCGGCAGATCGCGCGGGATGATGAGGGGCATGGCAGACTCCGTAATCTGTAATTGTAAAGGGAAAAGGCGGTCTGGTAAAAATGAAAAACTGTGGTGTTCCGGCGGCAAAGCCGCCTTGAAAATTTATGACCAAACTTTCTTGCATGGAGGCTGTAGCGGCGCACAGGCCACCGCCAATCCATCACGCTTCATTTGCATCGCGCGCCGGCATCTCAAATCTTGTCCAGCGCCTGCGCGATGTCGGCGATCAGGTCGGCCTTGTTTTCAAGCCCGCAGCTCATCCGCACCAGGTCGGGGCGCACGCCGGCGGCAGCCAGCTGTTCGTCGTTCATCTGGCGGTGGGTCGAGCTCGCGGGGTGCAGGCAGCAGGTGCGGGCGTCGGCCACATGTGTCTCGATCGCCGCCAGCTTCAGATGCCCCATGAAGGCCGCGGCGGCTTCCCGCCCGCCCTTGACGCCGAAGCTGACGACGCCGCAGGAACCGTTGGGCAGGTACTTTTTGGCCAGCTCGTGGTAGGGGCTTGTGGGCAGGCCGCAGTAATCGACATAGGCCACCTTCGGGTGGCTGGCCAGGAATTCGGCCACGGCCTGGCCGTTTTCACAGTGGCGGGCCATCCGAACGTGCAGGCTTTCAAGCCCGAGGTTGAGCATATAGGCGTTGATCGGGCTCTGGGTGCAGCCAAAGTCCCGCATAAGCTGGGCCGTCGCCTTGGTGATGAAGGCGCCTTCTTTGCCGAACCGCTCGGCATAGGTGATGCCGTGGTAGCTCTCGTCGGGGGTGGTCAGGCCGGGGAACTTGTCGGCGTGGGCCATCCAGTCAAACTTGCCGCCGTCCACAATCGCGCCGCCTACGGTGCCGCCGTGGCCGTCTATGTACTTGGTGGTGGAATGGGTCACGATATCGGCCCCCCAGGCAAGCGGCCGGCAGCCGACCGGGGTGGGGAAGGTGTTGTCCACAATCAGCGGCACGCCGTGGCGGTGGGCCGCCGCGGCAAACTTTTCAATGTCCAGCACGGTCAGCGCGGGGTTGGCGATCGTTTCGCCAAAGACGGCTTTGGTGTTGGGGCGGAAAGCCGCGTCGAGCTCTTCGGGCGTGCAGTCGGGGTCAACAAAGGTCGCCTCAATGCCCATCTTGGCCATTGTGACCGCAATCAGGTTGAAGGTGCCGCCGTAGATTGTGCTCGAGGAGACGATGTGGTCGCCGGCGTTGCAGATGTTGAACAGCGCGAAGAAGTTTGCCGCCTGGCCCGAGGAGGTCAGCATACCGGCCGTGCCGCCTTCCAGCGCCGTGATCTTGGCTGCGACGGTGTCGCAGGTCGGGTTTTGCAGGCGGGAGTAAAAATAGCCGCTGGCCTCCAGATCAAACAGCTTGCCCATTTCATCCGAAGAATCGTACTTGAAGGTGGTGGACTGGATGATCGGGATCTGGCGCGGTTCGCCGTTGCCCGGCGTGTAGCCGCCCTGGACGCAGAGCGTATCAAGAGAAGGCGTGGACATGGGAAAGACCTCCATTCAGGGTAAAATAACACCCTTATTGTACCGCCTGGGCGGGATGATTGCAAGTTTCAAAGAAAAAAAGGCAGCCGCACGGGCCGCCTTCTGGAAAAAGCAGGGTTTGCAGGAAAATGGGAAAAAGGAAAACTCAGCGGTTGGCGCGCAGCATTTCAACGCTGCGGTGGGCGTGGGCGCGGCGCGGCTTCCAGGTTTTGGGCGAAAACAGCGCAAGCATCGGGAACAGCTCAAGCCGGCCGGCCAGCATGTCAAAGCTCAGCAGCCATTTGCACCAGGGGGAAAAATCGGCAAAGGAACCCATCGGCCCCACAATCTCAAGCCCGGGGCCGACATTGTTGAAGCAGGTGGCCACCGCCGTAAAGGTGGTAATCAGGTCAAAACCGTCAAAGGAAAGCAGCAGCACCGAACCCGTGAACACAAGCATGTAAACGGTCAGGTAGGCGCCGGCGGCGCGCACCGCGCCGTCACGCAGGGGCTTGCCTTCAAACCGGACGGCGGTCACGGCGTGGGGGTGCAGCATGTGGCGCACTTCCTGCACGGCGGATTTGCACAGGATCACCACCCGCGAAACCTTGAGCCCGCCGGCCGTGGACCCCGCGCAGGCGCCGATGAACATCAGCAGCACAAGGATGGTGCGGGAAAAGGAGGGCCAGAGGTTGAAATCGGTTGTGGCGTAGCCGGTGGTGGTGATGATGCTGGATACCTGGAAGAAGGCCAGCCGCAGCGCTTCGCCCAGGCTGCCGCACAGGTGGCGGATGTTGCCGGTGATGGCAAGTGTGGAGGCCGCGACAATGCCGAGATAGGTCAGCAGTTCCTCAGAGAAGAGCGCTTCCTTCCAGTGGCGCAGCAGCAGGAAATAATACAGGTTGAAATTGATGCCGAACAGCAGCATGAAGATGCCGATGACGATTTCGGCATACGGGCTCTGGTATGCGCCGACGCTTAAGGCGCGGCTGCTGAAACCGCCGGTGCCGGCCGACCCGAAGCTGTGGATCAGCGAATCGAACAGCGGCATGCCGCCCAGGCAGAGCAGCACCACTTCGACCACCGTCATGACCAGATAGATTTTGTACAGGATCTTGGCGCTGTCCTGCAGTTTGCTGCTCAGTTTATCCACCGAAGGGCCCGGCACTTCGGCCCGCATCAGGTGCATCGCGCGGCCGTCGGTCAGCGGCAGCACCGCCATCACAAACACCAGCACGCCCATGCCGCCCACCCAGTGGGAAAAGCTGCGCCAGAACAGCATGCCGTGGCTCATCGCCTCCACATCGGTCAGGATGGTGGAACCGGTGGTGGTAAAGCCCGAGACCATCTCAAAAAAAGCGTCGGTATAAGCGGGGATCTCCCGCGAAAGATAAAACGGCAGCGCGCCGAACGCGCTCATCAAAACCCAGGCCAGCGCGGCGACAACCAGCCCGTCCCGCGCATAGATCACGGTGTTTTTGGGCCGGCGCAGCCCCAGCGCGCAGCCCAGCGCAACCAGAACCCCAATCGGCACAAGGAAGGCTGCCAGCGTGGCTTCGCCATACAGCGCGGCGCAGCCAAGCGGCAGCAGCATAAGCCCGGCTTCCACAAGAAAAATGCGGCCCAGCACATAGGCCACCATCCGGATATTCATGGCGCCGCCCCCTTACTGCAAAATGTCATGCAGCGATTTGATCCGCGCGCCGGTGGTCACCACAACCACATCGTCGCCGGGCAGCATCACATCGTTGCCGGAAGGGATGATCGGCTCGCCGTTGGCCCGCACAATGCCGGCGATCAGCACATCAGGCCGGGTTTTGAGGTCTTTGAGCGGCACGCCAGCAAACGGGATGCCGGGCTCCACGCCAAACTCCAGCGCTTCCACCCGGCCGCCGACGATCCGGTGCAGCGCCTTGATGTTGGAACCCAGGCTGTTCTGCATGGCCCGCACATACTGCAAAATGGATTCGCTTGTCACATCCGAAGCCGAAACCACGCTTTCCAGCATGCCGTTGGCGGTGGCAAGCTCTGCAAAAGAGGAACGGTTGACCTTGGCGATGACCTTGCAGTTGGTATTCTGTGCGGCATACATCGAAAGCAGGATGTTGGTTTCGTCCATGCCGGTCAGCGCGACAAAGGCGTTCATCTCGTCAATGCCTTCCTCCTGCAGCAGTTCGCTGTCGGCGGCGGCGCCGTGGATGACCAGCACGCCGGGCAGCAGTTCGCTCATGTGGCGGCAGCGGGCGGCGTCGTTGTCCACAACGGTGATCTTGACCCGGTTGTTGCGCAGCGCGCGGATCAGGTAATACGCCATCTTGCTTGCGCCGACGATCATGATCTGGCTGGCCCGGGCTTTGAACAGCCCCAGCCGGCGGAAGAAATCCTCCAGGTCACGCGGGGCGGCGGTCAGGTAGATTTTGTCGCCCTGCTCCAGCACAAACCGGCCGTCCGGAATCACGATCTGCCCCCCGCGCACCACGGCGCAGACCAGCAGCTTCAGATGGATGCTGCCATACAGATCGGACAGCCGGATGCCGTTGAGCGGGTTGCCGGGGCCCAGGCGGTACTCAATCAGCTCAAACCGGCCGCGGCAGAACCGCTCCAGCTTGATTGCGCTGGGGAACCGCAGCACCCGGGCAATCTCCCGCGCGGTGGCTTTGTCGGGGTTGATAATCATCGAAAGCCCAAGCTCGCCGCGCATGAACCGCAGCTGCTGCTCATACTCCGGGTTGCGGATGCGGGCGATCGTGTGCCGGGTTCCGATCTTTTTGGCCACCAGGCAGGCCAGGATGTTGATCTCATCGCTCGAGGTAGTGGCGATCAGCAGGTCGGCGCCGTGTTCGCAGGCTTCCTGCTGTACCGCATAGCAGGCGCCGTTGCCGGTCACGCCGCGCACATCGTGGACGTTGACAATGTCCTCGGTGCGCTGGGGGTTCTCATCAATCGCAACGATGTCATGGCCCTCGGCGGTCAGTTGTTCGGTCAGCGCGCGGCCAACCTTGCCCAGGCCCACAATCACAATCTTCATAAGGTTTTGTATTCCTCCTGTCCGGGCGGGAAAATGCGCCCGCCTGCCGCATGGGATATCCAACGCCCATTATAACAAAACGGCGCGGGGTTGCAACCATTTCTTTGCTGTTTCTTGGGGGAATGGGGCGGTTTCTTTGCTGAATCTTTGCCAACAACCTGTTCCATAAAACTTTTTTTGCAAAAACCCTTGCATTTTGCCGGCATCTGTGCTAGAATACCATTCGCAACGCTGGTTCGCCCAGTGATCTGCGGAAGTGCTGGAATCGGCAGACAGGCACGTTTGAGGTGCGTGTGTCCATGACGTGTGGGTTCAAGTCCCATCTTCCGCACCAAACAGGGTGCCCTTATCGCATGTGAATGCGGTAGGGGCACTTTTTGTTTTACCTTTATACAGGCGGCAAAGGTGGCCTGACAAAGCGGAGACGTGTAAAAAGTACACAAACGTGTCTTGACAGGGGAAACGGGGGAAAATCGCCGCAGGTACACAAATGTGTCTTGACAAAACGGAAGCGTGCAAAAAGTACACAAATGTGTCTTGACAGGCGCCGCAAGCGGGAAGGCCCCGGCGTACACAAATATGTCTTGACAAAGAAAAAAGGCGGCGAAGTACACGTTTGTGTCTTGACAAAGAAAAAAGGCGGCGAAGTACACGTTTGTGTCTTGACAGGAAAAAATTTTGCCGGGTACACAAACGTGTCTTGACAAAGAAAAAGCGGCAAAGTACACGTTTGTGTCTTGACAGGGCGGGTGGAAATTTGCGGCAGACGGTTTTTCGCGGGTTTTCTGCGCATACTGTCCCTGAAAAACGCCGCAGGGCGGGAAAGGGGGCGCGACAATGCCGCGAAAAACACGCAGGGGTGTGCGGCGGCTGGCGGCCGTGCTGGCGCTGGCCGTGCTGGCGGCCGGCTGGTACGGGCTGCGCGCCGCCCTGCCCGATACCTTCACACTGGCCCCGGGGGAAAAGCTGCGCATTGCCGCGCTGCCGTTTGTGCAGGCCGGGCCGGCCGCGCAGGGCGCTGCGGCCGCCGTGGGCGCGGCCGAAGCCGATGCCAGCGCAAACCGCACGCTGCGGCTGTTTGGGGTGGTGCCGGTCAAGACGGTGCGCACGGTGGAGCAGGCGCGCCGCACCGTCAGCGTGCAGGGCACCCCGTTCGGGGTCAAGATGTTTGCGGACGGCGCGCTTGTCGTCGCATTTTCGGACCAGTACACCGCGCTGGGCACCGAAAACCCGGCCAAGGAAGCCGGCCTGCGGCTGGGCGACCTGATTGTCTCGGCCGGCGGGCAGCCGGTGCGCAACAACGAGGAGCTCGCCGCCGCGATTGCGGCCGCCGGCGGCGCAGCGATCGAGATTGTCTACACCCGGGACGGCGAAACCTGCACAACCACCCTGGCCCCGGTGGCCGACCGCGACACCGGAACCTGGCGCGCCGGGGTCTGGGTGCGGGATTCCTCGGCCGGCATCGGCACCCTGACCTTCACCGACCCCGAAGCCGGCAGCTTTGCCGGGCTTGGCCATGCGGTCAGCGACGCCGACACCGGTACGGCTTTCACGCTGCTTTCGGGCGAGATTGTGGCGGTCGCCGTCACCGGCGTGCAGAAAGGCGCCGCCGGCGCGCCCGGCGCGCTGCGGGGGGAATTTGCCGGCGATGCGCTCGGCACGATTGCGGCGAACGACGCGACCGGCGTGTACGGCCGCTGGCAGGGGGCGCACAGCGGCACGGCGATGCCGATCGCCTACCCGCAGGAGGTCGCCCCCGGCCCCGCCGAGATCCTGGCCACGGTGGACGGCGGCGCGCCGCGGCGGTATGCGGTTGAGATTGAACGGGTCAACCTGACCGCGGCCGACCCCAACCGAAACCTGCTGATCCGGGTGGTGGACGACGCGCTGCTGCAAACAACCGGCGGCATCGTGCAGGGGATGAGCGGCAGCCCGATTCTGCAGGGTGGCCGGCTTGTCGGCGCGCTGACCCATGTGCTCGTCAACGACCCTGCCTGCGGGTACGGCATCTTTGCCGATACGATGCTGACCCGCGCCGACGCCGCCGTGCGCTGAAACCCGCTGTGTCAAAGGCCCGGCGCTGCCAGTTTGCTGGGAATGCAACCGGCGGCCCGGGCCAACATTGTGTGTTATAATATGATAAATAGACATAAAATTTGACGAAAATACGAACACGCAGAAAATTGCGCGCGAAATCTGGCGAAAACGGTAATAATTTTCTTATTGCCAGAAATGGTAAAATATGGTAAAATCCCCATTGTCGAGAGAACCACGCGGGTCACGCGAAGAATCATGAGGAGTGTAGCACAATGGAGAAGATTCGTTTTCTGATGACCGATACCAGCACGCAGACGACAGCCCTGTGCCGCCAGGCGTTGGAAGCCAAAGGGGTGGAGGTGACCGTGTGTGAAAAGAACGGCGCCCAGGCCCTGAAAGCGCTGCTTGAGCTGCACCCGCAGGCCGTGCTGCTGGATGCCTTTATGCCCGAACAGGACGCCATCACGGTCAAACAGCGGTATGAAGCGCAGAACAATTCGGGCGGCCACACGACCTTTTTTGTGACCGGCGCGTTCCAGAGCGAGGAGATCGAGCAGGAACTGCTGGACAACGGCTTTTCGTTTTTCTTTGTCAAACCGTTTGACGAAACGGTGCTGGTGGCCCGGGTGCTCAAGGCGGCCGGGGCGACCAACCGCCCGCAGCCCCTTTCCCAGGACAGCGACGAGCTGACCGTGACCGAGATCCTGCACCAGGTCGGGGTGCCGGCCCACATCAAGGGCTACCAGTTTCTGCGCGACGCGATCCTGCTGGCGGTGGGCGACCCCGATTACATCAACGCCGTGACCAAGCGGCTGTACCCGGAAATTGCCAAGCGCAACGGCACGACGGCCTCCCGCGTGGAGCGCGCGATCCGCCATGCGATCGAGGTGGCATGGGACCGCGGCGATGTCGATACGCTGAACAGTTACTTTGGCTACACCATCCACAGCCTGCGCGGCAAGCCGACCAATTCGGAATTCATCGCAATGATTGCGGACAAGATCCGCCTGGACAAGCGCCGCCGCGCCTGAAAAAAACGCCCGGCAGGGTTTCGTCGGGATGCACAAAGGGGCGCGCCGGATTTCGGCAAAACAGAAAAGAGAACGAATACCATTGACAAAAGCGACGTGCGGGCGCTATACTATTCATAGAAATACACCCAAAAGCCCCGCAGCCGGGGCAGAGGAGGGCGCGCTATGCCAACGCTGTGTATCTTGCTGCTGCTTGTTGTACTGGTGCTGGCGCCTGTGGTGCCGCTGTGGCTGCGCAAGCGGGATTTTGACCGCCAGGTGCGCGGCCTGCGCCCCGAACGCAAAGCCGGCGAAAAGGACGGCCTGCGCCGCGAAAGCCGCGATACTGCCGAAGCCGAAGCGCTCGCCGGCCAGGCGAGGCTGAAGTCTATGCAAAACATCAACGGTGGAATGCGGTTGTGACATTCGACATTCCCCCCGGGTAACAAAGAATCGGGAACCCACGGCAAAGCGCGATCGCTGTGGGTTCCCGATTCTTTGTGTTTGTTTTGTTTTTTATGCGGGTTTTTTACTCGGTCTTCCAGAAATAGCAGGAATAGGGCGCCAGATCGCTGCCGCCGCCGAAATCATGCGGGCGGCCGGTGATCAGGTCCACCGCGCAGCCGGCTTCGGCGTTGAAATCGGCATGGTAGGGGGCGCTGTCGGCGTTGATCGCCACAAGCACGCGGTCGTTCCGGCTGCGGCGCTCAAAAATCAGCTGTTTGGGCTGCACAAGGATGTTGCGGTACGAACCGTAACACAGCGCCTCGCTGCCGGTTCTGGCCCCGGCCAGCGCCGTGATCCAGGCGGTCAGCTCGTTCTCTTCGGGCGTTTCAAAGGCCGGGCGCAGGGCAGGGTCGCCGTCCTTCTTTTCGCCGGTTGCGCCCCACTCGCTGCCGTAATAGACGGCCGGCGTGCCGGGCATGCCGAACAAAAGCCCGTACAGCGGGCGCAGTTCGTTCTTGTCCTGCAGAATGCTGGCAACCCGGGTCACATCGTGGTTATCGGCAAAGTTCAGAAGGTGTTTGCCGGTGTACAGGCACCAGGGTTCCGCGCCGAACTGCCGGTTCAGGCTGTAGGCAATCTCATGCATATTGCCGGTGTTGAAGCTGGAATACAGCCCCTTGTAGCACTCATAGTTGGTGACCGAATGGCAGGCGTGGTCGTTCATCCAGCGGTTGTAATCGCCGTGCAGCGTCTCGCCCACAAGGGCGAAATCCGGCTTGAGCTGGGCGGTGAAGCCGCGCAGCGCGCCGAGGAAATCAAGGTCAAGGCAATAGGCGACATCCAGCCGCAGGCCGTCGATGTCATAATCCCGCACCCAGCCGGCGATCGCGTCAAACAGATATTCGCGCACGGCGGGGTTGTGCAGGTTGAGCTTGACAAGCTCATAGCAGCCTTCCCAGCCTTCGTACCAGAAACCGTCCTGGTAGGGGGTGTTGCCGCCGAAATCCAGGTGGAACCAGTCTTTATACGGGCTGTCCCACTTTTTTTCCTGCACGTCACGGAACGCCCAGAACCCGCGGCCGGCATGGTTGAAAACGCCGTCCAGCATCACCCGCATCCCGGCTTTGTGGATGGCGCCGCAGACGGCCTTGAGGTCATCGGCGTCGCCCAGGCGGGTATCTACCTTATTATAGTCGCGGGTGTCATAGCCGTGGGCGTCGCTCTCAAACAAAGGGTTGAAGAGCACGGTGTCGGCGCCGAGCGCCCGGATATGGGGCACCCAGTCCAGCACGCGGCGCAGCCGGTGGGCGGGTTGGGCGTCGTTTTGCAGCGGCGCGCCGCACAGCCCCAGCGGGTAGATCTGGTACACAACGGCTTGGTCAAACCACATAAAGCGTCCTTTCTTGCCATGGCAGCGGCTTTGGGGGCACGGGTTGGGAGCTGGGAATTAGGAATTAGAGGCAACCCAGGAAAGCAAAAAGAAAAGAGGAGGTGTATCGGACCGCTTTCCCAATCGCGGTGAGGTTAGCGATTCTGCACGGCGACCTGCGGGCGCCTCTAACTCCTAATTCGCAACTTCCAAAAAACCTGCCCGCATGGCAGGCCGGGCACGCCTGGCAGGCAGCCCGCGCGTCTCCATGGCTTCATTATACCTGTTGGGCAGGTAAAATGCAATCGGAAAATCAAAAAAACTCGCCAATTTTTTCAGGGATTTTTCGGCAAAACGGGCACTTGACAACCAATGGTTGTTTGTGCTATGCTGTAACCTAAGGGTAGTTCTACCCGGCGGCCCGCAGCCGCGCCGCGGCATCCCTGGCGCAGGGCTCTGCGGTGCGGCGGGCACCCCGGGGCCGAAGGCCTGTCCGCGTCGAGAAGGGAACGCGGATTTTTTTGGCCGCAAGGCAACAACCAAAGGTTGTGGAACCCCGCACGCAAACCCACGCCCCAAAAGAGGGAGAAAGGAGACCCTATGAACAAAACCCAACCCGAAACACACACCCCCGTGCCAAACGGCCCGCACAGCCCCGAATTCCGTGACTTCCTGGCGCTGGTTTCCACCGCCGACGCCGAGACGCTTCTGTCGGACGAAGCGTTTGCCAAGCTGCAGTTTGCGGTGGCGGCCGGCTGCAGCGAGGAGGACCTCTGCCAGATGCTGGAGGCCGCCGCGGTCGGGCGGTGCGGCGTGCCGCCGGCCCGCGTGCAGGCGTGGTACCGCGGCTGCTGCGCCCACGGCCGGGCCGACCCGCAGGGCTTTCTGCACAGTATGCTGGACTACCGGCCGCTGCTGCGGGCGGTTTCCAGCGTGGAAGCGCGCCGGGCCGAATACCTCTGCCCGCCCTACCTGCCCAAGGGCATGCTGACCGTGCTGGGCGGGGTATCCGGCGTGGGCAAAACCTGGCTGGCCATGGCGATGGCGGCTGCGGTATCACGCGGGCAGGCGCTGCCGTTTGCCGCCGAAGGCCCGGCCGGCGCGCCCGGCAATGTCTGGTATTTCACCCAGGAAAACGACCCCAACGCGGTTGTGCGCCCGCGACTGGAGCGCCTTGGCGCAGACCTTGACCGCGTGTTTGTGCAGAGCCTGGGCCGCGCCGGCGCCGGGCTGACCCTGAACGACCCCCGGCTGGAACGCCAGGCCGCGCTGTGCCCGCCTGCCCTGCTGGTGTTTGACCCGATCCAGAGCTACCTGGGCCCCCGGGTGGATATGAACCGGGCCAACACCGTGCGCCCCGTGCTGGACGCCCTGGCCGATTTTGCCAAGCGGCACGGCTGCGCCGTTGTGCTCATCAGCCATATGTCCAAGCCCGGCACGGGCAATGTCTCGGCGCTGGACAGGCTGCTCGGTTCCAGCGATTTCCGCAACGCCGCGCGCAGCATCCTGATTGTCGGCCGCGACCCCGAGGACGCCGGCCGGGCGGTGTTTGTCCACGCCAAAAACAGCCTGGGCGCGCCGGGGCCCAGCCAGGGGTTTGTGATCGGCGGGGCAGGGGGGATCGCGTTCACCGGCCCGGTGGAGGCCGACGCCGACGCCGTGCTGAACGCCGCCGGCCGCGGCGGGCGCGGGCGCCCCACCGTCATGCAGGAGCTTTACGCCGACCTGCAGGCCCTGCTGGGCGCCAAGGGCTTTGCCCGGCTTGAGGAAATTGAGGCGATGCGCCGGCAGAAGGGCTACGGCAACGGTTCGCTCTACCGCGCCAAGGAGGAACTGGGCCTGCGCAGCGTGAGCGTGGGGCGCCGCCCCCGCAGAACCACCTACTGGGCCTGTGCGGCGGTTGGCGATGCCGAGCTGGCCCGGTATGCCGAAGCCGAGGACGGCGATTCCCAAAAAGTTCATTCCCAAAAATCCCCGGCACCCCCTCTATTTTTGGGAAATGACCCGTTTTTGGACGCTGCATCGCTATAAGTTAATTCCCAAAAATCAAATTATTTTTGGGAATTAACAAAAGCTCTCATTTATTTTTGGGAAAGAAAAAGCCTATAAATATAAGCATATATAGATATATTAATATATATTATTAGTTTTGTTGTTCAGGTTTTCCCTCCAGTTCATTCCCAAAAATCCAACTATTTTTGGGAACGAACTATCGACGCTGCAACGCCGAAAAGTGAGTTAATTCCCAAAAATAGGGTGTGTGTCATGAATTTTGGGAATTCCCAAAAATCCGAGTATTTTTGGGAATGAACTATTGACGTTGCAACGCTGAAAAGTGAGGGATTTCCCAAAAATAGGGTGTGTGTCATGAATTTTGGGAATTCCCAAAAATCCGAGTATTTTTGGGAATGAACTATTGACGTTGCAACGCTGAAAAGTGAGGGATTTCCCAAAAATAGGGTGTGTGTCATGAATTTTGGGAATTCCCAAAAATCCGGGTATTTTTGGGAATGAACTATTGGCGTTACAGCGCTGAAAAACGGGGTAATTCCCAAAAATAGAGGGGGTGTCATGATTTTTGGGAATTGCGGGAAGGCGGATGCGGCCCCGCTCAGCCGCCGTCGGTGACAGAGAACATCTCCTCCACCGTGCAGAACCGGTAGCCCTGTTCGGCAAACCAGCCCAGGATGCGGGGCATCGCGCGCAGGGTTTCGGCGCAGCGGGCGGTATCATGCAGCAGCACCACGCAGACATCCCGCCCTTCGGCGCCGCGGCGCACATTCTCAAAGATTTCGTCGGCGTTCGGGCGGGCGGCGGTGGCGTCCTCGGCGCAGACATTCCAGTCGATCCAGCGGTAGCCTTTTTCGGCGGCTTCGGCGGTCAGTTTCTGCATAATCTGCCGCCCGCCGTACCGGTGGCTGACCGTGTTGGTGCTGCCGCCCGGGAACCGCAGCCAGCACAGCCCTTCCACCTCTACCCAGGGGGCCAGGGCCTGGCGCAGCGCCTTGATGTCCAGCCAGAAGGCTTCGGGGCTGGCATAGATGCGGGCGTAGTCATGGCTGGCGCTGTGCAGCGCAATCTGGTGGCCGGCCGCGGCAAGCTCGCCCAGGGCGGGCAGGTAGTCGGTGTTGGCCGGCTGCGCCGTGACAAAAAAGGTGGCCTTTGCGCCGTATTCCGCCAGGGTTTCGGCCAGCGCGCCGGTGTGGGGCGAAGGGCCGTCGTCAAAGGTCAGGCAGCAGAGCTTTTCGTCGGTGCGGGCCTCGGCCATCACGGCCAGGGTGTCGTCGGGCACGGCGGT
>ERZ1090861.1056-NODE-1056-length-14963-cov-12.804467_pt1 | contig 14963 bp, 13 predicted proteins | sample MGYA00478482_ERZ1090861 | MGnify/ENA primary metagenome ERZ1090861 (study PRJEB33644, sample SAMEA5815744) | chicken gut metagenome | biome: Chicken; feature: Gastrointestinal Tract; material: Caecum | place: Ireland | collected 2019-01-01 | study: A study of... | reverse complement strand
AATTTTTAGTTGCGGGGCAGCTTTTTGAGTCAAATCCTATAAATCTGCATATCCTGATCATAAAGGAAAAAAAGTTCATGCGTTTTGTTCCGGAGTATGCTATCATGATGTAAGCCAACGAAACAGAAAAGACAGTCAAAGACCCTTGCGGCAGTCGCCAAATGGCCATGCAAGCATGCCCGCTTGGCTCGTTGCTCGCAGGAATAAAGGAGATGAACATGGAACTTTTTATCGGAATTATGATTCCTTTTCTTGGGACCTGCCTGGGCTCTGCCAGTGTGTTCTTTATGAAGAATGAACTGAAGCCCCTGGTTCAGAAAGGCCTTCTGGGATTTGCTTCCGGGGTGATGGTGGCGGCTTCTGTGTGGTCCCTGCTGATCCCGGCTATGGATATGTCAGACTCTATGGGGAAATTTGCTTTCGTTCCGGCGGCGGCAGGTTTTCTTTTGGGGATTTTTTTTCTTCTGGCTATGGACCGTCTGGTGCCTCATTTACATCTGGGCGAGACGAAACCGGAAGGAAGAAAGAGCAACCTGAAAAAGACCACCATGCTGGTACTGGCGGTGACCCTCCATAATTTCCCCGAGGGAATGGCGGTAGGCGTGGTATTTGCGGGAATGATGGCAGACAGTGCCCAGATCACTCTGGCAGGAGCCATGGCTTTGTCTGTGGGAATTGCCATACAGAATTTCCCGGAAGGAGCCATCATTTCTCTGCCTTTGAAAAGTGAACAGAGGGTGGGAAAAGGAAAGGCCTTTCTTTACGGAACACTTTCCGGAGCGGTGGAGCCTTTGGGGGCTTTGCTTACCATACTTTTATTCAGCTTTATAGAGCCGCTTCTTCCTTATCTTCTGGCTTTTGCAGCAGGAGCCATGATCTATGTGGTGGTGGAAGAACTGATCCCGGAGACCAGCGAAGGGGAACACAGCAATATAGGGACCATCGGATTTGCCGCAGGATTTGTGCTGATGATGATCCTGGATGTTGCCCTGGGATAAAATTTATAAACTGGTAAATACTATCATTTTAAAAAAGGGAAAAGCGCTTGCTTTTCTCTTTTTTGTATGCTATACTAATTTCGTCAAGAATAATACCCCCCTGGGGTGTAGGGAGATGATGGAATGAAAGCAGATAAAACAAAGATCAACCGGCTGCTTAAAACAGCCAGAGGACAGATAGACGGCATTTTGAAAATGGTGGAGGAGGATCGGTACTGTATGGATATTTCCCAGCAGCTTATGGCCACAGAAGCTATTTTAAACAAGGCCAATAAGGAAATTCTTACGGCCCATCTGAAAAGTTGTGTAACAGGGGCTAAGACAGATGAGGAGCGGGAAGAAAAAGTAGATGAGTTGGTAGCTATGCTGGGCAAGATCTTGTAGGAGGACAATGCTATGAAGGAAAAATTTGACGTAACAGGAATGACCTGTTCTGCCTGCTCTTCCAGAGTGGAAAAATGTGTCAGCAAGCTGGAAGGCGTGGAAGAGGTTAGCGTGAATCTTCTGACTAACAGCATGCAGGTAGAATTTAATGATGCAGTGATCCAGGAACAGGGAATTATAGATGCGGTGGTCCATGCGGGGTACGGTGCCAGTGTCCAGGGGAAAAAAGAAAATTCCTATGGGAAACAAAAAGAGCAGAAGGCTGGAACTGACCCGGTAAAGGAACATATGGCATATATGAAGAAGAGGACCATCTGGTCTTTTATCTTCCTGATCCCCCTGATGTATGTGTCCATGGGGCATATGATCGGACTGCCTCTTCCGGGATTTCTGCACGGTACGGTAAACGCAGTGGGATTTGCAATGACTCAGTTTCTGCTGTGTATCCCGGTAATCTATATTAACAGGGCTTATTATACAAAGGGATTTGGCACCTTATTTCATGGAGCGCCTAATATGGATACGCTGATCGCCGTAGGCTCCACGGCTTCTCTGGTATATGGAATTTTTGCCATTTACCGTATGGGCTACGGACTGGGGGTACAGGATCTGGATCTGGTAAATCGGTATCTTCACGATCTGTATTTTGAATCGGCGGTGATGATCCTGGCCCTGATCAATATCGGAAAATATCTGGAGGCCCGGTCAAAGGGAAAGACCAGCGAGGCAATCAATAAGCTGATGGATCTGGCGCCGAAGACAGCCTTGGTAGAGCGCAGCGGAGGCGTAGTAGAGATTCCTGCAGAGGAGATCCAGATTGGAGATATCCTCCAGGTAAAGCCGGGAAGCAGTGTTCCTGCCGACGGCGTGGTGCTGGAGGGAACTACCAGCATTGACGAGGCAGCTATTACAGGAGAGAGTATTCCTGTCCAGAAGATGCCGGGAGATCAGGTGATTGCCGCCACCATGAATAAGGCTGGTTTCTTCCGCATGAAAGCTTCAAAGGTGGGAGATGATACTACTTTTTCCCAGATCATACGTCTGGTGGAGGAGGCCAGTGCCAGCAAGGCACCTATCGCAAAGATCGCAGATAGAATCGCAGGGGTTTTTGTGCCCATTGTCATGACCATTGCACTGATCACGGCTGTAGTATGGATTCTGACAGGGGCAGAATTTGAATTTGCCCTGTCCTGTGCTATTTCTGTTCTGGTTATTTCCTGCCCCTGCGCTCTGGGGCTGGCAACCCCGGTGGCCATTATGGTGGGAACCGGAAAAGGAGCGGAGAACGGTATCCTGATCAAGTCAGGAGAAGCTCTGGAAGTCACCCATAATATCCAGAGCGTAGTGCTGGATAAGACAGGAACCATTACCCAGGGAAAACCGGTGGTCACAGATATTTATGGTGTGAAGGCAGACCGTGCAGAACTGCTGAGGATCGCTGCAGCTATGGAGAAGAAAAGTGAACATCCTCTTGCAGAAGCGGTTCTTGCAAAAGCCCGTGAGGAGCACATTTCTCTTCCGGAAGCTTCAGAATTTTCTGCAGTAGCAGGTATGGGTATAGAAGCGGTCATCAAGGGAAAAAAATATTATGCAGGGAATCTCAGACTGATGCAGGAAAAGAATATCAGCTGTGCCGGTATAGAAGACCATCTGGAAACCCTGACAGGAGAAGGGAAAACCCCCCTGCTTTTTGCTGATGAGAAAGAACTTCTGGGTGTGATCGGGGCAGCGGACGTGGTGAAACCTACCAGCGTCCAGGCCATCCGGGAGTTGAAAAAAATGGGGATTCAGGTTATCATGCTTACAGGAGATAATGAAAGGACTGCAAAAGCCATTCAGCGGCAGCTGGATATTGATACGGTCATTGCCGAGGTACTTCCCCAGGATAAGGAAAGAGAAGTGGCGAAGCTTCAGGAAAAGGGACGGAAAGTGGCTATGGTGGGAGACGGGATCAACGATGCCCCGGCTCTGGCCAGAGCAGATGTGGGGATCGCCATTGGCGCAGGGACGGATGTGGCTATTGAAAGCGCAGATATCGTTCTGATGAAGAATGATCTCCTGGACGTGGTAACAGCCATCGGACTGAGCAAGGCCGTGATCCGGAATATTAAGGAGAATCTTTTCTGGGCATTTTTCTATAATGTATGCGGGATTCCACTGGCGGCCGGGGTTTTTTATACGGCATTTGGCCTGAAGCTGAATCCTATGTTCGGTGCAGCGGCAATGAGCCTCAGCAGTCTTTTCGTAGTATCCAATGCTCTCAGACTGCGATTCTTCCATACGCTGAAAAAGCCCCGGCAGGAGGAAGCTGCTGAGCAGGAAGAAAAAAGAGGGCCTGCAAGGGAAAAGAGAGAACAGAAAGTAAATACTGCCGTCAAAGCGGCTGAGAATAAGGAGGAAATAAATATGTATACAATGAAGATTGAAGGTATGATGTGCCCTCACTGCCAGGCAGCAGTGACAAAAGCCTTAAACGCTATTGAGGGTGTAAAGGCAGAAGTAAATCTGGAAAAAAAGGAAGCCTATGTAGAGGCTCCGGATTCTGTTAGCAAAGAAGACCTGACAAAAGCTGTGACGGATGCCGGATACGAAGTTGTATCTGTAGAGTAGGTGACAGGCTATGATACGGGTTGGAATGGGATATGACGTCCATAAACTGACAGAGGGAAGAGATTTGATCCTGGGGGGTGTAAAGATTCCCTGGGAAAAGGGGCTTTTAGGACATTCGGATGCAGATGTGGTGGTTCATGCTATTATGGATGCTCTGCTGGGTGCGGCAGCTCTCAGAGATATCGGGAGACATTTTCCGGATACAGATCCAAAGTACAAAGGGATTTCAAGTATCCTTCTCCTTCAGCATGTGGGAAAGCTTCTGGAAGAAAATATGTATGTGATCAATAATATTGACGCAACGATCATTGCCCAGAAGCCGAAACTGCTTCCTTATATAGACACTATGATCCAAAACGTGGCTCAGGCGCTTCACCTGGAGGAAAGCCAGGTGAATATTAAGGCCACTACAGAGGAGGGGCTGGGATTTACCGGCAGCATGGAGGGGATCTCAGCCCATGCGGTATGCGCCCTTACAAGTGTACAGGACCTGATGGGAGACGACAGGAGCGCTCCTTCCTGCCAGGGCTGCTGCAGGCAGCAGATTCCGGAAGAAGAGGAATACTGATCTGGGGCAGGAAGATCACCGGCCTCGGTACTCTCTGGGAGTCATATGCTGGATTTCTTTAAAACACCGGTTGAAAGATCGGAGGCTGTTGTAGCCGCAGGCAAAGGCAATGTCGCTGACCGGGGCATCTGTAGTCTTCAGAAGATGAGCGCCGAAATTGATCCGGTGCTGGTTTACCAGATCCGTAAAGGAAAGGTTCAGATGGCTGTTGATAAATCTGGAGATATACATCCGGTTGTACCCCAGGTGGACTGCCAGATCCTGAAGGGTCAGTTCCTCCAGATAATGTTCCTGGACATAGATCAGGATCTGATGAAGCAGATCGGAGGAAGGGGCCTTTCTGGGGGAAAGGCGGGACATATCCAGGAGCAGGGCGGCAATATAATATAAACAGGATTTACAGTATAAAGGCTTTGTGCTGTCTATAAACAGGTACTTTTCCATATGGGAGAAGATCGGATCTTCCATATGGAAGACCGGACAGTCCAGAGCCTTTCTGGCTGTCATTTTATGAAATTCTTCAATATAGTCCGGAGAAAACACATTTACCTGGCACTCCGCTCCCCCCAGATTTGCATAGGAATGGATTTCATAGGGGAGTATGAGAATGAGATCGCCCGGCTCCATAGGGAAATCTCTTCCGTCTACTGTTGCCATAAGTTTTCCTCTTTTCAGCCGGAGAAGCTCATAACTTCTGTGAAGATGGGCGAAAGAGCTGAAATCCCGGATATGGTAAAGGGAAATTTCCTGGGGGTCTCCGAAATGATAATCTTCGTAAATAATCATAAAGCAATACCTCTTTCAGAAATATTATAGCGGCTGGGATCTGAGGATACAAGAAAAACATAAGAAGAGCAGCCCAGATACTTTTTGACGGCTTTGATTTACAGGGATAAAGGAAATGAAACAAGAAAGTGAAGAGGTTTCAAAAAAACATTATAATATTCTGGAATAATAGATATGATTAAAAAATATGCAGGAATGGAAAAATAATCTTGCAAAATTTCCAAGAAGGCTTTATAATACAACACAGAGTAAAAAATGTGAATCAACAGGAGGAAAGCCATGTCATACGTAGATGAAGTAATTGAGTTAGTTGAGAAGAAAAATCCAGGGGAACCTGAATTTCATCAGGCAGTAAGAGAAGTACTGGAATCCTTAAAGCCGGTTGTAGAGGCTAATGAGGAGAAATACCGCAAGGCAGCTCTTCTGGAGCGTCTGGTAGAACCTGAAAGAGTGATTATGTTCCGGGTTCCCTGGGTTGACGATAACGGAACCGTACATGTAAATAAAGGTTACCGTGTACAGTTCAACAGTGCTATCGGACCATACAAGGGCGGACTGAGATTCCATCCTTCTGTATATCTTGGAATTATTAAATTCCTGGGATTTGAGCAGATCTTTAAAAACTCTCTGACCGGCCTGCCTATCGGCGGCGGCAAGGGTGGTTCTGACTTTGATCCAAAGGGTAAATCAGACAGAGAAGTAATGGCATTCTGCCAGAGCTTTATGACAGAGTTATACCGTCATATCGGACCTGACACAGACGTACCGGCAGGTGATATCGGTGTAGGCGGAAGAGAAATTGGCTATCTGTTTGGACAGTACAAGAGAATCCGTGACGCTTATGAAGGCGTTCTTACAGGAAAAGGCCTTACATTCGGCGGTTCTCTGGTAAGAACACAGGCTACAGGATATGGTCTGCTGTACCTTACAGAAGAAATGCTGAAGATCAATGGCAAAGATATGGCAGGAAAGACGGTGGCTGTATCCGGTGCAGGAAATGTTGCCATCTATGCAATCGAGAAAGCTTATCAGTTAGGCGCTAAGCCGGTTACCTGCTCTGATTCCACAGGCTGGATTTACGATCCGGAAGGCATCGATCTGGAAGCACTTAAAGAGATCAAAGAAGTAAAACGTGCTCGTCTTACAGAGTATAAGAATTACAGACCAAACGCTGAATATCATGAAGGCAAAGGCGTATGGAGCGTTAAATGTGATGTGGCTCTTCCATGTGCAACACAGAACGAGCTGGGTATTGAAGATGCAAAACAGCTGGTTGCTAACGGCTGCTTCGCTGTAGCTGAAGGTGCCAACATGCCTACAACTCTGGAAGCTACCAAATACTTACAGGAAAAGGGTGTTCTTTTCGCACCTGGTAAAGCTGCAAACGCAGGCGGTGTAGCTACTTCCGCTCTGGAAATGTCTCAGAACAGCGAGCGCTTAAGCTGGAGCTTTGAAGAAGTTGATGAGAAGCTGAAAGGCATTATGGTAAATATCTGCCATAACATGGCCGATGCAGCTAAGAAATACGGACATGAAGGCAACTATGTAGTAGGAGCCAATGCAGCCGGATTTGAGAAAGTTGCAGAGGCAATGCTTGCACAGGGTATCTGCTGATATTGTAAAAAATGTATCAGTGTAATACATTCGTATACTGTATCCTCCGCATTCTGGATATAGAGAAGAGGGAGTCCTTTCCGTAAAAGGTCAGGGCTTCCTCCTTTTTATGTACGGCCCGGGGCAGGTTTCCAATGGTTTTCCTATTGACAAACCCGGGATTTATGAATAAACTAATAGAAGATATGGAAAGGCTTGGAACGAAAAGAGTACCGGGTATGATTTATCCAGAGAGAAGGGGCCGTCGGCTGAAAGCCCTTTTATAGAGAAATCCGGGAAAGTGCATTCGGGAGCCGGTCCGGTGACTGTCTTATCAGAACACAGCCGGACACGCAGACCAGCGTTACGGGGGATAAGCGGAAGACTTTTGTCTTCAAGTAGAGTGGAACCGCGGAAATATTCGTCTCTATGTCCTTTGGGATATAGAGGCTTTCTTTTTCTAAAAAAATTGCGGCTGTTTGATCAGATGCTTTGGAACAACTGCGGAAAAATAGGTTTGTTTTAGGAGTGAGGTGAGAGAATGGGCTTTATCGGACATATTAAGGAAGAATTTCAGGTGATCCAGGAAAGAGATCCTGCTATAAAATCTCCCCTTGAGGTACTGCTGTATCCCAGTTTCCGGGTAATGATCCAGTACCGGAGGGCCCATAAACTGTATAAAAAAGGCCATTATTTCCTGGCCAGATGGATTTCTCAGAGAGCCGCCAGAAAAACAGGTATTGAAATCCATCCCGGGGCAAAAATAGGGAAAGGGCTGTTTATTGACCATGGGGCCGGAGTGATTATAGGAGAGACCACGGTTATCGGCGATAATGTGACCCTGTATCAGGGAGTGACCCTGGGCGGAACAGGGAAAGAGACCGGAAAGCGCCATCCTACCCTGAAGGACAATGTGATGGTCAGTGCCGGAGCCAAGATCCTGGGTTCTTTTACCATCGGAGAAAACTCCAAGATCGGGGCAGGCAGCGTGGTGCTGGAGGAGGTACCGCCGAACTGCACGGTAGTAGGGGTTCCTGGAAGAGTGGTAAAAAGAGAAAATAAAAAAGTACCCAGAGTGGATATGGATCAGGTACATCTGCCGGATCCTACCTTAGATGATATCCACGTTCTGCAGAGGGAAAATGAACAGCTTCGTTCGGAACTTCAGAAAATGTACTATGAACTCCAGGATATGAGAGAAAAAGAAGAGATGTGCCGCAGGGCCAGAGAAAAGGCGGAGCAGGAGCACAGACTGGAATTGGAAAATGCAAGGAGAAAAGGAGAAAATTCATGAAGATTTATAACACCCTGACAAAGAGAAAGGAAGAATTTATTCCTCTGGAAGAGGGAAAGGTGAAAATGTATGTATGCGGGCCTACGGTCTATAACTTTATCCATATCGGAAATGCAAGACCTATGATCGTTTTCGATACGGTGCGCAGATATATGGAATATAAAGGCTATGAGGTCAACTATGTGTCAAACTTTACAGATGTAGACGATAAGATCATTGCAAAAGCCATTGAAGAAGGGGTCAGCGCCGAAGAGATTTCCACCCGCTATATCAAAGAGTGTAAAAAAGACATGGCAGACATGAATGTAAAGCCGGCTACCACCCATCCGCTGGCAACTCAGGAGATCGATGGCATGATTGAGATGATCCAGACTCTCATCGATAAAGGATTTGCCTATGAGGTCAACGGCACCGTGTATTTCCGGGTAAAGAACTTTAAAGAATACGGAAAGCTTTCTCATAAGAACCTGGAAGACCTCCAGTCCGGATTCCGTTCTCTCCAGGTTTCCGGAGAAGACCAGAAGGAAGATCCCCTGGACTTTGTGTTATGGAAGCCTAAAAAAGAAGGAGAACCTTACTGGGTATCTCCCTGGGGGGAGGGACGTCCCGGCTGGCATATCGAGTGCTCGGTAATGTCCAAGAAATATCTGGGAGAAGAAATTGATATCCATGCAGGCGGGGAAGACCTGATCTTCCCTCATCATGAAAATGAGATTGCCCAGTCTGAGTGCTGCAATGGAAAAATATTTGCCAGATACTGGATGCACAATGCCTTCCTGAATATTGACAATCGGAAGATGTCCAAATCTCTTGGAAACTTCTTCACTGTCCGTGAGATCGGTGAAAAATATGATCTCCAGGTTCTGCGGTTCTTTATGCTGAACGCCCATTACAGAAGTCCGCTGAACTTCAGCGCAGAACTGATGGAATCTTCCAAAAATGCGCTGGACAGGATCATAACCTGTGTGGACCAGTTAAAACGTCTGGCCGGGTCTGCCCAGGGTGAGACTATGACAGAAGAAGAGACAAAGCTGGCTGAAGAAGTGCAGGTTTATGTGAAAAAATATGAAGAGGCTATGGAAGATGACTTTAATACAGCAGACGCCGTCGCTGCCATCTTTGAACTGGTAAAATTTGCCAATACCCATGGCAATGGAGACAGCACCAAGGCTTTTGTCCAGTATCTTTTTGATACCATTGTAAAATTAAGCGATGTTCTGGGACTTCTGGTGGATAAAGAGGAGGAAGTGCTGGATGAAGATGTGGAAAAGCTGATCGCTGAGCGTCAGGCAGCCAGAAAAGAGAAGAACTTCAAACGGGCAGATGAGATCCGGGACCAGCTTGCGGCCATGGGCATTATTCTGAAAGATACGAGAGAAGGCGTGCAATGGAAAAGAGCTTAGAACATTTCAGGGAGCTTTTCGGGCTGGAGGCACCGGATATCCGGACATACTCGCCTCTGACCCTGGCCTATATCGGAGACGCAGTTTATGAGTTGGTGATCCGCACCCTATTAGTGGAAAAGGGAAATACCCAGGTAAATAAACTGAACCAGAGAGCGAACCGGCTGGTGAAGGCCTCTGCACAGTCAGAAATGATTGAAAAACTGAAGCCCTGTCTTACAGAAGAAGAACTGGGGATCTTCCGCAGGGGACGAAACGCCAAGTCCTACACTATGGCAAAAAATGCTACCATGTCCGATTACCGGAGGGCTACAGGATTTGAGGCCCTTATGGGATACCTGTATCTTACAGAGCAGTGGGAGCGGATACTGGAGCTGGTGAAACTGGGACTTCAGGAAGGAGAAGAGGATGGAGAACAGATACCAGGAAAGTAATATTGAAGGACGAAACGCAGTGCTGGAGGCTTTCCGTTCCGGCAGGACGGTAGATAAGCTTTTTGTGCTGGAGCACTGTGAGGACGGGCCGGTGCGGACGATTCTCCGTGAGGCCAAAAAACAGAACACCATTGTGAAATTTGTAAAAAAAGAACGTCTGGATCAGATGTCTCAAACAGGAATGCACCAGGGAGTCATCGCACAGACAGCGGCTTATGCCTACGCCCAGGTGGAGGATATACTGGAAGCCGCCCAAAAAAAAGGGGAGCCGCCTTTCCTTTTTATACTGGATAACATTGAAGATCCCCACAATCTGGGGGCCATTATCCGTACGGCCAATCTGGCAGGAGCCCACGGTGTGATCATACCTAAAAACCGGGCGGCAGGATTAACTGCTGTGGTAGCCCGGACATCTGCAGGGGCTTTGAACTATACTCCTGTGGCGAAGGTGACCAATATTGCCAGGACCATTGAAAGCCTGAAAAAAGAGGGAATCTGGTTTGTATGCGCAGATATGGGCGGGACCCGGATGTATGATCTGGATCTGAAAGGACCTATAGGTCTGGTTATCGGCAATGAGGGACAGGGTGTGTCTAAACTGGTGAAAGAAACATGCGATTTCATTGCGTCTATTCCAATGAAGGGGGATATTGACTCTTTAAATGCTTCTGTGGCTGCGGGAGTACTGGCCTTTGAGATCGTAAGGCAGAGATTAAACAAGTAAAATAATACAGGTTTCAGATATGATGAAAGAGTATGAAGGGATTTCTGATGAAGAGCTGATCCTTGGGGCGCAAAACGGAGAAAAGAAACTGGAAGAATTTCTGATCGACAAGTATAAAGGCATGGTACGGAAGAAAGCGCATGCTATGTTCCTCATCGGAGGAGAACAGGAAGATCTGATCCAGGAGGGGATGATCGGCCTTTTCCGGGCAGTGCGGGATTACCGTCCGGATAAAAACGCTTCTTTTGCCACCTTTGCCAATCTGTGTGTGGAGAGACAGATTTATAAGGCAATAGAAATATCGGGCAGACAAAAGCACAGGCCTTTAAATTCTTACATTTCCTTAAGCGAGGAAAACAGTCCTTTAAAGAATGCAGAGGATACCAAGCAGCAGAATCCGGAAGAAATCATTATTGACAGAGAAAACGCAGACCTTATGCTGGAAAAGATCAGAAAAAAGCTCAGTCCTTTTGAAAATCAGGTTCTGGAGCTTTATCTGGAGGGACTGGATTACCACCAGATTGCCCGGCAGATGGAAAAATCTCCAAAATCTATTGATAACGCTCTTCAAAGAATACGGAACAAGATCCATATCCTGACAGAAAAGGTATAGAGGATATACAGATATTTCTAAAGAAAGAAGGTGGCAGTCCATGCAGGAAAAAAACATACTGACAGTGATTCCTATGAACGCAAAACATCAGGAATTACTGAAAAAAACTGCGCAGAATAGTAAGATTATTTTTTCTGATCCTGAAAAGATTACCCAGGACCAGGTGGACCAGGCGGAGATCATTTTGGGCAATGTTCCTCCGGAAATGGTGAAAGAGGCGAAAAAGCTGGAGTGGCTGCAGTTGAATTCTGCCGGATTTGATGCCTATGCAAAGAAAGAGATCATAGGAGACCGGCTTCTCACTTCCTGCAGCGGCGCATATGGCCAGGCAGTGTCCGAGCATATGTTTGCCATGCTTCTGGCAATGCAGAAAAAATTGCACCTTTACCGGGATGATCAGAAAGTCCATAAATGGGGGGATGAGGGACAGGTTACCTCCATCAGCGATACTACAGTCATAGTCCTGGGATTGGGAGATATTGGAAAGCGTTTTGCCTGGCTGGCCCATGCCCTGGGGGCTTACGTGATCGGAATTAAAAGAACTTACAGCCCCTGTCCGGAATATGTGGATGAACTTCATCTCCAGGAAGATACCAGGGGACTCCTGCCAAAAGCAGACGCAGTGGTATCTTTCCTTCCAAGTTCCGAAGAGAACAAGGGATTTTTCGGTAAAGAATTTTTTGACCAGATGAAGCCGGGAAGTCTTTTCTTAAACGGTGGAAGAGGGGATACGGTTTCTACAGAGGATCTGCTCCAGGCATTAAAAGAGGGAAAACTGGGGGGCGCTGCCCTGGATGTGACGGATCCGGAGCCTTTACCGGAGGACCATCCCCTGTGGGATATGCCCCAGGTGTTTCTTACACCTCATGTTTCAGGCGGGTACCATCTTTCCGTGACTCTGGACAATGTGGTAGATATCTGTGTAGGCAACCTGGGCAGGTACCTGGCTGGAGAAAGCCTGAAAAATCTGGTGCAGGTAAGGGAATGAACAGCTTTATAGAGTATATGGCGGATATACATACCGCTTGATGGAAGGGGATATGTAACCTTATTTTGGGAGGATAAGTCCTGGAGCGGGATTACATATCCTTTGTTTCAGAAGAGAAAGATATAAATGTAAGAAATTGAAGAAATTTTTCTTGCATTTATGAAAACATGTGTTATAATAAAAAAAGTGCATGGGGCATTAGCGCAGTTGGGAGCGCGCCACACTGGCAGTGTGGAGGTCACGGGTTCAAGTCCCGTATGCTCCACTTCAGGAAGTCCGTATTTACGGGCTTTTTTTGTTGCATAAAATGAAAAGTAATCAAGTGAACACCCCTTTTTCACCAACTGTATTTTTCTGCATATCCTTTATAGAAAACAGAATGAAAAAGGTGGAGCAGCATTGTTCAAAAATTGTGTGTTTAAAGTATCTGTGGACAGCCGGAAATGGCTGAAAGCAGCTGGTATAAGAGCGGTGAAAACCGTGGCCCAGGCGGCGATTGCCGGGATCGGAACGGCAGCAGCCCTGGGACAGGTGGACTGGAAATATGTAGTATCTGCTTCCGTGATGGCAGGAGTGATCAGTCTATTGACTTCTGTTGCAGGTATCCCCGAAGCAGGAGGTTCAGAGGGCGGGTAATACCGCCCTTGCATTTTATGATTTTTAGGAGTATAATAAATTCATGTTCCGGAAGCATAGCTCAGCTGGGATGAGCGTTCGCCTCACACGCGAGAGGCCACGGGTTCGAGCCCCGTTGCTTCCATTGTAAAAAGCCTGTATTTACAGGCTTTTTTCTATTTCGTGTCGTACTGCTTCAGCACTGGCAGCACTAGGCGGCTTTTAACATTTGATAACTTACAGACAGTTTGAAAGATGGAATAGAACCGGGGCAGTATTTAACACATCTGATACAGATTCAGGCCGGAGGCTGTCGGAAACTGTCGCAAAATTTTAAGGAAAATCCGGCATTTCCGGTTGATACTTTTAGAAATCCGGTATATACTAACAGGAAAAGATATCATAATGAAAACAAATCCTATATGATATTTCTTTTGCAGCCTATCGGCTTAGTTCTTTCGGTGCGTTCGCACCACATATTCCAAACAATATTTATCTAAACCAGCAAGTCTGCTATGGCTTTTTAGCCTTTGGAAAGGGGGCGGTTCCATTGCGCAGATGATCCCGGGAAGGGAGCGATAATACCACAGGAGCTCTATAGAGCCTCCTTTTTGTACCTGAAAATAAGAAAAAGAAAGGAAGCCAGATATGAAAGGGTTTAAAAGAACGGTGGCGTGGGTACTAGCGGCAGTTCTGAGTCTTTCTCTTTTCCTTCAGCCGGTCTTTGTTTCCGCGGCAGCGGAAACAGAAGAGAGCATAGGAAATTCAGAGAAACAGAAAACAGAAGAGACCGGAGGTCCGGAAGTAAGGGAAATTCATGAAGAAATTCCGGCGGAAGATCCGGGGAAAACATTAACAGAGGAACCGGCGGATGCAACAGTTATACCGGATATTGCGGATCTGAATGCAGCTGATTTTGCATCAATGCGTCTGATCGTACTGGCAGATGATACATCTGTCCTTGCTGATGACAGCGATATTATCGGTCAGTATGAGAATGTATATCTGCTCCAGTTTTCGTCTATACAGCAGGCAATGGAAGCTTATGTATATTATAAGGACAAAGTGACTGCAGTAGAGCCGGATGCAGTTGTTGAAACTGCTTCTGAAGATAATGACTCAGAGGATATTGCCAGTATTGTTATGGATTCTGAAAGGAATCCTGTTGAGGCATTAAATGATGTAGCGACATCTGCCGAAGTACCGGATGCATATAGTGTGGTTGCATTGATTGATACAGGAGTATCTGAGAGTAAGCATGTTCTGGACCGAGTGTCTGTCATTGATGATATACTGGAAGGAAATGGGCATGGGAATGATATGCTGGAGGCGATTATCAGCCAGGATCCAGATGGGAAGATTCTTTCCATTCGTGCAATGGATGATAAAGGAATGGGTACGATTTCATCTCTGGTCGCTGGGATGGAGTATGCGATGAAGCAGAAAGTGGATATTATCAATCTTTCTGTATGTGGGAAAGTAACATTGTCTACATCTGTATTGAAACAGGAAATTCAGAAAGCGGCAGCAGCAGGGATTCTTGTTGTTGGCGCTGCGGGCAATGATGGCGCAGATGTGGCGGGATATATGCCTGGCTCTGTAAATGAGGCATCTATTATAGGAGCGGCGAAGGAAGATGGAACCCGGCTGAATACGTCTAATTTCGGTGAAACGGTTGATTATAATGTTATAGCAGATTCTACATCAGAAGCCGCTGCTTTGTTTACTGGTTTTGTTTCTGCAAATGGTTTAGAAGCTGTTGAGGATATCCTGAATCAGGGGCTTGTATTTGCAGCGGATTATACCAGTGAGCCGATAACTGAAGAACCGGTTGAAAAAGGCGGACAGGAGGATGTTGGGGTTTCCGCAGAAGAAGCAGCTATGTATGAAGCTGGATCGATCCCCACAGTTGAGCCGAATTTGGTAAAAACATACACCGCAGAACAATTAAAA
>ERZ1090861.1054-NODE-1054-length-14978-cov-7.210547_pt1 | contig 14978 bp, 9 predicted proteins | sample MGYA00478482_ERZ1090861 | MGnify/ENA primary metagenome ERZ1090861 (study PRJEB33644, sample SAMEA5815744) | chicken gut metagenome | biome: Chicken; feature: Gastrointestinal Tract; material: Caecum | place: Ireland | collected 2019-01-01 | study: A study of the... | reverse complement strand
GATCGCTCAGTGTCTCGTGGGCTCGGAGATGTGTATAAGAGACAGGTGTAAAACCAGATTATGCGTTACGCGGTCGCGGCATTCGGCGTAAGGCACATGGATCTGCAGCTGCCCGCCGACCAAAAGATTGTGGTGCACATTTCGGTCAAACCCCTCACGTAGCTTGATGCCGATCCCCAGCACTAGATTGTGGTCGATCTCATAATTGGTCGAGCCATCGTCTAAGTCGATCCCCCAGGAATGCGGCGCGTCGGCGCTGTGATGGAATCGGTTATGGTGAATCCGCGTGGTAAAGCAGGCGTCGATTTTGGAAATGTCGTATTGCGCGCCGCCCTTTTTGTAATGACGGATGGTTTTCCCGTAAAGCCCGCTTGCATTATATCGCGGCACCGACCAAAAACGGTCGCGCCCCCAGGCGTTGAACGGGCCGTGATCCTCGGTTTCCCGCTGGGAATCAAACAGATCATTGTATGCGATGTCATGCCCGCCGAAAGTACCGTCATTCACATTGATGAGCGAACGCGGGCTGTTGTGGATGGTGTTGCGGTGGATATGAATCCTTGCGGCGACCGAAAGATTGATGCCTGCCGACTGTTTTTCGATTCGCCCCACGCCGTTGATGTGGTTTTCGCTGATCTCCAATTCGCGCGGATAGTCCTCCGCACACGGGCCGATCTCATTCGGCGCATCGACTGCTGTCTCGTGTACACAAAGTGCAGGGTACAGCGCGTGTTCCCAATAAGAGGGCTGACGAACGGCTTTTTGACTGCCGATCACCTGTATCGCAGTCGCGGCGATGTTTGTAAAGGTGTTGCCGGATACGGCGGTTTGCTCGTTGTAGCCGTATAAAAACAGCGCATTCCCGCCGATTTCGCAAAATTTGCAGTTGGAGACACGGCAGCTCCGCGTGTTTTCAATGCGTACCGCGCCCTCAAACGCAATCGCCCAATCCCCACGAAGCAGCGGGTGGTAGACTGCGCGATTTTTATCGTAAGGGAACAGGCACAGCCCCGTTTCACAAAACGTGATTTGATCAAGCGCAATATCCGATGCAGGCGCAGCAGGGGAGGCACCTTGTATTTGCAACAGGGTACGGTTTCGGCTTATCGTAATATGAACTTTGTTCGGATCCTGCCCTTGATCGGGATACCAATATAAGGTTTGCGTTTTGCGGTCAAAATACCATTCACCCGGCGCGTCCAGCTCTTCCAAAATGTTTTCCGCTACCATGGCGTTTCCGTAAGTGTTTCCTCGGTTGTTGTCCCCGAACCAAGAAAGGGAAAGCCCGCAGGTGCTCGACGGATCCTTGCCTGTCACCACATAAGAATTCCCGCCCCAGCACGCCGGGTGGATCGCGCGCACGATACCATTTTCGGGGTCGCCGTACCTTGCGGCGCGCGCTTTGATCTCGGCAGGTGTCGCTGCACCCTCCAGCGGGATCTTGCCGGACTGCTTATTTGGATAGCGGCACAAGGTCTGCGCTTTACCGTTTGCAAACAGACGGCTGAAAGGTTTTTTATCCTTCATTTCGGCTTTCCAAATGCCGTCGCGCCACGGCGTCCAAAGCAGCGCGGAAGGGGCGTATGCCGCAGTAAAAACCACGCCCTCTTCGCCGCACAAGGTCAGCCCGCTGTCCCGCTCGTCAAGCTGAAGCGGTTCGTCAAAAGCGTACACGCCCTTTTCAAGTTGAATGCTACAGGGCTTTTGTATCGTCCTGCTTTTTTCTACCGCATCTTTCACCAAGGCAGCAGATGCGGTGGGATCGGATAAAATCGGCGTAATTTTGAAAATCGGATCCAAAGTTTTCCCCCGAGAAGCCGTATTGCTCTTAAAATTGTATCATAAGCGTTGTGTTTCTGTAAATATCCGCATAAAAATACCACCCGAACTTTTCGGGTGGTATTTTGAAAAAACAGCTTGTCAGATTACCCGCACGCGCACGATCTCTTCCACAGCCGAGATCGCTTCGATCGCCTCCGCAGAGACATCCGCATCGGTATCGAGCATCGTGTAGGCATATTCGCCGCGGGATTTGTTGACCATGTTGTCAATGTTGATGTTCTCCTCGGCGACGACTGTTGTGATCTTGCTGATGACGTTCGGCACATTCTTGTGAATAATGGTGATGCGCGCTCTGCCGGTGCGCGGCACGCTCACGTCGGGCAGGTTCACCGAGTGGGTGATGTTGCCGTTTTCCAAGAAATCGCGGACTTCATCTACAGCCATGACCGCGCAGTTTTCTTCGGATTCGGGCGTGGAAGCGCCGAGATGCGGCAGAACGAGCACGCCGGGAACGTCCAAAAGCTCATCCGTGCCGAAGTCTGTCGCATAGGCGGCGATCTTGCCGCTGCCGAGCGCTTCGATCACGTCTGCCGTGTTCACGAGGTCGCCGCGCGCGAAATTCATGATGCGCACGTTGTCCTTCATCTGGTCAATGTTCTTTTTGCAGATCATCTCTTTGGTGTCGGGCGTGAGCGGCACATGCAGGGTGATGTAGTCGCAGTTTGCGAAAATCTCATCCAGCGTTGCCGAATGGTGCACACCGCGCGAAAGCGCCCATGCCGCGTCTACAGACAAAAACGGGTCGTAGCCGTAAACCGTCATGCCGAGCGCACGCGCCGCATTGGCGACCAGTACGCCGATCGCACCCAAACCCACTACGCCGAGCGCCTTGCCTTTAAGCTCGGGACCTGCGAAAGCGGACTTGCCTTTTTCCACCGCCTTGGACATCTCTGCGCCGCTGCCCTTCAGGGTTTTTACCCAGTCGATTGCGGCGGGGATCTTGCGCGAAGAAAGCAGCATGGCGCAAAGCACCAGCTCTTTTACGGCGTTTGCGTTTGCGCCGGGCGTGTTGAATACAACGATCCCGTTTTCGCTGCAGCGGTCGATCGGAATGTTGTTCACACCGGCACCGGCTCTTGCGATCGCCTTGAGGCTTTCCGGAAACGCCATGTCATGCATAGAGGCCGAGCGCACCAGCACTGCGTCAGGCGCGTTCTCCTCTGTGGAGTATGAATAAGTATCGGGGAAGTTTTTCAGTCCTTTTTCCGAGATCTTATTTAAGGTCAAAATACGATACATCTCTGTTTTGTCCGCCTTTCTTACGCATTCTCATTTTCAAATTTAGCCATAAAGTCTACAAGCGCCTGCACGCCTTCATACGGCATGGCGTTGTAAATGGAAGCGCGCATGCCGCCGACGGTGCGGTGACCCTTGAGGTTCACAAGGCCGGCTTCTGTCGCTTCTTTGACGAATTTTGCGTTGAGCTCGTCGCTGTCGGTCACGAAGGGGACGTTCATCAGCGAACGGTCCTCCGGCACGACCGTGCCGCGGAACATCTTGCTGTTGTCAAGAAAGTCATACAAAAGCTTTGCTTTTTTGACATTGCGTTCTTGCATAGCCTCAAGCCCGCCGTTTTCCTTGAGCCATTCGAGCACCAGCTTGCAAATATAGATCGTGTAGCAGGGCGGGGTATTGTACAGCGAGTTCGCATCTGCATGAACCTGATAATTGAGCATGGTCGGCGTGATGTCACGCGCTTTGCCCAACAGATCTTCACGGATGATGCAGATGGTAAGGCCTGCGGGCGCAACATTTTTCTGCGCGCCGCCGTAGACCATGCCGAACTTGGAAACATCCAGCGGCTCGGAGAGGAAGCACGAAGAGATGTCCGCGATCAGCGGCACATTGCCTGTGTCGGGCAGCTCGTGGTAGACCGTGCCGTAAATGGTGTTGTTCATGCAGATATAGAAATAATCCGCGTCGGGCGTGAAGTCCGCTTTGTTGAGCTTCGGGATATAGGAGAAGGTCTTATCCGCCGAAGAAGCGACCGCTTTCACATCGCCGTACTTCTGCGCCTCGGCAAACGCCTTTTTCGCCCACTGCCCGGTGATCACATAATCCGCCTTGCCGCTGCCGTTCATAAAGTTGAGCGGAATAGCGGCAAACTGTGTGGATGCACCGCCCTGCAAAAACAGGACTTTGTAATTGTCGGGGATATGCATAAGCTCGCGAAGCAGTGCTTCCGCCCCCTTGATGATCTCGTCAAAGACCTTCGAGCGGTGGCTCATCTCCATAACGGACTGCCCGCAGCCGTGGTAATCGAGCATTTCAGCAGCAGCTTTTTTCAGGACTTCCTCCGGCAGCATGGAAGGACCTGCGGAGAAGTTGTAAACTCTGGACATAAAAATACCTCCGAATACATTTTTTCACTGTGCTTGCCATTATAGCAAAGCGCAAATAGAAAAGTCAATAAATTGACAAAAGAATAACAATCTTTTTTGTAAAAATTCCGTAAAATTGAAAAAGTTGTTCAAAAAATTAACAAAATAAGAAATAGACCCATCCTATTTCGTCGATTCTTTTCGCTTTAAAAATGTTTCTGTTGCAGGAATCTAAAAAATACGATATAATCAATATTCAATCGTAAAAGCGATTTTAATTTGTCTTTATCTTTTTGGAGTGAATACATATGAACCCTTTGGCTCGTGAAGAATTCGCACTGCCCGCCGTCGCGCTGCGGGGGCTTGTGGTGTTCCCGGATATGACGCTGCATTTCGACGTCGGCAGAAAACAGTCTGTCGCCGCCGTCAAGCATGCTATGCTCACCAAGCAGAATTTGTTTTTGGTAACACAGACTGATTTATCCGAAAAAGTGGACGGCGCAGACGCGCTCTTTAAAATCGGCGTTGTATGCGAGATCAAGCAGCTTGTGCGGCTGCCATCGGGGGATTACTACCGCGTGATGGCGCAAGGCGGGTTTCGCGCGCGGCTGTTGGAGCTGACCGCGCAAAAGCCCCATTTGACCGCACGTCTGCGACCGCTTGCCGACCGTGACCCGCGCACGGCGTCGCCTGCGGAGACGGAAGCGCTTATCCGCTATGCCAAAACGCTGTTTGAAGAGTACGCTATGCTCAACCAAAAGCTCTCTTCGGATCTGCTGCCTGCCGTAATGCGCATCCAAACACCGGGTAAGCTCGCCGATTTCATCGCGGGCAATTTACCACTGGAATTTGCGGACAAGCAGACGATCCTTGAAGAATTGCAGGTGCAGCGCAGACTGGAAAAACTGTGCGTGCTTCTGGTGCATGAGATCGAGATGCTCGAAGCCATGGAAGAGATCGACGAGCGCGTACAGGAGCAGATCGACGAAAACCAGCGGGAATACTATTTGCGCGAACAGATGAAGGTGATCTCGCAGGAACTCGGTGACACGGAATCCTCCGTGAGCGAAGCGCAGAAATACCGCGAAAGGATTTTAAAGCTGCATCTGGAGAAAGAGAGCGAGGAAAAGCTCCTGCAGGAGTGCGACCGTTTTGCGCGCACGCAGCCGACAAGCCCCGAAAGCGCGGTGTCCCGCTCGTATCTCGACGCGGTGCTTGCGCTGCCTTGGGGAAAACATTCAAAGGAGAATCTGAACCTTGACCGCGCGCGTAAGATTCTTGATAAAGATCATTACGGGCTGGAATCCGTCAAAGAACGTATTTTGGAGTTTTTAGCGGTGCGAAGCCTTGCGGGCAACGCCAAGGGGCAGATCATCTGTCTTGCAGGACCTCCCGGTGTCGGCAAAACGTCCATTGCCCGCTCTTTGGCACGCGCCATGAACCGCAAATATGAGCGCATCTCCTTAGGCGGTGTGAACGATGAATCCGAGATCCGCGGGCATCGCAAGACCTATATCGGCTCCATGCCAGGCAGCATTGTTGCCGCACTCACGCGAGCCAAGACCGCGAACCCGCTGATCCTGCTTGACGAGATCGACAAGCTTTCGCGCGATTATAAGGGAGATCCCGCCTCCGCCTTGCTGGAGGCGCTTGACCCTGAGCAGAATAATACCTTCCGTGACCATTATATTGAGATTCCGTTTGATTTGAGCAAGGTTCTGTTTATCACAACCGCCAATGACACGAGCACCATCCCTGCGCCGCTTCTGGATCGTATGGAGGTCATAGAGCTTTACAGCTATACGGCGGAGGAAAAATTCCAAATTGCAAAACGCCACCTCGTGCGCAAGCAGCTGGATGAAAATGGGATCAAACCCGCACAGCTTCGTATTGCAGACGACGCACTGCGCCTGATGATCGACGGCTATACGCGCGAAGCGGGCGTTCGCAAACTCGAACGCACCATTGCAAAAGTTATGCGCAAGGCGGCGGTCGAGATCGTCGGCGGCAAAACCGGAAAGATCACCGTGCATGCTTCCGACCTTGAAGCTCTGCTCGGACCGCGCAAATTTAAGCCGGATGACCTCATCGGGACGGATACCGTCGGTGTAGTCAACGGACTCGCATGGACTTCGGTCGGCGGCGAACTCCTGAAAGTGGAAGCAGCCGTCATGGAGGGCACCGGAAAACTTGAACTAACCGGGTCTCTGGGCGATGTGATGAAGGAATCCGCCAAGGCAGCGTGCAGCTATATCCGCTGCCATGCGCACGAGTGGAATATTGACGATCAATTCTACAAAAATAAGGATATCCATATCCACTTCCCCGAAGGCGCCGTGCCCAAGGACGGGCCGTCGGCGGGCATTGCCGTAACTACGGCGCTCGCCTCCGCCCTGTCGGGCTGCCCGGTGCGCGCGGACATCGCCATGACGGGCGAGGTCACGCTCACGGGCAGGGTGCTGCCCATCGGCGGACTCCGGGAAAAGACTATGGCAGCTTATAAATCGGAGCTTCGCAGCGTGCTGATCCCGCACGAGAATCTGCCCGACCTTCGGGAGATCGACAAGGTCGTTGCCGAAGCGCTCGAATTTGTACCCGTGACGGATGTAGCCGAGGTGCTGTCCCGTGCGCTGATCCTGCCGAAAGAAGCAGAAGCGGTCGAGGAAGAGCCGCGTGCGCAGGTGCATCCCGTACTGCCTGCACCGCCGGTCGTTAAGCGCCGCCGTGCGGAGAGGGGCGAGGAGCTTTCATGAATTTCAAAACGACGGAATTTGAAGCCGCTTTTGGGACGCTCGCGCAGCTGCCGCGCTCCGATTTGCCCGAGATCGCTTTTGCGGGACGTTCCAACGTAGGAAAATCCTCTTTGCTCAACCGATTGTGTAGTCGCAAGGCTTTGGCGCGCGTCAGCTCCGTGCCCGGTAAAACGGTTACGGTCAATTTCTACCGGACAGGCAATGTACGGCTGGTGGATCTGCCCGGCTACGGTTATGCCAAAGTTCCGAAATCTGAAAAAAAACGCTGGGCGCAGCTATTGGAAGGGTATTTTCGTTCGAACCGCGACATTCGCCTTGTGGTGCAGCTTGTGGATATGCGCCACGAGCCTACCGCAGACGACGAGACCATGCTTGCATTTTTATCTGAGACAGGTCTTCCGTTTGCCGTGGTGCTCACAAAATGTGATAAGCTCAATAAAACGGAATACGCCGAACGTCTTTCGGCATTCCGGGCGCGCTTTTCCGAGCTCTCGCCCGAGCTTCTGATCCCGTTTTCCGCCGTGCGCGGCGACGGGGCAGAGGCGCTTTCGGCTGTGATAGAGAATTCTGTGAAACCGTGATATGGAGGAAGATATGACTAAGCAACCGTTTACGACCAAGGAAAAATTAGAAGAGATCGCTGCGCAGTTCCCGACCCCGTTCCATCTGTATGATGAAGCCGGCATTCGCCGCAATGCACAAGCGCTCAAGGACGCATTTGCATGGAACAAGGGGTTTAAGGAGTACTTTGCCGTAAAGGCGACGCCGAATCCGTTTTTGATCCGGATCCTGCGCGAATACGGCTGCGGGTGCGACTGCTCCTCGAAAACAGAGCTGATGCTTTCGAAAGCCATCGGCGCAGTGGGGGAGGACGTCATGTTCTCTTCCAACGACACGCCCGCCGAGGAGTTTCAATATGCCGCCGATATGGGCGCGATTATCAATCTCGACGACATCACACACATTGAAGTGCTCGAAAAAACGCTTGGACGTTTGCCCGAACGCATCTGCTGCCGATACAATCCCGGCGGGGAGTTTAAGATCACCACGGACATTATGGACAACCCCGGTGAAGCGAAGTACGGCATGACCACCGAGCAGATCTTTGATGCGTTCCGTATTTTAGAGGCAAAGGGTGTCAAGGAATTCGGCATCCATGCGTTTTTGGCGAGCAACACCGTTACGAATGCGTATTACCCCGTGCTTGCCGGCGTTTTGTTCGATCTTGCGGTTCGGCTGCAAAAGGAAACGGGCGCAAATATCTGCTTTATCAATCTTTCCGGCGGCGTCGGTATTCCCTATCGCCCCGATCAGGAGCCGAACGACATCGCCGAGATCGGGCGCGGCGTCAAAGAGGTCTATGACCGTATCCTTGTGCCCGCGGGTATGGGCGACGTGGCGATCTTCACGGAGCTCGGCAGATTCATGATGGGTCCCTACGGCGCGCTTGTAACGCGCGTCATCCACGAAAAGCACACCTATAAGGAATATATCGGCGTGGATGCCTGTGCTGCAAACCTGATGCGCCCCGCCATGTACGGCGCATATCACCACATCACGGTCATGGGCAAGGAAAATGAACCTGCGACCTGCACCTACGACGTGACCGGCTCACTTTGTGAGAATAACGACAAATTTGCTGTGGATCGCGCGCTGCCGAAGATCGAGATCGGTGACCTGCTTTATATCCATGACACGGGCGCGCACGGCTTTTCCATGGGCTATAACTATAACGGCAAGCTGCGTTCGGCGGAGATCTTGCTGAAAGAAAACGGGGACTTTGAGATGATCCGACGCGCAGAAACGCCAAAGGATTATTTTGCCACGTTTGACTGCTTTCCCGCATTTTACGAAAAGGTTTTGAACGCATAAAACGAGGTGTCGGTATGGCGTTTACGCACCTGCATCTGCATACGGAATACAGCCTCCTCGACGGCGCCTGCCGCCTCGGGGAGCTTTGTGCTGCCGCAAAAGAGCTGGGCATGACCTCGCTTGCCATGACCGACCACGGCAACATGTACGGTGCGGTCGAGTTTTATAAGGCGGCGAAAGCCAACGGCGTTAAGCCGATCATCGGCTGTGAGGTCTATGTCGCGCCGCGTAAGCTGACCGATAAAGTCCATGGGCTCGACTCCGAGCGCTATCACTTGGTACTCCTGTGCGAAAATGAGACGGGCTATAAAAACCTGATCCACATGGTGTCGCGTTCCTGGGTGGACGGGTTCTATGTCCGTCCGCGCGTGGACAAAGAACTGCTGGAAGCCCATCATGAGGGACTGATCGCCCTTTCGGCTTGCCTTGCGGGCGAGATCCCGCGAAAGCTTACGGCAGGCGACTTTGAGGGCGCAAAAGAAACAGCGCTTTGGTACAACCGCGTGTTCGGGCAGGGGAATTATTACCTCGAATTGCAGGACCACGGTCTGCCCGAGCAGCAGGCGATCCTGCCGCAGCTTCTGCGGCTTTCCAAAGAGACCGGCATCCCCTGTGTCGCGACCAACGACGTGCATTATATCCATAAGTCAGACGCCAAAACACAAAAGGTGCTTATTTGTATCCAGACCAACCACACCATAGATGAGGACACGGGGCTGGAATTCTCTACAGACGAGTTCTATCTCAAATCCGAAGAAGAAATGCGTGAGCGTTTTGCCTTTGCGCCTGAGGCTTTGGAGAATACGGCATTGATCGCCGAACGCTGTAATGTGGATTTTGAGTTTGGTAAAACGAAGCTGCCGCGCTTCGACGTGCCGAACGGTGAAGACCATTTCTCCTATTTCCGTAACCGCTGCTATGAGGGGCTCAGGCAGCACTGCGGTGAAAACCCGCCCGAAGCATATACCCGGCGGCTCGAACACGAACTGTCTGTCATACGGGACATGGGCTATGTCGATTACTTTTTGATCGTCGCAGACTTTATTGCCTATGCGAAATCGCAGGGTATCCCCGTCGGGCCGGGACGCGGTTCGGGGGCGGGCAGCCTTGCGGCATACTGTATGGGTATTACGGGCATCGACCCCATGCAGTACAGTCTCATTTTTGAGCGGTTTTTAAATCCCGAGCGCGTCAGCATGCCGGATATTGACGTGGATTTCTGTTATGAGCGGCGCGAAGAAGTTATCGCCTATGTGATCCGAAAATACGGTGCCGACCATGTGGCGCAGATCGTCACCTTCGGTACAATGGCGGCGCGCGCAGCGGTGCGCGATGTCGGGCGTGCGCTTGGGATGCCGTATAACACGGTGGACGGCGTTTCCAAGCAGATCCCGCGTGAATTGGGTATTACCATTGACAAGGCGCTGCAAAAGAACAGCGAACTGCGCGCCATGTACGAGCGGGATGAAAAAATTCGGGAGCTCCTTGACACGGCAAAGCGCGTAGAGGGGATGCCGCGCCATGCGTCCACACATGCGGCGGGCGTGGTGATCACCGACCGCCCCGTAAGCGAATATGTGCCGCTTGCGCGCAATGACGATGCGGTCGTAACGCAGTTCACCATGACCGCCATTGAAGAGCTTGGGCTTCTGAAAATGGATTTCCTTGGTTTGCGCACGCTCACGGTCATTCATGACGCAGAGCAGATGATCCGCGCGCATACGCCGGATTTTGATATCGATAAGATCCCGATGGATGATGCCGCAACCTATCAGATGTTTTCAAAAGGGCAGACCTACGGCGTGTTCCAGTGTGAATCGGCGGGCTTGCGCAGCGTTCTGACGCGGTTGAAGCCGCAAAATTTAGAGGACATTATCGCGGTCATTTCCCTGTATCGTCCCGGTCCCATGGACTCCATTGACGATTATATTGCCAATCGCCACGATCCGAGCCGTATCCATTACAAAACCCCGCTTTTAAAGCCGATTTTGGACGTGACCTACGGCTGTATGGTCTATCAGGAGCAGGTCATGGAGATCTTCCGGACGCTTGCGGGGTATTCGTTCGGCAGGGCGGATATCGTCCGCCGCGCCATGTCCAAAAAGAAGCACAAGGTCATGGAGGAGGAGCGGCACAACTTTATTTACGGGCTGAAAAACGAAGACGGTTCCACAGCGTGCTGCGGTTGCGTGGCAAACGGCATTGACGAAAAAACGGCGAACAGCATTTTCGATGATATGTCGTCGTTCGCGTCGTATGCGTTCAATAAATCCCACTCCGCCGCTTATGCGGTCGTGGCGTACCGTACGGCTTATCTCAAATGCCACTATCCGGGCGAGTTCATGGCGGCGCTCTTAACCAGCGTAATCGATGACGCGACCAAGATTTCCCTGTATATTGCCGACTGTATGCGCCTTGGGATCCGCACGCTGCCGCCGGATGTCAACCGCAGCGGGCAGTCCTTCACGCCGGAGGGGCGGGCTATCCGTTTCGGGTTGCTTGCGATCAAAAATTTGGGTAAGGGGTTTATTGCCGCTATTTTGGAAGAAAGAGAAAAAAACGGCGCATATACGAGCTTTTATGATTTCTGCAAACGTCTGTACGGTAAGGAATTCAACAAACGCGCCGTCGAGGGGCTTATCAAAAGCGGCGCGCTCGACGGCTTGGATCTCAATCGCCGCGAGATGCTGCAAAACCTGCCCGTCGTGACCGCCGCACTCGATGCGGAAAGCCGCCGCAATTTAGACGGCCAGCTGGACCTGTTTTCGATCGGGCAGTCAAAGCCCGTCTCTTTGGCGCCGGAATACAGCCGCTGTTCGGAATTTCCCGCCGAGGAGCTTTTACAAATGGAAAAGGAAACGACGGGGCTTTACCTTTCGGGGCACCCGATGGCGGCATATGCGAAGCTTTCCGAAAAGCTGGGGACAATTCCGGTTTCCGAACTGTTGGAGGCGGAGGAGGACGCGGCGGATACGCATCGCGACGGCAGCCCGGTCACGCTGCTTGCCATTGTAACGGCGGTCAAGCGCAAGACGACGAAAAACGACGACACGATGGCATTTGTCACGGTCGAGGATATTTACGGCAGCATAGAGCTTTTGGTGTTCCCGAAAGTTTATGCGCAGTATTCGCATCTGTTGACGGTTGGAAGCGTCGTCTATGTGTGCGGGCGGCTCTCGCTTCGCGAGGACGAAAGCCCGAAGGTCTTGCCCGACCGCATTTCTCCGCCGCCTGATGCAAACGCGGTGGAATCGCGTAATTCTGCAGCTTCCGCACGTTCCGGGCAGGCGCAGGATCAGCCGCAGCAGATTCGGCAGGGGCTTTTTTTGCTGATCGATTCTGCAAACAGCGCACAGGATAGAAAGGTCAAAAATCTGCTTTCGATTTTTGAGGGGCAGATCCCTGTGTATCTTTGCTACAACGATACACGCAAAAAATTCGTGACCTCCCGAGGAACGGATTTAAATGAACCGCTTTTGTCTGAATTACGCCGCTTGCTCGGGGAAAAAGGCGTGCTGCTGCGCTGAAATGCGTTTTGTTGTAAAAACAGGAATTACTTGACAACCGCGCGGATTCGTGTATTATATAACAGCGCCTTATTCTATGTGCTTTTCGGCGCAAGTTTTGTAATTCGTTTGCATGGGCTTTATCTATTTCCATAAATATATCATGAGGTGACGAAAGATGAAAACGATCGGTGTTTTGACAAGCGGCGGCGACGCGCCGGGCATGAACGCGGCGATCCGTGCGGTAGTGCGCTCCGGCTGTGAAAACGGTTTTCGCGTGATGGGCATTCGCCGCGGGTACAACGGGCTGATGTACGGCGATATGTACGAAATGAATTTGAGAAGTGTCTCCAACATCATCAATCGCGGCGGCACGATCCTGTATTCTGCGCGCAGCCCCGAATTCAAAACCGAAGAGGGTATGCAGAAAGCCATCGACGTCTGCAAAGAGGTCGATATGCAAGGGATCGTCGTCATCGGCGGCGACGGTTCTTTCCGTGGTGCACGCGACCTTTCGCTGCGCGGTGTGCCCTGTGTCGGCATCCCCGGCACGATCGATAACGATATCGCCTGCTGCGACTATACGATCGGTTATGATACAGCCATGAACACGGTCATGGAAATGGTTGACCGCTTGCGTGATACGTCCGAATCTCATGACCGCTGCTCGGTCGTGGAGGTCATGGGCAGAAAAGCGGGGTATATCGCGCTCAACGCCGGTATCGCCTGCGGCGCAACAACGATCCTGATCCCCGAAGTGCCGTTCGATTTTGAACGCGATGTGATTGAGCGCATGCGCCGCACGCAGAAGGCGGGCAAGCGCCACTTTATCATTATTGTTGCCGAGGGTGTCGGCGGCGTGCAGGAAATGGCGGAGCGCATCCAGCGTGAAACGGGTGTGGAATCCCGCGCAACGATCCTTGGCCATGTGCAGCGCGGCGGCTCGCCCACCGTGCGCGACCGTGTTGCCGGCAGCCAGATGGGCTACCGTGCCGTCGAACTTCTGAAAGAGGGCACGGGCAACCGCGTTGTCGCCATGCAAAAGGATCAGATCGTCGATTTCGATATCTTTGAGGCGCTGAACATGAAAAAGTCCATCGATCTCGATCTGTACCGCGTTGCGCACGAGATCTCCATCTGATGCGCAATATCGTTCTGATCGGCATGCCTGCCAGCGGCAAAAGTACCGTGGGCGTGCTGCTTGCCAAAACGCTTGGCATCGGCTTCTGTGATACGGATCTGCTCATCCAGCAGCGTGAGCGCCGCCTTTTACAGCAGATCATTGACGAGGACGGTATTGAGGCGTTTCTCGACGCGGAGCGCGATGCGATTTTGTCGCTTGACTGTTCTGATACGGTCATTGCCACGGGCGGCAGTGCCGTTTTCCGTGCAGAAGCCATGCAAAAACTCAAAGCAAACGGTGTTGTGGTGTTTTTGGATGTTCCGCTCGGCGAAGTGCAAAAAAGGCTTCAAAATATCAAAACGCGCGGCGTTGCGGCAAAAAAAGGTGAGAGCGTCGCGGATATTTATCAAGAACGTCTGCCGCTTTATAGAACTTACGCCGATATAACCGTTTGTGTACATCCGGGAACGCCTGAAGATGCTGTCGGTGAATTGCTATCGGCTTTGCAAAAAAACGGCACCATTGACACTTTACACGTTTAAAATTCAAAATCCTGCAAAAAATAGACTTTACGGCTGATTGAAAACCATTCAGGTCAATTTCCGCCGTAAAGTCTTTTTTTTACCGCAAATAAAGCGGCTTGAATCGCATACAGTATTAGTGCGGCCGCAAGGTCGCGTGCGGAGGTGAAAAATGAAGAAGCTCTTCCATTTTTTCAGCCTTTTCGGCTTATGTATCGCCTCTGTCATCTTTGCATTCGTGTTATTCGGCGAGATCACGATCCCTGACAGCATTCAGCTTTTGGAAAACGAAGAGATCCATGTCAACGGCATTTACTCGTTGAAGAGTTCGCAAGAAGAGGAAAATAATGCTTCTGCGGCCTCGGTAGCTTCGGTCTCTTCCGAAAAGCCCGGCAGCTATACGGTGGAGATCTCTGTCTTTAACACGATCCCGGTCAAATCCTCGACTGTTACGGTCAGCAAGCGGCAGTATGTCGTGCCAAGCGGCGACATTTTCGGGGTCAAGATCTACACGGACGGCGTTCTGGTCGTCGGCATGGACGATGTGTTTACGGCAAGCGGCGCCGTGAATCCTGCAAAGGATGCAGGGCTTGAGATCGGTGACGCCATACTTGCTGTGGACGGCAAGACCGTAGATACGACTGAAGCGCTTACCGAAGCGCTGCACAGCGGCGCACAGCAGGTATGCGTACAGGTACGGCGCGGCAGTGAGACCTTTGAGACCGTTTTGACACTTGCAGTCTCTGAAAACGACGGCAGTTTAAAAGCAGGACTCTGGGTGCGTGACAGCACCGCAGGTGTAGGCACCATGACCTTTTATGACCCGCAGACCGGTGTGTTCGGCGGGTTGGGTCACGCCATATGCGACTTGGATACCGGCGCGGTCATGCCCTTGAAAAGCGGCGTCGCGGTGGAAACGGTCATCAGCGGCTGTTACAAAGGCAGCGCAGGCGTTACGGGCGAGCTGTGCGGTGTGTTCCAGGAAAAAACGCTCGGGGAGCTTTATGCAAACTGCGACGCCGGCGTTTACGGATGCTTAG
>ERZ1090861.1053-NODE-1053-length-14985-cov-6.543202_pt1 | contig 14985 bp, 14 predicted proteins | sample MGYA00478482_ERZ1090861 | MGnify/ENA primary metagenome ERZ1090861 (study PRJEB33644, sample SAMEA5815744) | chicken gut metagenome | biome: Chicken; feature: Gastrointestinal Tract; material: Caecum | place: Ireland | collected 2019-01-01 | study: A study of... | reverse complement strand
CCGCCTCCCGGCGGGCTATCCAAACGCTGCCGGTTCTGCCCACCACTTCCATTGTGGACTACGGGACGACGAGGGGCGCCACGCCCGACGGCAGGGCTGCGGGCGAGCCGTTTGCGCCGGGGGCAAATCCGATGCACGAGCGCGACGCGAGCGGTGCTCTGGCTTCGCTGAACTCGGTGGCGAAAATTCCGTACGAATGCTGCCGCGACGGCATCTCCAATACCTTTTCCATCGTGCCTTCCGCCCTCGGAGAGAACGCGCAGGACCGCGCCGAAAACCTGGCGGATCTTTTGGACGGCTATTTCGGGCAGGGGGCGCATCACCTCAACGTGAATGTGTTCGACCGCGAAAAACTTGTAGCGGCGATGGAGCATCCGGAGCTGTACCCGAACGTGACCATCCGCGTTTCGGGGTACGCCGTAAACTTCCACAAACTTTCCCGCGCGCACCAGCTGGAAGTCCTCAAACGTACCTACCACGCGCGCGTATAAGGCTGGCAGGGCGTTTCCCAAAGTCAAAAACCGCCGCACGCGTTTTCAGACGCGTGCGGCGGCGCATTGTAAAAAAATTTTCGGGGGTGGCGCGTGCTGAATTCTGCCACAGAGCCCGTGCGGGGCTATATCGATTCTGTGTACTGCGGTTCGGGCGTGGACGGCCCGGGCTTGCGGTGCGTCGTATTTTTCAGCGGCTGCAACCTGCGTTGTCCTTTCTGTCATAATCCTGAAACATTGTTTAAGCAGGGTACTGTGACAGACGTAGATGCGCTCGTTTCGCGTTTGAAGCGCTACCGCGGATACTTCCGGCGCGGCGGCGTGACTCTTTCGGGCGGGGAACCGTTTTTGCAGCGCGCGTTTGCACTGGCGCTGGCGCGGCGGCTGCGGGAAGAAGGCATCCATGTCTGTTTTGAAACGAACGGACAGATCTGCGACCGCGAACTCATCGCCGCCGGCGATATCGTCTGCGACGTAAAAAATCAGACGACGGACGATCTGTCCGCCTATGACCGTTTTTTTGCGGCGTGTGCCGAAGAGGGGAAAACCCCGCGCGTCACCAATGTTTTGGTGCCCGGAATCAACGACGGGGAAGAAAAGCTGCGCTCGCTCGCCTCGCTCGTCCGGAAATATTTCCCTGCGCAAAGCATTCGCTTTTTGCCGTTTCGCAAACTTTGTTCGCAAAAATACGAAGAGCTGGGGCTCGGATTTCCGTATTCCGACGTACGCGAAGCGAAAGAGGACGATATCTCGCGGGCCGAAAAAACAGCGGCGAATATCTGAATTTGCCGCTGTTTTCATGTACTATGCGTGACATAATTGCGCGTTTATGGCGCAAATCGGTGAAAGAAGGGGGCGCGGGGGCACCCCCTTCTTTTTGTTTATGCGCCTTAAAGCGATTTCAGGTATTTCAAAGCCTCGGTTCCGGCGATCATCCCGTCGTATACGGCTTTGGCGATCTGCTGCAGGCCCGCGACGCAGTCGCCGGCGGCGAAAATGCCGGGGATGTTGGTGGCGCGCTTCTCGTCGGTCACGATCTTGTTGCCCGCCGTTTCCAGCCCGAGCTTTTTGGCCAGTTCAAAGGCGCCGGCGCTGCCGCAGGCGATGAATGCCCCGTCAAACGCTTCGCTCGTCCCGTCCGCAAACACGACGCGTTCCAGCGCGTTTGCGCCCTCGAAACGGGCGATCTTCTTTTTGTTGTGGGGCAGCGAGGCCGTAAAGGTCGGCTCTGCGCCGTCTGTAAGGATGGTCACGTCGGAGATCACTCCTTTGAGGACCTCGTATTCGGAGGCGGCGTAAGCGCCGCTGCCGATCACAGCCACTTTTTTCCCGCGGAAAAAGAATGCGTCGCAGATCGCGCAGTAGCTGACGCCGCTGCCCTCAAATTGTCCGATGCCTTCGATTTTGGGCACGTTGCGCGCCGTTCCGACCGCGATGATCACGGCGCTGGCCCGGAGAACTTCCGCCGGCGTTTTGACCAGGAAGCCGGCTTCGCCGAACTCTATGCCGCAAACCTCGCTTGTGAGCAGTCGCGCGCCGAGGTTCTGCGCCTGGCGGATGCCTGCCTCGATGAGGTCTTTCGCCTTTACCCCGTGTTCGAAGCCGTAATAATTCTGGATGAGGTCGGCCTTGGTCAGGGCGCCGCCGTCCTTGCCGATGACGGTGACGGGGGCGCCGCCGCGGACGGCATAAAGCGCGGCGGAAATGCCTGCGGGGCCGTGCCCGATGATGACGAGTTGTTCCATGCCGGTTCCTGCCTTTAAAAAGTCGGTTCCTGCCTTCTTTGCAAAGTCGGTTCCTGCCAGACGGCGGGAACCGGCTTTTTGCCGATCGATGGAGTTGGTGCGGGTCGTTTTTGGAGAATGGATAAACCGGGCGCAGGCGCTCAGTCGGCGCGCCGGTATCCTTTTTTGGGTTTTGCCGCGCTGCGCTTGCCGCGGTACAGATAGGTCAATACGATGACCAGGACGGCCGCCGCAATGACGGCGATGGTGACATAGGCGCCGACCGGTACGGGCTGGCTCTTGACCTGTTCCCACATGTCGTTGACGAGCGCGTTCGTTTCGCTGTCAAAGTTTGCCATCACGGCGCTGCGCAGGATGACTTCTTCGGTGGGGTACTGTGCGGAGACCTGCCGGCTGAGGCTCTCTTCGCTGACCCAGATCGAATAGTCGTCGTACTCGCCTGTGCCTTCGAAAAAGTAATTGATGTCGTACGGTACGAGCGGATCGCCGTTTTCGTCGACGTCGCCTTCTTCGCCTTCGCCGTACCAGTCGACCATTTCGTCGAACACCTCGTCGCCCGCGATGGCGCTGGTGTAACCGATGTAGTTCATGTTGGCGATCGCGTTTTCGGGGCGGGAAAGGAAGTTGATGAAGGCTTCGGCGAGTTCGGTGTCGGCGCCCTTGGGCATGACCCAGCCGTCGAACCAGATATTGGTGCATTCGTCGGGAACGACGTAGTTGAGGTAGATGCCGTCGTGATATACGCCGTCATCGTCGGTGAAGGGCTCGGCCTCGTCCATGGCGTATACGCCGTCGCCGCTCCAGCAGAAGTTGATGGTAATCTTGCCCGTGATCATGTCCTGTTTGCCGCTGTCCACTTCAAAGCCGTACAGAAGCGATTTCAGTTCGATCAGAGCGTCGGCGACCCGGTCGAGGGTCTCCTGGTCGGTGCGGTTCATGATGGAAGTGATCTGCGCGTTGTATTCTTCGTCGTTCAGCTCTCCGCCCGCATGGCGCTGCGCCAGGGCGGTCAGTTCGTCGCGGTAGACGTAAGCCACCCCGAGGAAGTAAGAGTCCCGCACGCTGTCTTTGATGGTAGATTTGCTCCTGTACTTTTCGTTCCAGATGCCCGCCCAGCTGGTCAGGTCTTCCACGTCGACCAGATCGGGGTTGTACACGTAGCCCATCGTTCCCCACATATAGGCGGCCGCATATTGCGTCCAGCCGTTGGATTCGAACAGGTCGGCAATGTAGGGGGAGACGTGCTGCGAGTATGTGCCGTTTTGCAGAAATTCATCCGAGAACGGTTCGACCATGTCCTCGTCGATCATCTTCATGATCATATAGTCGGAGGGGCAGACGAGGTCGTAACCGCCGGGGTTGATCTGCAATTCGTTGTACATGTTTTCATTGGTGCCGAAGGTGGAGTATTCCACGGTCACGCCGTATTCCTCTTCAAAGGCGGCGATGATGTCGATGGAGCCGGATTCCGGGTCGTCCTCTTCGCTGATGTACTCTTCCCAGTTGAAGACGCGCAGCACGCGCTCGTCGTTCGAACAGCCGACAAAGAGAAGCAGAGACGGGATGATCAGCAGCAGGGCGGCTGCGATGGCTGCGATGCGTTTCATCTTGCGCCCTCCTTTTTCGTATGTTTGCGCGCGCGCAGATTCAGAAGAAGCACTGCCGCGATCATGACGACGAAAATCAGTGCGGAGAGGGCGCGCAGCGCGGGCGTGGAGCTGTTGGTCCCGTTTTTCACGGCGTTGTACACGTAGGTGCTGATGGTGTCGAAGGTTTCCGGTTTGGTGAACGCCGTTACGATGTAGTCGTCCAGAGACAGGGTGATGGAGAGCATGAATCCCGAGAGGATGCCCGTAAAGGCCTGCGGGATCACGACTTTGAACAAAGCCTGGCGCGGGCTGGCGCCGAGGTCGAGCGCCGCTTCGTACATGTTCGGGTCCATCTGTTTGAGTTTGGGCATGACCGAAAGAACGACGAAGGGCGTGCAGAGCACCATGTGCCCGATGATCAGTGAAAAATACGTTCTGTACAGCATGACCATCGAAAAGAGCAGCGCCAGAGCGATGGCCGTGACGATCTCCGCGTTGATGACGGGGATCTGCGAAACGGCCTGCAGCGGCTTGGCGACCTTGCGGCGGCTGTAAAAGATGCCGATCGCGCCGGCTGTGCCGAGGATGGTCGAAAGCACGGCTGCGACGAGTGCGAGCCAGATGGTGTTGAACAGGATCCCCATAATGTCGCTGTCGCGGAAAAGGTCGCCGTACAGGCCGAACGAAAAGCCGGTCCACTGGCCGATGACCGTCGCTTCGGTGAAGCTGTATACGACCAGCAGCAGAATGGGGGAATAGATAAACAGCAGTACCAGGACGCAGGCAGCGACCGACAGGATTCTTTTTACCATAAATTTGCACCTCTCGCGTCGTTTTTGCTGTCCTTGAAGCCGCCCGTGAGCAGCATGCTCAGGAAAATGATGACGAGCAGGATGATCGAGATCATGGAGCCCATGTGCCAGTCATAATACGTCGTAAAATACTGGTCGATCTGTTTGCCGAGGATGGTGATGTTGAAGTTGCTCAGCGTGTCGGAAACGACGTAGTTGGTCATGGAAGGCATGAACACCATCGTGATGCCGCTGATCACGCCGGGCATCGACAGGGGGAAGGTGATCTTCGTGAATACATTGAACTTGTTCCCGCCCAGGTCGGCCGCCGCTTCGAGGTAGCTGTTGTCCAGCTTTTCGAGCGAGGTATACAGGGGCAGGATCATGAAGGGCAGAAAGTCGTAGACCATGCCGATGATGGTGCACAGATAGTTGTGCGATTCGAGCAGCCCGATGGCGTTGAGCAGTTCGCGCAGCGCGGTGATGCGCAGGACGAAGTTGATCCACATCGGCAGGATGAAGATCATCAGAAGGACCTGCTTTTTTTTCAGCTTGCTGCGCGCGAGGATGTAGGCGATGGGGTAGGCGATCACCAGGCACACGGCCGTGGAGATGATCGCGATGGTAAAGCTCATCAGCAGGGTCGAGAGCTTCGCTTCGCTCGTAAAAAAGTTGACGAGGTTGGAAAAGGAAAACCGGATTCCGTCCGGCGTGCTCACGGTAAGGGCGTAAAACAGGATCATGAGCATCGGGATCACGACGAACAAAATGAGGAACAGCGCGTACGGGATGCACAGCTGTTTGCGCGAAAAACGGAGTGACGTCATCTCATTTCGCCTCCTGTTTGAGCTTCATGTGGATGTTTTCCGGCTTGATCTTGACGCTGACGTAGTCGTTTTCGTTCCACAGATCCTCGGTGTCGAAAACGAAATCCTCTTCGTTTTCTTCTGTGCGGACGATGTACTGGTAGTGGTCGCCTTTGTAAATGAGCGATACGATGTGCCCGCGCGCGCCGCCTTCTTCCGCGTTGTCGCTGATCTCGATGTCTTTGAGGTCGACTTCGACGGTGACGTCGGTGTCGGTCAGATCGATCTGCTGCCCGTCGGCCGTGATCAGGTAGCCCTCTTGGTCGAGGTGCGAACCGGGGTAGAGCGTCGTCACGTCGCATTCGAATTCGCCGTCGCCGAAGGCTACGGTGTTCTTTTTGGTGATATAGCCGTCAAACCGGTTGACGGTAAATTCCTTTTTCATGATGTGGATGTCGTCGGGTTCGATGTTCATGCCGATCGTATCGCCCACGGCGGCGCACTGCGTGCTCTGGATCACCATTTCGGAACGGCCGACCATGGCGGTGATCTCGTAGTGCACGCCCTTGAACACGACGCTCACGATCTTGCCCTGCAGCATGCCTTCTGCGGGCGGGACCATCTTCACGTCTTCGGGCCGGACGACGACGTCCACCTTTTCGTTCTTTTCAAAATCGTCGACGCACCGGAAATTGTGGTTGCAGAAACGCACGAGGCGATCGCCGACCATCGTGCCGCTGAGGATGTTGCTTTCGCCGATGAAGTCGGCGACGAAGGCGTTGGCCGGCTCGTTGTAGATGTCCGTCGGGGTGCCGATCTGCTGGATGCAGCCGTCTTTCATGACGACGATGGTGTCGCTCATGGTCAGGGCCTCTTCCTGGTCGTGCGTGACGTAGATGAAGGTGATGCCGAGTTTGCGGTGCATCTCTTTGAGCTCGATCTGCATCTCCTTGCGCATCTTCAGGTCGAGCGCGCCGAGCGGCTCGTCCAGAAGCAGGATCTCCGGCTCGTTGACGATGGCGCGCGCGATCGCGACGCGCTGCTGCTGCCCGCCGGAAAGGGTGGAGACGCTGCGCTTTTCAAACCCTTCCAGGTCGACGACGGCAAGGGCGTTTCTCACCTTCTCGTCGATCTCTTTGCGCGTCAGCTTCTGCATCTTGGTGTATTTTTCGCCCTTGGCGTTGACGTAGGTGACGGGAACTTTTTTCAGCATCAGGCCGAACGCCACGTTGTCGTAAATGTTGTAGTGCGGAAAGAGGGCGTAGCGCTGGAACACGGTATTGACCGGCCGCTTGTTGGGCGGCAGGTTGGTGATGTCTTTGCCCGAAAGCAGGATCTTGCCCGACGTGGGGATGTCGAACCCTGCGATCATGCGCAGCGTCGTCGTCTTGCCGCAGCCGCTCGGGCCGAGCAGGGTGATGAACTCGCCCTTGCGGACATAGAGGTTGATGTTTTCCGCGGCGGTCGTCTCTTCGAACACCTTGGTCACACCGACCAGCTCGATGATCTTTTCTTCTTTTTTCAATTCTGCCATTTTTTCTGTTCCTGTCGGTATATTACGCGGCGCGTCCGCCTCGTTTGCGGGGAGAGGGGCGAGCGGTCGGGGGGCCGAACGCTCAAAAATTGGGAGGGGAGGAGATCCAGAGCAGTACGGCTCTGTCCTTTCCTTCGTTGCGCACGCTGTGCGTCTTGTCTGCGGTGAAGTAAAAACTGTCGCCTTTGCGGCAGACGTAGGTCTTTCCGCCCCGCCGCAGGGAGATCGTTCCTTCCAGTACGTACCCGAATTCTTCGCCCTCGTGCGGGAAGTCGTCCGCCGTTTCGGCGCCCGGTTCCAGCTCCAGGGTGAGCGGCTCCATCAGGTTTTTCTGCGCGTTGGGGACCAGCCAGTTGCGGATCTGTCCTTCCGAATCCTTTTCGATGTAGTCGCTTTCGGTGAACACGATCTTCTCGTTTCTTTCATCTTTGAAAAATTCGCTGAAGCTGCTTCCGAGCGCGGAGAGAATGTCTTCCAGCGTCGCGATGGACGGGCTTGTCAGATCGTTTTCCAGCTGCGAAATATACCCCTTGGTCAGCTCGCAGCGGTCGGCAAGTTCTTCCTGGGTCAGATTGTGCTGTAAGCGCAAAGCCCTGATCTTTGTGCCGAGTTGCATGGTGCCTCCCTTTTCCTTGTTTCCGGTCGTCTGCGCGCGAACAAACTTTCGTTTTTTTGTCGCAGTGATAATAAACTTAAAGTTTAATAATCGTAAACCAGAAATATTATAACCGTTTTTTCGGAAAATGCAAACGTTTGAAAGCACTTTTTCGACAATTGCATAAAAATTTTTTATTTTTTAGGGAAATGAGGTGAAAAAGGCGCAAAAAGGCCGCCTGCGATCCGAGGCGGGCGGCCTTTGCATGTTTGGGCAAAGCAGGGGGGATAGGATTGCCGGAAAAGAAAAAACGACCCGCTTGCGGGTCGTTCAGAAACAGAATCGGTCAGCCTTTTGCTTATTCGGCAGCCGCGCGGGCCTTCGCCGCGTTCAGCCTTTTCGCGAGGGCAGACTTCTTGTTTGCGGCGTTGTTTTTGTGCAGAATGCCTTTGGACGCGGCGGAATCGATGGCGGAAGACACGGAGGGCAGCATCTTTTCGGCTGCTTCCACGTCGCCGGAAGCCAGCGTTTCGTTGTATTTGCGGATCGCGGTCTTGACCGCGGATTTGATCATTTTATTCTGAGAATTCTTCTTCTCGGTGACAGCTACGCGCTTTTTTGCGGATTTGATGTTCGGCACAATGCTTCTCCTTTCAGGGATTGTATTCGTTTTGATATCCACGCTATTTTAACACAAAAAAAAACGCTTGTAAACTGTTTTTTGCGCGAAGTTGTAATTTCTTTGGTTAAAATTTCATAAGATTTTCTGCTGCGCGGAGCGCGGCGGGGAGGAGATGCCGTGCAGGGCAGGATCGCTTTTTTTGACAGCGGCGTGGGCGGGCTGGCTCTGCTGGCCGAGTGTTCCGGGCGCTTTCCCGGGGAGAAGTATCTCTATTACGGAGACAACGCGAACGCGCCGTACGGAAACCGCGGCGACCGGGAGATCTGCGCCCTTGCAGATCGGGCCTTTGCGGAAATTGCGCGGCGTGAGATCGCCGCCGCCGTCATAGCCTGCAATACGGTCACGGCGGAATGTGCGGGAAGTCTGCGCCGGCGCTATCCTTTTCCGATTTTCGGCATCGAGCCGGCGATCCGCCCGGCCGCCGCCGCGGGAGGGAAGGTGCTCGTGCTCGCCACGCGCGCGACCCTCAGAAGCGCGCGTGTGGCGGCGCTTCTGCACGAAAACGAAACGCGGGCGGAGATCGCCTGTTTCTGTCCGGCCCGGCTGGCGGAGGCGGTCGAAGCGGCCGCGCCCGATCTTTCGGCGCTGCGGCTGGAAGAGCACCTGCCGCCGGGGCGCTACGACGGCGTCGTGCTCGGCTGCACGCATTATGCGCTTATCGGCCGGGCGATCGCGCGCTACTATTCGTGCCCCGTATATGACGGTGTGGCGGGAACGGTCGATCATCTGCAAAAGAAATTAAACATACGTTCGGAAAATGCCTCGAAAAGGGCAAAAATCGACGTCATTTTTGCAGGTTCGGGCAAAATCAGGAACGAAACGGTCTTTTTTGGATTGAAATAATGCAAACATTTGTTCGCAAAACCGCAATTTGGTTAAAAAACTTTGAAAAAACGGAAGAAAATGGCTTTCAGTGGTTGACAGTGGTCAAAAGTGGTGATATAATGAAAGCACGCTAAACGAGGAAGAGGGGAGATGTATTCTTTTAACGGAACGTTCACCTATCGGCTGGACGACAAAAACAGAATGCGGATCCCGCCCAAATTCAAAAAGGATCTGGGGTCGGATTACAAACTGACCTTCGCGCCCGGCGGCTGCCTTTGCATCCTGCCGCAGGAAGAGTACGACAAGATCCTGGCAGGGTTCGGGCAGGCCTCTTTCTTTGACGAAGAAGCGCAGCAGGCCATTTCGGCGTTCACGGCGCGCGTGTTTGATGTTTCCGAAGACCCGCAGGGCAGGATCGTGATCCCCGAGATGCTGAAAAACTATGCGAAGATCGACCGGGAGATCGTGATTACGGGTGCTGCGACCCACCTGCGCATTGAATCGGCGGAAGCGTACGCGGCCAAGAACGAAAAGATGGATATGGCGGCGATATTCGCAAAACTCAACTCTTTCGGGAAGCAGGCATGATTGCCTTTTCGCACATCCCGGTCTTACTGGAAGAGTGCATGCGCGGATTGAATCTCCGGCCCGGAGGAACGTATTTCGACGGCACCGCGGGCGGCGGGAATCATTCCTATGAAATTCTGAAACGAACGGCCCCCGACGGGCGGCTGATCGCCACGGACCTCGATGAAGACGCGCTCCGTGCGGCGGATCGGAAACTTTCGGAATTCGCGGGCAGGTACCGCCTGCATCACGCCAATTACAAGGATTACGCGTCCGTCCTCGAAGAGGAGGGGGTGGACAGGCTCGACGGGGTCCTGATGGACTTCGGCGTATCGAGTTTTCAGCTGGACGAGGCGGAACGCGGTTTCAGTTACCGCATGGACGCGCCTTTGGACATGCGGATGGACAGGGGGGCGCCGTTGACCGCCGCAGACGTCGTCAACGGTTATTCGGAAGAGCGGCTTGCCGGAATTTTCCGCGACTACGGCGAAGAACGTTTCGCAAAGAGGATCGCGGCCGGCATCGTGCGGGAACGGGCGAAAGATCCGATCGTCCGGACGGGAAGGCTCGCGGAGATCGTTACGGACAGTATCCCGGCCAAGTTCCGTTACGGCGGCCCGCCGGCGAGGAAGGTCTTTCAGGCCATCCGGATCGAAGTCAACGGCGAGCTCGAAGGGCTGGAAGAAGCCGTGCGCGGCCTGGCTCTGCGGCTGAAAGAGGGGGGCCGCATCTGCATCCTGACCTTTCATTCTCTGGAAGACAGGATCGTAAAAAATGTGTTCCGCGATCTGGCCAGCGGCTGCGTGTGCGACAAGAGCCTGCCGGTCTGCGTCTGCGGAAGAAAACAGGAACTGAAGATCATTACCCACAAGCCGATTGTAGCAGGAGAAGCGGAAAGAGAGAGAAATTCCCGCTCGGCAAGCGCCAAACTGCGAATAGCGGAAAGGGTTACGGAATATAGATAAGGAGAACTTCACGATGGCAACAGGGCTTTTGGAAAGAACGCGTGAAAATTCGCCGGAGCTGAAAGCGTACGGGAAACTGCAGGGGGGCGTACAGGAAGAGGAAATGTCTGAAGAGCAGCGCGCTCTTCAGTTCAACTCCCGCATTTCGTCCAATTATCAGAGGTTGATGAACCCTGATTATAAGCGTGCCGAGGATTTTATGGAGGACGCTCCCGCGGGCGACGCGGCCGCGTTTGAAACTCCCGCGGAACGCGCGCAGGCGACGCTTTATCCCGAACGCTACGCAGAAACTTTCGAAGCCCGCCGCGCCGTGTCTCCGTTTGCCGAAGCGCCGGCGGCGGCCTTCGCGCAGGCGCCGTATGCGGAACCCGCCGTTCAGCCCGAGCAGTATGCCGAGCCGTACACGGAGCAGCCGCAGCAGGAATATTTCGGGCAGCCCACGTATGCGGCGGAAGATGCCGAGGCGGATCTGATGCCTACGCAGACCACGATCCAATACCGTGACGGGCTGTTCCGCGAAGAGCGCCGCGAAGTGACCGAAGAACGGAAAAAATCGACGATGACGGCGCGCGGCAAGATGCTGATGGTCGTCTATGCGGTGGCCGTCGTCATTATTCTGGCGCTCATCATTGTCAATACGAGCGCGCTCCGCCGGGCGGATTCTGAGATCGCCGCGCGCGAAGCCGAGCTGAGCACGATCGTCGCGCAGGCACAGGAATTGCAGGGGGAGATCGACTATCTCACCGATCCCGAGACCATTCTGGAGCGCGCCGCCGAAGAACTGAACATGGCGCCGCGCGGGAACTGAGTCGCGCAGGCAGAACAAAGCCGGAACAAAAACGATTTACCGAAGAAGACCGACCTTGCGGGGCGATGCCGCCGCGGTCGGTTTTTTTATCGCTCCGGAGGTACAGACGCATCGCTAAGCCGCAGCAGGGATGTTCATCCACCGTTTTACGAAAGAGGCTATTCGCCGTGATTTTGGCGACGGCCTTTCTTTTTTTGCTCGTTTTCGCGCGTTATTTTTATGTGCAGGTGGTGCAGGGCGAAAAACTCCGCGCCCGCGCCATCGGGCAATGGACGCGCGAGATCCCGGTCGTGGCCGCGCGCGGAGAGATCGTCGACGCCAACGGGGTCGTGCTGGCGGGGAACCGGTCCTCGTATACCGTTTTTGCCCGACCCAACGCCGTGGAGGACAAAAACGCGGCCGCGGCGACGCTGGCGTCGATCTTTTCGCTGGATGAAGCCGAGCTGTATTCGGCTCTGACGGGATCGCGCGTTTCCGAACTGACGATCGCGCGGCGCGTTGAAAAGCAGCTGGTCGAGCGCCTGGAGCAGTACGATCTTCCGGGCGTGTACTACGCGCGCGACAATACGCGCCTGTATCCGTACGGCAGCATGCTTTCGCGGGTGCTCGGGTTTACCTCGTCCGACAACACCGGGCTGACGGGGCTGGAAAAATACTACGAGTCCTACCTTGCGGGCGCGGACGGAGAGATCGCCTACCCGGCCGACCTGGTCGGGGCGGAGATCGAAGGGGAAGCGTATTACTATCCGGCGACCGAGGGGCTGAACATCCGGCTCACGATCGACGCGTCCGTGCAGGAGATCGCCGAGGCGGCGATGGAAGAAGTGTATGCGCAGTATTCGCCCGAAACGGCGCAGTGCATCGTGCTCGACCCGGACACGTTCGACGTGCTGGCGATGGCGGAAAGCCCCTCGTACGATCTCAACGATATCCCGCGGGACGATCCGGAACAGCTGAACCGTCTGTCGCGGAACAATCTGATTTCCGATATCTATGAGCCGGGCTCGACTTTCAAGATCGTGACGGCGGCCGCGAACATCGAAGAACATCTGCAGGGCAACTCCAACGCCTTTTCGATGCAGTATATCTTCAACAGCAGCCGCACGCGGACGGTGGACGGAACGACCATCCGCTGCTGGAGCGACCATGCGAACGGAAAACATTCTCATCAGACGCTGGCGGAGGCGCTCAACAACAGCTGCAACCCCTGTTTTACCGATATTGCGCTTTCTCTCGGAACGGAGACTTTTTATGAATACCTGAATCTGTTCCATTTCGGCGAGACGACCGGCATCGACTTTTCGGGGGAAGCGCAGGGGATGCTCGTGCCGGAAACGGCGGTGCGCGCCTGCGACCTGGCGCGCATCGGGTTCGGGCAGACGGTCGCCGTGACGGCGCTGCAGCTTGCCTGCGCGGCCGCCTCGGCCGTCAACGGCGGCTATTATTATACGCCCCGGCTGGTCAAAGAGATCTACGCGCCGGACGGCTCCGTCTCCGTTTCGATCCCGTCCGTTCTGAAAAACAGGACGGTCAGCGAAGAGGCGTCCGCCATTTTGTGTTCCCTGCTCGAAGGCGTGGTCCGCGACGGAAGCGGCAGCCGCGCATACATCGAAGGGTATCGCGTCGCCGGCAAGACGGGCACGGCGCAGAAGTTTGAAAACGGATCCATCGCGCAGGGGAAATATGTCTCTTCCTTTCTCGGTTTTTTCCCCGCGAACGATCCGCAGTATCTCGTGCTCGTCATCGTCGATGAGCCGGAAGGGGCTTATTACGGAAGCGTGGTCGCGGCGCCGGCGGCAAAACAGATATTTCAGGGGATCATCGACGCCAAAGGCATCGATCCCGTCGAATAAAGGAGAGCTATCTTGTACCTATCCGAATTGAGTGGGCAAATCCAATGCAGAAAGTCGCGCCGCTTCCGTGACGCGGATATCGCGGGCATCGCGGTGGACAGCAAGCACATCCTGCAGGGCGATCTCTTCGTCTGTTTTGCGGGAGGGGAACACGACGGGCACGACTTTGCCGGAGAGGCTGTGGAGGCGGGCGCGGTCGCGCTCGTGGTCGAACGGGAGCTCGATCTTCCCGTTCCGCAGCTGATCGTGGAAGACGGCCGCCCCGCGGCGCCCGAATTGTCGGCGGGTTTTTACGGCCATCCGGAACGGAAACTGAAGATCATCGGGATCACGGGCACGAACGGCAAGACGACGACGGCGCACATGCTCACGTCGATCCTGTCCGCGGCGGGCAAAACGTGCGGAAACATCGGCACGCTCGGCATTTACTACGCCAATAAGGAGATCTCGCCCGAACTGACGACGCCCGACCCGACCTTCCTGTACAAGGTGTTTGCCGACATGGTGGAATCGGGCGTCGAATATGCGGTGATGGAGGTTTCCGCCCACGCGCTGTATTTCGGCAAGACGGACGGCATCGCGTTTGAGGCCGGCATTTTCACCAACCTCACGGAAGATCATCTCGACTTTTTCAAAACCATGGAAGCGTACGCCGCGGCGAAGGAAAAGCTGTTCGTGCCGGGGCGGTGCCGCTTTGCGGTCCTCAACTCCGACGACCCGGAGGGGCGGAAAATCGAAAAGAACTGCGAAGGGGCGTACAGCTACGGGCTGGAAAACCCGGCGGACGTATTTGCGGTGGACATCCGCGAAAATTTCGACGGGTGCTCGTACGTCATCAATCTGTTCGACGAATTGTACGATATCCATCTGCGGATGACCGGCCTGCACAATGTGTATAATTCGATGGCCGCGGCGGCCTGCGCCAAACTGCTCGGCGTTTCGGTGCCGATCATCGCGGCGGGGCTTTCCGGGCTGAAACGCGTGCGCGGTCGCCTGGAATATGTCGCGCGTTACCGCGGGGCGGATATCTTCGTCGATTTTGCGCATACTCCCGACGGATTGGAAAAGTCGCTGACGGCGCTCAAACGGCACTGCGCGGGGCGGCTGATCTGCGTGTTCGGCTGCGGCGGGAACCGCGACGCGGCGAAACGGCCGCTGATGGGGGAGATTTCGGCCCGCTGCGCCGATTTTACCGTGCTTACCTCCGACAATCCGCGCTACGAGGATCCGTTCGACATCGTCGTGCAGATCGAAGCGGGCGTGCGGCGCGTGTCCGACCGCTACGTCATCGTCGTCGACCGCGAGAGCGCGATCGAATACGCCGTCGACCAGTTGCGCGAGGGGGACGTTCTGCTCATCGCCGGCAAGGGCGGGGAGAATTACCAGGAGATCATGGGCGTCAAACATATCTACAACGACATTTCGGCCGTGCGCGGCATCCTCGCGGCCAAGCTGACGGAGAACGAACGGAGAGATGAAAAATGATATCCTGATCGTGCTCGCGGCGGCGGTTCTGTCGGCGGTGCTCTGCGCGGCCGCCATCCCGCTGCTGCGGCGCGTCAAGGCGGGACAACCCATCCTCGGGTACGTCAAAGAACATGAGCAGAAGAGCGGCACGCCGACCATGGGCGGGGTCGCCTTTCTGCTGGCGGCGGCGCGCGGGGCCGTTTTTTTTGGGCGGGTTTGGGGCCCGGCTGTGGTCGGGGGGGGGTGCGTGGGTTTTGGGGGTTGCGC
>ERZ1090861.1052-NODE-1052-length-15011-cov-23.257823_pt1 | contig 15011 bp, 17 predicted proteins | sample MGYA00478482_ERZ1090861 | MGnify/ENA primary metagenome ERZ1090861 (study PRJEB33644, sample SAMEA5815744) | chicken gut metagenome | biome: Chicken; feature: Gastrointestinal Tract; material: Caecum | place: Ireland | collected 2019-01-01 | study: A study of... | reverse complement strand
ATAATATATAATATACTTAATATTATACATGTTTGAAAAGGCGGAAGGAATAAAAAGAAAGTTTCAGCTATGTTACCATGTTCGAGTTTGTCATCATACAAACTGATAAAAGGGCGACCAAGTCGCCCGGCTAATAAAAGAAAAAATTATAAAAATAGTTTGGTCACATACAAAGTGCTTTGGTCAAAAGTTTGGTCATAGCCGTCAAATTTCCTTTATTTTAAATGTCTACAATAATTGGTGCGGAGCATTTAGGTTCCAGTGGGAAACCGTGCAGGTTCAACTCCTGTTAGCCGCACCATCGGCGAAAACGGCATTGTTGCTTGTTTTCGCTTTTTTAAGCGAAAAGCTGCACCCTAACATTTGTTTTCGCCTTCTCGCGCCAAACGAAAATGCATTCGCATTTTGCGCGTCTTATTATTTAAAATCCAACTTTATCTCGGCATGCGTTTTTATAATGTTTTAATTTTGTTTATAGGAGTTGAACCTGCGCAGGTTCGTCGGGTTCCCTAAAAATCGGAGGATTTTTAGGGTGATAGCTCCTGTTAGCCGCACCACCAGCCCAAGCGCTAGGCGAATAGTTAAATCCAAATAATTAAGGAAACGAAGGGAGAAGTTTAATTCAAACTTTTCTCTTTTGTTTTATGTTATATTGAAAATTTAATTTGACTATGTTATAATATTTGTATGATAAAAGATTTGTGTTTTGAGATTATTCAAAGATGTCCAAATAAATGTATATTTTGTTCTTCAAATAGTGATTATCAAAAAAGTAATATAATTGATTTTCAAACAATCAAAAGAACAATAGACTTTTTTATGGCAAATGGTGGAATTAAGGAAATTTCTTTGTCAGGCGGAGAACCTTTACTGCACCCAAACATTATGCAAATAATATCATACTGTCATAGTCTAGGTATATACACAACACTTTATACCAGTGGAATAATAGAAAAATCTAGTGCTGATCACTCAGAAAATAAATATTATCAAAGGATACTAGATCAATACAATGATAGAAAATTTTCTGAAATTCCTTTAAATATATTACAGCAATTAAAACAAGCAGGGCTTAATAAAATTGTTTTTGACATGCAGGCGGCTGAAGTTGACGAGTATAATTTATTGATGGGAACAAAAAATAATTTTACAAGCTTATTAAAATCAATGCTTAATGTGGGAAAATTTAATTTTAAAACTTCAATCCACTTTGTGCCTAATAAAGTGAACATCTATCAATTTAGAGATGTTGTGGAGCTTGCAGAACTTGCCGGCATCAATGAAGTTAGATTGTTAAAATTTGTTCCACAAGGGCGAGGTAGAGAAAATAAAGAAATATTACAACTATCAGATGAAGAATTGCTTTTGTTTATTAAAGATTGTCAAAGTATTAAAACAAAAAATACAAAATTGAAAATAGGTATTCCTTTGCAACAACAAAATAGTCATAAGTGCACAGCTGGTTTTGATAAAATTGACATTAGATTTGATGGTCAAATTTTGCCTTGCCCTGCGTTTAAAGATACAAGTAAAGAAAATTTAGAGAGAAAAGGATTTAAAAGTATAAATATTTACAAAAATTTAACCGATTTTAAGTTTTTGCAAGGCTCAGCAAGACAAACACCTTTATGTGAACAAATAAATGATGAAAGAAGTTTTTAACCTATATATAATAAGATTATGAATATTTTCTTAACCGCACACTTAGACCACACCAACTATGATTTGTAGTCGGTTTAGATACTTTATTGCTAGGCTGCTTGACGAAGTTAAATCAGTAATAAATAACCTATGAAATAATATGAAAAAATAGAGAAGTTAAAATTTAATGCTTTCTCTTTTTGTTTTTATTAAAATGATTTTTTTGATATAATGTTTCTAAGGAGAATTAATTATGGATGCACCTATTTTAGATTTTTTTGAAGAAGAAGGGCTGATAAATAAAGAAAGTTATATTGCAAACTCAAAAGATTTTGAAAAGATGGACTTAATCAAAAAATATAAGATTGACACCGCTTTATTTATCTTTTTCAAAGATAATCTAGAAGATATTTTAGATGTCAGCAAACTAGAAGAGTTTTATAGTTTTACAAATGCAAGCAATGTGAATAAATGCTACATTTATGACAAAAAATTTATTCTTGCAATTTCTCCGCTTGGTGGACCTGCTGCTGGAGGATTGATGGAAGAGTTGGGCTTTATGGGGATTAAGAATTTCTTTGCATGCGGAAGCGCTGGGCAAATAGACCAATCAATAAACCCTGTGGAGTTTGTTCTAGCTGAAAAAGCCATTCGCTGTGAAGGAACATCTTATCATTATCTTAAGCCTTCACTATATATTGAAACCGACAAAGAGTTAACTGCTTTTGTAGCAGAATATCTCAACAAAAATAACTATAAATTTAATATTTCTACAACTTGGACAACGGATGCTTTTTATAGAGAAACTGCAAGCGAAATTGCGTGCAGAACAAAACAAGGTGCTGTTTGCGTTGAAATGGAGTGTGCCAGTTGGGCTGCAATAGCAAAGTATAGAGGTTATAAATTTGCACAGCTTTTATACTTTTCTGATGCTGTAAGGCAAGAAAGCTGGGCATGGCATCCAACAAAGGGTGAACTTAAAAATGCAGTTATAAAACTTATGCTAGATTGCGTTATGGAATATGTGAAATAAAAATATAAAAATTTTTTTATTGGAGCTATATAATGGAGATATCAAAAAATTTTAAAATTTGCAATAAAATAACAGTTTAATAGTTGACTTTTTTATGATAATAAATATAATTTTTATTAAGGAGTTTTTATGGAAATTAAAGGACTTAATACAGAAGGTGAAATGTTTGACGAAAACAATGTTACAGTTGAAACATACATGAGAAATTTGCGTGTTACTAAACAAATTTTAGAAAATCGTAATATACATATAGATGAAAAATATTTTGAAATGATTGAAAAACTATGTCATGAAGTTTTTTCATCATCACCTAAAGAACAACCTGATAATGTTTTTGAAGAAGGAACGTTATTCCATTATAGTGTGGTAAAAGATAATAAAACAGGCGAAGTTTATTATGACAAGATGAAAAGTATAGCACAAAATGGGTTATTGCCAGTAAGTATGCTAGTTTTTCTTCCAAATGCAATAGATGATATTTATGTTTCATTTCATTCTATATTAAATGGAGAAAAAACATTTATTGAAGCTAAAAACCGCATGTTAAAAGACAGTAAAGGACGAACTGATGGGCATTATTCAAGTTTGATATTCTTTGTTAATTCAAATACTCCAATAATTCAAAAATTGAAAAAACTAGGCAGAAGTGAAGAATATGATATTTCAAATACGGCTATGAAGGATTTTATAGAAGTAGAAAAAGATGCAGAAAAGGTTATTCAAAGAATATTTTCTTATTCAAATACCTTTATACCTGACGCACTTGGCTCACCAGGTGTTTGTTATCTTCCTATAGGCGTGCCGTCAAGTTACATAAGTGCAATCATTGTTCCAGAGAACCTACAAAATGATGAAAAATTATTAAACATATTAAGAGAAGGTTTTAAAAACGCAAGAATTATTGATGAAAATGGTATTGAAATTGAAGAAGAAAGTGAAATTGGGGATTAAATTAATTTGTTTTATTAAGAAAAGCAGACTTTTTGTTTGCTTTTCTTATTTTATATGTTATTCTTATATTGAAACTATAAACTTTTTAGGGTGTTAAAAATGGAAAATAAAAAAATTAATTATGTTGAAAAAATTGTTTTTGGCAAGCCTATTGACACAATGGCGGTTGTGGAAGATATTTTACAAACAAATAAAGTAAGATATTTTGACGTAAAAGAATCAGATAATGCTGTGCAGTTTTTATATAACCTATCAGAAAAAGACATAGTTTATGGGCTTGGCGAGAATATGGGCGGAATAAACAAACGTGGCAGGCGATATGTAAGTTTTAACACTGACGACCCGAATCACAGACCTGAAATGGAAAAACTGTATTCTTCACATAATTTTTTGATTGTTGATGGGAAAGATAAGTTTGGAGCATTTTTTGACACTCCGTCAAAAGTGACTTTTGATATTGATGTGAATGGAAGCGGAGAAATCCTTGTCACATGTGATAATCAATCATTGAATTTATATATCATAGATGGAAAATCTGCTTATGATATTGCAAAAAAATTTCTAAAAATCATTGGAAAGAGTTTTGTTCCACCACTTTGGGCTTTTGGATTTGGGCAAAGCAGATGGGGATATTGCGTAGCCGAAGACTTTGAAAAGGTGGCAGAAGGGTATCGCAAAAATCACCTGCCTCTTGACTATATTTGTATGGATATAGATTACATGGACAGGTATATTGATTTCACGATTGATGAGAAAAAATTTCCTGACATGAAAAATTTTGTTGAGAAGTTTAAACAAAACAATATAAATCTTGTGCCAATAGTAGACGCTAGCATCAAAATAGAGCCTGGCAATAAAACCTATGATGAAGGTGTTAAAAATGATTATTTTTGCAAAGACAAAGATGGAAAATATTTTGAAGCTTTAGTATGGCCAGGACTTACACATTTTGTAGATTTCTTTAATCCTGATGCAAGAAAATGGTTTGGCAGGCAGTATAAAAACTTGATATCGTATGGATTTGAAGGCTTTTGGAATGATATGAACGAGCCGTCAATATTTTTAAATGCTTTTGTAGCCGAAAAGGGCAAGAATAGTCAAAAGGCTGAAGATAAACAAAAAACTGAAGATTATAAGCGTTTTTATCATAAAATAGACGGGAAAATGGTAAATCACTATGATGTTCACAACGTTTATGGACATCTTATGACCGTTGCCGCAGGAAGCGAACTTAAAAAGATGTTAAAAAATAGATATCTACTTTTCACAAGGTCTACATATGTTGGCACGCATAGATATGGCGGTATATGGACGGGCGACAATGCGTCTGAGTGGTGGCAACTTAAACAAAATGTTTTGCAGATGCCGTCCTTAAACATGTGTGGGCTTTTATATTCTGGAGCTGACACCGGTGGATTTAAAAAGGATTGCAGCACAGAGCTTATGCTCAGATGGCTTGCTTTTTCTGTATTTACTCCGCTTATGCGAAATCATTGTGGAAGAAGCTCAAAAAACCGCAGGAATGTTATAATCTTGGTCATATAGATGACTTTAGAAGCATCTTAGGGCTTAGATATCGCATGCTTGCTTATTTATATTCTGAGTTTATGAAAGCGCAAATGCAACAAGACATGTTTATCAAGCCGCTAGCATTTATATTTGATGATGAAATATCTAAAAGCATTGAAGACCAACTGATAGTAGGCGAAAGTGTAATGATAGCTCCGATACTTGAAGAAGGCAAAAACACAAGGATGGTCTATCTGCCTGAAGATATGACAAAAGTGCTGTATGATGGCAAGACATTTAGTTGTCAGCCGGCTAATAAAGGTTGGCAGGAAATTAAAGCGGAGCTAAACGAAGTTGTGTTCTTTATTTTAAACAACAAACTTGTGCCTGTTGGCAAATTTGCAGAAAGCACAAAGGAAGTTGATTTAAGTGATGTTGAGCTTATAGGAGACGGAGCGGAGTATAAACAATATATAGATGACGGCAAGACAAAAAGAATTTCAAAAAATAATATACGAATATTAAAAAAATAGAAAAAATATTTACATATACAAAAATTATATTAAAAATTGAAATATATATTGCTTATAAAAATATTATATCTTAAAAATAAAAAAGTAGACTTTTTGTTTACTTTTTTTTATTTTATATGATATTATTATCTTGAGAATTTAAAGTTTAAAGGTGAAATATGGAAAGTTATATCAAAAAAATCAATGACAATGTTCGAGCAAAGCACGACGAAGAAGGTGCACAAAAAATTAAAAAACGTTACCTTATTGCAGGTGGAGTGACGCTTGGACTTGGGCTTGCGGGCTTTGTAAGCTCATTTATCACATTTATGGTGCTATTCTTTGAATACGAAACTGATAGGGCGATGACGGCGTGGTTTGTTGCGATTCCATTTATAATTATGATTGTGGCAGGCTCTGTTTTAACGCGTATTGGTGATATGCTTCTGCGTGATGAAGTTATAGAGCAAAATGAAAAGGAAAAAAATGATTTCAAACATGCAATGCAGGACTATAAGATAGACAAGAAAAAGTTAAAAGCTGACGCAGACGATATCAGTGCAATTCTTGGAGCAATACTAGGTGATATCTGCGGCTCAAAGTATGAGTTTAACAATATAAAAACAAAAGATTTCACTCTCTTTGATGATGACTGCCGCTTTACAGATGACACTGTTATGACGCTGGCTGTATACAAGGCACTAAAGGAATGCAGTGGAGACTATGAAAATCTTTCTCAAAAAACCATAGAATGTATGCAAAAAGTGGGCAGAAAGTATGAATTTTGCGGCTATGGCTCTGGTTTCTATAACTGGCTATTTCGCAAAGACCCGCAACCATATAATAGCTATGGCAACGGTGCTGCCATGAGAGTGAGTGCAGTGAGCAAGTTTGCAAATAGCATAAAAGAAGTGCGAGAGCTTTCAAAGAAGGTTACAGAAATCACTCATAACCATGAAGAAGGTTTGAAAGGTGCAGAAGCTACAGCGGTTGCAATTTATCTTGCAAAGAAAGGCAAAAGCAAGCGAGAAATTAAGAAATACATAGAAGACAATTACTACAAACTTGATTCTAATTATGAAGATTTGGTTGCAAATTATCAATATGACGTGACCTGTCAAGGCACTGTCCCACAAGCAATATACTGCTTTTTGATTTCAAAGGACTTTGAAGACTGCGTGAAAACATCTATATCAATAGGTGGCGACAGCGATACACTCGCTGCCATTTCATGTGCAATCGCAGGGCAATTCTATGGTGTGCCAGAAGAGCTGAAAGAAAAGGCAATAAGTTTTCTTGACCCACAGCTTAAAGATATACTATTAAAATAATTCTTTGACTTTTAAAAAATTGACAGTTAAAAATGGAAAAATTGAGTTAAAATGGTCAAAAAAACAGCAAAAATGCCATTAAAAATAGTAAAATTATAAAAAAGGAGCGAGACAATATGAAAAATATAGCAATCATCACAGGGGCATCATCTGGTATGGGACGTGAATTTGTTCGCCAACTTGATGGACAGTATGAAGAGATATGGGGTATTGGACTTGGAGAAGAAGCTCTTGATATTGTCAAGCAAGAAACGCAAACTCACTTTGTTCCACTAGAGCTTGACCTTACGAAACAAGAAAGCTTTGATAAATTAAATGAAAAATTGCAGCAGGAAAAACCTAACGTAGTCTTTCTTGCAAACTGCTCAGGTTTTGGCAAGTTCGGCAGATATGACGAGATAAAAATTGAAGATTCTGCCAATATGGTGGACCTTAACTGTAAGGCGCTCATGCAAATGACAGAGTATGTGCTCCCATATATGAAGGAAGGCGGAAGAATTGTTGAAATTGCATCTGTTGCAGGCTTTCAACCAATTCCATATATGGCAGTCTATGGTGCAAGCAAGGCGTTTGTGGTAAGTTATTCTCGTGCCATCAATCAAGAGCTTAAATCAAGAAAGATAAAAGTCACCTGCGTCTGCCCATTCTGGACAAAAACCGCTTTCTTTGACAGAGCAACAGACACTAAGGCAAAGAATGAAGTTGTTTCCTATTATGCTGCAATGTATAAGCCAGAAGACGTTGTTAAAAAGGCAATAAAAGATAGTCGCAAGGGCAAAGAGCTTTCAATTTGCGGGTTTATTGCAAGAAGCCAAGTAAGGCTTGTCAATATCTTTCCTAAGAAAATTGTTATGGCAACATGGATACGTCAGCAGAAACTTAAGAAAAAATATAAGGATAAGTAAATTAAAACAAAACTATATGCTCTAAGATTAGGGCATATTTTTTTAAATTATTTAAAAATATTTGTAAAATATTTTACAAAATTATTAAAATGTGCTATTATTCATTGCTAGAAGGAAAACATATGATAAATCTAGAAGATAAAGACGAGATAACATCTATTCTTATAAATTTAAAAATACATCCAAAGATGTCGGGGTTTGACTATATACGCGAAGCGGTCAGTTTGTGTTTAAAAGAGCCTGACCTTCTTAGAAACATTACAACCAAGCTGTATCCAATGCTATCTGAAAAATTTAAGGTCAAGGCAAGTATCATTGAGCGTTGCATAAGGTTTGCAATAAATAGTGCCTATGATAGTGGCGGGCTATTAAATATAAACCAATTCTATGATGTTATAGTCTATACAAATGACTTTAAGTATCCAAGCAGCGAGCTTATTGCAATCATAACCGAGAAGGTTAGGCTTGACATGCTTACAAAATACTACATAAAACAGTATAAAAAATATAAGACAAATATTTAAGTGATAAGCCTTAAAATATTTGCCTAATTTTTTTTATTATGCTAAAATATTTATGTAAAATTTCAGTTGTTAAAAGGTTTTTATTTAACAATCTAAATTTTGAATAATAAACATAATTTAAAGTAAAATAGAAAAAAAGGAGAAAAATATGGCAAACGTTATAAGAAATATGAATTTTAAACCAATTCTAGAAAAGGTGGACTATCAAAGACTTGCAGAGCCACAACCAAGCGCAACAATCAATATGCGTGTATGGGACGAAATGAAGGTTGAAAGATTACGCTCTGATGCTGTGAAAGTTATTTTAACAAGAAATGTAAACCCAGAACCGGGTTGCATCTTCCAAATAATTGTATCAATGGGCGTTGAAGTTATCATCAACACAACAGAATATGAAACTGTTGATGACCCTGTTGAATATTTCAAAACAAGCCCAGTTGCAAGAGTGCTTGCAAGCAATATTGCCTGCGTGCTTTCAGAACTTACAATTCACTCTCAAATCGGTCCAATGATAACAGCACCTGTTGTTCAATTTCCACAATAAAAAATACTAAAAGTTGCCGCATGCAAAGATAATAAACGTTGTATGTGCTTTAATAAAAAAAGGGGTTATATGGATTTAATTGAAGTGATAAAATCTCGCCATTATGTGCGTCATTATCAAAATAAAGATATAGAGCAAGAAAAGGCATTGGTGCTTAAAGAGTTTATTGACGATTGCAATAACGAAAGCGGGCTAAATTTTCAACTTGTTCTCAATGATAGAGAAGCGTTTGACGGCTCTATGGTGCACTATGGCAGCTTTGACGGTGTCAATAGTTATATAGCACTTATTGGAAAGACGACTCAAGACCTTGAAGAAAAGGCGGGCTATTATGGCGAAAAATGTTTGATTAAGGCGCAAAGCTTAGGGCTTAACAGCTGCTGGATTGCGCTCACTTTCAATAAACGTAGTGTTATGGATAGATGCAGGATTTTAAAAGGTGAAAAACTTGTCAGCATAATTTCAATCGGCTATGGCATAGATAATGGGCATGCTCATAGCGGAAAGTCTGTGGAAGTTCTCAGCAATGTCAAGTCAGACAGCCCGCAATGGTTTAAAGACGGGGTAGAACTTGCAGCAATCGCACCAACCGCAAGAAATCAACAGAGATTTTATCTTGAATATATGGGCGGAGACAAAGTTAAACTTACAAACTTAGGCGGTGAGTATTCAAAAATAGATATAGGAATAGTCAAATATCACTTTGAAGTCGGCGCTGGCAAGAACTTTACATGGGTAGATTAGAAATTAGGATGGATTTATGTTAATTGCTTTTATTGTTTTTGTTGCACTTTTGTTGATAGCAATTCTTACAACCTTTTTTATGACGAGAAAAACATTCAAGTTTAAAATAGATGATAAGGATGTGCTAATCAGAAACTCAGGTGCATATTTAAAAGTCTATGTCAATGGCAAGATGGCAGAAAGCTACTATATGCCTAATCTTATAAATGGCGAGACTTTCACTTTCAAGATTGACGATAAAGAATACACTTTGAAATGTCAGTGTAATTCACTTGGTGCAAAGATGAGCATGAAGGTATTTGATAACGAAACTTTGATAGCGGATAATGGTGTTGTGCTTAAAAAGACATAAAATTCGGCAATATGCCGATTTTTTATTTGCTAAAATTATGACGAATTTGTATAATATAACTATATTATCGGAAGTCGAACCAAGCACAACAAAGTTGTATTTGAGTGAGACTGATGGTAATACATACTATGTGATGACGCAATCTATTGCGTAGTTTGCATTCAGCAAAATAAAAACTTAACTTGTTTAAGTTTTATAATCACATTGTTTATATTACCTGAAACTAAATTTGCCCGTAAGGGCGTGGATGAAGGTTATACAAACTTAGTTTATATTATCGGAAGTCGAGCTTGCTTGTAAGGGTGAGACTGATGGTTATACAAACTATGTGATACGAGTGCGATAGCACACAAATTCGGTAGAATTTAAAAATTTTATGCCAATAAAATTTTGTTATCACAAAGTTTATATTTAAGGAGAACTATGGAGCATTTAGCACTTTACAGAAAATATAGACCAAGAACTTTTGATGAAGTTATAGGGCAAGAGCATATCACAAGGGCACTGCAAAATCAAATTGCAAGCGGCAAGATAGGACATGCCTATCTTTTTACAGGCTCTCGTGGAATTGGCAAGACGTCTATTGCAAGAATATTTGCCCGTGCTGTCAACTGCGAGCATAATATAAACGGCTCTCCATGTGGTCAGTGCGAAACCTGCAAAAGACTTGAAAATGAGAATGATATAAATATAATCGAAATAGACGCTGCGTCAAACAACAGGGTTGACGATATCAGAGAAATCAGAGAAAAGGTCAAGTTTTTGCCTGTCGGAACAAAATATAAGGTTTATATCATAGACGAAGTCCACATGCTTACTGATAGTGCATTCAATGCTCTTCTAAAAACTCTTGAAGAGCCGCCAGCACATGTTATATTTATCTTGGCAACAACAGAAGCACATAAACTTCTAGCAACCATACTTTCAAGATGTATAAGATTCGATTTTCACCTTGTGTCTGTGGGCGACCTTACAAAACTTCTTCAAAACGTTCTTGATAAAGAAAATATCAGTTATGATGACGATGCACTAAGACTGATTGCAAGTGCGGGCGAAGGCAGCGTGAGAGATACTCTTTCAATCGCAGACTGCATTGTGGCTTATGCAGAAGGCAAGATAACTAAAGAGAGCGTCTTAAAGGTGCTTGGCACAACTGATTACGACCTTCTTATTGGCTACTTTGAACTTTTAAAGAATAAAGACATAGGCGGGCTACTTAAATTTGTAAATCAGGTTGACAGCTCAGGAAAGAATATTTCTGTTTTTGTTAAAGAGCTTTCAAAGCATGCAAGAAATTTGCTTATTTGCAAGTCTTGTCAAAATCCTAATGAAATTTTAAATCTTCCTAAGGAAGAATATGACAGGTTTATGGCTCAGGCAGACGGCTTTGACGAAAAAACACTTATCTATTATATGCAAACCTTTGGCGGAGCTGAAAATGAGCTTAGGTATACCTTGTCGCCAAGACTTTTGCTTGAAACCTTGTCACTTTCTGTGATAAGTGGTGATGGCAGCGAAGATGTAAAAAAAAACTGAAGTTGCAAGCTTACACGGGTAAGCTGAGTGCAAGAACGGTATGGGGAAAAGTGGTGCTATTCCTAAAGGAACACAGACAAATTGCACTCCATGTTGCTTGCGGTGATATAACCGATGTTGCACTTGATGGCAATAATTTCATAATAAATATTGAAGATGGCATGATGCAAAATCTTCTAAACGAAGGGAAACGAGAGATAGAAAGTGCTCTTCGGTGGCAGGGACTAGATTTAAATGTGATTTTAAATATCAAAGTGATAGAAAAGTCACCTGTCGAACAAGATATTGAAAAACTTAAAAACCTATTTGGTGAAAAATTAGTTATAAAAGGAGATAAATAAATGGGATACAATAATTTTGGTGGATTTGGTGGTGCAAATATACAAAATCTTATGCGCCAAGCACAAAAGATGCAAGAAGATATGGCGAAGGCAAGAAAAGAACTTGTTGAAACAGAATTTTCTTCTTCTGTTGGTGGCGGTATGGTTGAAGTGAAGATGATGGGTGACCGCACTTTAAAGTCAATTTCAATCAAGCCTGAAGTTGTTGACCCTGATGACGTTGAAATGCTTGAAGACCTTATTGTGTCAGCTGTCAATGATGTTTTAGGTCAGATTTCTAGAAAAGAAAAAGAAGTTATGCCTAATATGCCAGGAATGATGTAATAAAAGGGCTGTTGGAAGATAGGGGCGGACGCCAAGCGAAAAGTTTTTGGCTAAAAACTTTTCAAAAAAGTTGCTCCGCAACTTTTTGTCAAACTGCGTTTGACCGCTTGGCGTCCGCTTAGAATACTCGGAGTAATTTATGCAAGAAGATTTAATTGAAAAACTTATAGAACAATTCAGGTCACTGCCAGGCGTTGGCTATAAAACAGCTCAGCGTTATGCTTTTTCTATTATAGAAGGCAAAACCGAGCGGGCAAAGCGGTTTGCGAATGCCATACTTGAAGCAAAAGAGAAGATAGGCTTTTGCAAGGTCTGCGGCAATTTCACCGACAAAGAAGTCTGCTCAATATGTGCCACACGAGACAGAAAGATTATCTGTGTGGTAACAGAGCCGAAAGATATTCTTTCAATGGAAAAAGTTAAAACCTATAACGGCGTTTATCATGTGCTTTTTGGAACAATCAGCCCACTCGAGCATCGCGGACCTAACGATATAAAGATAAGGGAGCTTTTAAATAGGATGCAAGAAGACAATGTTCAAGAAGTTATCATGGCAACAAACCCTGACGTAGAAGGCGATGCAACTGCCATGTATATAGCAAAACTGCTTAAACCGCTTGGGGTCAAGGTTACAAGGCTTGCACAAGGTGTGTCTATGGGCAGTGACCTGGAATATGCCGATGAAGTCACACTTTCAAAGGCTCTTGAAGACCGAAAACAACTATGATATACTTTTAGTTCAAGGAGAAACAATGATTTTTGAAGAGATAGAACAACTACTTAATGCTGCGGCAGTCAAGGCGGGGTATAATGAAAAACTTTCCGTCACCTTTTCTAATATGCCTAAGATGTGTGATTTTCAGTGCAACGACTGCTTTTCACTTGCAAAAAAACTTGGGAAGAACCCTTTTGAGATAGCAGAAAACATTATAAACAATGTTGAAAGCAATGACAGCTTTATTTTTGTTGTGGCAAGACCTGCCTTTATAAATATCAAACTTACAGATAAAAAGCTGGAAGAGATTGCAAAAGACTATCTTGCGGACGAGCGTGGCGGACTTCCACTTCACGTAGAGAAAAAAAAGGTTATACTTGACTATGGCGGGGCAAACGTTGCAAAAGCACTGCACGTTGGTCACTTGCGCTCACCAATAATAGGCGAAAGTTTAAAAAGACTTTATAAACTTATGGGTGACGATGTTATAGCCGATGTTCATCTTGGTGACTGGGGACTTCAAATGGGGCTTACCGAGCTTCAGCTTTATCAAGACGGCGTGCTTGACTATTATTTTAGTGGAAAAGGGCAGGAACCTGTTATCACTCTTGATATGCTAAATGAAGCCTATCCAAAGGCGAGTGCAAGAAAGAAAGATGACGAAAAGTTCAAGGAAATGGCTGATGAGTGGACACTTAAGATACAAAATAGAGAAGAGCCATATTTTGCAATCTACAAAAAGATAAGAGAAGTCTCTGTCAAAGAGATTAAAAAGCACTATAGTGAGCTTGGTGCCACTTTTGACCTATGGTATGGCGAAAGTGATGCTGCGCCTTATATTGATAGGGCGATAAAAATTATTCAAGACAAGGGGCTTACACGTGAGAGCAATGGTGCACTTGTTGTGGACGTTGCAGTAGAAGGTGAAAATATACCGCTTCCTAAGAAGAGTGAAGATGAAGAGCAGCGTTATAAAAATCCAATGCCGCCAGCAATACTAAAAAAATACAATGGTGGTGTGCTATACGCAACAACTGATATTGCCACAATTCTTATGCGTAATGAAATGTTTGAAAGTGTTGATAGAATTGAATATATCGTTGATATGCGCCAGAAAAACCATTTCATCCAAGTGTTCCGCGTATGCAAAATGTCGGGCATTTCACCTGAAAAACAAGAGCTTTTGCATATAGGTTATGGCACAATGAATGGCAAGGATGGCAAACCTTTCAAAACTCGCTCAGGCGACACAATAAAACTTGAAGATATCATTTACTTGCTTGTTGAAAAGGCGAGCGAAAAATTAAAAGCAAATGGTGTTGAGTTTGACCGTGACCTAGCTCTCAAGATAGGCGTTGCCGCAATGAAGTTTGGTGACCTTATAAACAATGTGGACAAGGACTATGTTTTTGATATTGATAAATTCCTTGCTTTTGAAGGCAAAACGGGACCATACCTTCAGTATACCGCTGTGAGAATAAACTCTATTTTAAATAAGGTTAAAGATACGTCGCAAGGCGACTTTATCATAGATAATGACGAAGAGCGTGAGATTATAAAGTGCATACTTAAGCTTAACTCTTCCTATGAGCTTTGCTATAAAAACAAAACGCTCTCACCGCTATGCCTTGCGGTCTATAATCTTGCAAGTGCCTTTTCAACCTTCTACAACAATTATAGCGTTGTAAACGAAAAGGACGAGAAAAGAAAACAAAGTTATATTTCACTTCTTTCACTTGTAAAACAGAAACTTTCTCAGGCTTTGAATGTGCTTGCAATAGACATTCCAGAAAAAATGTAACTTTTTTTAAAAAAGGTATTTACAAATGAGAAAAAATGTGTTATTATAAAATCAAGTTAGCGGAGGAATATAAATTATGGCAGAAATAAAATTTAAAGTTAATTTAAATGGCGTGGTGATCGCTAATAAATCTAAGATAAAGGTTGAAGAAAAAACATTCAAGGGTCCAATAGGCAAAGAAAAGGTTATCGACCAAGAAACTGTCTCTTATACACATCTGACGCTGCCGACGATAAGGCTCGTGTAGA
>ERZ1090861.1051-NODE-1051-length-15020-cov-71.502639_pt1 | contig 15020 bp, 20 predicted proteins | sample MGYA00478482_ERZ1090861 | MGnify/ENA primary metagenome ERZ1090861 (study PRJEB33644, sample SAMEA5815744) | chicken gut metagenome | biome: Chicken; feature: Gastrointestinal Tract; material: Caecum | place: Ireland | collected 2019-01-01 | study: A study of... | reverse complement strand
CGTTGGACACGCTCAGAGTGATGTTGTCCACTTTCTGCGTGATGCTGCTCACTTGGCCATCAAGCCCCGTCACCTGTGACTGTATCTGCTGCAACTGCACGCTAAAGCTGCTGGACAGCCCTTCTAGCTCATTCTCCACTTTCAGGAGGATTTCTTCGGAGGTCTTTGAGATTAGGGAGCGGGTCTCTGATATCTGTCGGTTAAACGTCTGGGTAACAGGGCCTACAGATGGATATTCGTCCTCCAGCTCCGCTTCCCCTGGAGCGGCAATACTTGGATACCCCGTGCCGTCATCCTCGATTCTGCTGACAACAGAATAAATCCCACCAACGGTTACTGCGTCTCCCAACTCCATCGCCGGGTCTATCCCTGCGTCGCTGGCGGTGTATGCGTGATACTGGTAGCCCTTTAGTCGGGAAAGTATCGCATTGACCATCTCTTGCGTTGCAAATGGGCAATCTGCTATAATTTCCCGGCCAGTATCATCTCCAGCGGTGATGGCGTTGTTGTCATCCACCATCAGCGTGACACGAGAAATTGGAGGCAATGTACCGTTGTCCTCAACCGATGTGACCCCAAGGCCAACAAACAATTTATCAGACAAGGATACGATCACCTCCAAATGTGATTGCGTCGCCGTATTCTTCGACCAAATAATGGGTTTCGTCAGGCAGGCCACCAAACGGGACTAAGAGGAGCTTCCCAGGCCCGGTCATAATCCAGTTTCCGCCGTGAGCCGCCGCTATGTAGCACAGCTCATTCCTAATGGTGTAGTCGTTCGCCGGGTAGTCGATGGTGTAGTTTGGATTGAGAACTGTCCTGGAATCCAGCTCCACACCCATGATCTCGCAAAACACGTCCACAGCATCAGGCATGGTCATGGGAAATTCTAGGGATTGGTCCGGTACCCAAACCACGTCGCCCTTCCGCATACCGTCAAAAGCCTCGACGGTCCAGTAGCCGTCCTCCTCCGCGCGTCGGTTAGTAAAGAACACACCGTATGGAAGCCACTCGGAGACTTGTTCGCCGTTTCTCAGCCGAATGTACCGCTTGATGGTTGCGCTCCTGGGGATGCTATCAGCGTAGAGGCTAATTGTCAGAGAAGCACATGAGGCGTTTCCTGTCGGCTGATCTTCTGTATGTGATTCACTGGTCACATTGTGCTCGACTTCTGCTTCCGGGCCATATATCGTTCCGTTAATGTCAAACTGGTACTCTCTGACAGTGTTTGGCATACGGAACAAGATTTTCCACAGTGCGCTCGTGATTTGCGCCATGTCACACCTCGATCATGTTAAACGTTGCGTCCTCCCACGCTCCGTCCTCGTCGTAGGCGGTGGCAAGCGTGGCGGAGAACGACGAACAATAGAAAGTTTTTGTCATCACCCCATGAAGGTCTTGGTAGGTGGCGGAAAATGTAGGCTGGCTCAAATCATCGTCAAGCTGTGCCAATTGCGCTCGTGTCATGTGAAACATGTTATAGCTCAGTTTTCGTTTGGTCCCGATTTTGTCCCGGCGAAGCTTCCCGTCTTTGGTTCTGGTGGTTTTCTCACTGTCTAGGTCTTCGCGGGACCAGCCATAGCCTTTGCTCTCGACAAACGATGTGTAGTCGTGCCCGTTGATTACCAATACTTCCATAGGCCACCTCAAATCAGCAGGACGGACCGCCCGGCCTGTCGGGTCATATTGTTGATGTGCTTCACGGAGTTTCTGGCAACCTCTTTCCCATCCAAATTGACTACCACAGTAATGATCCCGTCAGAGATGCCGCTTTCCCGCATAGCCTCGAGCATGGCCTGTTTCATCGTGGACAGCGGAGACACAACCTCTGTCTCCTGCTTGTTATCGCCCAGGACGGCCAGAAACTCACGGTTGGGAGGGATGACAGAACCGGTGGCAAGGGCGGGAATAGAAAAAGACTGGATACTTGGAATGGAGCGGCCACCAAAGCTTCCGCTGCTTGTGCTTCCAAATGTTCCTGAGCGAGCCGAACTTGTTGCTCCTGTGAATTGGTCAACAATCCATCCAACCTTTTCGGAAACCCAATTAGATATATTGCTCCAAATACTTTTTAGCCCTTCCCAAAGACCGTTTAATATGTCTTTTCCGATTCCTTTCCAGTAGTCCAAAGAAAGGTACTTTGAAACAGACGTATTCCACCAAATTTTAATGCTGTCCCAAACTTCTTGTAATTTTTCTAAAATTGCGTTCCAATTTAATGCACCTACTGTAACTAATCCAACCGCTCCAGCAGCAATTAACGCAATTCCAAGAGGAAGCGCAACACCCGATAAGGCCAAAATGAGTCCTAATACTATAAGAATACTGCTTATTGTTGCTAAAATTGCTCCTATAGGTCCACGAATTGCATCAACTACAGCAGACCAATTCAATGCAGCCGCAGCAGCAAGCGACGCTGCTCCTATTGCCATAAGCTTTATACCCAGAGGGAGATTAACACCAGATAACGCGAGGATTGCACCAAGAGCAAGAAACGATGCTCCAACATAAACAAGAATTTCTGAGATTACGTTCTTAATATTCCCGCTGACTTCATTCCAATTTAAAGCAATCGCCGTAGCCAGAGAAGCGGCCCCTAAAGCCATAAGCGCAATTCCGAGCGGAATATTTGCTCCAGATAAGGCTAGAATAGTTCCGATTACAAGAAGTGAAACACCAAGAATGTTTAAAATTTCTGTTATAATTCTTTTTACATTGTCTGGTATATACTCCCAATTTAGTGCAGCCGCAGTCGCAAGTGACGCCGCTCCAGCAATCATAAGCGCAATTCCAAGTGGGACATTTGCTCCAGAAAATGCAAGAATTGCGCCAATTACAAATGCGGCTGTTCCTAGTGTAATAAGAACTTGTGATATTGCCGCTCGAAGGCGTTCGTCCATTGCCCCCCAGTTTTCTTTGATTACCGACACAAGTCCAATGGCACCAGCAGCCATTAACGCCAATCCCAGCGGAATGTTCACCCCGGAAAAAGCTAATATAGCTCCAAGAGCAAGAAGCGCACCACTTACATATGCCGTTATTTCGTCGATTTTTCTTTTGTATTCCAGAGTATCAAAGTTCTCAAAGATCGGCTTAATTTTGTCTAATCCGCTTCCGCCAGCAGAAGATCCAGCTGCATTTTTTGTGTTGATTGTGTTTATTTCATCAAAACCAGCAAGAGAACCTGCTGCCTCATCCGCTGCTGCCCCCACACTTTCAAGAGCTTCGGATTCTTCATACAAATTCTCTGCTGCATCTGCGGATGTTTCGGATGTTGTTCCAAATAACCACGATACAAAATCAGAAATTGCTTGTATAATTCTTGTTAGCACATTTACAAACATTGTAAATGCTGGTATGATGACACTTACAAGAGGCTGAGCTAGTGTAAGAAGTGCTCCTTTTAGCCGTCCGATAGCCTCTGTCGCCTCATCGTTTGTTTTAATTACTCGACCGAACCACTCACGTAATGACGCTAGGGCTTGAGAAATAAGCGTAAATACTAATGCGCTCCTTACAACTTCTCGCAACCTTGAGGAAAATCTGTTTGCGCTTTTTTCCATCCGATTCATAGCGTTTGCCATTGCCTCACTGCTGGGACCAGCTGCTGCAAGTTGCTGTTGGACGGCTCCCGCTTGTTCTTTGGCTAACCCTAGAGAAATATTTGCCTTTTGAATTTGGTCATCGTAGGATTCTACACGACGTTGTACATCACTCCACTCTTTTTCGAGCTGCTTTACTCTTTGGGCTTGAGCGTCGATAGAAGAAGATGTATTAAACTCCCTGCCGCTTTGCATACTGTCTAACTTTGCTTTTGCTGCATCCAGTTCAGCTCCCAGTTGCCGGGCCTGTTCCACAAGCGGCATCTGCTGTTGACGCTTTACATAAATCTGGTCGTTTAAATTTTGTATCCTGCGGTTTAGCCGGTTAAGTTCCTGCTGTGCTTTCTTATCATCAATTTCAGTCTCAATGATGATAGAACCATCAGCCGCCAAGAGTATCACCACCAATCATGGAAGGAGTTTTGAAATGTCAAAAATAGTAAAGTGCAAGACATGCGGAGCGGAAATCGCAAAAACCGCAAATAGGTGCCCAAACTGTGGGGCGCAACAACACATAGCTGCATTAACTGCCGTCTATTTAATTTCTCTTGCTACGATTGCGGGAGTGCTCTATATTATTTTCAGCAACTTTTAGAAAACGCTCCATTTCCCGTAAGCATTTCTATAAGCTGGTTCTCCGCCTCCGTGTACTTTGTTTGAATATCAATCAAGTCCCTGTTCTTCCGGTAAAACTCTTTATCGGACTTGTCCAGGGGCTTTCCTTTTGCTTTTTTCTCTCGAATACGGACAATTTGAGCGAACAGGCAATCACCGATTTCGTAGTAGTATGAAATGAATGTCCACCAGTGCAGATACTCAATGGAACGGATCTCTTTCCCGGCCACTCTGTTGATCGGGGCGACGATTTGCTGGAAATCCTTCTCCCAATCCATCAACTTGGGAGATTTTTTGTTCTGCCCTTCACTGCCGCAGTTGATAAACCAGAAACATTTCTTTACGGCTTCCTCGTAGTCAACCGGCGACATGTCCTCAAAATCGGGATAGAACACAGACAAAACCACAAGAGCCTTGTCCTGGTCGTTTAACTCCGGGTCCTCCAGCGCTAACAAAATGTCAAGGATTGGCCGATAATCGGACCGTATCTGGTATTCAGATCCATTTACTTCCACACTGGTGGGCAGTTCATAAATCATTTCTTATACTTGCTCCACTTGGCTGTGTACTTAGCGATTCTGGGGTTGGTAGCCTTTTGCTCTCTAGCAAACGTGGTGTCGCATTCATCCATTACCGCCAGCATAAGATTTACCCATGCGGGGAGTCCGCTTGCCATGGCATAGATATTCATGCCGCCAAACACAGCGTCACAGACCGAAGCATCGAAAACACCATCAATGATGGTCCGCATTTCTGCGTCACGCTCACGGGCAAACTCGAAAATCTCCTTCTTATCCGCCATCTTTTCAATGCGGCTCTTATACTCGTCCTGCTTCTTGTCCAGGTCGTTGAACGCCGTGTAGATGCGCTCAACAAAGTTGCTGTCCGTTGGATTAAACGACACCTCGCACTTCCCGTTAAGGGAGTAGGTGACAACACCAGAATCAAAATTAAGGTCTTTCATACTCAATCCCCACTATCAGGCGTAAATTTGACGGTCCCGGCGGAATTGCTGACAGTACCAAGCGTCCGCTCGCCACCGTATGTGATTTCAGTTGCGATTTCAAGGTTTCCGCCGCCCTCTCCGCCGATTCTTGTCACAGCGACGGCACACCCGCTGTATCGCTCCGCCCAACTGCCGGTTGTGTAGTAGTGGGCGATCAACATATCCTGATTGGCAAGGGCCTGGGCGTTCTGGTCCTTCACACCAAGATTCCACAGTCTCACAGCGGCAGGGTCGCCAGCGTCGAGGGGAATGGGGTCATAGGACTGCGTAATCACAGGCTTCTTCATGGTGGTCCATGTATTCCCAAGAACGTCTTGTGTAGACTCCTGGGACCAGTCCATTTCCTCGTCAGAACTTTCCACACGCTTACCGATTGGAGACCACTTGGGGGTAGACGTTTCCCCGGTGTTCAGGTATACGATCATGAGTTGACGGGCAATCGTTTGGCCAGCTGGTGTGGTAAAAGTCAGATCAGTTTCAGGCATTTTGTTCTCTCCTTTCAAACGCCGACTTCATAAGTCAAGCGCATCAAGATTTGATAGTCTTCGTATCCGTCCTCGTACTGGGCGAACTTGGAGGACTGAGTTGTGGGTTCGACCCTCAGTGCGTTGATGCCTTTTCCTAAATCTGGTTTTTGTGTTCTGGACCAATCCCCAAAGTGGTTCAGCATCTCGTCCGCCTGGAGCCGTTTGTCGTTGCTGTTTCCGGGCTTAATTCGATAAATCAGCTTGAATTGGTATTCAGCCTGATATCCGCCGATAATGTATTGCTGTGTAATGTACGTCCCCTGGATGGTGGACAAGGCCATAGCGGTATCATCTCCGGAGGCTTCATCAATGTCCAAAAACTCGTACTTGATGACAGTAACTGGCTTGTCCGGAAAGGTGTTGGCCCAAATCAGCATAGAGCGGGAAATGCGGTCAACTTCTTCCGAGGAAGCTAAAATTTTCGGTTTTTCTTCCCTAGATATCACGTTTCACCGCCTTATCTGCCACTCTTAGCCACTTATCCATGTTTTCTGCTTTGCTGGCCTCGAACCAGTATGCTTGCGCCTGGCTATGCATCGCTTTGTTGAACACCAAGTTTTTGTCAGTAACAACCTTTGTCCCACCTTTTGGGGCGTATGTGCTTCCGGTTTCCGGGTCAACCATCAATTTTACGTGATAGAGGTAACGGGCATAGGGGCCTGGATAAATAACCTCAGAACCGTCCACCCTTGTTCTCTGATCAAGCGAACCAGTCAGAAATGGTACATAGGGAGACGTATCTTTTTGCACCTGGATAGCAACTGTGTGCTCTGCCTTTTCTGACGCAGCTTTTAGTCTTTCCGGGATAACGCTAAGACCGCTGGTGTGGACAGAAAACTTTAACATCTCAGTTCCCCCCGACTTCCCAGTGGCTCATCTCTCCGCCAAAATCCTTGAAATCCACCGTGTTCACGTTGTAGACATCATCGTAAGCGGCGTCGATTTTCTGCGCAGACCAGTCAGGATGAACGGCTTCACCTTTTACAAAGAAGGTGTTTTCTCCTGTGGATAGTGTCCACAATCCGGTTTTGTCTTCTGCCCTCCAGAACTCAATAGGGCCTTTGTACTGCTTTGGCTCTCCGGTAACTCCGTCCACCGCTTCAACATCAATCGGGATATAGAGGTTGACCGCATCCGCCCCAACCAAGCCGCTTTCGTTGACGTTTTTGGCTTTGACAGCATCCAGCAATACACCACGCAGAATCGTTATGTTGTTGACGGTCGTCTCTTCGAAAGTAGACGGGTCTTCTTCCGTAACCACGTTATAAAGCGTCACAACATGGGGGAACACAGCTGCACCCCCTTCCGCGATAAAGGAGCCCCGTACCGGCCAAATACTGCTGGGCAAGTGCCCCAAGTGCGGCTTGAGCTGTCTGCACGGAGGACAAGGCCTGCTGTGCGCTGTCTCCGCCGCTCCGGTAGGTCTTAGACCAACTCCCCACGGTCTGGCTTTGCAGCTCTCCATCGGACTCCAAAGACGCAGACAGGGACTTTTGCGCCAGGGCTTGAGCTGTATCGATGGACTGGTACTGTTCAGCAACAGCGCAGCAAGCCATTTTCAGCGCGTCCAAATCGGAGTTTTGGGCCGCCCGACCCTGCGTGTAGTAGTCCAGGAAGGAACTTGCTCGCAGGGCCAGGCGCGGAAAGTCGTCCTTCTTAATGGCTGTCCCCAGGTATGTAGTTGTGTAATACTCATAATCTGCGTAAGCCATCAAAGGACCTCCTATGCGTCAGTTGCGGTAACTGTAATGGCGATTGTGGAGTCGTCACTGAGCGTGCAGGTCCCGCCTGTGACTACCCCCGCCGTCGTGGTCAGCGCAATGGCCTTAACGGACTTTCCATCCGCTCCGGCGGGGCCTTGCGCACCGTCTCTCCCGTCAGCCCCGGCAGGCCCCCGGGATCCGGGTTCCCCAGTATCTCCTTTATCACCTTTCGGACCTTGCGCCCCGGTATCTCCTTTAGGCCCCTGTGGTCCAACTTGCTCGTTCTGCACACCAGCCTCAAGCTTGTTCAGCTTTTCAGCGGTAATCAGATCACCGTCTGTCCATGTAGTTGGTGTATACGCCATTATGTGCCTCTCTTTCTGCCAACCTTGGCTTTACCTACTACCCCCGAGCCGACGAGGCCCGTTTCTTCGACCGGGGGCGTTATTCCCCCGCCGGTGCGTAGACAGCAAAAGGGAAAGCATTAGCATTCCCAACATTGTAGGCATTGATGGGGTTGGGAATCTCCCAGCCCAGACGCATGACGGCGCGCAGGGCCACCATGTCGTTCTGCATGAGGTTATAGAGGATATTTCCGGTAGTGGGGTCCTGTACCACACCGCTGTCGAAAATCTTGAAAGTCATGTCCTGCCGAATGGCATAAACCAGCTGGCTCCAATCGCCTACGATGGCGAGGGATTCCTCCGGGTCGTAAGCCCCGTTCACAGGGAAATACATGCTCATGCCGTCCAGTGCGTAGCGGGTATCACCCTGCATATCGGTCTTGAAAATGGGCTGACCGTTCTTGTCCACCAGGCCGCGCAGCTTGGCGCGCATCTGGATAGCCGCCATTACGCCGTTGGGGATATAGCCGCTCTCCTCCACCTTGGCAATCACGCCGCCCTCGCCCATGATGTCCTTAAAGATATCCGTCGTGGCGGTTACCACCGCCTGAGCCGTCTCTGCGGACGGGACCAGACCATCGCGCCAAGACGTAGGCTTATCTGTTCCGTACAGGATGGCGGCATCGATGACCTTGCCGAACGCCTCAGTCAGTCGGGGGCGGACCTCACCCCAGATGTCGTAGTCAGAATCATCCAGAACAGCCTCGGGGATGGGCACGATGACGGCGATTTCTTCTGCGTAGATCTTCTTCTTGTCCCACGCCATGTTGGTGGTCTTCTTCAAAGATGCTTTGGAATCAGCCGCACCGGAAGTAGCCTCGCCGTTTACAAAGTAGGCGGTGGGCAGCGCGTCCAGGACGTTAAGGGTCTGGGTCTTGCTGGTCATATTGGGCAGCCGCCGGGCCATCCGCAGGACGGCGGACTCAGAAACAGCGCCCTGGATGATCTCTCTGGTTACAGGTTCCGGGATAAGCCCAGATAATTTGCTTCTGTCGATAATATCAGCCATTTACGTTCTCCTTTCATTTCAGTGCGCCCCGAATAAGGGCGTTCATCACGTCGTTTTCTCCTGTCTTTTTGCTTCCGCCGCCGACAGGAGCAGTCCAGTCAAATGTGGTTTTCTTTCGGTCGGCAGTCAGTGCGTCCACAGCCTGTTCAAAGGTGGTCTTGTCGTCCACCATCTTGGCGGCCTTGAAAGCGATAAACTCCGCTTCATCTCCGGTCAGGCCTTTGGAAGCGACATAATAGCTTCGCTTGAGCGATTCCAGCTCCGCCTGCGTCGTGGAAAGAGTTCCAGCTGCGGTCTCGGCCTCCGTGGTTTTGGTCCTCAACTGCCGCGTAAGGGATGCAGCTTCTGCTGCCTTTGCGTCGAACACGTCCTTTTTTACATACCCGGACAGGTCAACAGGGTCTGGGATTTGCAGGCCCAACAGCGCCGTAACCTTTTCGTCGGCGGTCATACCATCAAACCCTTCGATGGTGCTTGTGTCGATGTTCGCCATAATGATTCTCCTTTGGGTTTTAAAGACTTCTCTGTCTTGTTTTGGGATTTTCGGCTTCTCTGCCGTTTGGGTTTTAGCGTCTTCTCTGACAAATAAAAAAGGGGACAACCTGTAAGAAATCCTTACAAGTTGACCCCAACGGTCCTTCTCTGGCCCCTATCGGTCAGAGGATCGATATACAGTTTTTTTCTTTTCCTCTATGATGAGAAATCCGCTTTCCTTCTTTCGGATGATTGCGTCATTCCCACGGTCAAGAATGGCCTTGATAATAGCCCACGCTTTTTCATCAATCAATACTCTACCCTCATCCTCTCTCTCTGCATCGGCAATCCAGCCGCCTCACTGAATGCTTTGTATTCTGCGTTTAACCGTCGTATGCGGGCTGTAACGGACCGGTATTCCTCTGTTAGCCCTGCCGCCTTGTATGCTGCTTGTTCGCGCCTCAGCTTCCTCACAGTACGCTCTATTTGCCGTTGCTTCTGTGTGGCCTGATAGGCCGTGTAGTGCTTGCCCTCGAAGTCAACGTCGTGTCCGTCATCGATGTGGGCAAGCTGTTCGTCGGTGTATGTGCGCTCGGACACGCCCTCTATCCAAGGATATTTCTTGTGGCGGCAATTTGCCCCGGAAAGGCCGTCTACATATCCGTAGCCTGTGTTTTGCACCATGTCAGAATACTTCCCAAGCGGGTCTGATTCTCCATGGTCGCTCAGGTAGAAAACCTTACCCTGCCATAGGACATGGGCACTCCAAGGATTTGGTCCCGGCTTGTCGCGCGCTCCAATGTGGGCCGATATTTCAAAATATCTGGTATCCAAGTATTCAGCGGATTGGTCAGAATATCTGTCACATAACTGCGTCACCCCGGTCATCACAGCCCGCCTGACTGCGACATCTATCTGGTCACGGTGCCCACTCTCATAATCTGCGACTCTAATCCCGCTGTCCGCTAACTGCTTCACAGCGTATCGGATTGCTTGATTATAGCTGATAGCGCCGCTCTGCACTTGCAATACCGCATTGTCCAAGGCCCACTGATACGCCCTTGCCGGTGCAAGCAATGTCCGGCCATTATCCACAAGGAACGCCATAGACTGCGTGATATTGCGGAATGTCTGCCGTGTCTGCTCGTATATAGCGTAGGTGTCTTCAATGCTTAATAGCGTCTGCGGCGCGGTCACACCAGTTATGTCTATCAACTCGGAGTAATACCGCTGGTTTCGCTCCACCACATCATCCAGCAGCTCGGTTAGTTTCTTTTCGCTGATGTTTGTAGTGCGGCGGATTGCCCGCTCAATTTCCTGCTGGCTGATACCATGGGAACGCAGCGCACGGATGGATTGCACTGTAACCTCATTGAGCTGGTCCGCAAGATTCAGGCGGGAGCAGATTTCTTCCAGAAGTTGAGATTCCAAGCTCCGATAGAGTTCTGCAAGTTCTTCGGGGAGAGCGTCCAATATTTCAGGAGAATGGATACTTCATCCGGGCATCACCGCCTTCTCAATGTCCCAGCCGTTTTTGGAAAGGGTGTGGTAAAGTTTGTTGTATGACATATTGAGTTCCCTTGCCCATTCAGCAACACTCTTCGTTTTTCCGAAGGCTCCGAGCAATCTGTTTGTTGTTTTATTGTTTGCCTGCTCAGTTACAGTTGCCCACCTGCAATTCTTGGGGCAATAATTCCCGTTCACATCAATTCGGTCAATGGTAAGCCCCTCTTGATACCCGCTGTTAAGCGCCCACTCTTCAAATGTGCTATAGCTACTGTCCCATTCCGAGCAAACATAAACACCTTTTCCCCCATAGTAAGCAAATTGGGTATTGTTCGGATTTTTGCACCGTTCACGCATGGACGCCCACACAGAATATAGCTTCTTTGTTTTTCTCCCTTTTGTTGCTCCGTGAGTTGTTCGTATTACACCAGTGTTCTCCGCTCTATAGCACCCGCAAGAAACTACTCTTCCGGATTTCAGGTCGCTTGAACGGATAATTGTGTGGTTTCCGCAAGAACATCTGCATCCCCACATTGTCAAATGCCTTCCGTTTGAAAGCACCCTATCTTCGGCCGGCCGTTCTACTGTAAGCCTTCCAAACAATCGTCCTGTCAAATTTTCCCTTGGTTTTTTCCCAATTCCATTATTCATTCAATTTCATCCTGTCCTTCATCAACAAGGTCTTCCATCTTCGGTAACATCTTTTTTGCCGTTTGTTCGTCTTCTCCGTACCACTTAGAGCGATATTCCCATAGGCTCATCACACCCATAGATACATCTTGCCGGTCCTGCGCTCTATCTGCCTCTGTATCAATAAAAATTGAATCATCAAACTGAATCGAAACATCAGAATTTTCGTTTAATCCAGCGTTCATGGCTGTATTCCCGAGCCGTAGGATTATGTGACACAATTCCTTTATGACAGACGAGAGGATGATTTGATGTTTTCCTCTTGTCCTTGCAAGCTCCGAGTTCATACTAATAACCTGTGTCGCCGTCGCTACACTGCCCTGGTCAAATCTGTAGTGGTTCTCGCCAAATCCGCACTTGCTGGACAATAGATTGAGCTGGTCCTGGATGCCTGTGTTATGTTCCTGCGTTCGAAGAGCCATGTCAATCGGTGTAATAACCGCCCCGTCCTGCACGTCCTCTGGGAGAACATAGAACACAAGGTCGTCGCTGTCAAAAATCGGCTCGCCATCCAGGTATTCCGTTGCGGCTGGTTTTACCATGATCCGCTTCTTGCCCATGACAAACTCATTGACATAGCTATCGTAGGCAATATCTACGCCCTTCATCACGTCGATAGCATTTGCAAAGACGGAAATTCCGAGAGGGATGGAATATTCAAAGTTGTTTGCGATGTTTGGCCGGTCAATTACGAACTGCCGTTTTTCTGATCCTGTATGTACTACGGGGGGGACTCTCTCAAATCCTTGTACATCGGTCAACGGGAGTTCTGCATCCAGGTTATTATTTCGGAAATAGTAAATCCGGTTCTCGATATCATACAGGCCGTTTACTTTGTGATGGATTTGCAGATAGCAGTAATCCTCTCCATTGACGGTGACCACACTGGAAAAGGCGCACTCAGTAATAATGCCGTTCTGCCATGCAATAGGCCAGATGTTCTCAACGGTCACATAATCCAGCACAATGCCGCTGGCGCTTCCTGGGATTGGCCCTGCTTCTGTTGCCTCCATCCCTACCACTCGCGGGATAAAAGCGACCGTGCCAAGCGCAAACGCCATTTCCTGCATCTCATTGGCTTTGACTTCAAAGTTGTTTTCTTCGAATACCCGGTCAATAAACGCTTGTTCTTTGGTACCTTCCAAAGTGATATTGACTTTTTCATTCATCAAAAGATTGGCCCAGTCCTCCGGGATCTTCTTGCCCATCCCGAGGGAATATCTTTTGCATCTGACCGTATTGTGGCCGTTTCTGACTTTGTATCGGTGGAATCCCTTCACGTCACCGACATACCAGCTTTTCCACTCGCTGACTTTACGGTAAAAATCCTCGTCAACGGTGGAATATCCTAATTGTTTCAGTTTTTCGATAACGTTCATTCAGACACCTCACCCGGAAGCAGGCTGTTTAGAAAAGCTATTGCTTTTTCTTTTTCTTCAACCCATCCAAACCTTGGAGATGTCCCATAATCTCCGAACATGCAGACAAGGAGAAACCATAGGATAGCCTCAACAGTTTCGCCTTCGTCTCCATATTTAAGCCCTTTAGGAAAAAGAATGGTTTCGTTTTCATGAAACGAAGATATATGTTTCAACAATGACCGCACGATATCATCATAACAATTGTAAAAGACAAGATAGTTCAATGCTTGTTCGATTTTCACGCGGTCACCCCCATGCGTCTAAATACTCTCTCTAATGCATAGCGTGTGGCGTCTATCAGGTGGTTATTCTCGTCCGGATAACCGCTGATGATGTCGCCATCCTTGTTGCGCTCATATTCGTAATTGACAAACTCTTCATAAGCGTGTGGCGTTCTACGGCGGTCAATGACGATTTTCCTTTTCTGAAGCCATTTCATACCATAATCCACGCTGCCAGGTCCTTTGATTGCCTCCTTGGCTGGTAGCCCCATTGCCCGAAAATCTGCCGCAGACTTCGGCTCTGCGCTATCGCAGGTGATATAGGCATCCTTATACCCTCTCTCAAGGATTATGCGTCCGCTGGCGTCATTGGTCAGCTTGTTAGCATAAATCTCGTCGATAAAATAGATCTTCTCATGCGCCCTGTCGTAGTGGAGCCTTATAAAAGCAAAGGGATCTGGGTACCAGCCGAAATCAACGCCCTGATAAATCTTGTCGAAAGAGGAAATCTCCTGGTCTGTGATCTCCCGCAACTCCAGGTTATCGAAGACATTCCCGCCAGTTCCCACCGGAATCCCGAGATATTCATGCTGATAGGCCCGCTCATCTGTTTCTTTCAGGTACTCAGCCTCATGGAGGAACTGCTCTCCAAGCCATTCAGGCGGGGCTTCCAGGTATGTACTCTTGTGACACAGCCTGTCCGCTCTTTCTTCCAGGCTATCCTTATTTGCCCAGTTGTCCCGGCTGATAGGCGGGTTATAACTCTCGAAGTTCCAGAATTTAGAGCCGCCGCGCATTGTGGATTGAAGAATGGTTCGGATTTCCGCCCGCCCGGCAAACTGGTCTTTTTCCTCAAAGTGTGTTACAGCGATATAACCGAAAGGCACCTTGATAGACTTGATCTTCATAGGGTCATCTGCGCCGCGAAACATGATCTTCTGGCCTGTGGGCTTGTACACCAGTTCCAGCGGCTGGACTTTTGCGGACCAGTACGCCGCCATGCCAAGCTCGCCGATAGCCCACAGATATTGCGCGTATACGCTGTCGCGTATCGTGTTGGCGACCTTACGCAGCACCAGCGCGTGTGTCCCCGGATTGTTTATCAGCAGCAGGGGCACGAGTACAGAAACCGTGGAGGATTTCAGTGAGCCGCGCCCACCGCTGAAATCGTAGTGCGTGTGACCGTGGTGGAACACATCATGCGCCACGTCGCAGAACGCAGAGCCGATTTTTTCAGACAGGCGAATGTCAGACATCAATTATCACCTTGACACCATCTGTGTTGATATTCTGCTCCACAATATCCTTCTGGTCGAGGTACTGCTTCCCCAGCCAAATAGCCATATTGGCGTTCTTTTCGGCCAATCGCCACTGACTTCTCCGCAGCGAAATTTTCCCCGCTCCTCGCTTTTGCTTAAATACATCGGAAAAACTGGCATGATAGGTGCGTTTACACCAACTATCCAGTGTTTTATCAGTCACATCAAACCAACCGCAGATTTCCTCAAGCGTGCATTGCAGGCCGCAGAGGTTCTCGAACTGCTTCTGGTCTATTTCCTTTCTTGGCCTTGCCATACGTGCCCTCCTTTCTCTGCTGGCGTTTAATGAATTTCTCCATGTCCCGCTTTAGGTGCGGGCTGCTTGTTTTTTCGATGGGGGGTGTCAGTCCCATCTCTCCTTCGTTACCGGAGGCTTCCCCGTTCTTGGCAACAGCGCCCGCTCCGGGTGCAGCTCCTCATGGCACGCCCGGCACACGCTGACAAGCTGCCGCTCCTTACCGTCCCATATACTCAGTGCCAAGTCTGGCCTATCCTTCAAGTGCTTAACATGGTGGACGATGAC
>ERZ1090861.1048-NODE-1048-length-15062-cov-8.137203_pt1 | contig 15062 bp, 12 predicted proteins | sample MGYA00478482_ERZ1090861 | MGnify/ENA primary metagenome ERZ1090861 (study PRJEB33644, sample SAMEA5815744) | chicken gut metagenome | biome: Chicken; feature: Gastrointestinal Tract; material: Caecum | place: Ireland | collected 2019-01-01 | study: A study of... | reverse complement strand
GCTTTATGTTAAAATTAAAATAAGATAATAGAATTCGGAAAGAGATGAAAGATGAAGAAACTGTTTCAAATAAAAGTATCTAAAATATATGCAATTATCGCAATTGCTGTTTCCCTATTATGTCTTGTAGGCTATTTTTCTTATGCCATGTTTACAGTGTCTAAAACAAAAGAGAATGCTCTAAGTATTGTAACGGGTGGTTTAAATTATACGATTACCGGAACAGGGGTTACGAGTAACCGAATCACAACGACAGCAGGAAGTACTAAAAGTGTAACTTTAACAGTGACAAGTCAAAATGATATAGATAGTAAATACCAATTATATTATCAAAATAATAGTAATGTCGAAGTCTATTATCTAGAAAGTAATGAAGATCCTTTTGGAACAATAGAGGCGAATGGAAGTATTCAAATCACTATTTTAATCAAAAATAAAGCAAGTAGTAGTCAAATGATTACATTAGGCGTTCAGGGAGGCTATCCCTCGAATGAACTCACTTTAGAAAGTGGACGAACGGCCGTGGATGATATAGGAACTTTTTCGATTACGAAGAGAAGGGTAACAGGTGGAACAGTGACGGTATCAAGTAGTGCTCAAGTGGGATCAACCGTAACGTTTACGACAAGTGCTTCCAGTGGTTTTAGTTACTATGGCGCGACCATTCGAGATAGTAGCGGTAGTACTTTAATGACCTTAAATAGTAGTACGAAAAGTTTTACGATGCCAAGTGAAAATGTAGTTGTATCTCCTAAATGGAAATATGCCGATAAAAATATTTTTCAACTGGATGTTCAAGATGATGGTGCCTGGACTCAAGCTAGACAAGAAGGGGTAAGTTCTTATGCCTCATGGCAACCATCTCGCCATTATGTACATTGTGGTGGTAGTAGTGGATTGTCAAGAGTTACCACGTACAGTAACAAAACTTATGACTTAACGCACTATGCCACTTACCGTGTCGCGGCTTATGAGAGCGGTACCACGTCGAATATTACATTTATTGTCGGTGTATCCAAGACAAATACTGAATTTCTTCGAGATGTTAGTACGAAAACGCAAAAGATAGCTCCTGGAAATGATATTTGGGCCACCATTGATTATGACATCACGAATTTAACTGGAAGTTATTATTTGGGGTTTGAAATATTCTCAAGTGTTAGTTATGCTGCCCCATTTGGCTCGGCAAACTTAATTGGTCGCGTTTATGAATAGGAAAAATATTGGAACAGAAAAATAGTAGATAATAAAAGGAATAGCTCAGTCATCTATTCCTTTTTTCATACTCAATTTTTCACATCTTATTTGTACGCACCCAAAATTTTGTTGTGCTAACGTTTCAATAACATGTTCTATTTCTTCATTCTTTTTTATCAAAAACACATCTACATGACCACCATTCGTAAGTTTTTGAAAAGGACCAAATTTCATAGGATCCGTTTTCAAAAAATATCCAGAAGAATATTTCTCTTGATCGGTAATCCCTTTAATCTTTCCGTAAATCGCCGTATCCTGCTGCTTAAATTCTTTCTCTATTTCTTCCGAAGGAATGGCAGAAAGAGAAAAATTAAGGTTATTTACATCACTTAATTGATTAATTCTCTTTTTCATGAATTGAACGATTTCAAATCCTTGTTTGAAAGACTCTTCCTCGGAAGCCTTGGGCGATAAAGCCACTAAACATTCTTTTAATCCACAAAAATGAATTGTCAAAGTACCATGCTTTAAAATTTTACGCAAGCGATCCGTATCTTTCATTTTTTCTCCATCATGCCAAACCCCATCACCATATAAAACAGGAAATTGACTACTTCTTTTCGAACATTCCAGTTCAAACCGATTTAACAAAGCTTCACTTGCATATTTAATTACTTCTTCTAACTCTTGATAAAACCCTCGTATATCACCAGGATGCTTTAAGGCAATCCGAACGATATTAATCGATACTGTCGCTAGATTTCCTTTTCCTCCAACTAATTTTTTCTCTAAAGTTGTATTATCTTCAATCACTCTCGCTCCTCGAGGGAAATAAGAGACAACATCCTCTTTTAAGGCATTAAACTTACAATCAATAAAAACATAATAACAATTAGAATAAGAAGAAGCGAGAGTAGAAAAGCGTTGCAAGAAAGAATAATTAGGACTATTTTTGCTCATATTAATCTTCTTTGACACTTGGAAAAAATAACTAATATTTTCTTTCGCTGACATAGTATCAAGGATAGTTTCTAAGACAAGAGTACCAGCTTTAGAAATTGTCATCCCAAAATTAAAGGCAAGTTCAACTTCCTGAAAAGAAGAAAAGAAATGAGCAAGAGTTTTCTCAAGTCTACTTTTGGTTTGTTGCAAAGACTTCTTCTCTATTTTTTGATAAGTATAATATAAGAATTGGTTTCCGTGAAAGAAAGAAGTAAGACTCTCATTCGATAAGGTAAAATCCGTACTTTTTTCAATTTCTTTCTCTAACTTTTCAAGGGAAAGAAGAGAATCTAATTCACTAGCATAAAAATACAAAGCTAAATTTGATTTCAAAATTTCTTGATATTGCCGAAAAACGATGCCTTCTAAAGCTTGATCAAAATTGACAAACATGATGGGACCATAAACTTCTTTATGTAAAGAAACAATCATTTCTTTCACCGAAGAAAGATAACTTTGAATGTCCACTTGCTCTCGAAGTTGTTCTGAAAAAGGCGTATCCAAAGTTTCTAATTCTCTAAGATCAATCGCAATCGATTCAATCGATCCCATAGGAATGGATTCAATTGAATGAAGAGAAAGAATTCCGCTATCATGATTTTTAACTGTTTTATTATCAAGCAGGTAAGCTTTCGCAAATTCATAAGAAATCGTCGAACCAAATTTTTGAGTAAGAGCAACAGGGGTATTTTCCTCTTGTTCATTGGGATAATGCAAGCCCAGTGCCTCAATCGCTTTTAAGAATTTGTGCTGCTGCTTTCCTACAAAAGCCTTTCTAGAAGCATTCCGCTGTTCCCGATAAGTAGAAAAAGCCTCATAAACATCCATAAACTTTTCTTGCTGCAATACTTCTTCAATAATATCTTGAATGTTTTCGATATTAATGGTCTTTCGATTTTGATACTCTTTTTCGATCTTCTTCAAAACTTTGCTATAAACCCGGTTCACTTCTACATCCTGATAAGGGATATCAAGAGACCGAAAAGCTTTTTGAATCGCTAGAGCAATTTTTTCTCCTTGAAAAGAAGTTCTTTGACCACTTCGCTTCACCACGATAAGAGTGTCAAATAATGTCTTATTTTGCATACATTTACGCTCCTTTATTTACATCTCTATTATACTTGCAAAAGTATTATAAATCAACGAATAATATAAAGTAAGAAAAAAATAGACAAAAAAAACATAACACAACAGGGGAATAAAAAATAATTAAAAGTGTTGAAAAATAAAGAAAAAAGAGAAAAAACAACGTCAAAAAAGAAAAATGTTTTTTTGGACGCTTTTTTCTGTAAACAAAAGCAAGATAAAGTTTACAAATAGTAAAAAATGTTTCTAAAAAACAAAACCGATCCTATAATCAATGTATCACGATAAAGATATAGAAGGGAGAAAAAAGTTATGACAAAGCTAAAAGAGGAAAAAGCCTCAAAAAAAGGAAAAGTAGAAACAGAAGAAAGGAAAAGTAAAAGACACTTTAATAATCCAAAAATTAATATCATCAAAAAGAATGGAACCAGACAACCATTTGATGGTAACAAAATAAGAGCCGCAATCGAAAAAAGCGCCGAAAGAGTTATGGTTGATTTAACCGAAGAAGCGAAAGATGATGTGGTAAACATTGTCATTGATTTATTAAAAAATCAAACGAGTGATGCTGAAGTAAGTCAAATTCACAATTGCGTGGAAGCGGCTTTAGAGAAAGTAAATCCTTTGGTTGCGAAAAGCTATCGCGAATATCGCAATTATAAAAATGATTTCGTTCACATTTTAGATAAAGTTTACAAAAAAGCCCAAGCAATCAATTACATTGGGGATAAAGAAAACTCCAATACCGATAGTGCCTTAGTTTCGACCCAAAGAAGTTTGGTATATGGTAATTTGAATAAAGAATTATATAAGAAATTCTTCTTAACCAAAGCAGAAGTAGAAGCTTGTGAAGATGGTTATATTTATGTTCATGATATGAGTGCGCGTCGTGATACCATGAACTGCTGCTTATGCGATGTAGGAGCCGTGATGAAAGATGGCTTTGAAATGGGAAATCTTTGGTATAATGAACCAAAGAGCCTAGATACTGCCTATGATGTCATGGGAGATGTTATTATCAATACCGCTGCCATGCAGTATGGAGGATTTACTGTTCCAGAAGTAGATACCATTCTAACCCCATATGCCAAAAAGACTTATAATAAATACTATGAAGAATATATGGATATTACAGGTGGTACGGATCCAGTCAAAGCCGAAGAATATGCCTGGAAAAAAACCAGAAGAGAATGTGAACAAGGTTATCAAGGAATCGAATATAAATTAAACAGTGTCGGATCAAGTAGAGGAGATTATCCTTTTGTAACCTTTACCTTTGGCCATGAAGAAGACCCTTATGGTCAAATGATTAGTGAAGTCATTTTAAAAACGCATATGAAAGGACAAGGAAAACCAGGTTTTCGTAAACCAACTCTTTTCCCAAAACTTGTCTTCTTATATGATAAGAACTTACATGGAGAAGGAAAAAAGATGCACTATTTATTTGAAACCGCCCTTGACTGTAGTGCGAAAACCATGTATCCAGACTACCTTTCTTTAACTGGAGAAGGATATGTGGCAGAAATGTTCAAAAAATATGGACGTATCATTAGTCCGATGGGCTGCCGGGCCTTTCTATCTCCTTGGTTTGAACGGGGTGGAATGGAACCTGCTGATGAAGAAGACAAACCCGTTTTCATTGGTCGTTTCAACATTGGTGCCATTTCTCTTAACTTGCCTATGATTCTAGCCAAAGCCAGAGAAGAACAAAAAGACTTTTATGAAGTATTAGATTACTATCTAGAAATGATTCGTAAAATCCATATTCGTACTTATAACTACTTAGCCAAGAAGAAAGCTTCTACCAATCCTCTCGCTTACTGTGAAGGCGGTTTCTATGGCGGTCACTTAAAACCAAGTGATCCAATTGAACCATTATTAAAAGCTTCTACTGCCTCTTTTGGAATTACGGCCTTAAATGAATTACAAGAACTTTATAATGGCAAAAGTTTAGTAGAAGATGGGGAATTTGCTCTAGAAGTCATGCGTTATATCAATAAAAAAACCCAAGAATTCAAAAAAGAAGATCACATTCTATATGCTATTTATGGAACGCCAGCCGAAAGTTTATGTGGTACCCAAGTAGAACAATTCCGTAAGAAATATGGTATTGTCAAAGGCGTATCCGATCGCGAATATGTTTCTAACAGTTTCCACTGTGCCGTATGGGAAGATATCACAGGCATTCAAAAACAAGATCTAGAAGGCAGATTCTGGGAATTATTCAAAGGCGGAAGAATTCAGTATGTTCGTTATAACTTAAACTATAATAAACAAGCGATGACAACCTATGTGGAAAGAGCCATGGATAAAGGCTTCTACGAAGGAGTAAACTTATCCTTATCTTACTGCAGTAACTGTGGTCATGAGGAACTCGATATGGATGTTTGTCCAAAATGTGGTAGTGCTGACCTTACTAAGATCGACCGTATGAATGGCTATCTATCTTACTCCAGAGTTCATGGTGACACCAGATTAAATCATGCCAAAATGGTAGAAATTAGTGAAAGGAAGAGTATGTAACATGAAATACCATAACATCACGAAAGCTGACATGTTGAATGGCGAAGGATTACGGGTCGTTTTATGGGTCAGTGGCTGTTCTCATAAATGTCCCGGCTGCCAAAATGCCCTAACTTGGGATCCAAATGATGGTGTAGAATTTAACGATGATACCATCAAAGAAATCTATCAGGAATTAGATCAAGATTGGTGTAGTGGCCTTACCTTATCAGGAGGAGACCCTCTATTTCTTGGAAACCGTAAAACCATTCGCGATTTAGTAACCAATATCAAAGAACTATATCCAACCAAAACAATCTGGTGTTATACTGGATATACTTGGGAAGAATTGATGGCTCAAAAAGAACTCGATAAAAATCTAGAAGACATTTTAAATCATATTGATGTGTTACTAGAAGGAAAATTTATCATGAAGTTAGCCGAAGAAAAACTTCATTATGTCGGTAGCAGCAATCAACGAATTATTGATGTTCCCAAAACAAGAGAAAAAGGCGAAATAGTCTTATATATTGATAATAGTGACATCTATGAAGAAGCTTGTCGTCTCAAAGAGCGCCTTGCTTGTGGATGCGATAGTTAGGAGAGAAAAATGAAAGTAAAAGTAAAAAAACTAAAAGAAAATGCCAAAATCCCTTTTTATGCCACGGAATTAAGTGCCGGCAGTGATTTCTATGCTTGTATAGAAAAACCAATCGAAATTAAACCAGGGGAAACAGAAATGATTCCCACTGGTTTAGCATTTGCTATTCCGAAAGGATATGTAGGTTTAATTTATGCTAGAAGTGGTTTAGCTTCCAAACAAGGTCTTGCTCCAGCCAACAAAGTAGGAGTCATTGATGCAGATTATCGAGGCGAAGTTTTGATAGCACTTCATAACCATTCGCAAGAAAAAAGAACCGTAGAACCAGGAGACAGGCTCGCTCAGTTTGTGATTACCCCTTATCTAAAAGCCGATTATGAAGAAGTCGAAGAATTAGATGAAACAGCAAGAAAAAGTGGCGGCTTTGGTTCCACCGGAAAATAGAATTGACAAAAAGAGCTCCTTTTGGATATTATAATAATAGAGAGGAGTGAAAAAATGGGTGCTTTAGGAGTGTTGGCAATTATTGTTGGTGCCATTCTAACAATTGTGGGATTTGTGATGAATAACAGTTTAGAAGCGCAACTTGCAAGCATTTTCTCATCAGGATCAACAAATCCCGGAACCATCTTCATCGTCATTGGAATTATCTTACTAGTCATTGGAATTCTACTAGTAGTGATGAAGAAAAAGAAAGCGCAAAAATAAAAAAGATCAGCAAGTGGTCTTTTTTATATTTATGTAGAATTCTACATAATTATATAATAGGAAATTCATACATAAAAAATCGATTTATGCATTGACAAACATTTGTTCTAATGTTAAGATAGGTTTACAAACGAGGTGATCTGGTCTTATGAAAGAATATCGAGCTTATTATTTTAGGTTATATCCAACCTTAGAACAACAAAGACAAATTTCTAGGACCTTTGGTTGTGTTCGTTTTGTTTATAATTATTTTCTTTCTTATCAAAAAGAACATGGAGTAAAAAAGTCCTATGATTTATGTAAAGAATTGAAAAATTTATCAAAGCAGGATGTATTCTTGAAAGAAGTTGATTCTTGTGCCTTAAGATGCGCTATCTTTCATTTAGAAAACGCATATAAAAACTTTTTTGCAAAAAGAAGTAGTTATCCAAAATATAAAAGTAAATACTCTTATCAAAGCTATCGAACGAATTGTATTAGGAGTAGTTATAAGGGTAAGGAATATAACAATATAGAACTTGATATGATAGCTAAGACCATAAAGTTACCAAAATTAGGTAAGGTAAAAATAAGAGGGTATCGAAATACAAAAGAAATCAAAGGAAAAGTTGTGAATGCTACTGTTATAAAGGAAGCAACGAATAAGTATTATGTAAGTGTTATAGTAGAAGAAGGAAGATTATATCAAGAAAAAGTAATCCCTAAAACCATAGTGGGAATCGATTTAGGAATCAAAGATTTGATGATAACAAGTGATGGAAAGAGGTATGAGAAGCAAAAGGGTATTACAAAATATGAAAGAAGAATTAGAAGGCTTCAAAAAGAATTATCAAGAAGAGAAAAAGAAAGTAAGAATTATTTCAAAACAAAAGAAAGATTAGCACGATTATATAGTAAGTTAAAGAATAGTAGAAAACATTATCAAAATGAAATAGCGAATGAAATTGTAGAAGAACATGATATCATAGTAACAGAAGATTTAAAGGTAAAAGAGATGAGTAAAGGAAATAGGTTAGCAAAGTATATATTTGATGCTAGTTTTCACAAAATATGTTCCTTATTAGAATGGAAGAGTAAGAAAAAAGGGAAATATTATTATAAAGTAAATAGTTATTATCCAAGCAGTCAGATATGTTGTCACTGTGGATTCAAGAACGAGAAGATAAAGAATTTAAAAATAAGGAGCTATGAGTGTCCAAGATGTGGATTTAAGAATGATAGAGATATAAATGCAAGTATAAATATAAGGTATGAAGGATTAAAATTATATTATCAAAGTTAGAAGTAGAAATGAAGTAAAATAGTACGGTGGCGACCATCGGAATTTAAGCCTATGGAGAATAAGGTTACTTATCGATGAAGTAGGAATCCTTGGAGGTAACGACAAGGTAAAAACAAACTTGTTTGTTTTATTTGTTCTTTATGACAAATTTTTGTCTAGTATCGATAAAATTGTTTTACCCACAAGAAAAAATGATACAATAAAAAGGAAAGTAGGGATAAGATGATTACATTTGAAAAAGTAAGTAAAGCTTATAAAAATGTTACCGTATTAAAAGATATTTCTTTTACCATTGAAGAAGGTACTCTAGTCACCCTAATTGGCGAATCTGGTTGTGGCAAAACAACCACCCTAAAAATGATCAATCGTCTGATTGAACCAACCTCAGGTACTATTACGATCAATGGAGAAGACATCCATAAAAAGAACGAAATTGAACTGAGAAGAAGCATTGGTTATGTCATTCAACAAACAGGACTTTTTCCTCATTTAACAATTCGTGAAAATATCGAAATCATTCCCAAGGCTTTAAAGATGGAAAAGCAAAAAATGGAAAAGAAGACCAAAGAAGTCATGGAAATGGTGGATTTAGACGAAGAATTGCTCGATCGTTATCCGAATGAATTATCTGGTGGCCAACAACAACGCGTAGGAATTGCCAGAGCCTTTATGACCGATCCCAAAATCATTTTAATGGATGAACCCTTTAGTGCCCTAGATCCGATGAGCCGTAGTGCCCTTCAAGAAGAACTCTTAAAAATACAAGATAAATTTCACAAAACCATTGTCTTTGTTACCCATGATATGGATGAAGCCATTAAACTTGCCGATAAAATAGCCATTATGGATGAAGGAAGATTAGTCCAATATGATACACCTGAAAATATCTTAAAGCATCCTAAAACGGAATTTGTCAAAGAATTCGTAGGAAAAGATCGTATTTGGGATTCTCCAGAACTAATCAAAGTAAAAGACATTATGATCTCAAATCCAGTCACTTGTCTTCCTCATTATTCGATCTTTTATTGCTTGAATAAAATGAAAATGATGCATGTCGACACTTTGATTGTGGTAGATGAAAATAAAAATTTCAAAGGCATGCTTTATGCCGAAAGTATAGCGGAAGAAAAAACAACCAAACGAAAAGCCCAAGACTTAATGATCGATGATGTAGTAACCGTTTTAGAGGATCAATCGATTGTTGATTTAGCTAAATTAGTAAAAACCAATCGTTTATCGACCATTCCTGTTTTAAATAAAGAGAACAAAGTCTGTGGCTTGATCACGAGAAGTAGCTTAATCACGGCCTTAAGTCAACAATTTTTAGAGGAGGAGGAATAAGATGAACTTTATAGATTATATGATCGAAAATAAAGATCAAATCATTTCTCTTTTCTTAGAACACATTGAACTAACGATCTTAGCCGTTCTTCTCGCTATCGCAATTGGTGTTCCCATTGGTATTTTTATCAGTTATGTCAAAAAATTAAACAAACCCGTCTTAGGAGTCGCTAGTGTTGTTCAAGCCATTCCTTCCATGGCCCTTCTAGGTTTTATGATTCCCTTTCTTGGAATTGGAACAGTACCTGCCATTGTTGTAGTTATCCTTTATTCCTTGCTGCCTATTATCAAAAATACGTACACAGGAATTAGTGGTATCAGTGATACGATGTTAGAAGCAGCGAAAGGAATAGGACTTACCAAGGGACAAATCCTATTTAAAATTCAGATTCCGCAAGCCTTACCTGTTATTATGGCTGGAATCCGTATTTCCGCCGTTTCGGCTGTAGGACTTATGACGATGGCTGCCTTTATTGGAGGCGGAGGCCTTGGATATTTAATCTTCTCTGGTATTCGAACTGTTAATAATGCTCAAATATTAGCAGGAGCCATACCAGCTTGTCTTCTTGCTTTAGCCGTAGATTACTTCTTTGGTTTAATTGAAAAATTAGTTACACCCATAAGCTTACAAATGCAAGGGAAAACAAGAGAACAAGTCTTAAAAGGAAGAAAAAAACAAAAGATAATCGTAGGAATTATTATTGCTCTTATCGTTGTTCTATTTCTTAGTACGATAAAATTTGATAAACCAACCGAAAATACCCTTACCGTCGGCTCAAAAGACTTTACGGAGCAAAACATCTTATGTGAAATGACCAGTGATTATATTGAAGAAAATACTGATATCTCCGTATCAAGACAATGTAACTTAGGAGGAGCACAAGTCGTATTCTCTGCCCTTAACCGAGGGGATATTGACCTTTACATTGACTATCTAGGAACCGATTATACCGATATTTTAAAACATGACCCTATCAGCAATGTGGATCAAGTTTATCAAACTGTAAAAGAAGAATTCAAAGAACAATATGATATTGAAGTATTAAACCCCATGAGTTTTAATAATACTTATGCTCTTGCAGTACGGAAGGATACTGCTCAAACTTATAACTTAAAAACCATCTCTGATCTTGCCAGAGTATCACAAAATTTGATTATTTCACCAACCCTAGAATTTGTGAATCGACAAGATGGGTTACCAGGCCTATTGCAAACATATAATTTATCGTTTCAAGACACCATTGCCATGGATGGAAGCCCAAGATATACCGCTTTAATGAATAACAATAGTCAAGTCATTGATGCCTTTACCACCGATGGACTGTTAAGAAAATTTGATCTTGTTGTCTTAGAAGATGACAAAAATTTCTTCCCACCTTATTATGCCGTACCCCTTATGAAAACAGAAACTTTAAAAACATATAAAGAACTGGAAAATTTATTAAATACACTAGGAACTTACTTAACGGATGATGTAATGCAAGAATTAAACTATCAAGTCGATGAACTAGGACGCTCTCCCGAAGTCGTCGCTCATGACTTTTTAGAATCGCAAGGATTGATTTAGTCCTTGCGCTTTTTTTCTAGTATTATAGAATAAAAAACAAGGAGGTTTCAAATGACAACTAAAGATTACTTTTATATTCAAGAACCAAATAATTTTATGATAGTAAAGATGAAAGAAAAAGGATAATTAAGCTCTTGCTTTCAGAAGGAAGGAAGGATAGACTTTTTTCACTCTCAAGAAGGAGAAGCTTATTTTTCTTATTACTCAGATGAACCTAAAAATAACATATACGCACCTAGAAAATTTTATTTAATGGAAATAAAATCGAAGCCAGAATCATATTCAGGAAACGACGATTATATACGAGAATTATTGTGTTCATCCAAAAGAATTTATTCTTTAAATGATAATGTGTTTTTGACAAGAACTAGAGAAGAACATCCAGTTCTCTATGACCGTTCGGAAGCAAAAGAACTCGACTTAGTTAAAACTTTTTTAGAAGAAGTAGAGCGTAGTTGCTATGGTAGTAACTTAAACGCTTGGCGTCGAGAAATGTCCATAGAAGTAAGTGCAGGCAAAGAGGATATTCGAGACAAAAAACTTTATGTCACTTTTGCATTTCCTGATCAGGAAAGATTACATGGAATAATGTCTTTAGAAGAAAAATATGCTTTGAATTTTTATCCTTTTGTCTATAGTGAAAAACAAGAGAGGTTTTATCCTATAACAGAAGAAGAGAAACTAATTGATTGGTATCAATATAGGTACTACCTAGCACGCTCTCAATTAGTAAAAGATTCTATTGAACATACAACTGAATATGAAGAAAAAGGGGAACAAGCGAAGGTCTATGTAAAAGAATATTGTCAAAATAAATATGGACAAGAGAAATAGAAGAAAAATAAAGCTTACTTGATAAGTGAAAAAGAAAGAAGAAAAAGGACAAAAGAAGATGAAGTTGTAAGAAATTCCTTATTATCGTGATTCTTATCATGTTAATAAAAATAGTACCAGCGTAAAAGCTGATACTATAATCAAACTCAGGGAATAGTACCTACCTCTACAAGACTAGGTATTCCCTTTTTTAGTTTGTGCAAGTTTCCTTGACAGATTCATCATAACATAATAATAAACGCTTGTCGAAAAAAGTTCAAGATAAAACTCCTTCATTAAAAAGCTGTTACAAGAAGAAAAAAGATTCCTACCAAGCGGAAATCTATTTTTTAACAATTTATTTCAAAGAAATCTTCTTCTTTTAACATATCAACTCTTCTTGGCAATTGATATGCCTTTCGAGCGGTCGCTTCACAAAATAAGTGCCATACTTCAATATCAAAAGTATCAGCAATAAAATCGATACTTTGACAAGTAAGATTCGCTTTTCCAGACTCTATCGTAGAAATATAAGCCATTTTAAAGCCAGAGCGTTCTGCAAAGACTTCCTGTGTCCATCTTTTTTGATACCGATACCACTTCGTATTAAGACCTACTAATTTCATACTTTTCATATTTTCCTCTTTTCTTAAAGCATAGTATGATTATATCCTAGAAATGTCGAAATTTGAATACAAAGAAAACTTATTAAGATATAAGGGAAAAAGATTTTCTTTCAAAGAGAGAAACAACATGGTATAATAACGAGGAGAAATGAGGGGATCCTATGATTTATTTTGATAATAGTGCTACCACAGAAGTAAGAGAGGAAGTACTTGATACCTTTGTAACAGTAACCAAAAAATTTATTGGTAATCCCAATTCCTTACATAAATTAGGATTGGAAAGCAAAAAACTCATGAAAGAAGCGACCAAACAGGTAGCAGACCTTTTCCATGTCAAAGAAGATGAAGTGATTTTCACAAGTAGTGCAAGTGAATCAAACAATTTAGCGATCAAAGGAGTATTAGGTTATTATCCCAAAAGAAAAAAGTTAATTCTTACCACCATGTTAGAACATGCTTCTATTTATGAGACTTTACAACACTTTGACGAAGACGTAACTGTAAAATTTTTGAAATTAGATGACAAAGGGCATATCGATTTACAGGATTTAGACGAAAAATTAAAAGAAGAGCCACTGCTTGTCAGCATTCATCATGTCAATAGTGAAGTAGGAATAATTCAAGATATTGAAACAATTGGTAAGAAAATAAAACAATATCCGAAAACGCTCTTCCATGTCGATGGGACGCAAAGCGTAGGAAAGATCCCTGTCAACTTAGAATATGTTGATCTCTTTAGTTGTAGTGCCCATAAATTTTTCGGCTTAAAAGGTATCGCTTGCTTAATCAAAAAAGAAAAAGTTGGTTTAAAACCTTTAATAGATGGGGGAGTTAGTCAAACGATCTATCGCGCTGGCACTCCATCTGTAGCTTTAATTGCCTCTTTTGCGAAAGCCTTAAGACTAATTCTAGAAGAAGAAAATGAAAACACAAAGCACGTCAAACAATTAAATAAAAAAGCAAGAGCCGAATTAGAAAAGCTTCCAAATGTTATCATTAACTCTCAAACAGAAGATTCTCCTTATATTTTAAATTTTAGTATTTTAGATCAAAAACCAGAAACCGTCTTACATAAATTAGAACAATTTGATATTTATCTTTCTACCAAAACCGCATGTTCATCCAAAGAAGAAAAATCAAGAACAATTTATGCTTTAACGCAAAACGAAGAACGAAGTAAAAGTTCCCTTCGTATTAGTTTTTCAAAAAATAATACCCTAAAAGAAGTGGAAACTTTTATAAAAGTTTTAAAGGAGGAAATACTATAAATGGAACGAATCATTTTAATTAAATATGGAGAAATGACAACTAAAAAAGGAAATCGTAATTTTTTTGTCAAAACTTTAGCGACGAATCTGGAACAAAAATTAAAAGATTATCCTTGTACCTTAGAAAAAGATATGTCTAGAATGTATCTTTCTTATGACGAAAGAGAAGAAAAAGAAATATTAGAAGCGATTCATTCTGTTTTTGGAATCCACACTTATCACATCGCTTATACTTGTGAAAGTAATTTAGAAGAAATCAAAAAGACTTTGCAAGAAACCATTCAAAAAGAAGTTTTCCACACCTTTAAAGTAGAAGTCAAGAGAAGTGATAAAAGTTTTCCCCAAAATAGTGCTGAACTAGCACCTATTTTTGGTGGGGTAATTCTTAAAAGCAAAGAAGGAATTAAAGTTGATGTTCATCATCCAGATATTGTAGTGCATGTAGAAATCAGAAAAGAGAAAAGCTTGATTTACTATAACGCTTATCAAGGATTAGGTGGTTATCCGGTTGGAACCCAACCCAAAGGAATGTTGATGTTAAGTGGTGGTATTGATTCTCCCGTTGCAGGATATCTTGCGATGAAACGTGGAATCAAGATTGATGCTGTTTACTTTGAAGCCATTCCTCATACTAGCTTAGAAGCACGAGAAAAAGTAAAAACATTAACCAGAAAATTAGCTAAATATCAAGGCATGATTCATTTACATATCGTTCCTTTCACTAAAATTCAAGAAGAAATTTATAAAAATGTCAAAGAAAATTATGTTATTACCATTATGCGTCGAATGATGTATCGAATTATGGAAACACTTGCGAAAAAGAATAAAGCATTAGCCATTATCAATGGAGAATCAATTGGCCAAGTCGCTAGTCAAACCCTAAATAGCATGTTTGTCATTAACCATGTGACCAATCTCCCTGTCATTCGCCCCGTCGCTTGTCTTGATAAATTGGAGATCATTGATATTGCTAAAAGAATTGATACTTATAATACGAGTATCTTACCTTATGAAGATTGCTGTACCGTCTTTGTTCCCAAACATCCTGTGATTAATCCTACTTTAGAAG
>ERZ1090861.1046-NODE-1046-length-15086-cov-5.798882_pt1 | contig 15086 bp, 12 predicted proteins | sample MGYA00478482_ERZ1090861 | MGnify/ENA primary metagenome ERZ1090861 (study PRJEB33644, sample SAMEA5815744) | chicken gut metagenome | biome: Chicken; feature: Gastrointestinal Tract; material: Caecum | place: Ireland | collected 2019-01-01 | study: A study of... | reverse complement strand
AGGCGCAACCGAACCCTAACCAAGCAAGTCGCCAGACTTGCGCCTACCGCCAAAGGCGGTCGCTCGCCGTCAGGCTCCTTGCCGACAGGATTTCCGAACACAACTTTCCCGGACGTCCGGGAAAAAACGGCAATCACACTCCCGATTTCAGCGCGGCCATGATGACTTCTTCCGTGGTCTTTGCCCCGCTTTCGTGGGCACGGCGCACCGCCCGCACGCTGTCCGAACGGTTGAATCCCAACCCCATCAGCGCGGCCACCGCGTCCTCGTCAGCCGCCGGAAGCCTGTCCTCCGGCATTCCGTCGCTCAGTCCTCCGCCGCCCGCGGTGATCACTTCCGCCGCGGAAATTTTTCCGTGCAGTTCCAGCACGATTTTTTCCGCCGTCTTTTTTCCGAGGCCCTTCACCGCAGACAGGCGCTTGACGTCCGCCGTCGCCACCGCCGCGGCAAAATCGTCTCCGCTCATCGAAGAGAGCACCGCAATCCCGAGTTTCGGCCCCACGCCCGGCACGCTGATGAGCTTGAGAAACAGCTCCTTCTCTTTGAGGGAAGCAAACCCGAACAGCGTCATGCCGTCTTCTTTCGCCTGCAGATAGGTGTACAATTCGGCCGTGTCGCCGTTGCCCACTTTCGCAAACGCGCCGCCCGAACAATACACTTCGTACCCCACGCCGTTCACGTCCACAATCATCGTTTCGGCCGTCGTCGTCAAAACCCTGCCCCTGAGATATGCAATCATCTGAACTCCTTCCTCCCGGCTCCCGGAGCCGTGCGCAACGCGCGTTTCCGTCAATCCGCCGCCTGTCCTTTCCTTGTCCTCACCCGTCGCCGCGCATTATCGCTTGTCGCCGCGCACCCGCTGTTCCAGCTCCATCGCCGATTTGAAATAACTGCCCGTCACGGCGTTTTTGCCCTTGGTGCGCGTGCTGTTCTCAACGGAGAACAGCGTCCCGAACCGGCTGGTGAACGCATGGCAGAGCGCAATGCCCAGCGCGTCCGCCGCGTCATCCGGGCGGGGAATGCTCTTCAGGCGGAGCAGGGAAGCGACCACCTGCTGCATTTGTTTCTTGTCCGCCTTGCCGTAGCCCGTCAGCGCCTGCTTGATCTGCATGGGCGTGTACTCGTACAGCCGGCCGCATTTCTTGACGCACGCCAGCAGAGTGACCCCTCTCGCCTGCGCCACCGCGATGCCGGTGGTAATGTTTTTCGTGAAAAACAGCTCTTCCAGCGCGACTTCTTCCGGAGAAAACCGGTCGATAATCTTGTTGACCCCCTCCTCCAGCATGGCGAGGCGGACGGGCAGCGTCTCCTCTTTGGGCGTGACCACCACGCCGTAATCCACGGCGCGGCAGTTTCCGTTCCCGTCCTTTTCCAGCACCCCGTAGCCCATGGTGGCAATGCCGGGGTCAATGCCCAAGATGATCATATTTCCTCGCTTTTTGCCCCGAAAAGACTTGATAATTTCACGCAAACATAGTAAAATAGCAGATGTGAGGCAATTCCGCTTTTTATTGTACCCCAATGCGCGGAAAAAGTCAAGTCAAACGTACGCGCAAACAAAATTAGCAAACGGAATCAGCGGAAAATAATCAAAAAAGACAAACGCGAAACAAAGACAAACCGAAAATACGGAGGCTGTTCATGAAATTATGGGAAGGAAGGTTTGCCGCCCCCACGGCGGCGGACGCGGACGCATTCAACGAATCTCTCTCTTTTGACAAAAAGCTCTACAAAGCGGACATCACGGCGTCTTTGGCGCATTCGGAAATGTTGGGCAGATGCGGCATTCTCTCCGACGAGGACCGCCTGGCCATTCAGTCCGGGCTCAAAGCCATCCTCGCCGACATCCAAGCGGGAACGCTGGAAATTTCCGGCCAGGAAGACATCCATTCCTTTGTCGAAAACGAGTTGGTCTCCCGGATCGGCGACGCCGGCAAGCGCCTGCACACCGCCCGCAGCCGCAACGATCAGGTGGCCACCGATTTCCGGCTGTACGTCCGTTCGTCGGCCGAGGAAGTCGTCGGGCTTCTGAAATCGCTCATCTCTTCCCTGGTGGCCCTCTCCGAAAAATATGTCAAAAATATCATGCCCGGATACACCCACCTGAGAAAAGCCCAGCCCATCAACTGCGCCCAGTACTTCAACGCTTATTCGGAGATGTTCCTCCGGGACGCGCAGCGCTTTGTCGCCGTGCGCAAAAGCGCCGACGTCATGCCGCTGGGCAGCGGCGCGCTCGCGGGGACAAGCTACCCCATCGACCGGGAAATCACGCGGGAGCTTCTGGGATTCTCCGAAATTTCCCGAAATTCCCTCGACGCCGTTTCCGACCGCGATTTTGCGGCAGAATACCTGTTCGCCTGCTCGATGGTGATGGCGCATCTGTCCCGGCTGTGCGAGGACGCCATTCTTTACACGTCAACGGAATTCGGGTTCTGGGAAATGCCGGACGCCTATTCCACGGGCTCCTCCATTATGCCGCAGAAGAAAAATCCCGACATCTGCGAGCTCGCAAGAGGCAAGACGGGCAGAGTGTACGGCCACCTCGTCGCCCTGCTGACCGCCATAAAGGGAATCCCCCTTGCCTATAACAAGGATTTGCAGGAAGATAAGGAAGGCCTGTTCGACGCGGAAAAGACGGTGAAGAGCTGTCTTGCGATCTATGCCGAGATGATGCGGCAGATCGTCCCCGACGTCAGGCGCATGGAAGAAGCGGCGGCCGAAGATTTCACCTGCGCGACGGACGTGGCGGACTATCTCGCCAAAAAAGGAGTTCCCTTCCGCACGGCGCACGGAATCGTGGGCGGCATCGTGCGCGAATGCCTGGAAAAAGGCAAGACCCTGGACAGCCTGACCCTCGGGGAATACAAGGCGCACAGCCCCGTATTCGAAGCGGACATTCTCGGCGTCGTGAAAGCGCGCAACTCCGCCGACAGCCGCAACAGCATCGGCGGCAGCAGCGTCTCCGCCGCCCGCGCAGGAATCCGGAGCATCAAAAAGCGGCTGGCAAAACTCCCTTACTGAGCCTGCCGCTTCTCTTCCGCGCGGGATTTGCCGCCGGACAGTCACGTCCGACTGTTTCCTATAAAACCACGCACCCCGCATAAATCGGGGAAATTTGCGTAAATCCGGGTAAATCCGCACCCGATACGAACCAAAAAATTCCGCCGCCCCTCCGGCAAACCGGAGGGGCGGCTTTCGTTTCGTCCGAAACGCGGGCAAAAAGCGGGAAAACAGCGCTGAGCCCGCAAAAAAACGCCCCGGCAAGCCGTTTCTTCCTCCCGGAGAGCCGATGATCGTCCGGCGCCCCTTCTCCGCGAGTAAAAAAAGTTGGCAGTGAGCTCTTGACAACGGGAAAATCCGTGGTATAATAGCCCCGCGACGGACCCGGGCGGGACACCGCCCATTGCGAACGGGCACAGAAGGCGACGGTTCTGTACCCCTTTCCGAACGGAAAAATTCGAGAAAGGAGGACACGCATGACTTTTGTTCGATTCGTAAATTTTCTGCACGAGTGCGGCCTGGACATCATCGCGCTCGGATTTCTCAACAGCGTCCTCAGCGCGCTGGCCGGAAAACTGCTTGAAAAATACGGGAAACAGCTCCCCGCGAAAACCCTCGCGGGCGTGCCGTTCGTGCTCGGCATACTTCTGTATGCGATCTGGTTTTCCGTATTCGTCCGGGATTTTTCTTCTCCCGGCGAAAGCGCCGCGCTGATCGCTCAGCGCGGGTTCGGCACCGGTCTGACCGCCGTGGCGATCCGTTCCCTGAAAGACCTCTTCCCGAAAACCTCCGCGGCCGGGACAGAGGAAAATGCGCCGGCTCCGGCAGGAGAAACCGACCTCGTCGCCGCGCTCCGGCGCGCCGTATTCCGGCAGCTCCTCTCCGACTGCCTGGAAGAACCGCAGCTGAGCGAAGCCGCGGCCGAGCTCGCCGCGCCCGCGGAAACGGCCGAAAACAGCTTTGAGGAAACAAGCGAAATTCTCGCGCGCTATCTCCCCCAAACTCCGGAGGCCGAGTTTTCCGCCTTTGCGAAGCTGGCGGACGCCGTCCGTCGGTATCCGCAGCTGTAAGCGGCTTCCGGAGCCGGATTCCGAATTCCGGATTCCGGATTTTGAAACGGAATCCGCAGCTTATCGTCGGGATCCCTTTCTGATTCCGTCCGGAAGCATGCCGCACGCCCCGCGCCGTCAGGCGCGGGGTCTTTTCTGCCCGGACGCCAAAAAACAACCCGCAAAAAGGAGAAACGGCGGGCGGACAGGCAGACATATACACATAGATTTTTCAAAAAGAAACATACTTCCTGTGTGAAAATGCTGACGGAAAAACTTCAGGAAAATATCAGTTTCATCAAAGACGCTCTGCCCGCCGAAGACATCATCGTCTATCGTTTCCGCACGCAGAGCGGCACCGAATGCGCCGCCGTCTACGCGGACGGGCTGGTGGACAAAGCGGTTCTCGGCGATCTCGCCGCGCGGCCCCTGATCGAACGCCTCGCTTTCGAGGACGGGCGCACGTCGAAAGACGACGTACAGGAGGAAAAAGCGGAAGGCGGGGCAGGGGAGCGGCAACCCGGGGAAGCGGGCGCCGAAAAGGTGAAGGAAACCCTTCTGTTCCCCGAAATCAAAGAAGAGACGGAGCCGAAGACTCTTTTTAAGGAAGTCCTGGACGGAAACTGCCTGTTTCTGGTGGACGGAATCGCAAAGGGCTTTATCGTCGGCGCCAAAAAACCGCCCGTCCGCGCGGTGGCGGAACCGCCCACCGACGTCGCCGTCAAGGGACCCAGGGAAGGGTTCATCGAGGACATCAAAACGAATATGGCGCTTTTGAGAAAGCGCCTGAAAACGCCCGATCTGCGGTTTGAAATGTCCAAAGTGGGCAGGCGGTCGGAAACGAATGTGGCGGTCTGCTGGCTGGAAGGAATTTCCGATTCAAAAATCAAAGACGAAATCGTCCGGCGCATCCGAGAGATCGATATCGATTATATTCCCGATTCATCCTATATCGCCGATTTCCTCGTTCCAAGAAAGCATTCTTTCTTCCGGCAGATCGGCACCACGGAAAACCGGACGTCTTTGCCGCTAAACTGGCGGAAGGCCGGATCGGTATTTTTGTGGACGGTTCCCCCATCGCCCTCTCCGCGCCATTCATTTTTCTCGAGGACTTTCAGAGCGGAGAAGATTACTACGTCTCCCCCTTTATGGCCACCATTCTTCGCGCCATCCGGTTTGTCGCGGTGTTCATCTCGCTCCTGCTGCCCGCATTTTATGTCAGTTCTCAGCTTTTCAAAATGCAGCTGATCCCCCTGGGGCTCACTCTGACCATCGCCAGCAGCATTCAGGGCCTGCCTCTGTCGCCGAGCCTGGAAATGTTTCTCGTCCTGCTGGTGCTGGAAGTGCTCAAAGAGGCGAGTATCCGGATGCCGAAATACGTCGGCATGGCGCTGTCCGTCGTCGGCGCGCTGGTGCTCGGGGAAGCGTCCGTCTCCGCGGGATTCGTGTCCACCCCCGCCATCATCATCGTCGCGTTTTCCGGGATCTGCCTTTACACGGTGCCCAATTTCATTGAGGCGGGCAGTATCCTCCGCTGGCTGTTTTTGCTGGTGGCGGGAAGCATCGGCCCGTTCGGCATCGTGCTTCTGGGCGCTTTTCTCCTTTACTATCTGCTCAGCGCGGACGCGTTCGGCATGCCCCTTCTCGCCCCCTTCACCCCTCTCGTCCCCCACGACCTCAAAGACGCCCTCGTCAAATACAACATGCAGAGCCTGAAAGAGCGCCCCGCCCTCTTCCGCAGTCCCAACCGCGTACGGCTCCGCTCCTCCGACTTCTCTTCCGATACTCCTTCCGATTCCCCGAAAAACCGCGCCGCCGAAGGGCAGACGCAGCCCTGCGACGCGGCGGCAAAGGAAACGGAAGAGACCGGGGACGGCGAACCCGGAAAGGGCGAAACGCCCAAACGCCACGCGATGAACGGCAATCGGAAGAACGACAGCCCGAAGAAGGCAAAAAATCAAGAACAAGGAGGAACCCGAACGTGACCCAAGGCCATTCCATTCAGCAGGACGCGCCCGTGCTCAACGGGCGGCAGATGTGTTTTTTCGCCGCTTTTCTCATCCCGGCGTCCAAACTGCTGGCCGTGCCCGCTTTGCTGTCCTATTTTGCAAAGGGAGACCTGCTGTTGCCCGCGCTCGGGCACTATCTCCTGCAGGCGGGCGTACTGGCCGCGATCCTCTTTCTCGCCTCGCGCAGTGACAGGGGATTCTTCGGACTTATTTCCGACAATCTGGGCAAAACGGCGGCCAGAATCGTCTACGGGCTGTATGCGGTCTATTTTGTGTTTTCCGCCTTACAGCCGCTGCTCGATCTGGAACGATTCGTCTATACGGCGTTTTTCGACACGGCGCCGCCCATGTGTATTTTCTGCGCGTTTTTCCTGCTGAGCGGATTCATCTGCACGAAGAACCTCAAAGCCTTCGGGCGCAGCGCGGACATCAGCATGCCCCTCTTCCTCATCTCCTTTGTCGGATTGATGATTTTGTCGGTGGGCACGGCGGATTTTACCAATCTGCTGCCCGTTTTCGGCACCCCCTTCCGCTCCACCGCCACCGGCTTTCTCGAAACGCTCGGGCATTTTTCGGATACCGCGCTGCTTCTCCCCCTGCTCGACGCCTACCGCTACCGCAAAGGCGACGCGAAAAAGATCATGCTTTCCTACGGCGGGGGCGCGGGGTTCGTACTCTTTTTCCTCGCCGTGTTCTATGGCATCTTCGGACCGATCGCGCCGCGGCAGGAATTTGCCTTTGTCAAGACCGCTCAGTACTTCCCTGCCCTCTCCGTCGTCGGCAGATTCGACCTTTTGCTCATCTACCTGATGACCATCGTACTGCTGTTTTATTACAGCTTTGTCCTGCAATCGGCCGTACTCTGTTTCACGCGGGCGATCGGCACGAAAAAGCAGCTTCCCGTTTCCGCGGTGCTCAACGGCCTGCTGTTCGTCTACACCCTGCTGTTCGCCAAACATTACAACGCGCTGTACTACGCCATTTCCCTGCGGCTGTTCTGGGTGTTCCTGCTGTTTGCCGACGTCATTCCTCTGCTGTGCCTGTTCCTGCGCCGGAAAAAGGGAACAGGGAACGCCGGGACCTCCGGACATTCCGGGAACGAACCCCCGCAGGCATTGAACAAAGAACAGGCGCAGAAACAAAAGCCGGGCATCGGTGCCCTGCCCGCAAAAGAGACCGGAACCGCCGGCAAAACCTCTGCAAAAGCGGAAATTTCCGTCAGCGCAAAGCCGGACGGCGGGAAAAACGGACTTGAGGAGGCGTCGCATGCGCAGTAAACATGCCGTAAGATATTATCTCGTCATCACCGCATTGTTGCTCTTTTTCTACTTTTCCAACGATTTCGGGCTCATCGACATTCAGAAAAGCGCGCTGATCCTCGCGGTGGGAATCGACCGCGAAGACACTGAATTTATCGTGACGACGCAGATCGCCGTTCCGCAGTCCTCCGCGCAGGGCAAGGAAGCGGGCGCGGTACAGCTGGAAAGCCGCGGCGGCACGGTGGCGGACGCACTCAATCAGATCAACGTCAAGACGGGCTGGTATCCCAAACTGGTGTTCTGCAAACTGATCGTGCTCGGCGAAGAGACGGTGAAACACAACGTATTCGACGCGCTGGATTTCTTTTTGCGGGATGAATATATGTCCGACAGCTGTCTGGTGGCGGCGTGCGAAGGTACCGCAAAGGCCATTCTCGACACCGCCACCCCCATCGACCCCATCTCTTCGGTGGCCGCCGGCAAAGTGCTGTCCGCGCACGCCGAAAAAGTGGGCACGGTGGCGCCCTCCACGCTGCGGGAATTTTCCATCGGCTATTTCTCCGCCGCGCGCAGCGGAAGCCTGCCCGTCCTCAAACCCGAAAAATTGCAGGAATCCTCCGACGGTTCCGCACAGAACGGCGCCGGCGGGGAATCTCAGGCGCCGCAAAGCGGCGAAAACAAAAACGGGGAAAGCCAAAGCGGCGGAAAAGACAAAAGCGCTTTCTCCCCTTCCCGGTCCGACGAGCCTCGCGCGGCCGAAGCTCTGCCCGCCGCGGTCAGCGGTTCGGAAAAGAGCGGAAGAGCACAGCCCCAAGCGGAAGAAAAAGTTTTCAGCGCGGGAGAAACCATGCTTTTTTACGACGGGGTTGCGGTGGGGAAACTGACTCCCGAAGAGACGTTTGCCTACTGCATCGTCGTCAATAAACTCCGCCTGGCCGCTTACACGACGGAAAGCGACGGGGTGCCCTATACACTCAACATCAAAAACAACACCTCGTCCGTACGGTTTGCCGTGGACAAAAACGCCGCGGCCATGCTGGACATCCGCGTGAACGCCGTAGCCGGCATAGAAAACGTCTCTTTCGCACAGACGGTGCCCGAACTGTCCGATACCAATCCCGTTCCCGAAGAAGTGTTTGCCGACGCGGAAAACTCGCTGAAAGAACAGATTCTCTCCGTATTTGAAAAGAGCCGGCTGAGCGGCTGCGATCTCTTCGGCGTCACCGAACGCCTGCGGAAATTCAACACGCGTTATTATCCCGCTTACCGGGAAGACATCCTCGACCGGCTCCGGCTTACCGTTTCCGTCTCGTTCGAGGGAATCCGCTGACGCCTGCCTCGGAGCTTTCTCTGACATTTTCCGAAAAGGCACCGCATAATGCGGTTCAGGCTGTCGCCCGGAAGAAATTTCCGGGCGACAGCCTGTTGTCTTCCGGATTATTTTCCGTGCTTTTTCGTATAATTTCCCGGCTTTTACAGTCCGCCGGAAAAAATTTTCCGAAAAATTTTTCAAAACCCCCTTGACAAACGCCGGATTTATGGTATAATAAGGGTACAAAAGACGAAGAGGATCTGGTGTCGTCAGAGTCTTTGAGTAAAGAAGGAGTTCAGACCGATGAACAAGTAACTTCGACGGCCGGAAGTCGATCGGCCCGGTGGCTGCGGGGACGCAGCAATTAACAACCGAACCGAAAGGTTTCGAGAATAAAGGAGGTATCGAAAAGACATGATTTTGTTCAGAAGATTCCAGACCCTTTATGCAGAAATCGAAGTGAGGTGCTACTCCAATGTACAGTGAAATCAAGGAGTCCGTAAAAATCTGAATCTCGTGGGCAACGGCAAACAGCGCGGAAAACAGAGGACACCGCAGCCCGGAACTGATCCGGCATAGAATGTGAGATCGGATTGACAACAAGGACTCATACAATTGAATATCTCCTGGAACAAAAATCCCCCGTAAGACGTCTTGCGGGGGTTGTTTTTTGCCGTTTTTCGGCCTGCTTTGCGTGTTTTTCCAAAACCGACCCTTTCGGATTAAAAAAAAAACGAACTTTTATGTTTCTCCCGTGCGAGGTACGGCATTCCTGCCCGCGCCCTACCGCGGGGAGCGACATCCGTTTGTACCCTTTTCGCCGCGGAGAAAATTTTGCCGGAACCCCGCCCCTCTCGCGCAAAAACTTTTACAAAAAACCAACCTGCCTCCTCCGCGCCGCATGAAAGTTTAACGGAAAAATCGCAATTATGATTCCCGCCGCATAAAAAATTTTCCAAAAACAGCATTACGGGCTGTCCGTCCCGTGCGAAAATCTTTGCGGGAAACAAAAATTTTTCGCCCCTGCAAATGCCGCGCAAAAAACTTTCACAAAAAAAATCCGCGATCCCGCCCGCACAGGGTACGGGAAAATCAAATCCCTCCCGCCGACACAAAATTTACAAAAGCCGCTTGTCCGTTTCGCCCTTCCCCGCAAAGCCTGCAAAAATAATTTATCTGCTCCGGTATCCGATAAATGCACAAAACAAACTCCGCAACCGGAAATCCGCGCAAAAAAAAAGAACGGACTCAGTCGTCCGTCCCTTTGGCGATTCTTGCGAGAATCCGTTCGTCCCGCACCGCCGCTCCGCCGCCCGTCACGACGGCAAATTGCGGTTCGTCGCAGACATGGATCCTCATGTCGAGTTTCTTTGCGATATATTCGGGCACGAAAGAGAGCTTCACGACGCCGCCCGAGAGATATACGCCGTTGCCGTTGACCGCCGCCGCGACTTCCGCGGGCAGTTTTTGCAGGACGAGCGAGGCGTATTCGAGAATTTTATCGATATAAATCCGGATACACGGCTCGATCTCCGAAGCCTGCACCGAGACGGAACCGGGCCGCATGGCCGAAACCAGGCTCCCCTCCACCACCGTGGCGCCGCGGGCCCCCACCGCCAGCGAGCCGATTTCGTTTTTCACCCGCTCCGCCGTGAGCGCTCCGATATGCAGGCCTTTACACGCCTCGATCCGGTCGATGATATTGGCGTCCATGTTATTGCCGCCGACGTTCATCGAAAGCCCCGCGATGATTCCGTCCAGCGACAGCACCGCCGCATTGGTCACGCCGCCTCCGATGTCGAGACAGAAGACGGGATTGGCTTCGCTGAGCACGGCGTCCGCGCCGAGCGCGGCAAGAAAGGGCGCCTCCACAAAGCACAGCCGTTTCAATCCGCATTCCTCCGCCAGAGCGGCGTAATCTTCCCGAAGTTTCGCCGAAGCGCCGCAAGGCACGGAAAAGACGGTGAAAGAACGCTTGAGCACCGAAGGCCGGATGCCGATTCTGGAAAGAAATTCTTTCAGCATCGCTTCTGCCAGACGCATGTCCACGATTTCGCCCTCGTAGACGGGAAAGACGATCTCTGTAAATTCCGCCGTCTTTCCCACCAGCTTTTTCGCGTCCTTCCCGATCGCCTTGATCTCGCGGTTCACCCCGCTGACCGCAACGCACGACGGCTCCGCCAGCACGACGCCGCTTCCCGCGTCCGCGCGGTAAATTTTCGTCACCGACGATCCGAGATCAATCGCAAGTTTTATCATACCATCACTCCTTTCTGCCCTTCCGGTTTTTCAGGCCCCGGCCCTTCCGGCGACGGCCCGCCGGGCGCCCTTTCCGGCTCTTCCGTCCGTTCCGGCTCTTCCGGCAAATTCAGCATTCTGCGGCAAAGCTCCACGGGAAGCCCGACGACGTTGGTGTAGCTGCCGGTAATTTTCTCCGCCAGCCCGCCGTCCTGAATCCCGTACGCGCCCGCTTTGTCCATCGGGGAGCCGGTGGCGATATAGTCGCGGATAAACTGCCCGCTCAGCGGCCGGAAGGTGACCTCGGTGCGCGCATACTCCGTCCGGATTTTGCCGTCCGCCGCCAGGGCGACGCCCGTAAATACCTCGTGCGTCCTGCCCGAAAGCGCGCTCAGCATCCGGAAAGCGTCCTCTTCGGAAACGGGTTTGCCGAGAATTTTTCCGTCGAGCGCCACGACGGTGTCCGCGCCGAGCACGACGGCCCCCTGCGCGCACGGGAGCAAAGCCACTTCTTCCGCTTTATGGCGCGCCAGCGCCTGCACCACTTCCGAGGGCGGCAGAGAAAAATCCGCGCGCTCCTCTCCGCGGGCGGGAATCACCGAAAATCCGGGACATATTTCTTTGAGCAGCTCTCTCCGTCTCGGAGAAGCGCTCGCCAGAATCAAACGCATACACTCTCCCTTTGCGCGGCCGACGCGCCGCGCCCCCCGGCAAAAGCCGGACCGCTCTGCCGCGACCGGCAAGAAATTACTCCGCCTTGACCGGAAAAGGGCAACCGTTGCCGCGACGCAGAACGACGCCCCCCCGCTAAAAAACAGGACGTGCTTCCCGGTCCGCAAAGCGCCGTCAAAATCCCGGAATATACAAGCAGGCGCCGCTTTCCGCGAGGAAAAGCGGCGCCGTGTCATTCCGATCAGAGAATTTCCAGATTCTTTCTGAACGCCCTCTTGAACTCCCCGTTTGCCTGCGAAGCGTCGCGGATTTCCAGGGAAGCGTCTCCCGTGACTTCCGTCTTCATGATCACGGAATCGCCCAGCACGTCGCAATTGATCCCGCTCACCATGCCGGAAGCGCTTCTGTCCAGGCTTTCGGCAATGCGCAGCAATACGCCGAGTTTCTTCACCGCGTCGAGATCCTCTTCCAGTACGAGGTCTTTGTACTTCTGCCAGTCGGCGAGGGAAATATCCTCTTTCTTGTGACAGCAGGCGACGAACGCGGCCAGCACGATCTCCCGGTGCGCGGCGCCGTAAATGGAGGAATTGAGAATCATGTAACAGCTGTGTTTCTGGTGATTGTAATACTTGATGCGCATGCCGCAGTCGTGCAGGCTCGCCGCGATTTTCAGCACTTTGAGATACTGGCGGGAGAACTTATGCAGAACCCGGAGCTGTTTGAACAGCTGTATGGACAGATGCACGACGTGTTCGACGTGCTTGGAATCGCAGTCGTAATACTTGACCAGCGTTTCCAGGCTGTAACTGAGCACGTCGGAAACGGGCTTTTCAAGGGTCATGGGCAGCGCCTGGTTGAACATGATTCCCTCGCGCAGTCCCGCGCCGCCGATCGTGAATTTTTCGATGTTCATGTAAGTGACAAAGGACTTGACGATCGCCATCGCGGCGGGCATGATGTCCGCACGGGCGGGCGAAAGACCGCGGATTTTTTTCCGCTTGTCGATGTCCAGCACTTTGATCATGTCATAGATATTCGTGAAGTCCTCGACGGCAAGGTTGTAGTTATGCACCGTGTCGAGGGGATATTTCTTGACGAGCTTGCTGATCTTGAACAGATTCCGGAAGGACCCGCCCACGCCGATCATCTGCGTTTCGGGATCCACCTCTTTCAGCCAGGGCAGTTTTTTCAGCTGCTCGGTGAAAAACTCCTCGATCTTCTCCGCCGCTTCTTCGGGCGTGCAGTCGCCCGCGAACAGGTCGGTCAGCGTCACCGCGCCGAAGGGCAGCGTCGCGAATCCGAGCATGTTCCGGCGGTTGTAATAGACGATTTTCGTGCTTCCGCCGCCGATTTCCAGAATCAGCCCCTTGGGAATGTCCATCGTGTTGATGACCCCGCGATAGACGAGCGTCGCTTCCTCCTCCTCGGAAAGCACCCTGATTTTTATGTTGCACGTCGCCTGAATCTCATCGAGAAACGAGCGCTGGTTTTTGGCGCGCCGGACGGCCGCGGTCGCCACCGCGATGATGCGCTCCACGCCGGAAGAATCGCACAGCCGCTTGAACATCTTCAGAGTCTTGATCGTCTCTGCCACCCGCTGGGGTTTGAGGAACCCGTCTCTGTCCATGTCCTGTCCGAGGCGGACACTCTCCTTCAGCTCGTCCACCACCATGAAATGACCCTCGGTGAACAAATTGACGATGACCAGCCTCGCCGAATTCGACCCCAGGTCGATAATGCCTATTTTTTCCACTTTCTTTCACCTCGCCTTGCCCGACAGGCGGAACACCCTACCGTCTGCCGTACCGTATAATAAATTCCCGGTGCCGAGCGGAACTTCCCGTATAACCCGAAAAAACGCCGCACAGACTCTCTCCCCGCCAAAACGGGGACCGATCTCTGCGCTCCGCTCTCTGCGGGGCCTCTCACCGTCCCCGCCCGAAATTTTCCATTTTATCAGTTTTCCCATAGTTTAGCACATAAAAATGCTTTTGTCCATACCCTTTTGAAAAATTTTTGGTAATTTTCAGAAATTTTTTTCAGTTTTGACGTTTTTCAACTTTTTTCGCGCTCATTTTCCCGTACGGATGTTCAAAATCCACAAAAAAAGAACGAAAAATTTACACAAGAAAGGAGATCGCCCCGCCTGTTCCGGAACAATCTCCCATTTTCCCCCGATTCTCTTCCCTTTCCGCCCTTCCCGTCTGTTTCTCCCCTTCCTACCCTTTTTCCCCGCCTTGCTTGCCGTTTTGCCGCCCCGTTTCCTTTGCTTTCCGAATGCGGATTTCCGTTTTCCGTTTTTCGCTTTTTCCCGCGCGGGCGCCGGTTTTTCCTGTCTTATGTTATAATAATGAATGCAATGTCACCGTTTTTTCTGTCTTCCGTTCCGGAGCCTTGAAAATTTTTTGCAGATTTCCGCAACCGCTCGCCCGGGGCGCCGGTTTTGCCCCGCTCAGTCCAGCCGATCGGCAAGCCCGGCAAACGTCCCGAACAGAAAGACGGGATGTTCCGCTTCCAGTTCGCCCTCTTCCGCATACCCCGCCGTAAAGCCCGCGAAATCCACTTTGCACAGCCTCGCGCCCTCCGCGTCGTGTTTGCGGTCCCCGATCATCAGCGAAAGGCTGTTTTCCGCGTTCAGACGGCGCAGGGCTTCGCGGATGACGTCCGCCTTGGACGGGAGACTGCCGTCCGTCCCGCTCCCCGTCAGCGCGTCGAAAAAGGGGGTAAAACCGAACGCGTCCGAGATCCGCCGCGCGAAAATTTCCGGCTTGGAAGTCGCCAGCGCCAGGCGATAGCCGCGCCGTCGCAACTCTTCCAGCGCTTCTTTCGCGCCGGGAACCGGCTCGTTCTCGAACAGCCCTTTCTCCGCATAATACTCCCGGTATTTCCGCACGGCCTCCGCCGTCTGCGCTTCCTCAAGCCCGAAAATTTCCGAAAAGGAATAAGTCAGCGGCGGCCCCACGCAGAGGCGGAGCCGTCTTTCGTCCGGTTCCGGACGGCCGAGCGACGCCAGCGCATACCTCAGCCCCGCGTAAATCCCGGGGTGGGAATAGGTCAGCGTCCCGTCCAGATCAAACAAAACGTATTCGTATTTCCTCATACTCGCTCCCGCCGCGGCCCTTCCGCTTTTCGTGCCTCTGCCGCTTTCCGCCCTTTCCGGGCGCGCCCCGCTTTCCGGGCTTTGGGGCTCGTCTGCGCCCCCCAGTTTCTTCCGTTTCCGGTTATTTTATCATATTCCGGAAAATTTTTCAACTAATTTTCGCCGGAAAAAGCGCCGCGAAACTGAAAAAAAGACAAAATGACGAGAAAGACGCCGAACGCGCGGCGCAGCATCGCCGAGGGAAGGACATACGCCAGCAACGCCCCCGCCGCGGAAAAGAGCAGGGCGGGCAGAATGATCCAGAGAATCCCCTTCGTTTCCAGCAGCCCGTTTTGCGCGTGCACCCGCAGCGCGCCCGCGCTCATCGGAAAAAAGGAAAACAGATTGGCCGACTGCGCGATCTTCTGTTCCACGCCCCCCCCGCGCCCCAGCCGGGGACTGGTCACG
>ERZ1090861.1044-NODE-1044-length-15118-cov-6.890261_pt1 | contig 15118 bp, 9 predicted proteins | sample MGYA00478482_ERZ1090861 | MGnify/ENA primary metagenome ERZ1090861 (study PRJEB33644, sample SAMEA5815744) | chicken gut metagenome | biome: Chicken; feature: Gastrointestinal Tract; material: Caecum | place: Ireland | collected 2019-01-01 | study: A study of the... | reverse complement strand
CCATCGCCCAACCGCGCCCCCCAGCCGGCGGGGGGCGCGGGGCCCCCCCCCGGGGGCCCCCCCCCGCGCGGCGCGCCCGGGCGGGCGCGGAAAACGCCGGGCGGGCGGCCCGGGGAGAGGAGCGCCGCGCGAGATCCGCGCGGGCGCGGACGGGTTGCTATGATCGAAAAACTGGAAAACATCCTGCAGCGCTACCGCGCGCTGGCCGAAGAGATGGCGGATCCCGCCGTCATTTCTCAGCCAGAGCGCTGGACGCAGTGCGCGAAAGAGCATGCGGAACTGGCCGAAACGGCCGAAAAATACCTCGAATACAAGAAGGTCGAAAAGGAGATGAACGACGCCTTTTCCGCCGCGGAGGCGGAAGAGGACCGCGAGATGCGCGACCTGCTCACCGAGGAGGGCTACGCCTGCAAGGAGAAGCTGGCCCAAATACACGGCGAGCTGCGCGTGCTCCTGCTGCCCAAGGATAAAAACGACGACCGCGGCGTGGTCATGGAGATCCGCAGCGGGGCGGGCGGCGACGAGGCGAGCCTGTTCGCCGCCGACCTGTACCGCATGTACGCGCGCTATGCCGAGAGCATGCGCTGGAAGACGGAGATCGTCGACGCCAACGAGACCGAACTGGGGGGCATGAAAGAGGTGGTGTTCACCGTCTCGGGCAAGGGCGTGTACAGCAAGCTCAAATACGAGAGCGGGGTGCACCGCGTGCAGCGCGTGCCCGAAACGGAATCGCAGGGGCGCGTGCACACCTCCACCGTGACGGTAGCCGTGCTGCCCGAGCCAGAAGACGTCGACGTGAAGATCGAGGATAAAGACCTGAAGATCGACACCTACCGCTCGGGCGGGGCGGGCGGCCAGCACATCAACAAGACGGAGAGCTGCATCCGCATCACCCACCTGCCCACGGGCATCGTGGTGACCTGCCAGGACGAGCGCTCGCAGATCAAAAACCGCGAAAAGGCGATGAAGGTGCTGCGCAGCCGCCTGTACGACTATTATAATTCCCGGTACCAGAGCGATTACGCCGAAAACCGCAAGAGCCAGATCGGCACGGGGGACCGCAGCGAGCGCATCCGCACCTACAACTTCCCCCAGAACCGCGTGACCGACCACCGCATCGGCCTGACGCTGTATTCGCTGGATACCTTTATGCTCGGCGACATCGGCGGCATGCTCGAAAGCCTCGCCATCGCCGACCGCGAGCGCATGCTCTCTTCCGAATCCGAAGAGAACTGACGCCGCGCCGGGGCCGGACGTTTGCGCCGGGCCGGAATTTCCGCGGCGGGCGCCCCTTTCCTTCCGTTAGCAAACAATTTTTTATACAGAGGTAAAACCATGAACACGACCAAGAGGATCTCTTCCATTTCTCCCTCGCTGACCCTTGCCATCACCGCCAAAGCCAAGGCGATGAAGGCGGAAGGGAAGTCCGTCATCGGTTTCGGGGCGGGCGAGCCCGACTTCAACACCCCGCAGCACATCATCGACGCCGCCAAAAAGGCGCTGGACGACGGGTATACCAAATACACGCCCTCTTCCGGCCTGCCGGCGCTGCGCCAGAAGATCGCCGAACGCTTCCGGAAAGAGCAGGGGCTGGAGTACGATCCCTCGCAGATCATCGTCTCGTCGGGGGCGAAGCACTCCATCTTCAACGCGATGTTCGCGCTCGTCGAAGAGGGGGACGAGGTCATCATCCCCGCGCCGTACTGGCTGACTTATCCCGAAGTGGTCAAGGTCTGCGGCGGCAGGAGCGTGTTCGTGGAGGGGCAGAAAGAAAATCACTTCAAGATCAGCCCCGAAGACCTGAAAAAGGCCGTCACGCCCAAAACGAAGATGCTCGTCTTCAACTCGCCTTCCAACCCCACGGGCGCCGTGTACACCGAAGAGGAGATCCGCGCCATCGGCAAGGTCGTCGAAGAGGCGGGGATCTGGGTCATTTCGGACGAGATCTATTCCAAACTCATCTACGACGGCGTGCAGCATTTCTCCATCGCCCGCTGCAGCGACTGGATGAAGGAGCATACCGTCGTCGTCGACGGCGTTTCCAAGACGTACGCCATGACGGGCTGGCGTATCGGCTGGCTGGCCGCCCCGAAGGAAGTGGCCAAAGCCATCGATTCGTTCCAGAGCCACGCCACGAGCAACCCGGCGACCGTTTCGCAGTACGCCGCCATCGCCGCGCTCAGCGGCAGCGAGGAAGAACTCGTGAAGATGCGCGACATCTTCAACGACCGCCGCAAATTCATGATCGAGCGCATCCGCCGGATCGACGGGCTGGACTGCATCGTGCCGGACGGCGCCTTCTACATCATGCTCGTGGTCGACAAACTGTACGGCAAGCGCTTCGAGGGCCGCAAGATCGGCGGCTCGCTGGACGTGGCGGACATGCTGCTCGAAAAGGGCGTGGCGGTCGTGCCCGGCATCGCCTTCGGCGACGACGAGTGCGTGCGCCTCTCCTACGCCATTTCCAAAGAGGACATCGCCGAAGGGCTCGACCGCATCGAATCCTTCGTCAAGGAGGTGTTTTAAGCGGTGATCTATTTCGACAAGAGCAAAAACCTCCTCGAAGAGGACAAATACCATTACGAATTGCAGGACGTGCCCGAACCCGAGCTGTTCCGCGACATCTACCCCTACGACGAGATCCCGAAGGTGGTGTTCAACTACCGCCACGTGCCGATGGACATGCCCGAGCACATCTGGATCACGGATACGACCTTCCGCGACGGGCAGCAGTCGACCTCGCCGTTCACCGTGCGGCAGATCGTCGACATGTACAAGCTGATGGCGCGGCTGGGCGGGCCGAAGGGCATCATCCGCCAGAGTGAATTTTTCCTGTACAGCGAAAAGGACCGGGCGGCGCTGCACGCCTGCCGGGACCTGGGGCTGCCCTTCCCCGAGATCACGACGTGGATCCGCGCCAACGAAAAGGACTTCGAGCTGGTCAAAGAGGCGGGCGTGGCCGAAACGGGCATCCTCGTGAGCTGTTCGGATTACCACATCTTCAAAAAGATGCACCTGACCCGCGCCCAGGCGATGGATAAATACCTGGGCATCGTCAAGAGCGCGCTTTCGCACGGCATCAAGCCGCGCTGCCACTTCGAAGACATCACCCGCGCCGACTTTTACGGCTTTGTGGTGCCCTTCGCCAACGAGCTGATGAAGCTCTCGCGCGAGAGCGGCATCCCCGTCAAGATCCGCATGTGCGACACGATGGGGTTCGGCGTGAATTACCCCGGCACCTCGCTGCCGCGCAGCGTGCAGGGCATCGTGTACGGGCTGCACCACCATGCCGAAGTGCCCAGCGAACTGCTCGAATGGCACGGCCACAACGATTTTTACAAGGTCGTCACCAACGCCACCACGGCGTGGCTGTACGGCGCGAGCTCGGTCAACTGCTCGCTGCTGGGCATCGGCGAACGCACGGGCAACTGCCCGCTTGAGGCGATGGCCATCGAGTACGCCTCTCTGCGCGGCACCGACGACGGCATGGACTTTACCGCCGTCACCGACATCGCCGCCTATTTCGAAAACGAGCTGGGCTACATCATCCCGCCGCAGACGCCCTTTGTGGGGCGCGCGTTCAACGCCACCCGCGCCGGCATCCACGCGGACGGCATGCTCAAGGACCCCGAGATCTACAACATCTTCGATACCGACAAGCTGCTCAACCGGCCCGCGCGCGTTTCCATCAACAACGCCAGCGGCCTGGCGGGCATCGCCTACTGGATTAACGACTATTATTCTCTGCCCGACGAGTACAAGATCGACAAGCGCGACGAGCTCGTCGTGGGAATGAAAGAGGAGATCGACCGCGAATACGCCGCCGGGCGCAACAGCATCTGGGGCGACGACGAGCTCGACAACATGATCCGCCGGCTCGACAGCGAGAAGCACCGCCTGTTCCTGGCGTTCGGCCGGGCGCGGAGCAAGCGCTGACGCGGACGGAATGCGGAAGGCGCGTGTCGGAGAGATAAAAAGCGCGCGGGAAAAATTTTTCGGGATTTTTTCCGAAAAGGATTGAAAGTCGCGCCGAAATAGTATAAAATAGAACCATCGAAAGACTATCGAACGGAGGTTTCCATGATCAAAATTATCTACGGGCCCAAAGGCACCGGCAAGACGAAGATCCTGATCGACGAGGCAAACAGCAAGGTACCGGTGGCGAAAGGGCACCTGATCTTTCTCTCGAACACAAAGCGCTACATGTATGATCTGCACAGGGACATTCGTTTTATCGATACGCAGGACTTTCAGATCGCGGGTGAGGAGGCGCTGATCGGCTTCGTGAAGGGCGTGATCGCCGCCAACAACGACAACGAGTACCTCTTCATCGACGGCGCCGCGCGCATCGCCGGCAAAGACATCAAGGACATGGCCGCCTTCTATTACATGCTCGACAAGATCTCCGAGCAGAACGGGCTGACCATCTACGTTACCTGCAGCTGCGCGAAAGAGGAACTGCCCGACTTCGTCGCCAAATATCTGTAACTTTCCGCCCGGGAACGGGCGGTGCGGGCCGGAGCTTCCTCGGGGGAAGCTCTCCGGCCCGGGGTTTTTAGGGTTCAGCAAATTTATTGCGGTCCGGAACGCGCCCGTAAGGCAAGGCGCGCGTTTTCGCACGCTTTCGGCTTTTTGTGCCGGCAGGAGGAGATATGAAGTTCATCAGCACGAGAGGGGGAGAATGCGTGACGGGGGCGCAGGCCATCGTACAGGGCATCGCCGAAGACGGCGGCCTGTTTGTGCCGGAGACCTTTCCGCCCGTGTCGGAAGCCGAGCTCGAAGAGATGCTCTCCATGAGTTATGCCGAGCGCGCGGCCGCCGTTTTGCACAAATATCTCGACGAATACGACTACGACGGGCTCAAAGCCGCCTGCGAACAGGCGTATTCCAAATTCGAAGAGGGCGACGCCGCGCCGCTGGTGAAGATCGATTCTTCGCTGTACATGCTCGAACTGTTCCACGGCCCGACGTGCGCGTTCAAGGACCTGGCGCTCACGCTGCTGCCCTATCTCCTGCGCAAGGGGTGCGACATCTGCGGCATCCGCGAGCAGGTGCTCATCCTCGTGGCGACCAGCGGCGATACGGGTAAAGCCGCCCTCGAAGGGTTCAGGGACGCGCCGGGCGTCAAGATCATGGTGTTTTACCCCAACGACGGCGTTTCCAAGATGCAGAAACTGCAGATGGCGACGCAGGAAGGCGGCAACGTGAACGTGGTGGCGGTGCGCGGCAATTTCGACGCCTGCCAGTCGGCGGTGAAGGCCATCTTCACCAGCGAGGCCTGCAAGGAGGAGCTGAAAAAGAAGGGCTACGTGCTCTCTTCGGCCAACTCCATCAACTTCGGCCGCCTCGCCCCGCAGATCGCCTACTATTTTTCGGCGTACCTCGACCTCGTCTCTTCCGCGCAGATCAAGATGGGCGACAAGGTGAACTTTGCCGTGCCCACCGGCAACTTCGGCAACATCCTGGCGGCGTATTACGCCAAGCGCATGGGCCTGCCCGTCGGCAAACTCATCTGCGCGTCCAACCGCAACAACGTTCTGACCGACTTTTTCGACACCGGCGTGTACGACAAGCGCCGCGAGTTTTTCAAGACGACCTCTCCGTCGATGGATATCCTCATTTCCAGCAACCTCGAACGGCTCCTGTTCGAACTGTCTGACCGCAGCGCCGTGCGCGTTTCCATGCGCATGGAAAAACTCGCCAAAGAGGGCGTTTACGAGCTGTACGACGACGAGCGCGAGGCGGTGCAGCAGCAGTTCTGGGCGGATTTCTGCGACGAGGACGAGACGGTCGAGACCATCTACGAGTTTTTCGAAGAGTACCAGTACCCGATGGATACGCACACCGCCTGCGCGATGTTCGCCGCCTCCAACTACATGGCGGAGAACAAAAAGGAGGGCGCGCCCATGGTCGTCGTGTCCACGGCAAGCCCGTACAAGTTCCCCCAGGCCGTGATGTACGCCATCACCGGCAACGACATCAAGGATTCGTTCAAGGCGATCAAGCACCTGAACATCGCCACCGCCATGAAGGTGCCCGCGAGCCTTTCCAAACTGCGGGACAAGCCCGTGCGCTTTACCGCCGTGGCGGACAAGTCCGCGCTGTACCCGGCCGTGCTCGCCTTTGTAAACGGCGCCAGATAACCGAAACAACCGAAACGACGGTGTTTTTGCCGCCCCCGCAGTTTCTGCGGGGGCGGTTTGCGTATACCTTGCCTGCGGAAAAACGGGCGCGGGGCGGGTTTGCCTGCCGGGAGAGGGGTGGAAGCGGCCTGTCTATATCTGACAACCAAAAAGGATGCTGAAAACGGACAGAAAAAATGGAATGTTCTGCTGAGGTTATGCCCGGGGCGGTATAAATTGCGGCGTTCGGGCAAACAATAAGGGTATGAAACAGAGAATGCGCGTTTACGGCGACGGCGTGCGCAGCCGCGACGAGCGGGAGAGCCTGCGCGGCCCGTTCGTACCGAAAACGCTGAAAGACGGAGAACAGTTCGATGGCTGAACAACAGGGGAACGCCGCGTCGCTCAGGCTCGGCGCCGAAAAGGACGCGCCCGCCGGGTTTACGGCCGCGGAACCCGGCGGGACGGGCGGGGCGGAACAGGCGGGCGCGGGCGGCAAGGCCGCGCAGAGCGCCGGGCAGGGCGGCGAAAGCGGAAAAGCCGGCGGGCAGGGCGCGCTGCACAGCGATTCGGCGCAGCTGCGCAACCGCGTCAACGACAATTATCTCGCTTACGTCCGCTCGTTCGCGCAGCCGACCAAACATTTCCACAACTGCCTGCGCGCCTTCATCGTCGGCGGGCTGATCTGCTGCGTGGGGCAGTTCCTGCGCATCGAATTTGCGACCCTTCTGGGCCTTTCCGGGGATGAGCTGGCGGGCGCCGTTTCCATGGCGCTCATCTTTCTCGGCTGCCTGCTCACGGGGCTGGGGGTGTACGACCGCATCGGCAAGGCGGCGGGCGCGGGGTCCATCGTGCCCATCACGGGGTTTGCCAACAGCGTCGCGTCTCCGGCGCTCGAATTCAAGGCCGAAGGCATGATCACGGGCCTTGCGGCAAAGATGTTCGTCGTCGCGGGGCCGATCATCGTGTACGGCGTGCTGTCGGGCACGGCTGTGGGGCTGATCTATTATTTGCTGAGCTTGTAAAAGGGTTCACGAAAGGGTGGTTTCGCGCAAATCTCGCAAAAGAGATGCTGCGATTTGCGCGATAGGGAGGGGAAACCCGATTGTAGTTCACAAAAAAAGTTTTGAAAGAGACAAAACTTTTTTCCGTGAGCCGGAGGGGAGACCCGGTGTTTGCGATGCCGTGCGGCGCCCGGCATCGTGTTTTCTCTCTGCGGCGCGCCTTTCGGGGCTTCTAAGATTAATACGCGCGCCGCATTCACTCTTTCCCAAGAGCCGTACGTTTACGGCAAATGGAGTGCGCTTAGGCAAAAGTGTGATTTTTGTGCGCGCAGGAAATTATTTGAGTTCACGAAAGGATTCACAAAAAATTTTTCAAAAGAGATGAAAAATTTTTCCGTGATGAGGAGAGACAACCCGATGTCCGCGATGCCGTGCGGCGCCCGGCATCGTTTTTGTGTTTTTCGCGCGCAGTGATTCTGAATCGTTTCCACCATTGTGCATTCGGCATTTTGCGGCGGCTTTTCCGTTATTTCCGTCGGCCCTGGCTTCGTCATCCCGAGCGCAGCCGAGGGATCTCGACGCAGGGCAGAAATCAAGAGCGGAGAAATGAGATCCTTCGACTCCGCTGCGCTCCGCTCAGGATGACAGAGAGGGGGGAGCGCGCTTCTTCAGGATGACAGAGAGGGGGGAGCGCGTTTCTTCACGATGACAGAGGGGAGCGCGCTTCTTCACGATGACAGAGGTGCGCGCTCCGTTTTCGGGCCTGCGCGGAGGCCGAAAAAAAAGTTCGTTTCAACGAATCGTTAACTTTTTCGGCAGATATTGACAGTGTCGTTTTTTTGTTTTATAATACAATTGTCGATCGGGGCAAGGCCGATCGCACGGAAAAGGGGATTTCCGGGCTGTTTTTTGTATAGAAAAACAGGCTGCAAACGGATGTTTGCAGCCATACGATCTGACAGCCCTGAAAGAAAAAAACAAGGCCCGGCCGCCTATGGGCTGCCACGGCCGAAGGGAGGAAGGATGAAACGCAAATTCAGCTTGCTTGCGCTTTGCCTGGCGGCGCTGATGTGCTGTTCGCTGTTCCTGTTCGCCGCGTGCGAAACGGACGACCCGTCGGGTACGACGAACACCATCACCGCGACGCTCAGCGAAACGGAAGTGACGGTCGGCGAAACGGTCACACTGACCTATTCGGCGACGGAGGGGACGGTCACCGTGACCGTCAGCAAGGACGGCGGCGCGGCCGAAACCGTGACCGGCACGACGTTCACGCCCGACGCGGCGGGGACCTATGTGTTCACCTTTGCGGCCGAGGGCGCGACGAGCGTCACGCGCACGCTGACGGTTACCGAAGCGCAGCAGCCCGCGGCGCCCGTGATCACCGCGGCGGCGGACAAAACGGAGATCACCGCGGGAGAAAGCGTCACCCTGACGTGGTCCGCCACCGAAAGCGCGGCCGTCACTGTTACATACACCAAAGACGACGCCGCGGCGGATACCCTGAAACCCGTTTCGGGCCAGCCGCTCACCATTGCCGAGGCGGGCACCTACGTGTTTACCTTCGCTGCCGAAGGCGCCGAAAGCAAGACGGTCACCGTGAAGGTGAATGAGGCCGTAACGCCCGTGATCACGCTGGAAGTTTTCGGCGAGCCGGTGGAAAACAACGGTAGCGATACCGCGTGTGTCGGCACGGAGATCACCTATGCCGTTTCCGTCACCGAAAACGCCGTCGCTACGGCGAGCGTGACCATCAATAACGGCGCGGCGCAGCCGATCACCGAGCTGACGGGCAGCTACACCTTCTCTGCGGCGGGCACTTATGTGTTCACGATCGAGGCGGACGGCGCGGCCGATTTTGTGTATACGGTCACGGCGGGCGCGCACACGTACGGCGCTTGGCGGCTGGATACGACCCCTTCGGCCACGCAAAAGGGCGAACTGGTCCGCACCTGCCCCAATTGCTTTACCCAAACGCCCGGGCACACCGATACCGAAGAACTGCCCGAAGTGACGGCCGAAAACATCGGCGCCGACAAGGCGTATACCCGGACGATCCTCACGTCCGCGACCTGCGCCGAGGAGGGTTCGGCAACCTATTCCGTTAACGGATATGAAAACATTTCCTTCACGCTGACCCTGCCTGTCGATTCGACCGCGCACAGCTATTCGACGGAAGTTGTGTACGGCGAAGGTGAGCTATCCGACGAAGGCTTTCTGAGCAATATTACGGTGAGCTGCGCCAATAACTGCGGAACGAACATCGAGCTGACCGCCGATGAATTGAACGGCTATGCAGACGAAGGCGCGTGGACGGAGCTTGTGACCGATCAGGCGCCTACGCACGCCACGCCCGGCTATGGCCATTGCACGGATACGGTCGTAAAAGACGGAACGCCCGTCACGATCACGATCAAAAATTGGCCCATCCCCGCGGAAGGTACGCACACGTACGAGAACGTCAGCATGACGGCGGAGCAGTATGCCGCGGCCCGTGCGGAAAACAGCGGCAACTATACGCTGGCCTGCACTTACAGCGGCTGCAGCGTGACCTTTACCTTCGCGCTCCCCGAAACGAGCGTCGAGGGCTGGACGGCGAGCGACGTGCAGAATGCCAGCTGCACCGCGGCGGGGTCGAAGACCCTTTCCCGCACGGTCAGCGGGCAGGACTCGAGCGAGCAGGCTGTTTCGATCACCCTCACTGTCACAGGGGTGGAGATTCCGGCAATTCCCCACACGTTAGTCCGGGTTGAAGGCAAAGCCGCCACCTGTACCGAATTCGGCTGGAACGCGTACTGGCAGTGTTCTGTCTGCGACGAGATCTTTACCGCCGATGACCAAGAGAGCGGCACTGGCAAGACCGAAGTGACCGAGGATTTGACGGGGATTTATTTAGGGCCTAAGGGGCACAATATGTCCGCAACTTGGTCCAGCGACGGGAATGGCCATTGGCACGAATGTACCAACGAAGGCTGCACTTACCGCGAAGATTCCGCTTCCCATACGTGGGAGTATACCCAGGCGACAAACAACCACTATAAAAAGTGTTCCGTCTGCGAGTATGAAGCGACGGAAAACCACAGCGGCACGTATGTGTATGACAGCGAAACCGGCAAGATCGATCTTGAATGCACGCTGTGCAAAGGCTCTTGTGAGTACGACATCACGGCCGTGGCTGTAGACGCCGGTACCAATGCGTACGTCTATGACAACGGCGAAGGAACCTATACCTTCGGCGGCTTTACCTTCTACGTCGGGCCGAATGGTTATGACGGCGCAGAGGGCGTTTCCAAACCGGAAAGGATCGCGATCCCTGCCGATGATATGGTCGTTTCTTCGGTCTCGGAATCTGTAAACGGAGCATGGTGGCTGGGGAACGTCGAGTTTGCCTTTGCTCCTTACGGTTCGGCTGTTGCGGGCAGTATTGACTGCATGGTGTATACGCAAAGGCCTGATTCGCTGCCGGGCGAAGGGCAGTCGTTTACTGCATACGATCCGGACGCCGTCCAGGTCGGAACGTTTACGGGTGAATTTTTCTACCGCATCGAGTTGAACGTTACGACCGCTCTTGCGGAGCCTTGGGATTCCTGGCTCCTGCAGATGTCTGCGGGCAACGGCGCCTTTGCCGTGCTTCGCCCGGACGCCTGGGTGGTCGACGCCTGGGGGCAGGCAACGGATTTGCCGAACGGCGGCGCAACGGCGGACTCGGTTGACGCGATCGAGTTCTTTACAAGCGACAGTTCCGGGAACGGGTATCTCCAGACGGGCAACCTGGCCGTGGCCATTGAACGTACCTGGGTGACAGATCATTACCAGATCCGCGTCCTCATTTCCAACGATACCGCCTGGTATTCGTTTACGTTGAAGGAACCCACGACCAACGGCAACACCATGACGCTGTATTTCGGCGGCGAAGATTGCTCGTATACGATCGCCAATGCGATGTATGTGGCAAAAAGCCCGACGGCTGTATCGCTTACGCCTTCGCCGGCAAGCGTTGAAGTGGTCGGCGGAACGAGCCTGACCGACGCATTGCAGGGCGTCACCGTCACCGTCGATTACGGCAGCAACGGTTTGAAGGAAACCGTCGCCGCCACGGCGTGCAGCCCGACGAGCAGCGATTATAAGGCCGACGAAACCGGCGATTATACCGTCACGCTGACGTACGGCGGAAAGACTACAACGGTCACCGTCCGCGTCAATGCGGAGCATGTGCACGACTTTGTTGACGGCGTTTGCTCTGGCTGTAACGGGGTGTGCCCGCATACGAACATGGAGGGTAATGTCTGTGCTGATTGTGGAGCTTCCTGGACGACGACCGCCGTTAATCAGACAATTGACTCGCCTGCAGCTTTTACTACATGGTACGAATTTCCTGCCGACGTCGTATTGACGAGAGCTAATTCTAAAATCGTCGTTACAGGCACGCAGACAACCACATTGGCACAACTTTATTATACTGTTTTGTGGGAATGCAAGCAGGGATTTACCGGTCGTTTTGATAACTATGGATGGACATTCGGTGATGCATCTTGCGGAACCAATTACAGCGGAACTGCGTCAATTGTTGACGGTGAAACTACTTACACGTTGACAGGAAATGAGGAAACGGACGATGTGAACTTTTGGCCGTACTACAGAGAGATTGCCGGCACTGCTGGTTGTGCTTATTCGATTACCTTCGAATGGACAGAAACCAGTGCCCTTACGGTTACAGTAGTTTTGGCGGCAAGTGACATGGTCTATACGAATATTTATACTTTGCCGATTACTGATTCGTCAGTGACCGAATGGACGTTCCATTTGACGGCAGAGCAAGTCACTTCTTTCACGGTTACTGATTATTCGATGTATACTTGGCAGGACTGATAACAAACCTACTCCAAACTTGCGCGAGCGCGGGCGTTTTGCCCGCGCTCGTTTTGGGTGGACGGGGGGTTGTCCGCGGGCGGTTGCGCGGGGGGGGGGCTCGTGTAGTATCGGGATGGTGCGGGCCGATTTTCCGGGGGGCGCATCGGGCAGGGGCGGCCGCCGCGCCTTTTTGTTCGGACAAAAAACCGGCGTCGGCAGCGCAGCGACCGCGGCAAAATGAGCCGCAGAACAGATCGCCCCGCGGGCCGGAAGGCCCGCGGGGCGGCGTATGCACACCAGGGGAATTTTGGAACAAATTTTGATCAGCCGCGTTTCCAATAGTAGCGGGCAAAGGCATCGGTAAGATAGTCCGCGGCGGTTGCAGGGTCGGCCAGATCGGCGCTTGAAAGCTCCGTTCCGCTCGTTGCCGTACTGCTGGAAGTACGCCGCCAACCGGTCGTGTTTTCAAATGTCACGCTTGTCAGCGCGGTGCAACCGAAGAACGCCTGCATGCCGATGCTCGTTACGCTGTCTGGAATGGTCACGCCCGTCAGCGCTGTGCAATACCGGAAGGCAGATTGCCCGACGCTCGTCACGCTGTCCGGAATGGTCACGCCCGTCAGACTGTTGCAATACTCGAACGCAGATTGCCCGATGCTTTCCACGCCGCTGCCGATGGTCACGTCCGTCAGCGCGGAGCAAGAACTGAACGCGGAATCCCCGATGCCTGTAACGCTGTCCGGAATGGTCACGCTTGTCAGAGAGGTGCGGTTTGCAAGCGCATACGGATAGATCTCATACTCCGTTACCGTTGCGCCGTTGCGGGCGGCAAAGGAGTTCGGCAGCACGAGCTCTTTTTCCGTTCCGCTGTACCCGAGCAGATAGCCCTTGCTTCCGTCATAGAGAAAACGGTAACCGTCCGCCGTGTCGGTCAGCCAAGAGCCTCCTTCCTGCGTATAAACATTCTTTGCATAGTAAGCGGCATAACCGTTTTCGCTGCTCCCCGGGGTGAGCGTTATATCGCTTTTGTTATATACTTCCGCGAGTTTATAGCAGAACTCGAACGCGGAAAGCCATATGAATTCTACGCCGCTGCCGATCGTTGCTTTCGTCAGCTCGTTGCAATAGCGGAACGCGCGCGATCCGATCTGCGTAACGCTGTCCGGGATGGTCACGTCGGTCAGGGCGGTGCACTGTTCAAACGCAGCGTACCCGATGTTCGTAACGCTGTCCGGAATGGTCACGCTCGTCAGAGAGGCGCAATACATGAAAGCGCAAGACGCGACATCCTTTACGCCGTTCGGGATGACAAGATCTGTGACAAGTTCGCCGCCGTAATATAAATTGTGCGCATACAGCAGGGGGTTCGATCCGGTGTAATAACTGGTCAGAGGATCCGTCTGGGCGTCGCCAAATTCGATCGCGCACCATGCGGCAAGGTCATGGATGTATACTTTCTCCAGCCCGCCGCAGCCGAAAAACGCGTAATCTTCGATGCTTTCCACGCCGCTGCCGATGGTCACGCCCGTCAGCGCGGTGCAAGCTCTGAACGCAGAATTTCCGATGCTTTCCACGCCGCTGCCGACGGTCACGCTTGTCAGCGCGGTGCAGTTTTCAAACGCGGAATCTCCGATCGTTTGGATCGAATCGGGGATGCGGACGGAAAGGATGTTCGTTTGGCCGGAAAAAGCGTTTTCTGCGATGGCGGTCAGGGGCGTTCCGTTTTCGGCGGCGGATGGGATCGCGAGCCGCACGTTGCCGGGCTGTGCCTCCATCCCCGTGACGGAGGAGCCGCTCGTCTCGACGCCGCTGAACTCCGTGTACAGGTAGACGGCTTCAGATTGTGCGGCGTCCGCGTCCGCGCTCCATTCCGTCCGGTAGGTGGCGTCCGTGTAGTATTTTCCGTCGGAGGTGTACCCGGGCAACGAAAAGGCGAGTGCCGCCGCGTTGGCGGCGTCGCTTACGGGAACGTTTTCTTCCAGCGTCGCCGTTTTGTACAACACCGTATCGTTGTAGTAGACGGAGACCTCGAACAGTGCGTTGCGATAGACGCGCAGGCGATAGACGGTCTGCCCGTCTGCAGAGCTGCTTTGGACCAAGACGTAGATGTCGTTCCAGCCGGGCGCGAGCCGGGCGATCTTCGCCTCGATTTCGGCAGACTGCGAGCATTCTTCGTCGGTGAAGGCGCGCCAGGTCGCCCCGTCGCTGACCGTGAACTGCCCGTTCAGATCGAAGGTCTCCGTCGCGTTGCGCAGCGTGCCGTCGTAGGTCAGCGTCGTCGCGTCGGACCAGACGAAGGAGCCTGCCGAAAGGATCGCGTGTCCGTCGTCGGTCTGCTGCGGGGGATCTTCTTCGCCGCCCTGTCCGGTGCCGCCCTGTTCTGTGTCTGACCCGCCGCCGGTGTCGGCGCCGGAGCCGAAGTCGCACGCGGCGATGCCGACCGCACAGGCGGCCAGCACAACGGCCAGCAGTAAAAGCAACAGTTTGCGTTTCATATTTCTGCCTCCCGAAATTTTTCGCGGGGCCGCCGCGCCTTATGCCTGAAAGGGCGCGCCTTCGACCGAAGACGCGCCCCGCATTGTATCTCCGATCGCCGCACAAACGTTCCGACAAGGAAGGCCGGCGCTGCAAAAAGCCGCAACATACTTCGAAGCCGATCAAATTTGTGTAACGCAATCAGTATAGCACAATTCAACATAAAATGCAAGCCGACGAAGGCGGCAATATCATGAAATAACAAAAATTCTTGCGGCTTTGTCGTATGTCGTGCCTGCTTGTTTGTAAGCGGTCAGCGCATGCGCGCCGGCCGCGGTCCGGCCGCGCCTCGTCTGCGCCCCGCCGCGCTCTGCGCAGCTCCGTTTTCGGGCTCGCAGGCGCTGCCGCACCCCTCACGGATGCGCGTGCGCTTTGCGGTTGCAAATCGCGCCCGCCCGAAGTGAAGCGCTCGTTTTTGCCCTTGCAAGAGATCCTTCGACTGCGCTGCGCTCCGCTCAGGATGACGGAAAGGGGGCGCTCCGGAGGATGGGAAAGAGAGCTGCGCGGCTCCGTTTTCGGGCGCGCGGGCGCTGCCGCGCCCTGCGCGAATACGCGTGCGCTTTGCGGTTGCAAATCGCGCCCGCCCGAAGTGAAGCGCTCGTTTTT
>ERZ1090861.1035-NODE-1035-length-15334-cov-6.824530_pt1 | contig 15334 bp, 13 predicted proteins | sample MGYA00478482_ERZ1090861 | MGnify/ENA primary metagenome ERZ1090861 (study PRJEB33644, sample SAMEA5815744) | chicken gut metagenome | biome: Chicken; feature: Gastrointestinal Tract; material: Caecum | place: Ireland | collected 2019-01-01 | study: A study of... | reverse complement strand
GGACCCACGCAGCCAGCTTGGAAGGCTGGAATTCTACCATTGAACTACACCCGCACATCGGCAACGCTAAAAGATTATAGCAAAAACGACCAACCTTGTCAAATATTTTTCACACTTTTTTGCGCCGCTCCGAAACTTTTTTGCCGCAGGAGGGAAAACAAATTTCACTCTTATACGTCGACGATGGTCGCCACCGCCTTTTTTCCGACGATCACCAGATAGCAGTACGTCTGCCGCGCGGAATAACGCGTCATGCAGCCTGGATTGATCAGCAGCACGCCGCTTTCTTCGTGCACGTCCGGCTCGTGGGTGTGGCCGTAGAGCGCGATGTCGCACAGCCGCTCTTTCGCCGCCTCCGCCAGGCGCTCCGTTCCGCGCTTCACGCCGTAGCGGTGGCCGTGGCACAGGAAGATGCGCCGCTGTTCCGCCTCGATCACAAATTCGCTTTCGCCGCCGAAAAAATCGTTGTTGCCCGCCACGACGTACGTCTTTTCGGGATAGGCCTGAACGAGCTCTTTCGCGTCCGACATCATATCGCCCAGATGAATGATGTAATCGCTTTCGGCAAACACCGTCGCCAGTTTCTGATAAGGCGCGGTGTTGCGGTGCGTATCGGACAGAATGACGAACGTTTTCAACCTTCCCCTCCGAGTTCTGCCGCCAGCGCCGCCAGCGCCCGCGCGCGGTGCGATACGCCGTTCTTTTCTTCCGCCGAAGCCAGCCCGAAACTTTTTTGCAGATCGTCGCTGTAAAAGAGCGGGTCGTAGCCGAAGCCGCCCTCCCCCTCCTGCCCGTGCAGGATACGGCCGTACGTCCTGCCCGACGCCGTCAACTCCCTCCCGTCGGGGAAGCACAGCGCCACGCAGCTTTCAAAATACGCCCCGCGCGCGCCGTCGGGCACGTTCTGCATCTTTTCGAGAAGAAGGGCGTTGTTGGCCGCGTCGTCTCCGTGGCGGCCGCAGAAGCGCGCGCTGTGCACGCCGGGCGCGCCGCCCAGCGCGTCGACGCACAGGCCCGAATCGTCTGCCAGCGCCGCACAATGCAGCGCCGCGCTCACGGCGCGGGCCTTGATGAGGGCGTTTTCTTCAAAGGTTTCGCCCGTTTCTTCGATCTCGTCCGAAAAACCGGCCTCCTGCATGGAGACGATCGTATAGCCTCGGAAGATCTCCGCGATCTCGCGGAGTTTGTTCCGGTTGCCGCTCGCAACCACGATTTTCTGCATTGCCTCGTCCTTTACGGCAGAATGTTCCCCGCCGCCCTGTAAATTTCGTACCATTCTTCGCGCGTCAGCGTCACATCGGCGCCCGCGGCCGCGGCGCGCAGATGCTCTGCGTTCGCCGTACCCGTTACGACCTGCGTCCTGGCCGGATGGCGCAAAATCCACGCCACGACGGCCGCCGACTTGTCTACCCCGTACTTTTGCCCGATTTTTTCGAGCACGTCGTTGAGTTTTCGGAACTTTTCATCCCCGAGGAACACGCCGTCGAAAAAGCCGTAGCGGAAGGGAGACCACGCCTGTACCGTTATCCCGTGCAGGCGGCAGTAATCGAGGATGTACCCGTCGCGCGAGACGCCGCCCTCGGTGCGCATGTTCGCCTCGATCCCGCACGAGACCATGCCCGCATGCGCGGGCGAAAACTGGAGCTGGTCCGCCACGAGCGGCTGCCTGACGCATGTTTTCAGCAGTTCGATCTGGTACGGGTGCATGTTGGAAACGCCGAACGCCCGCACCTTGCCCGCCCGTTCGAGCCGATCGAAGGCGGCCGCGACCTCTTCCGGCTCGACCAGTGCGTCCGGCCGGTGCAGCAGCAAAAGGTCGAGATAGTCGGTGCGCAGGCGGCGCAGCGACCCTTCGACCGCTTCGAGGATGTGCTTTTCGGAAAAATCGAACATTTTGCCGGGCACGATCCCGCATTTGGACTGCAAGGCGATCTGTTCGCGCGGCACGCCCAACCCGGCGAAGGCCGCGCCGAACAGGCTTTCGCAGGCGCCGCCGCCGTAGATGTCGGCATGGTCAAAAAAGCAGAGCCCTTCCCCCAGCGCCGAGGCGATAAAGTCGGCCGCTTCCCTTTCGTTCAGTTTGGAAAGCCCCATGCACCCGACCGCCACCGCGGGCAGGCGCTGCGTCCCTACCTGTACATACTGCATTGTTATCCCCTCCCGGCCCGGTTGACGCCGGGTCCGGCGCCTTCGTTCGGACTGACCGCGGCGCACCGCCGTTTGTCCGGCGCCTTTGTTTCGGGTCTTATTATACACTTTTTCCGCCGCGGCCGCAACGTTTTTGCATGCGCCACCGTTTTTTTCCATGAAAATGGTCTACCCCCCCCCGGGGTTGACAAACGCGGCTCCTTTATGCTACCATGGACGGGAAATCCGCCATACGGCGCAAAGAAGGGAGATCCTATTATGCAACCCATTTTACAGATCCGCAACCTGACCAAGCGGTACGGCAAGAACAAGACGGCCGTAGACGGGCTTTCGCTGGAAGTGGATGCGGGCGATATTTACGGATTTATCGGGCAGAACGGCGCGGGCAAGACGACTACCCTGCGCTCGCTGACGGGCATCATCGACTTTGACGAGGGCGAAATCCTCATCGACGGACACTCGGTAAAAGCCGAACCGGTGCTCTGCAAATCGCTCATCGCGTATATCCCCGACAATCCCGACCTGTACGAATACCTGACGGGCATCCAGTACCTGAACTTTATCGGCGACCTGTTCGGCGTGGAAAAAGAGACGCGCGCCGAACGCATCCGCAAATACGCCGACATGTTCCGCATCGCGGGCGACCTCGGCGCGCTGATCGGCTCGTATTCGCACGGCATGAAGCAGAAAGTGGCGATCATCGGGGCGCTTCTGCACGCGCCGCGGCTGATGGTGCTGGACGAGCCCTTCGTCGGGCTGGACCCGGAAGCGGCCTTCAAACTCAAAGAAGTGTTCCGCGAGATGTGCGAAGGCGGCGCGGCCATCTTCTTTTCGACGCACGTTCTCGACGTGGCCGAAAAGCTGTGCAACAAGATCGCCATCATCAAGCAGGGCCGCCTGATCGCCAGCGGGCCCATCGAAGAGGTGCGCGGCGACGAGAGCCTCGAATCGGTGTTCATGGAGGTGCTGGAAAGCGATGCGCGCTAAATGGCCGACACTGTTCAAAGTACAGTGGATGGGGCTGACCGGCCTCAACAAAGCGCGGCGCTCGGGCGACGCGCGCGAAAAGCGCCGCGTGGCGGGCGGGATCGCCGCCGTCGTCCTCGTGGCGGCGGTATTCGTGTTTTACGCGGCGATGCTGGCGATCGCGTTCTGCCGCCAGGGATTGGGCAGCCTGCTCCCCGCGCTGACCGTCGCGCTTTCGTCGGTGATCATCTTCGCCTTCACGCTGCTGCGCGGCAGTTCCATGCTGTTCGCCGTGCAGGATTATGACATCGTGATGTCTCTGCCCGTGTCGCGGCGGGACATCGTGACGGCGCGGCTGCTGTGCTCGTACCTGCTCAACCTGCTGTTCGTGCTCGTCATCGCCGTGCCGGTCATGATCGTGTATTTCGCGATGGAAGGGTTTTCTTTCGGGGTGCTCGGCACGATCGCGCCGGCCGTCGCCGCGGCGCCCCTGCTGCCGCTGGCCGCGGCGGTCGCCGTCGGAACAGCCGTCAGCGCCCTGACCGCGCGCCTGCGCTACAAAAATCTTTTGCAGACCCTCCTCGGCGTGGCCGTGTTCGTCGCCGTGATGATCGCCAGTTTTTCCTTTTCGTTCAGCGCGGAATCCGGCGCGGGCGCCGACATGAACGCCCTGTACCGCATGCTCGTCGGGAAGATCTATCCGCCCGCCCTGCTCGTGGGCATGACTCTGGCGGAAGGCGCCGTCTGGGGCGTGTTCGCCTTTGCGGGCATTTCTCTCGCCGCGGCGGCGGTGCTCGTGTGGGTGGTGGCGGCCTTTTACACGAAGATCAGCACCGCTCTCCTCAGCCGCGCGGCGGGCGCGGCCTACCGCGCGAAGGACGTGCGCGCCAGCTCCGCGTTCGGCGCGCTGGTGCGGCGGGAATTCAAGCGGCTGTTCTCTTCGCCGGGCGTTCTGCTCAACGGGGTGACGGGCGCGCTGCTTCTGCTGCTCGCCGCTGTCGCACTGTTGTTCGTCGACCTGAACACATTGTTCGAGATCCCGCCCGAAGAGGCAGGCGCGGTCAAAGACGTCGTCGCCTATATGGGCGCGGGGATATTGATCACGCTTGCCGGCATGAGCAGCCCGGCCGCTTCGGCGCTGTCGCTGGAAGGCCGCGCGCGGGGCATCCTCTTCTCCCTGCCCGTCTCGGCGCGGCAGATCCTGCTTGCCAAAGCCGTGCCCACCGCCGTCATCGACGCGGCGGCGGGGCTGGCGTTTGCGGCCGTACTCTGCGCCCGGTCGGGCGCGGGCGCGCCCGGCTGGGCGGTGCTGCTCGCGACCGCACTGCTGTTTCCGCTGCTGGTCGGGCTGGGCGGAAGCTTCCTCAACCTGAAATTCCCCAAATACGACTGGACGGTCGAAACGCAGGCCGTCAAAAACAGCATTCCGGTCCTCATTGCGGTGTTCGGGGCGATGGTGCTCGGCATCGGCGTGCTCATCCTCGCCTTCTTCGTCGGGCCGTGGGCGGCGGTCGCCGTCGACGTCCTGTCCGTCGCGCTCTCGGCCGCGATCGCCGCATACTTCGGCCGCGTACGGCTGTACAGCGACTGAGCGGCCGGCGGCTTTCGAAATAAAACCGTATCAACCAAAAGGCCGGCCCGCCGCGATCTGTGGCGGGCCGGCCCCTTTTGATATCGTTTTGATGCCGGGAAATTGTCCCCGGCGGGTCACGCTGTGCCGGGCACGGCCGTTTCAGCGGAGTTCCTCCGCCCGGAGCGCCCAGTTGCCTTCGCGGAAGATGGGGACGCGCGCGCCCGTTTCGGTGACGCCGTCGATGTCCAGATCGTCGTTGCCGATCATGAAATCGACGTGGATCATCGAATCGTTGACGCCGAGGGCGTGCAGCTGCTCTTCCGTGTAATTTTCATAGCCGCGGACGCAGTTGGTGAATCCCCTGCCGAGGGCGAGGTGGCAGGCCGCGTTTTCGTCGAACAGAGTATTGTAGAAGAGGACCTTCGAGCGGGAAATGGGCGAATCGTAGGGCACGAGCGCGCATTCGCCGAGCAAAGAGGCGCTCTCGTCCATGGCGATCATCTTTTTCAGCACCGCTTCCCCCGCCGAGGCGTGCGCTTCGACCGCGCGGCCGCCTTCGAACCGCAGCGAAAAATTGCGGATGAGCTGCCCCTGGTACGAGAGCGGTTTGGTGGAATACACGACGCCCTCCGCCTCGCCCCGGGCGGGACTGGTATACACCTCTTCGGAGGGGATGTTCGCGTTGAAATACACGCCCGAAAGGGTGCGTTCGCCGCCGCCCGCGAACAGGCCTTCCTTCAGCAGCCCGACGCGCAGATTTGTGCCGTTGGAACTGCGGTATTCGAGGGAACGCAGCCCCAGCCCGTTGAGCCAGGCGCAGCGCGCCTCGAGGTCGGCGTCGTGCGCCTGCCAGTTGGCGACGGGGTTGCCCTCCCACGAGCGCGAGGCGCGCAGGATCGCCTCCCAAAGCTTTTCTTCGGCGCCCGACGCCGAGGGAAAGACCTTTTTGGCCCAGCGCGCGCCCGGCACCGCCGCGATGCACCACTGGTATTTGTTTTCCATCTTATCGCGATAGGGCTTGACGATCTTCTGCCGCGCCTGCATGGCCCGGGCGTATTTTTCGGCGTCGACGCCGGCCATGCCGTCGGGGTCTTCGCTTTCCAGATACAGCCGCGCCGGCAGTTCGCGCACCTGGCAGCGCAGTTTTTCTTCCTGCCAGGCGGGCACTTCGGAGAGCACTTCTTCGCTCTTGAGCTCCGCGCCGAGGCGCGAAAGCGGCTGGTGCGACCATTCGACGCGCACCTTCGACGCGCCCGCGCGGTAGCACTCTTCGGCGCACATCAGCACGAATTCGGGCTGGTCGAGCTCGGCCGCGATGATCACTTCCTGCCCCTTCTGCACGTTCAGCCCGACGCGCGCCAGCAGTTTCGCATAGTTGTAGAGAATGGTCTTTTTCATATCCTCACCTCAGTGCCGGGCTCCACGTTCCGTTTTCAAAAACGCGGATACGTTCGCCCGTTTTCGTGACGCCCGTGATCTCCAGATCTTCGCTGCCGATCATGAAGTCGACATGCACGGAAGAATCGTTCACGCCCATTTCGAGGAAGTCGGAACGCTCGTAGCGCTCGAAATGTTCGATGGTGTTGCTGTACCCCTTCCCCAGGGCGAGGTGGCAACAGGCGTTTTCGTCGAACAGGGTGTTGTAAAAGAGGATGCCCGTGCGGTTGATGGGCGAATCGTACGGCACGAGCGCCGCCTCGCCGAGGTAGGATGCGCCCTCGTCCATGCCGAGGATCTTTTCCAAAAGCGCGGCGTTCTTTTCGGCGCCGCAGGCGACCGCCCTGCCCCCTTCGAAGCGCAGCCAGAAATTTTCGATCAGTTCCCCGCCGTACGAGAGCGGCTTGACGGCATAGACGATGCCCTCCGCCTCGCCGCGTTTGGGAGTGGTGAAACACTCTTCCGTCGGGATGTTGGGGTTGAAGGGCGCCCCTTCCGCCGTCGTCTTTTTGCCCGCGATGAAGCGCGCGTTTTCGATCAGCCCCACGCGAAGGTCGGTGCCGTTCGCGCTCCTATATTCGAGGGAGACCAGGTGCAGCGCGTTGATGCGGCTGCACTTTTCGTGCAGGCTGCGGTTGTGCCACATCCAGTCGGTCAGCGGGTCCTTTCCGTCGGCGCGGCAGGCGGCCAGGATGAGTTCCCACAGGTGTTCGACGGCCGTGCCGGCGCGCTCTTTCGGGAAGAGTTTTTTCGCCCAACCCACGGAGGGAACGGCCGCCACGCACCACTGGTAATGGTTGGTCATGCGGTCGGTATAGGGCTTGGTGATCGCGCTCTTCGCCATCGCCGCGAGGGTGAGTTTTTCGCGGTCGGCGCCCTTCATGCCGTCGGGGTCGGCGGAGAGCAGCTTGATGGTCACGGGAAGGTTTTCCGCCCGGTCGGCGAGTTTGGCCTCTTCCCACGGGGTGACCATGCCCAGTTCGCGCACCGTTTCGAAGCGCGAGGCGAGCTTTTCCAGCGGCTGGCACTGCCATTCGACGGCAACGTCCGCCGCGCCGAGGCGGTAGCACTCTTCGGCCAGGATCGTCACGAAGGGCGCCGATTCGATCTGCGCCGTGACGACGACGCGCTGCCCCGGGCGGATGTTGCCGCCCACGCGGGCGATCAGCTTCGCATAATTGCGGATCAATGTCTTTTTCATATTCCTGTTCTGCCTCTTCGGGAGCTTGAATTTTTCTGTTCCATCATACACGTTTCGCACGGAAAAGTCAAGATTTCGCGCCGTCTCCGCAGCTGCGGCGGCAAAGGATCCGCCCGGCAACCCTATCCCCGCGCGCAGCGGTTGACTTTTGCGCCGCCGCGGTGTATGCTGGGGATATGAAACTCGCATCCCCTTCTCTTCCTTCCGCATTCAGAACGCTTTCCGCGGAAGACGTATGCGCCGCGGCCGCCGAAGGCGAACGCATCGAAGGCGCGCTGCTGCGCGCGGATCTTTCCGGCCTCGTTCTCGACGGCGCGGAATTTGCCGGCGTCCGATTCGAGCGCTGCCGCTTTGCCGGCACGGACCTGCGCCGCGCCGATCTGTGCGACACCGTACTGGAAAACTGCGACCTTTCGGGCGCGGTATTCCGTTCCGCCTCGCTGCGGCGGGTGCGGCTGGAAGGGTGCAAGGGCGTGGGCGCCGACTTTTCGGAAAGCGGCCTGCGCGACGCGGCGTTTGCCGGCTGCAACTTTTCCTACGCGAATTTCAATGCGGCGAAACTGCGCGCGTTTTCGCTGCAAAACTGCGATTTTTCGAACGCGGACATCGCCGGCTGCGCGCTCAAAGACGCCGCATTTTCCAAAACGCGCTTCCGCCGCGCCAATTTTTACGGCACCCTGCTCAGGGGCGTCGACCTTTCCGACTGCGACATCGCGGGCATCGTCCTTTCGCAGTCGCTCGCCGAGATCCGCGGCGCGACCATCCATCCCCTGCAGTGCGCCGACTTTCTGCGCGCGCTGGGCGTACACGTCAAAGACGGTTTCTGAGCTTCGGGGTATATACGGCCGGGGCCTCCCGCAGCGGCGGGAGGCCCCGTTTTTTCGGCCAGCGCGGCCGCGCGGCGTTATGCGCCGAGCAGGCGCTGCGCGTTGCGGAAATAAATTTTCTGCTTTTCTTCCTCCGACAAGCCGAGGCTCTCCACCCAGGCGAGGGTGCTCTGCGGCGTATCCCAGGGGCAGTCGGTGCCGAACAGCACGCGGTCGGCGCCGAAGGCGCGGATGACCGCCGCGCCGTCCTTCGGGTCGACGGTGCGCGAGGCGAAGCTCGTATCGATGTACACCGACGTATCGGCGAGGAACCGGACGGAATCGGCCAGCATGTCCTGCCCGCCGAGGTGCGCCACGACGATGGACGCCTGCGGAAAGCGCTCTGCCACGCGGCGCATGCGCGAGGGCGCCGTTTTGATCACCTTCCGCCCTTCCTCGACCGTCTGCGGGGGCGAAAAGCCGCGGTCCGCCCCGCCGTGGAAGAGCATGATCATGCCCCGCGCCGCGCACGCCTCGTACAGCGGGAAAGCCTTTTCGTCGTCCACGAAAAAGCCCTGGTATTCGTTGTGGAATTTGACGCCCTTCACCCCCGCCGCGGCGAGGCGGCCGATCTCGGCAAGCGCCTGCGGCGAATCCGGATGGACGGAACCGAAGGGCACGATGTGCCCGTCTCCTCCCAGGAGCGAGATCGCGTAATCGTTGACGTGGCGCTCGGTGCGCGGCGAAACGGCGATGTTCAGCGCCACATAGCGGTCTACCCCGCCCGCGCGCATGAGTTCGTCCGTCGCGGCGACGGTGCCGTCGGTAAAGGGCTGAAAATGCGCCCGCGCGGCCAGCGATGCCACCGCGCCCGCCGCCAGTTTGTCTAAAAAGGTGTGTACGTGAAAATCGATGAGCATATTGTTCTCCGTTGATTCCCGGCGGATGAGGTTTTGATTCCCTTCGGCTCCCCTTCACGCCCGTCCGGACGATGATCCTGCGGGCCGTCTCTACGCCCGGCGGACAGGAGCCGGATTTTTCCGTCCGGCGGGGCGGGATCTACGCCCGGCGGACGAGGCGGTCCGCCGCGAATTTGCGCCGCGCGCGGCGCCGGCAATGCACCAGCCAGACGACAGACGCCGCCGCAAAGGCCGCCAGGCAGGCAAAATTCACGATGACCGCCGCGCGGTACCCCGCGTCCTTCCAATCCGCCGCGATCCTGGCGAAGGCCGACGCGTAGCCGCCGAGGTCGGCCGAGGCTTCCAGATACAGGCACAGGCAGTATACGAACGTCAGCAGCAGGATGGGCACGGCCGAACAGAGGACGACCTTGAAGGCGCTTTCCTTGCCGCCGAATTTGGTGTACAGATACCCGCCCAACAGCATCGCCGCGGGAAGGCCCAGCGCCCCGAACCCCCACCACAAAAAGGTGAGAACGAGCACGGCGACGCCGACCAGGGTACCGAAGAGCATGCCGCACACGCCGGCGGCTTTTTTGTCCGGCCGCTCTTCTTCGCGCCGCTCGCGTTCGGCCATCGAACGGCGCGCCGCCGCAAAGCATGCCTCGTGCGCGCGGAAAGGCACGTCCGATTCGCGCATCGCCACGGCGGTCTCGCCGAGCGGGCGGCCGCAGTACGGGCAGGCGTCCGCACCCGGGCAGCCGAGCTTTGCCAGCTTGGCCGTGATCGTTTCGAGCATCGCTTCGAGCTTGCGGAACCCGCCGCCGCGCAGGCGGGGGCAGACCATCAGCCCGATGCCGACCACGCCGAAGTTGGAAATGCCCAGTTCGCGCTTATTCTTTTCGAGAAAATTTTCGATCGCCCGGTCCTTCCCCTTCGTATCGGTGACGACGGTGACCAGGCACGCGGGATTCCCCAGCGCGCGGTAGCGCACATGGATCGGAAAACCGCGGTACGTGCCGTAACATTCGTGTTGTTCCAGTGCCAGCGCGTTCGCCGCGGCGAAGGCGCGCAGGCCGTATCTTTCGCTCATGATCCCTCCGTGGGTCCGTCTTCGTCGGGCGGCAGAAGCGCCCAGTCTCCTTCCTCCTGCGAGGCGATCTCTCCGTCCAGCCCGGCGGGCCGCACCAGACGTTCGCCGCGCACGTCCATCCCGGGCGCGAGCGGATCTTCGAACATGATGCCCCGCTGTACGGACGCATAGCCGTATTTCCGGCGGATCCGCCCCACGGCCGCCTCGGCGCGCGCCTTTTTGTCGTAATCGCCGCCCAGATCGTCGAAGGACATCTGCTCCATCCCGCCGTCGAACCCCGAGACAGTCACCCCCACCCCGCGCACCGCGCGGCGGGCGGCGTACCGCTCGCAGAAGAGCGCATACGCGGCTTCGGCGATCTCGCCGCAGAGGGCGGTCGGGCGGACTTTTTTCTGCCAGGAATAATTTTCCAGTTCCTTGTCACGCACCCAAAGATGTACGGTGTTCGCCTTGCCCAGGCCCGCGTCTTTGAGCCGCGCCGCGACCGATTCGCTCAGAACGTAGATCAGCCGCTTGACGTCCTCGCGCCGGTAGATGTCTTCGAAATAGGTCATCGAATTGCCCACCGATTTGAGGTCGTGCTTTTCGTGCATGTGCCGCACGGGGGTCTCGTCTTCGCCGCGCGCGTAGGCGGAGAGCGTTGCGCCCCACTTGCCGAGGTAGCGCCGCAAAAACGCGGGGTCGGCCGCGGCCAGCGCGCCGATGGTGCGGATGCCCACCGTGGCGAGTTTTTGGGCGGTGGCCTTGCCCACATACAGCAGGTCGGTCACGGGCAGCGGATAGAGCTTTTCGCGGAAGTTGGCGCGGTCGATGACCGTCACCGCGTCCGGTTTTTTCAGATCGGACGCCAGTTTGGCGAAGACCTTGTTGAAGCTCACCCCCACCGAAACGGTGAGAGAGAGTTCTTCGCGCACGGCGCGGCGGATGCGCTCGGCGATCTCTTCGCCGCTGCCGAAGATCTTGCTGTGCGTCACGTCCAGCCAGCATTCGTCGATGCCGTACGGCTCGATGTAGTCGGTGAAACGCGCATAGATATCGCGCACGGCACGCGAATATTTGACGTATTCGGGGAAGCGCACGGGCCGGATGACGAGCCCCGGGCACTTGCGCCGGGCCTCCCAGATCACGTCTCCCGTGCGGACGCCGAAGGCCTTGGCCTCCTCGCTCTTGGCCAGCACGATGCCGTGGCGCGCCTGCGGGTCGCCGCAGACGGCAATCGGTTTGCCCGCCAGCTCGGGGAAGAGCTTGCGCTCGACGGTGGCGTAAAAATTATTCAGATCGGAATGCAGTACGACCATCTTGCCCTCCGCCGGCGCCTTCTTCCGCCCTTCTTTCCGCCTTATCCTTTTGGCGACGGCACCCGCCGCAGAATGTCTCCCGCATGCAGCGGGACGGGCGCGGGCAGGCGCAGTTTCTGCAATACCCGCTTCGCGTCCTCTACGGGCGAGCCCTCCTCGTCGGTCATGCCTTGCACAGAAAACGCCGCGCCGAAGCTGCCCGACGGGGACAGCACTTCGAGGGTATCCCCCGCGCGGAAGCGGCCGCGCATCTGCACCAGCGCCGGGCCGGCTTCGTTGCCATGCAGCACGTCGGCCGCGTATTCGCGGGTGCCCGCCACCTGCGAGCCGCCCGCAGCGACCGTATCCGCCGCCGTGCCGCCGAAAAACCCTTCGGTAAAATCGCGGTGGGCGACGGTTTTGAGCTCTTCCAGCGCCGCCGCAGCCGACAGGGCGCCGTCGAGCACCCGGCGGTAAGCGTTGACGACGGCGGCGAGGTAGTAAGCGCTCTTCATGCGCCCTTCGATCTTGAAGGAACACACGCCCGCCGCCGCCAGTTCGGGCAGGCGGGCAACGAGGCACAGGTCGCGGCTGTTGAAGAGATAGGTGCCGCGCGCGTCCTCTTCCACGGGCAGTTCGCTCCCCTCTTCGCGCGCGCGGACGGTGTACTGCCAGCGGCAGGCCTGCGCGCAGGCGCCGCGGTTGGAATCGCGCCCGGCGAGGTAATTGCTCAGCAGGCAGCGGCCGCTGTACGAGATGCACATCGCGCCGTGCACAAAGGCTTCCAATTCCAGCCCGGGGCAATGTTCGTGGATCGCGGAAATTTCGGCAAGCGACAGTTCGCGCGCGAGCACGACGCGCGCCGCGCCCTGTTCCTGCCAGAATTCCGCCGCGTACCGGTTGGTCGTGTTCGCCTGCGTGGACAGATGCAGCGGCAGGCCGGGCGCCGCCTTTTTGGCGAGGGCGAACGCGCCCGCGTCCGTCACGATCGCCGCGTCCGCGCCGATCTCCCGCAAAAGGCCGAAATGCGCGGAGAGCGCGGCAAAGTCGGCGTTTCTGGCAAAGATATTTACGGTGACGTAGACCTTTTTTCCGCGCGCATGGGCGTAGCGCACCCCTTCTTCGAGTTCCTCGTCCGTAAAATTGTCGGCGAAGGCGCGCAGCGAAAAGTGCTTCCCGCCGAGGTACACCGCGTCCGCGCCGAAATACAGCGCCGTCTTCAGTTTTTCGAGGCTGCCCGCCGGGGCCAGAAGTTCACAGGGCATCGCTCCCCTCCGTATTCGCTTTGTAACCCGCCGCGCGAAGGCGCCTTCAGCGCAGGACCGACACCGCCGCGCCTTCCCCCGCGTCAAAGACGCAGGTGAGAAAGTCGGGATCGGCCTGCACGGCGGCGAGGTATTCGCGCAGCCGCTCGGCGATGGAGCGGCGTTTGAGCGGCGGCACCGTACGCCCGTCCACCCAGCCGTACAGCAAAACGTCGTCGGCAAAGAGCACGCCGCGGGGCGCCAAAAGGCGCTTGAGGTGCGGCAGGTAACGGATATACTGCGCCTTCGGCCCGTCCAGAAAGATCAGCTCGAAGGGGCCGTTCAGGGACGGAAGAAATTCCGCCGCGTCCGCCAACACCGCTTCGGCGCGCGCCGCCACGCCGAAGCGGGCCAGATTCTGCAGGGCGCGCGCGTGGCGTTCGGGGTCGTTTTCCACCGTCACCAGCCGCGCGGACGGGCATTCGGATAAAAGGGCGACGGAGGTGAGCCCCTCCGCCGTTCCGATCTCGAGTATGTGTTCGGCGCCGCGCATGCGCGCGGCCGCCAGAAGGAGCGCGAGCGTCTCGTCCGACGCCGTGGGGTCGAGCCCGGCTTTCGCCTCTTCGCGCAGCCGGTCCAGGCCGGGCGGAAGGGGCGGCAGCGAAAAATCGGCGGTCTTCATGGTCAGATGCGCACGATGTTCGCCATGACGACGGGGTTCTGCTTGGTCTTGCGGTAGATGAAATTTTTGACCGCTTTTTTGATGGCCGCCGCGAACTCGGTGTTGTCGGTATCGCCCTGGATGTCCGTCTGCCGCGCGACGCTCGCCACGATGTTCGCGATCTCGGCCGCGTAATCGGCGTTTTCGGGCATGACGAAGCCGCGGATGACCACGGACGGGTCGCTCAGAAGTTCGCCGCTGCGCCCGGAAACGCAGGCGGTGATGACGAAAATGCCGTCCTCGGAGAGGTGCTTGCGGTCCTTCATGACCACGCTGTTCTCGCGGTCTTCCAGCCCGCCGCCGTCGACGAGGCGGGACCCGGACGACACGCTCTCGCCGAACTGCATCCCGTTGGACGAAAGCTCCACGCAGTTGCCGATGTCGGCGATGAGGATGTTGCGCTCGTTCATGCCCAGTTCCATGGCCAGGCCCGCGTGCCGCTTGAGGTGGCGGTATTCGCCGTGCACGGGGATGAAGTATTCGGGTTTGAGCAGCGAATGCAGGATCTTGAGCTCTTCCTGGCAGGCGTGGCCCGAAACGTGGATCTTTTCCAGCGATTCGTACACGACCTTCGCGCCCTTGCGGTAGAGGTTGTTGATGACGCGGTAGACCATCTTTTCGTTGCCCGGGATGGGGCTGGCGGAAATGATGATCGTGTCGTTGGTGCCGATGGTGACCTTGTTGAACTCGCCGGCGGCCATGCGCGTGAGCGCGCTCATCGGCTCGCCCTGGCTGCCCGTGGAGACGATGACGATCTCGCGGTCGAAATAGTTTTTGATCTTTTCGACGTCGATGAGCACCCCCTCGGGGATGGTCAGCTCGCCGATCTTGGCCGCCGCGTCCACCACGTTGAGCATGCTGCGGCCGGAAAGGGCGACCTTGCGGCGGTATTTGGCCGCCAGATCGACGATCTGCTGCAGGCGGTGCACGTTGGAGGCGAACGTCGCCACGATGATGCGGCGGTTCGCGTTTTCGGAAAAGAGATGGTCGAGCGTGGTGCCCACCACCGTCTCGCTCATGGTATAGCCCGGCCGCTCGACGTTGGTCGATTCGCAAAGCAGCAGTTTGACCCCTTCCCTGCCGATCTCGGCGATGCGGGAAAGGTCGATGGGCCTGCCCGCGACGGGCGTCAGGTCGATCTTGAAGTCGCCGCTGTGGAAGATGCGCCCGTGCGGCGTCTGGATCGAGAGCGCCACTGAGCCGGCGATGGAATGGTTCACGTTGACGAACTCGACGGTAAAGCAGCCGAGCTTGATGACGTCTCCGGGCTGGACGCAGGTCGTCTGCGCCTTGTTGATGCGCTGTTCGCGCAGTTTGTTGTCCGCCAGAGCCAGCGTGAGCTTGGTCCCGTAGACGGGAACGTTGATCTCTTTGAGAAGATAGGCGATGCCGCCGACGTGGTCCTCGTGCCCGTGCGTGATCAGAAGGCCGCGCACCTTGTTCCTGTTGGCGACCAGATACGAGATGTCGGGGATGACCAGGTCGATGCCGGGCAGTTCTTCGTCGGGGAAGGTCAGGCCCGCGTCGATGATGATGATGTCGTTGCCGTACTCGATGGCGGTCATGTTCTTGCCGATCTCGCCCACGCCGCCCAGAAAGATGATCTTGACGGGGTTGCGGGAGCGCTTACCGCCCTTTTTCGCCTCACGGCCTTCGCGCCGTTTCTGCGCGGGCGCGGCGGCGCGCGGCGCCTTTTTGTCGCGGGGGGCTTCCTTTTCGCGCCGCCCGGCCCCGGCATCGGGCCGGCTCTCGCCCCGGTTCGGCTTTGCCTGCGCGCCCGCTCCGGCGTGCGCGCGGGGCTGCGGCCTATCCTCGCCCGCCTGCCGCGCGTTGCCCAGGTATTGGGGCATTTCGGCATGGGCGGGACGGTTTTCCCGCTCCTTGTTTGCGTTTCTGTTCCTGAATGTCGGTTTCAAATTGAACCTGTCTCTTATACACATCTCCGAGCCCACGAGACACTGAGCGATGT
>ERZ1090861.1031-NODE-1031-length-15384-cov-5.536173_pt1 | contig 15384 bp, 14 predicted proteins | sample MGYA00478482_ERZ1090861 | MGnify/ENA primary metagenome ERZ1090861 (study PRJEB33644, sample SAMEA5815744) | chicken gut metagenome | biome: Chicken; feature: Gastrointestinal Tract; material: Caecum | place: Ireland | collected 2019-01-01 | study: A study of... | reverse complement strand
TACACGAGCCTTATCGTCGGCAGCGTCAGATGTGTATAAGAGACAGTATCAAATGTTTTTGTGGAAAAATACGGAGGTAAATCATGATCATTAAAAACGGAAGCGTGGTGTTTTCGGACAGAGTGGAAAAGACGGATCTTCGCGTATCGGACGGCAAAATCGCGGAAATCGGCAGCGGGCTGAAAGCGGATAAGGGCGAAGAGGTGATCGACGCTTCGGGATTGCATGTTTTCCCCGGATTCATCGATATGCATGTGCATCTGCGGGAACCGGGGTTTGAATACAAAGAGGACATCGAGAGCGGCTCGAAAGCGGCGGTGAAAGGCGGCTTTACGCAGGTCTGCTGTATGCCCAACACTTCGCCCGTCGCGGACAACAAAGTGGTGATCAGCTATATCCGCCATCGCGGCGAAGAGGTCGGCCTTTGCAAAATCCGCCCGATCGGCGCCATCACGAAAGGGGAGGCGGGCACGCAGCTGGCCGACATCGGAGAGATGAAGAAAGCGGGCGCCGTCGCCGTTTCCGACGACGGAAAAGCCGTGAAGAGCAGCCGGCTGATGCGGCTTGCCATGGAATACGCGAGCGGCTTCGGAATCCGTTGCCTTTGCCATTGCGAGGACAGCGAACTCTCGGACGGCGGCGTCGTCAACGAAGGGTACAATTCCACGCTGGCAGGGCTGAAAGGAATTCCACGCGCGGCGGAGGACGTCAGCATCGCCCGGGAACTTTGTCTCGCGGAAAGCCTCGGCGTTCCCGTGCACATCTGCCATGTCTCCACTTATTCGGGTGTGCGGCTTATCCGCGACGCCAAACGCGCGGGCGTCAAAGTGACCGCGGAAACCTGTCCGCACTATTTTGCCGCCACGGACGATCTGATCACCGGGTTTGACACCAATACCAAAGTCAATCCGCCTATCCGCGAGGAAAAGGACCGCCTGGCGATCGTGGAAGGGCTCAAAGACGGCACGATCGACTGTATCGTCACCGATCACGCGCCGCACCACAAAAACGACAAGAATGTCGAATACAATCTGGCGGCTTTCGGAATCAGCGGGCTGGAAACTTCCTTCGGCTTTGCCGTCACTTACCTTTATAAGACGGGCGTGCTGACATTGCCCGAGCTCGCGGCGAAAATGAGCGGAAATCCCGCTTCCATTCTCTCTCTGGAAGGGGGAGCAATCGAACGGGGCGGCGTTGCCGATCTCACAATCGCCGACCTCGATGAAGAATGGACGGTGGATCCCGAAAAATTCCTTTCCAAGGGCAAGAATACGCCGTTTTCCGGCCGCAGATTGTGCGGCGCCGTGCGCTATACGATTGTTTCCGGACAGGTGAAATATCCTTTCTGAGCAACCCGACCAGGGCGGAGAGTTTTTACAAATGAACGGATCCCTGCCCCTTGCGTTCCGGGAATCGCGGCAAAAAGGCGCTGAAAATACGGGCGGGGCGGAACGGCAAAAAAACGAATGGAAAAGCAATCGTCAGAGAGTATAAAGTAAAATATAAAATTAAAATAAAAAACCGGCACAAAATAGCCGGGAGGAGAAAAGCATGATCACGGACGCATTGATTGAACGCATCGTCGGTTTGCAGAATCCCACCTGCGTGGGGCTGGATACTTCGTTCGACTATCTTCCCGAAAAAATGCGGGAGGGGGTCAGGGATTTTTCCGCGGCGGCAGAGCGGATTTTCGAGTTCAACAAACAACTCGTCGATCACCTGTATGATGTCGTTCCGTCCGTCAAGGTGCAGATCGCCTATTATGAAATGTACGGCGTGCCCGGCCTGAAAGCGTTTGAAGAGACGCTCCGGTACGCTTCGGAAAAGGGACTGATCGTCATTGCGGACGCAAAGCGCAACGACATCGGCTCGACGGCGGCCTGCTATTCGACGGCCTTCCTCGGCGAAACTTCGGTGGAGGGAATGCGTTTCCGCGCTTTTCCCGCCGACTATGTCACCGTGAACGGCTATCTCGGCACGGACGGGATTCAGCCGTTTGTCAAGGACTGCGCGGAAAAGGATCGCGGAATCTTTGTGCTCGTCAAGACTTCCAATCCCTCGAGCGGAGAGCTTCAGAACCGTCTTTTTGACGACGGAACGCCCGTGTACGAATACATGGGTGCTCTTGTCGAAAAATGGGGCGCCGGAACGGAGGGCAGATACGGCTACTCGGCGGTGGGCGCGGTCGTGGGGGCCACGCACCCCGAAGAGGCGGCCCGCTTGCGGAAATTGCTGCCGCACACCTTTTTTCTGATTCCTGGGTACGGGGCGCAGGGCGCCAACGCGGAAATGCTCCGGTGCTGTTTCGGCGCGGACGGGCTGGGCGGCGTCGTCAACAATTCGCGCGGAATCCTCTGCGCGTACAAAAAAGACGGCGGGCTGTACTACGAGTCTGCGCGGAAAGCCGCGATCGCCATGCAGGAGGATCTGTCCCGCACGATCGGAAAAATGGGACGGTGACTTTCGTCAGCTGTCGTTGATCATTGTCCGGACTGCGGAATGCCGGTCGTATGCGGCAATTTGCAGGCGGAGCGGGCGGACACTCCGGGCGGACGGCTCCGGGGAGCGGAATACGGAAAAGCGTATACGGGAGAAAACATATGACAGATTATCGGGCTTTGGTGACGTCGAACCGGAAAATCGCGGAGGGGATTTACCAGCTGGTCTTTGTCCTTCCCGAACCGGTTGCAGTCCGGGCGGGACAGTTTGCGGAAATTTCGGTGGGCGGCGCGCATCTGCTGCGGAGGCCGTTTGCCGTATGCAAAGCGGAAGGAGAAAAAATCACCGTTTGTTTCCAGGTTCGCGGCGAGGGTACCCGCCGTTTGGCTTCGGTGGGGGCAGGGGAGAGATTACAGGTGCTTATGCCCCTCGGAAACGGATTCTTTGTTCGCCCGGAAGAGAAAAAAGTCGCGCTGGTGGCGGGCGGAGTCGGAATTTTCCCGATGATTTCCGTCGCGAGGGAATATGCGGCGGAAAAAGAGCTGCATGCCTATCTGGGCTTTCGGAATGCGGCGGCGGTGTGCGGGCTGGACGAGTTCGCCGGGGCGAAAGCGGTGCGGGCGGTGACCGACGACGGCAGTTTCGGCGAAAAGAAGAACGCGGTGCAGGCGCTGGAAACGGATCTCCAAGCGGGAATCCGGCCGGACGTCGTGCTTGCCTGCGGCCCTCTTCCCATGCTCCGGGCGCTGAAATCCACCCTGGAAAAAGCGGGGATTCCGGGATATGTCTCTTTGGAAGAGCGGATGGGCTGCGGAATCGGCGCCTGTCTCGTCTGCGTGTGCAATCTGACGAACGGCGAGCACGCGCGGGTTTGTAAAGACGGGCCGGTCTTTCCGATCGGGGATGTGGAGCTTTGACGGCGGAGGAGAAAAACATGGCGGATTTATCGGTGGAACTTTGCGGACTCAGATTGAAAAATCCCGTGATCGCCGCGTCGGGGACGTTCGGCTTCGGCAGGGAATTTGACGAACTGTACGATATCGGGCTGTTGGGCGGCGTTTCGACCAAAGGACTGACCCTGGAAGCGCGGCTCGGGAATCCCGTGCCCCGGATTGCGGAGGCGCGCGGGGTGATTCTCAACGCCGTCGGATTGCAGAATCCCGGCGTGGAGCACTTTATAAAATATGATCTCGACTGGCTGAAAGGCAAGGGCACGGCGGTGATCGCCAACGTCGCGGGGCGGACGAAGGAGGAATATGCGGACATCTGCGCCCGGCTGGACGGGCTGGCGGATATGATCGAGCTGAACATCTCCTGTCCCAACGTGAAGTGCGGCGGCATGGCGTTCGGAATCCGTCCCGAAAGCGTGGAGGAAGTGACCCGCGCGGCAAAATCGGCGCTGAAAAAGACCCCGCTGATGGTCAAACTTTCGCCGAATGTGGAGAGCATTGCGGCAAACGCATGCGCGGCGGAACGGGGCGGCGCGGACGCTCTTTCGCTCGTCAATACTTTTACGGGCATGGCGATCGACATCGAGAGGAGAAAGCCGATCATCGCGAACAATACGGGCGGGGTTTCGGGCGCGGGGATCCGGCCGATTGCGGTGCGCATGGTATTTGAAGCGGCAAACGCCGTGAACATTCCCGTCGTCGGGATGGGCGGGGTCACCTGCGCAGAGGACGCCGTCGAGTTTCTGATGGCGGGCGCGGTCGCCATTCAGGTGGGAACGGCCAATTTCACCGATCCCATGGCTTGTCCGAAGATCATCGAAGGACTCGGGGACTGGTGCGACGCGCACGGCGTGAAAAAGGTGTCGGAACTGACCGGGGCGCTTCGGCTCAACGGCTGAAGGACGGAATTACCGGAAAACCGGAACGGAGCTCGGCGAATGAACGGCCGGCAACCGGAGGGACGGGTTTTTCGGACAAACGGCGGGAGAAGGAAGAGGCCTGATTTTTATGAAAGCGGTTATAAAGGCTGAGATTATCGTAGAAAAAATAAAAAACGGGAGGCAGAAAAATGGCATTGACGTATCGGGAGGAATTTATCCGGTTCATGGTGGACAGCGGGGTGCTGAAATTCGGGGAATTCACGCTGAAAAGCGGCCGGAAGGCGCCTTACTTTATCAATACGGGCAATTATAAGACGGGCGCGCAGCTCGCCAGGCTGGGCGGGTATTATGCGGCGTGCATTCAGGAAAACGGGTTGACTGCGGACACGCTGGTGGGGCCGGCGTACAAGGGGATTCCTCTTGCGGTGACGACGGCCGTGGCCCTGTTTGAAAAGTACGGGGTGGATATGAATTACTGCTTCGACCGCAAAGAGGCGAAAGACCACGGAGAGGGCGGGTTGTTTGTCGGCAAACAGCTTGCCGACGGCGAGCGGGTGATTCTCATCGAGGATGTGATGACTTCCGGGAAGGCGCTTCGGGAAATGCTGCCCAAACTGCAGGCGGCGGCCGACGTGCGCGTGAAGGGCATGGTCATTTCCGTGGACAGAATGGAAAAAGGGCAGGACGGCGGATTGTCTGCCGTACAGGAAGCGTATCGGGAATTCGGTGTGAAAGTGTATTCCATCGTCACGATGTCGGATATCATCGCCGCCATCGAAAAGGGGATTGTGGAAGGGAAGGAGTTCCTGCCGGCGATGTATGAATATCGGAAAACGTACGGCGCGGACTGATTGTTAAAAAACGCGGGCCCGTCCGATACAATTCGGACGGGCCCGTAAGATATGATTTATGATTATTTGATCGATTCGCGACGTTTCGCGCCTTTATTCCGCCTTTACCGCAGAAACCGGAAAACGGGCAGAAAGACGGGCGCAGGCATTCCCGAAACGGGGAACGGCGAGAAGTAAAACATTCCCGTCACGATCAGCAAAACCGCAAAGAAAAACAGCAACGCCGCCAGGGGTAAAAAATTTCTTTTCATGCAAATAGTTTGGCTGAAAATTCGCCCTGCTATTTACAAAGGGGAAAAGTTGTGATATAATACAGAAAAAGCGGAGGACGGCGATGGACTGTCGGAAACTTTACGGGGAAAACGTCAACGAACAGGCGGTTTCGGACCGCTATCGCGCAATCGCGGAAGAATACCGCAGGCTTTGGGGCTCTTCACCGGACGCGTTTTTTTCTTCGCCCGGCAGGGCGGAAATCATCGGCAATCATACCGACCACAACGGCGGAAAGGTGATCGTGGCGGCGATTACCTGCGATATTGTCGCCGCCGTGGGCAGACGGCGCGACGGCATTGCGGAAATCCGTTCCAAAGGATTTCGCCCCGTCCGGTTCCGGCTTGCGGATACGTCGCCGCACCGTTCGGAATTCGGCAGAAGCCCCGCGCTGGCGCGCGGAGTGGCGGAAGGATTGCGGCGCAAAGGGATTCCCGTGGCGGAATTCGGCGGTTTTTCCGCCTACACCGAAAGCACCGTTTTCCGGGGCGCCGGCGTGTCTTCCTCGGCGGCGTTTGAGATTCTTATCGCGGAAATTTTCAATCGGCTGTTCCTGGACGGCAGACTTTCTCCGGGCGAAAAAGCGGCGGTCGGACAGTTTGCGGAAAATAAATATTTCGGAAAACCTTGCGGATTGCTCGATCAGTCGGGGGTGGCGTACGGAGGACTGAACGAGATGGATTTCAAGGACTCAACCCGGCCTTTCGTCGCATCCCTGCCTGTGCCGAACGGGTATTCGCTGGTACTTGTCAACACGGGCGGGTCGCATGCGGGGCTGACTTCGCATTATGCGGATATCCGGCGCGAAATGGCGTCTGTCGCCGCGTTTTTCGGAAAAAATACCCTTCGGGAAGTGAGCGAGAAATCTTTTTGGGAGGCTTTGCCCCGGCTTCGGAAAAAAGTACACGAGCGGGCCATTCTCCGCGCGGCGCATTTCTTTGAAGAAAGCGCGCGGGCGGACCGGGCCGCGGCGGCGCTCCGGAAAGGGGATATGGCAGCATTTCTCGCGTTGATGAAAGAGAGCGGAGAAAGCAGTCAGAAATATTTGCAGAACTGCTTTGTGCCGGGCGAATCGGTGCAACCCGTTTCGCTGGCGCTTAAAATTTCCGAACGCCTGTTGAAAAACGGCGGCTATCGCCTGCACGGCGGCGGGTTCGCGGGGACGGTTATCGCCTGCGTGAGCGATGGCGAGCGGGAAGAATATGTGCGGGAAATGTCGCGCGTGTTCGGACAGGAAAATGTGTTCAGCACTTCGGTGCGCCGGGCGGGAACGGTCCGGACGGAATTCCGGGCGTGAGAGAAGACCCGGCGATGCTCTGTTGCGTCCGCTCGGTTCGTTCGGACGAAGAGCGGGAAATAAAGAAAATTCAAAAATAAAGAAAATCCGGGAGGGTATCGGCATGGAAAGCCGGTTGTTGACTTCCGGAGCAAAAGGAGAAGAATATGACGGCTATTTCAAAATCGGAATTCGGGAAACTTCCCGACGGGCGGGTCGTTTCCGCGTTTACGATGCGGGACGGGGACAGTTTTGTGCGGGTTCTGGATTACGGCGGAATTTTGCAGAGCATCGTCGTTCCGGACCGGAACGGAACCCCTACGGACGTATTGCTCGGCTATGACGACGTTGCGGGGTATCTGAACAACGGCGGGTATCTCGGTGCGCTGATCGGCCGCTTCGGCAACCGGATCGACAAGGGCCATCTCGTGCTGGACGGAAAGGAATACAGTTTATATATCAACGATCGTTCCAATCATCTGCATGGCGGCAAAGAGGGATTCAATGCGAAAATCTGGGATGCGGAGATTGAAAAAGATAAGCTCGTCTTAACCCTGGTATCCCCCGACGGGGAAGAAAATTATCCTGGCACGCTGAACGTGAAGGTGGTGTACACTTTCTCGGGCGGAGTGCTGGGCATCGAATACACCGCCGTTTCCGACAAGACGACGGCGATCAATCTGACCAATCACGCCTATTTCAATCTCAACGGGGCGGAAAGCGGGACTTCGGTGCTCGGTCACGAGCTGATGATCGCGGCGGACCGCATTACGCCGACCGATTCCGAACTCATTCCCCGCGGCGGATTCCGGATGGTAAAAGGCACGCCGTTCGATTTCACGAGCCCGGCAATGATCGGGACGGGGGACGGGATGCGGGCGCAGGATACCGACCTTTCCTACGGCGGCGGATATGACCATTGTTTTGTCTTCTGCAAAGACCGCGACAAACAGAAGCCGTATGCCGTTTTGTACGGACCTGCCAGCGGGATTCAGATGCAGTGCTTTACCGATATGCCGGCCGTTCAGTTCTATGCGGGGAACGGCCTCGATCAGACGGGAAAGGGCGGCGTGCATTACGGCCGTTGCGGCGGGCTCTGCCTGGAAACGCAGGCCATTCCCAACAACGTCAACGTGCCGGAATATGCGGCTTACGGCTCTTCCGTGTACGGAACGGGGGAAGTCTATCATTTCACGGCCCGTTACGCTTTTTCCGTGCGGAAATAATTGCGGCTGTCCGTTTTCAGTGCTTTTGCGGGCGGACAAATATAGTGGCAGAGCGATAAAACCGACAAAGCAGTTTTTTTAAGAAGGATTCGGCTTGGAGGAAAGAGCCGGCTCTGCGGTGTCGGAAAGGGAAAAACGGCAAAACTTGGCAACATGAATATTATCGGAGAGGGCCCGGAGAAGCCGGGCCTTTTTCTGTTGCTTCGGGCGAAAGCGGAAAACCTGTAAAACCTGCGCGGGGACAGGGGAAGTTCTTGACAGAAACGGGAAAGCGTGGTATAATGACCGATAGAATGTCCCGGTTTTTACGGCATTCCGGGACGGCGAAGAGAAAACAGGAGAAAACGGATGAAACATATCATTCTGACGGGCGACAGGCCTACGGGAAAATTGCATATCGGGCATTATGTAGGTTCGCTGAAGCGCCGGGTGGAGCTTCAGAACAGCGGGGATTTTGAAAAGGTTTACGTCATGATCGCGGACGCGCAGGCACTCACCGACAATTTTGACAATCCCGAAAAAGTGCGGGCGAACATCACGGAAGTGGCGCTCGATTATTTCGCCTGCGGCATCGATCCCGCAAAGTCTACGGTATTTGTGCAATCGTATGTCTCCGAGCTGACGGAGCTCACTTTCTATTACATGAATCTCGTGACGCTGTCCCGCCTGGAACGCAATCCGACGGTGAAGGCGGAAATCCGGCAGAAAAATTTTGAACTGTCCCTGCCGGTGGGTTTTCTGACCTATCCCGTTTCCCAGACGGCGGACATCACGGCGTTCGGCGCGGACACCGTTCCCGTCGGAGAGGATCAGCTTCCCATGCTGGAACAGGCGCGGGAAATCGTGCGCAGTTTCAACGGACTGTACGGGGAAACGCTGGTGGAGCCGAAAGCGGTCCTGCCCGAAAACAAAGCCTGTCTCCGCCTGCCGGGCACGGACGGCATGGCAAAAATGAGCAAATCGCTCGGCAATTGCATTTATCTGTCCGATTCCGCGGACGAGATCAAGCGCAAGGTGATGGGAATGTACACCGATCCCAATCATCTGAAAGTGACCGATCCAGGCGACACCGAACACAACCCCACGTTCATCTATCTCGACGCGTTCTGCAAAGACGAGCATTTTTCGCGCTATCTCCCGGAATACGCCAATCTCGGGGAGATGAAAGCGCATTACGAGCGCGGCGGGCTGGGGGATATGAAGGTGAAAAAATTCCTCAACGCGGTCATGCAGGAGACTCTCGAACCCATCCGCACCCGGCGCGAAGCGCTGGAAAAGGATATTCCCGCAGTCTGGGAAATTCTGTACAAGGGGAGCGTGGCAGCAAAACAGGTGGCGGCGGAAACGCTGGCAAAAGTCAAATCCGCAATGAAAATCGATTATTTTGCGGACCGCGAGGGGCGTTAATCGGCGGTATCGTGGGCTCCGTTGTGCCGGGTTCCGCGGGGCCGGAGAGGTCAGGGCGGAACGTTTCGGAAGCGGAAGGGGAGGAAAGGAAGGTGGAAGAGAGCGGTCAAGATCGTTTTTCGAGAACGCGGCTGTTGTTGGGCGATGAGGCAATGGCTCGGCTGAAAGGAGCGCGGGTCGCCGTGTTCGGTCTGGGCGGAGTGGGCGGACATGCCGCCGAAGCGCTGGCCCGAAGCGGGGTGGGAGCGCTGGACCTCATCGACGCCGACCGGGTGGCTGTCAGCAATCTCAACCGCCAGATTTTTGCATTGCAAAGTACGGTCGGAATGCCGAAAACGCAGGCGGCGGCGCTCCGGATCCGGGAGATTGCGCCCGATTGTGTCCTCCGGCTGTACGATTGCTTTTTTCTCCCCGGGAAAGCGGAGGAATTTCCATTTTCGGAGTGGGATTACGTCGTCGACGCCATCGATACGCTGGCGGGAAAAATCGGAATCGTCAAAGCCTGCGCCCGGGCCGGCGTGCCCGTCATCAGCAGTATGGGAGCGGGGAACAAACTCGATCCGACGGCGTTTGTCGTATCGGATATTTACCGGACGAAAACTTGTCCGCTGGCGCGCGCCATGCGCCGGCTCTGCCGGGAAAACGGAATTGAAAAACTTAAAGTGGTCTACTCGAAAGAGGTACCCGTGTCTTTGACGAACGCGCCTTTGCGGGAAGGGGGAGCCTGCGGTTCGCGCGTGCCGGGAAGCGTTGCTTTCGTGCCTTCCGTCGCGGGGCTGATCGCCGCGGGAGAGGTCGTACGCGACCTCACCGGCGTGCGAGGGAACGGAATCGACCGTTCATAGACGGAAAAATCCCGCGGGATGGCGGGCAATCCATAAATACCGACAGCCCGTTGCCGCCTCCGCGGCAACGGGCGTAAAAAATAAGGAATTTCCCGCTCTGAAAAGGACGAGAAAACCGGAAGCCGTTCAAGAAAGAGAACGGAGAAGACGGGAAACCGGAAAACGTTTAAGGAAAAAGAAAGAATACGGCAGAGAGGAGCGTATGGCCAAAGAATTGGAAAGATACCGGCAGATCGAACGGTCGATCATCACGACCTACCGCAAGCAGTTGTGGTCGCCGTTTGTCCTGGCGGTGAAAAAATACCGCCTGATCGAAGCGGGCGACCGGATTGCCGTCTGTATTTCGGGCGGAAAGGACAGCATGCTGATGGCAAAACTCATGCAGGAATTGCACAGGCACAGCGAAATTCCTTTCGAGCCCGTTTTTCTTGTCATGGACCCGGGATATAATGCCGAAAATCGCCGCCGGATCGAAGAGAACGCGGCGCTGCTGCACGTTCCCGTCACCGTTTTCGAGACGGATATTTTTGCTTCTACGGACGCCGTTGCCGCCGAGGCGCCCTGTTATCTTTGCGCGCGCATGCGTCGCGGACATCTGTATGCGAAAGCAAAGGAGTTGGGTTGCAACAAGATCGCCTTAGGACATCATAAGAGCGATGTTATCGAAACCACGCTGATGGGCATGTTGTACGGCGGTCAGATTCAGGGGATGTTGCCGCGGATCAAAAGCACCAATTTCGAGGGGATGGAACTTATCCGTCCGCTGTATTGCGTACTCGAAGAGGATATTCTGCGCTGGAAGGAGCACAACGGCCTGCAATTTATCGCCTGCGCCTGCCGGTTTACCGATTCGGTGGCGGGCGCGTCTGCCTTCTCCGCCCGCGCGCGCGTCAAAGCGCTGATTGCGGAGCTGAAACGGGAAAACCCGCATGTGGAAGACAATATCTTTCAGAGTATACACAACGTACAGCTGGACACGCTGGTCGCCTATAAGAGGCACGGAGTCCGCCATTCCTTCCTGGAAAATTTCGGGCCGGAGGAAATATAGAGTGGACGAAGCGGAAAAGTGGTGGAGAAGTCGTTTTGCCGAACTGGCGCAACGGGCTTATGAGAGGGGCAGGTATGCGTTTACGGAATTTTTATCGCCTGTGGAGCTCGGATATTTCTACAACGCGGAGCGGGAATATTCCTATGCGGGCACCCGTCTTTGGGGCGGGACGGAGGAAGCGGAGCGCAAGATGATCCGGTTCGGAGATTGCGATTATGAAGAGGAATTTCCGATCGCGGCGCTGAAAATTGTGCCCGCCGGCGGGAAGTTCCCGGAGCCGCTCACCCACCGGGACTATCTCGGCGCCCTCCTTTCTTTGGGAATCGAGCGAAACACGCTGGGGGACATTTTCGTTTCGGAAAAAGAGGCGTATGTGTATTGTCTCAGCCGCATTGCGCCGTTTGTGGAGGAAAATCTCCTCCGGGTGCGCCATACCGAGGTGAAGGCGACGCGCGCGGAAACGGCAGTGCCGATAACGGCGGAAAAAGAAGACGGCTATTTCTTTTTGTCCTCGCTCCGCGCCGATTGCGCCGTGGCGGCGGTGTTCCGTCTTTCGCGGACGGACGCGGCGGCGTATTTTCAGGCGGAACGGGTGTTTGTCAACGGCAGAGTGTGCGCCCGGCCTTCGCGGGAACTGGCGCCGGGAGACGGGGTCACCGTCCGCGGGAAGGGGCGGTTTACCTTGGCGGAGGTCGTCGGCGAAAGCCGCAAGGGAAGATTGCGGGTCCGGGTGCAGAAGGACGGGCGGCCCTCCGGGACAAGTAGTGAGTAGTTGCCGCGGAAATGTCTGAAAGTCTTTCGGAATAAAATTTCCCGGGAATTCCCGGGAAATCATGGATTAAATGGACTGAAAACGATTTGCGAAGGGTGAAAATCAGAAAGGGCAGAAAAGACGGCGGGGGATCAGTTCCTTTGCAGAAAGAGAATGTTGTTGAGCGAAAAGGCGGGGCAGGGATGAGGTCATAGACAAAAAGAGGGATCGACATAGAGCAGACGTTAAGAAGCGAAGCAGAAACAGAAAGGAAAAAACAGAAAGGAAAAACAGAAATAAGATTATGCGCATTATCCGTGCGGCAGGCGGAGATTTGCAAGATATAGCGGACGTCGAGGAGCACGATCTGACCGCATTATCCGCGCGCGGCGGACGGAGCTTTGCCCGACCATTTTTTGAAGCAGGCGCTGAAATAATTCTGATTGGAAAAGCCGAGAGAAAGGGCCGTTTCTTTGACCGAAAAGCCGTCGGCGAGCAGTTCTGCGGCGCGCTGCATGCGCAGGGCGTTATAATGGGCCATGGCGCCGCAACCGGAGTAGCGGCGGACGGTTTTTTCCAGCGCGGGGACGCTGAGATTGCACAGCCGCGCCAGCGTTTCCGCGTCGAGAGAGTCGCCGATTTTTTCTTCCATGACGGAAAGAATGCGGATATAATTTTCCGCGCTTCGGCTGACGTATTCCGGATTGGCGGCGTTCCGGCCGGACAGCGCGGCGAGCAGAAAGAGTTCCAGCCGTTTGACGACGGCGGAAGCAGCCGTTTCATTGCCCTCCCGGACCCGTTCCACATTGTTCCCTTCCAGCACGAAAGCGTTTTCCGCCGCTCGGAAAATCGATTGCAGCTCGCTGACCCGTTCGGGCGGGAGGGTGAATACGCGGGTCGGGAGTTCGGGCAGGACAGAGGCGCGGAAGGAAAAAATGATGGTTTCCGGTTCGGTGCCGCAATCCGACCAGATGGCGTGAAATTCGCCGGGAACGTGCAGAATCATCTGCCCGGCGGACAGGACGTAAACGTTTTTCCCCGCAGTGATTCCCGCTTTGCCGGCGGTGACGCACACCACTTCGGCAAAATCGTGCGTTTCGCCCTTGAAAGAGTAGCCTTCCGGGAAGCGGCGGCGGGAAAAGGTATACAGCGAGTCGATGGCCAGCGCGTTTCTGACGGGACATTCCCGATACAATCCGGTTTCCATGTCTGTCTCTCCGAAAAAAAGTATCAGATTTTATAGATATACGATAAAATAACGTATATCCGTTTGTTTTTCAATATGTTATAATTATAGCAGACGAAAGGGAAAAAGTCAACGGGCGGCCGAAAAATTTTTTGCCGGCGGAAGCGCAGGCAGGAGCCGGGTTTAGGCGGGACGAAAAACGGCCGGAATTCGACGAGAAGCCGATGCAAAGCGGAAGCCGGAAGGAACTTCGGCCGACGGCTGAACGACGCGGGCGCGCCCGGGCAGAAAAATTCGTCAGGAGGTTATCATTTCAACATGAAGACGACACTTGTGGTAATGGCGGCCGGAATGGGCAGCCGGTTCGGCGGGCTGAAACAGGCGGAACCCGTCACGCCCGACGGAAAAGGGATTCTCGATTTTTCCGTTTACGACGCGACGAAAGCGGGGTTTGACAAGACGGTTTTCATTGTCCGCGAGGACATGGAAGAGGATTTCAAGCGGCTGGTCGGCAATCGCATTGCAAAGCATGCGAAGGTGGAATATGTCTTGCAGGACATGAAGGATCTGCCTGCGGGCAGGACCAAGCCGTTCGGAACGGCGCACGCGATTCTCTGCTGTGCGGACGTCGTGAAAGAGCCGTTTGCCATCATCAATGCGGACGACTACTACGGACACAATGCGTTTTTCGATATTCAGAAACACCTTTCGCAGGCGAAGGACGGGGAATATGCGATGACGGCGTATCATCTGGGAAATACGCTCAGCAAAAACGGCACCGTTTCCCGCGGAATCTGCGAGACGGAAAACGGATATCTGAAAAAAGTGACCGAGGTCACCAAAATTTCTCCCGACGGGAGTTATGAAAAGGACGGAAAAACAGTGACGCTTCCGGCGGATACCCCCGTTTCGATGAACCTCTGGGGGCTTACGCCCGATATTTTCGGGATTCTCCGTAAGGAGTATCAGAAGTTCCTGGCGACGGCCAATCTCGCCAAGGACGAGTTCTTCATTCCCTCGGTTATTTCCAAGGCGCTGGAAGAGGGCAAGGCGACGGTGCGCGTATTCAGAAATGCGGATAAGTGGTACGGCATCACCTATCGCGAGGACCTCGCCGAAGTGAAAGAAGCCATCGGAGGATACGTTCGTGACGGACTTTATGAAGGAATATAAAAACGCGGCGGAGAGCTTCCGCCTGCAAGGAAAAGTAACCGATATACAGCCTTACGGAGAAGGACATATCAATCTCACGCTTTTGGTCAGGACGACGGAAAAGCGGTACATCATGCAGAAGATGAACACCCACGTATTCCCCGATCCGGACAACCTGATGCGGAATATCTGCGCGGTCACCGAATACCTGCGTGCCAGCGGCGCGGAGACGCTCAACGTCGTGCCCACGTTGGAAGGGAAGCCTTTTCTGAAAGGAAAGGAATGTTACCGGGTATATGATTTCATCGAAAACACCGTTACTTATCAGAAGGTGACAGACAAGAAAGTGTTTTTCAATTCCGGAAAAGCCTTCGGGGAATTTCAGAATTGTCTGGCGGGATTCGACGCCTCGGTGCTGACGGAGACCATTCCCCATTTCCACGACACGCCCAAGCGCTTTGCGGATTTTCGCGCCGCCCTCGAAGCGGATGCGTTCGGCCGCGCGAAGGAGTGCCGGCCGGAAATCGATTTCTTCCTCTCTCACGCCGACACTTACGGGAAGGTGGCGGAGGGGCTGAAAGACGGCTCGGTTCCGCTGCGCGTCACCCATAACGACACAAAGCTCAACAATATTCTGATGGACGCGGAAACCAATGAGGCGCGGGCCGTGATCGACCTCGACACCGTGATGCCCGGCTCCATGCTTTACGATTTCGGGGATTCTATCCGTTTCGGCGCTTCGACTGCCGCCGAGGACGAACAGGATCTCGACAAAGTGCATTTTGATATCTCGCTGTTCAAAGCGTATGCGGAAGGCTACTGCGGAGCGGTGAAGCCCAAAGTCACCCCTCGGGAAAAGCAGCTGTTTTCCTATGGCGCCTATCTGATGACGGCGGAGTGCGGTATGCGGTTCCTGGCCGATTATCTGTCGGGAGACACTTATTTTGCCACCAAGTATCCCGGGCATAACCTCGTGCGTTGCCGGACGCAGGTGCGGCTCGCTTCGGAAATGGAGCGGAGTTTTCCGGAAATGGACGCCGTCGTTTCTGAAATTCTCGGATAAGCGATTGACTGAAATAAGTGCGAGCGCCCCCCATTGGTG
>ERZ1090861.1030-NODE-1030-length-15396-cov-10.359233_pt1 | contig 15396 bp, 17 predicted proteins | sample MGYA00478482_ERZ1090861 | MGnify/ENA primary metagenome ERZ1090861 (study PRJEB33644, sample SAMEA5815744) | chicken gut metagenome | biome: Chicken; feature: Gastrointestinal Tract; material: Caecum | place: Ireland | collected 2019-01-01 | study: A study of... | reverse complement strand
ATATGTTTAGGGAAAGTCAAGAGAAAATAAAACAAAAAAGTTTAATATTTTCTCGTAAACCGCTTGACAAAAGCAAATATGCTTAGTATAATAGGAGTATATTAAGCAAATAAGCTTAATTTAATATCCGTCGTGCGTTACGGTAATGGCGTACCCGCCCGGGCAAATCGGAAGGCGGTCAGAAAGTATTCCGACACGAAATAAATGAAATTGAAAAAAGAAAGGAAAGGAGATTTTTATGGGAAATAGATTTATCCGTGCCGATGATGTGGCGCAGGAACTCAATGTATCCAAGCCCTATGCCTATAAGCTCATTAGGAAACTGAATGAGGAACTGAAAGCAAAGGGTTTTATTACGATTGCAGGGCGTGTCAACCGCCAGTATTTTTATGAAAGGCTCTACGGAGCCGGAAAGGAGAAGGAATAATGCCGGTATTCAAAAACGAGGACAACGGTACTTGGTATGTAATGGCAAGGTATGTGAACTGGAAAGGCGAGCGCAAGCAGAAATGCAAGCGTGGCTTTGCCACAAAGAAAGAAGCACAGGAATGGGAGCGAATGTTCCAGTTGCAGAATTCCTCTGACCTTGACATGAGTTTTGAAGCTTTCACGGAGCTGTATATCCGAGATGTGAAAAACCGTCTGAAGAAAAACACTTGGCTGACGAAGGAGCATATTATCCGCACAAAAATACTGCCCTTTTTCGGCAAGCTGAAAATCAGCGAAATTTCCACAAAAGAAATCATCACTTGGCAGAACGAAATGCTTGCCTATCGTGACGAGAGGAAAAAGCCGTATTCGCAGACCTATCTGAAGACGCTGCATAATCAGTTATCTGCCATATTCAACCATGCTGTGCGCTACTACGAGCTGCGCTCCAATCCCGCCGCAAAGGTAGGAAATATGGGGAGCGAGGAACACAGGGAAATGCTGTTCTGGACGAAAGAGGAATACAAGAAGTTTGCCTTTGAGATGATGGATAAGCCTGTTTCCTTTTACGCCTTTGAAATGCTCTACTGGTGCGGTATCCGTGAGGGCGAGCTGTTGGCGCTGACGCCTGCGGACTTCGATTTTGACAAGGAAACGGTCACGATCAATAAGTCCTATCAGCGTCTGCACGGGGAAGATGTGATTACCACGCCGAAAACAAAGAAAAGCAACCGCACCATTAAAATGCCGCATTTTCTCTGTGAAGAAATGCAGGAGTATCTTGGTATGCTCTACGGACTCAAAAAGAAAGACCGTATCTTTACGGTAACGAAAAGCTATCTTCATCACGAGATGGACAGAGGGGCGAAAGCCGCAGGCGTGAAGCGTATCCGCATTCATGACTTACGGCACAGCCACATCAGTTTGCTGATTGATATGGGATTTTCGGCGGTGGCGATTGCCGACCGTGTGGGACACGAGAGTATTGAAATCACTTATCAGTACGCCCACCTGTTCCCGTCCAAACAGACGGAAATGGCAGAGCGATTAGACGATTTAGGGAAAGGAGATTTTGAAAATGTCAGCTAAGAACAGAGACAACAAAAACCGTTGGAGAAATATCACGGTGGGATTTCGGGTATCGCCCGAAGAAAACGAACGCATTAACAAGGCGGTCGCCTTATCGGGACTGCCTAAGCAAGAATATTGTTACCGCCGCTGTCTTAATCAGGATGTGGTGGTGCAGGGCAATCCGAGGGTGTATAAGGCTCTGAAACAGGAGCTTGCCGCCGTCCTTGCGGAACTGCAAAGGATTGAAGCTGGAAACGGTGTAGACGAAGAGCTGCTCAATGTCATTGAACTGATTTTCGTTATTCTCGGCGGCTTGAAAGGAGAGGTACAGGATGAATAAGCAAAAAGAAATGACCGCCCGTAACACATCTGTTGGCGCAGATGATAGGCAGTCACTCCATGTAACTAATTACAGTATAACCAATCAAAACGGAAATATCAATGCTTTTCTTCTGAAAGGCGGTGGTAGGAATGGCTGAACTTAAAATCATTAGTATGGATGAAGTCCAAAGCAAGGAAGTGAATTGGCTCTGGTATCCATATATCCCATACGGGAAAATCACAATCATTCAGGGCGATCCCGGCGAGGGCAAAACAACTTTGGCATTAAGACTGGCGGCGCTTCTCTCAAAGGGAGAGCCGCTGCCCTATGACACTACCGAGCGTGAACCTGTAAAAATTATCTATCAAACCGCCGAGGACGGACTGGAAGATACCATCAAGCCGAGATTGGAAGCGGCTGAGGCAGACTGTACGCTAATCAAAGTGATAGACGAATCGGAAGCGGCGCTCAGTATGCTGGACGAGCGCATTGAAAAAGCAATCATAGAGGTCGGTGCAAGGGTGGTAATCCTTGATCCGATTCAGGCGTATGTGGGAGCGAATATCAATATGAACAACGCCAATGAAGTTCGCAATGTGATGGCACAGCTCGGACGAATCGCAGAAAAATATGACTGTGCGGTTTTGCTTGTCGGTCATATGAATAAGGGTAGCGGGAACAAGTCGTCTTACCGTGGGCTTGGCTCGATTGACTTTCAGGCTTCGGCAAGAAGCGTTTTGATTGTCGGCAGAATTAAAGACAATCCGCAGGTGCGAGTGATAGTGCAGGATAAATCTTCCCTTGCACCAGAGGGTGAAGCAATCGCCTTTGAACTGGATAAAGAAAACGGATTTAGCTGGCTTGGGCATTACGATATCTCTGTTGACGATCTGCTCAGCGGTATTCCGAGAGAAAAGAAATCCGAACAGGCTGAAAACTTAATACTCGAATGTCTTTCCAAGGGCAAATATCCACAGCAGGCATTGCTGAAAAAAGCACAGGCGGTAGGCATTTCCAAGCGTGTGCTGGACGAGGCAAAGAAAGCGTTGAATGTCCAATCGGTTAAGGAAGGCAGTCAGTGGTACTGGCAGCTTCCCGAAGAAATAGAATGAGCAGCCTTTCAAGGTTGCAACATTGCAAAGACAGGCACACCTGCAACCTTGCAATGTTCCTTTTTCGGGAAGTGATAAAGTTTGGACGGGGTTGCAAGGGTGTCCTTTTCAAAGGACAGCCCTTGCCCCTCGGAGAGCCCACGACATCTTTGCAACCGTCAGGTTGAAAGTGTCATAGTGGGTTACGCACTTTGAAAAAGGTGCGTAACTGCGCTGCCCCACAATATCGCAAAACGAAAGGAGTGATACGAATGCCGAAGGGAGATTTCAGCGTCGCCCGTGTGGGAAAACGAACGAGAGAAAGCGTTGGAAAGTTTGAAAGGCACATTGAGCGAAAAAATGAAAGCTATGAAAATATGAATGTTGATCTGTCCCGCACGCCGATGAATGTTCACTTTCAAAGCTGCGGTGAGCTGACCTACAACGAACATCTGGACAGGCTGATTGCGGACGGGACGGTATCCTTAAAGGGACTGAAAGCAGACGCAACGGTCTTTAACGAGATGATATTGGATGTGAATACCGACTACTTCGAGAGAAACGGCGGTTATGATTTCGCCTGCCGTTTCTATGAAGAAGCGTTCCATTTTGCAGAGAAGTTATATGGGAAAGACAATATTATTTCCGCAGTTATGCACGCTGACGAACTGAATATCGCTATGACCGAGAAGTACGGAAAGCCGGTTTATCACTATCATCTGCACATTATGGCGCTGCCCGTGGTGGATAAAGAGGTGCGCTGGTCGAAGCGCTGTAAAGATCCGGCGCTGGTGGGAACAGTGAAAGAGGTAATTCATCAGGTCAGTCATTCAAAGAAATGGAAATCGGAAAAAGCGCTGGACGAAAACGGAAATCCCATATTGAATAGCAACGGGAAACCTGTCTATCACACCTCGTACAGCATTTTACAGGATAAATTTTACGAATATATGAAGGATGCAGGATTCGAGGGCTTTGACCGTGGCGAGCGAGGAAGTACGGCAGAAAATCTGACTTCGCTGGGGTATAAAATCCAGCAGGACGAAAAAAGGCTGGCGGATATTGAACAAAAGATTGCCGTTGAACAAGTCCGATATAACGATAACCACAAGGCGTTTATGACCTTTGCGGAGATCGACGGCTCCGGCAAAAAATCTTTTACGGGCAAATACACGGTATCGGCTGAGGACTATGAAAAACTGACAACGCTGGCAAAGCGCAGTTACTCGGCGGAATCTGAAGCGCAGCGGTTGAGAGAGGAAAATGGTAGACTGTCCCGTCAGATATGGTCGCTGCAAAGCGAGATTTCAAAGCTAAGAACTGCGTTGCGGGAATTGACCGAAAAGTGCAGACCGTACCTTGAGGCGTTAAAGATTGCGCCGCAAAAGGTCAAGGAGTTTATCAGCGGTATTCTTGAAAAATTCAAAAGGCAGGAAAAAAGCATTTATTATGAACCGATTTCGGCTCGTGAACAACAGTTGCCGGAGCGTGGAAAACGCTCTAAAAATAAAGATTATGAAAGGTAGGAAAAGACAATGTCAAAGACGATTTTTGAAGAAATGGGCGGCGCTTATGTACGGCAGGGAGATTATCTTCTCCCATGCCTGTCCTTACCCGCCGAAAAAGAAAGCAAGCCTGTTGGCGTATGGGGACAGCGGCATTTGCGCTATCTCAAACAGCACCGCAAGGTGCTTTACACCAATCTGCTCACAAGCGGTAAGCTGAACGGCTATCTTGCGGATATTGACAAGCAGGCTGAAGATAGGTTTCTTCGGCTGGTAAAACAGATGGCAGAGCGTGAGGGCGTGTCCGAACAGCTAAAGGCGGAAAATCAGATGGAATGGGTTGGTAGGATGAACAATATTAGCATTCGTGCTGTTGAATTTATAAATCAAGAATTAATATTCTTATAATATTGTATTTGCGTATATCAAAAAGCAGTACATTGTGTCCATTGGTGTCCATTAAATTCCACTCAACGATTGTAAATTGAGAGGGGCTATGGTATAATTCAAGTAAGCAAATAAGAGTTTTATGGAGGTCTTTGTAATGAGTACGGAACTTTTAACCGTAGCACAGACAGCAAAATATTTGCAATTGTCTGAAAGAACGGTTCGCCGCTTAATTGGAAAGGGCAGTTTGCCGGCTTCCAAATTAAGTGACCGAGCTTGGCGTATTCGGTCTTGTGATATAGATAAATATGTTGAATCAACTTCGAATACTCGCATAGAAGCTGAAAATGACCAATTTTCTAACACTTCGAGTCCTCGATTAATTTCACTTTTTTCGGGGTGTGGAGGCATGGACTTAGGCTTTAAAAAGGCGGGATTTAACATTGTGTTCGCAAATGACTTTGACGCAGATGCTCAAGCAATATACTCACTCAACTTAGGAGATATAGATAAGCGTGATATATTATCGGTTGGTGAAGATGAAATTCCAGATGGAGATATTTTAACCGCTGGTTTTCCGTGCCAGCCTTTTTCTAATGCAGGTAATCGGAAAGGTGTCCACGACTCTCGTGGTATGCTGTACAAAGAGTGTCTGCGTATAATTCAAAAAAAGATGCCGAAAGTAATTGTCTTTGAAAATGTTAAAGGTTTGCTTTCGACAAAGTATATTGATGGACGCAATTTAGCAGAAGTCATTGTCGAAGATTTGTCTAACATGAATGGTGTGGGATATAATGTTGTGCACCAGCTTGTAAATGCATCGGATTATGGTGTCCCTCAAAACCGTCAACGAGTTTTGTTTGTCGGTGTCCGCAAAGACTTGGGCATTACCTTTGAATTTCCTCAAAAGCAAACTAAAGAAAATCTGACACTGCGTCACATTTTAGATGTACCGCCGGAAGTAGCCAACAATGTGGATTGGGCACTTTCGCCGCAAGCACTGGACATGGTTAGATTTATTCCCGAAGGTGGTTCGTGGAAAGATGTTCCATATGAACATTTAGCTCCTCGTTTCCAAAGAATCCGAGATAACATGAAAAAGTACCATTCGCCCAACTTTTACCGTCGTTTTTCAAGAGATGAAATTTGTGGAACTATGACAGCATCTGCTCAGCCGGAGAACTGTGGAATTATACATCCTACTGAAAACAGAAGATTTACTGTACGAGAAGTTGCCCGCATTCAGACTTTCCCCGATGATTTTAACTTCTTAACAGATACAGCACGAAACATTACAGCAATGTATAAAGTCATAGGAAATGCTGTGCCGGTTATGTTGGCATACAATATCGCTTCAGCAATAATGGAGCAAGTATTTAAGAAAAACGCAAGTAAAAAGTAAGGGGATAAGAGAATGGATACAGATAAAGCATACCTATTGGGGTTAATCATAGGTGGAGGTGTGTTTGGAAACGCAGAAGATGTTTTCAGCATTCGCCTGCCATATAAAAAATGGGGTTCATACCTTGAAAATCCACAGCGTGCTGGAGAAATTGCAGGAGATATTCTACGCAAAGTAGGGCAAATGTTTCGGGCTGTCTATGATCTTTCTGTTCAATATGAAACCACTCCCGGAGGGACTTGGACAATTCTTTGCGAAGGCGATACAACAGCGGTAAAAAATGATCTTATGCATTATGGCATTGTGTGTGAAGGCGAGCTTCGTGGAAGTGCTGATATAAGTCAGGTCGTATTAGAATTAGTTGATGACAATCTTAAACGCCGCTTTATTGCTGGATTAGCGGATACAATCGGAAGTATGGCAAAATCACAGCGCCGTTTTACCGATGAGCATCAAATTATTTCTTTTGAAATCAAAGGCTACAACTTTAAGTTCGTATGTGATTTGTGTCGACTGTTGTACAGCATAAATTGTATTCCCGATCAGGTAAACTGGAATCACCCAAATATCCACTGCACAAACGATTCATACTATGCTCAATGGAACAAAGGCTTTAAGCTGCGAATTTTATTGGATCAATATGCTCAGTTTGGCGCATTTGCATTTAGAACCAAAGCAGAAACATCAAATGAAAATCGTAGATTACAAAGGGAAACTCATGCTGCGGAAAGATGTGAAACGAGGGATATGCATTTCACTCCGTCCACAGTGCATCCGGCTGAAAATGATACCCGTTTGCCGGAACTGATTAGGGGTGGGCATTACATTCATTTCAGGCATTTTTGTACGGTAATGGGCTGTGAACACGCTCCATACTGTAAAATCAGAGAACAGTTTGAGCATATTGGGGAACTGATTAACCCATTCCCGATTTTGCATAAGGATAGCTACATTCAGATCGAGGAGATTATTCAAGCAGATCCCCTACTGTCGGGACGGGAGTACACTTCTCTTAATGTAAATATTGGAACCCTGATAGACCAGTACAAGGAAGATAAAACAGTTTTGTTATACGGCACTACTGCGAATACTGGTTATCCAATAGCTGAAATTCTCCAAGCGGTTGCCTATGTCATTGCAAACGATGACGAACTTTCTGGCAAGCGTCCAAAAGGATATTTTCAAATTGTTGAACGCCATTCACATGATGACGCAGATTTATCGGTTGAAATAAGAAAGCCTGATCTGCTCACACCATTGGTTATTGTGGGAAACGGTCGTGGTGCTTTAATTGGTGCTCGGAATCCTGATGTTTACAAACGCTTGGTAACAAATTCGCCAGACAATGAATATAAATTGCTCGTTCGTCAAATTACTGAGGAGGACTTACGAGATGCCCGGTAAACGCAGCCGAAATGAAGTTTCGTATTATCCAGAAATCCAAACTTTTATAGAAGCTCAGCTTAAAAGTAATTTCAGAGCGAAACGCCACAAAGATCTCAGTGTTTTTTGGGGTATCGGCGAACTGAAAACCAATCTACAAAGAATTATTTCCGAACATCCAGATAAATGTACCTGCGTTAAAGATTTTGCGAATCGAGTGCCCCCGCTAAACCTTGATATTTTTGCGTTGATCACTGATGGAACGCAATTTCAGATTTTAATTCTTGAAGTAAAGCTGATGAGCAGTGCAGGGCTTAAAGAATGGTCACAACTTGTTGGATACTGCTTGGTTTCGGGCGCAAAATATGGTTTGCTGGTTAATATTGATAATGGGGCAAGTCCACGCTTAGCGCATATTCTTTCTACTGAAACCCATATTTCTGATATTCAGACCATGGTTGACGGAGAAAGTCATGAACATTGTCTTGGATTTATGCAGTGGGATAGTCTAACGCAGAATTTTGAATATAGTAATCTGGGAACAATTAAATCTTTGTCTGAACTAAGTGCTCACTTAGCAAAAGAATTTTAGATTTGATAAGATGTCATTTAATTAACTGTAATTATTTATAGATTTGTTAATGTCCACGCTAAGAGAGGCAAGTGTTATCAACCCCGATAACAAACTGATAACATTAGCCTATATAGGCAGGATAATATGGATATATCAAATCATCAAAAGCACCACAAATACGACAGAGAATAATCTCTAAACAAAATCGATTAGGCTTTGTCGAGTGGGAATAAATTGAAAAAGTCTAAAAACCCAGTAATAATGCGGGTTTGCAGGATTTCAAAACCCTCGTTGATAAGATTTTGATAAGATTGCACTTGAACACCTTTATCGGATGTATCAAGTGGTTTGTGGGTAAAGAGTAATATCTTGTGGCTCACAAAAACTCCATATTAACATTAAGCCCCGTACTGACGGAATAAAGTCAGTACGGGGTTTTTGTCGTTTGCGGGGTTATTTCAGCTTTTCCTTAAAGGCTTCTACAAGGGCATCGCTGAGTTCCTGTGACGGAACTTTCGCCCAATGCTGTGTGGTATCTTTTTCGGGATAAGTATAGCGCCACTCATCGTATTGCTCTTTGGAAATCTCGCCGCTTCTGTATTTTTCAGCCTGTTCTGCCCAAGCGGCAAGCATTTGGAAAACAGAGCGGTCAATATTAGGCTTGTTACCGTCAAAGACGATATGTACTTCGTTTTCATTCTTCTCCACTCTTACGCCGTGCAAATCCTCAACGGCAAAAAGAGTATGTATAAAGCCGAGATCACTGTCAATATCGGGAATTCTGAGTGCCAAAGGTGAAACCTCAAGCACTCCTGCAAGAGCCTTTACCAAATCTTCTTTCGGCGTTCTTGATCCTGATTCATACTGTGCCATACGAATGTCGGCAGTTTTTTGCGGAAAGCCCACAGCCTGACCAAGCCATTTTTGGGTCATACCTCTCAAATTTCTAAAGAAACGGATTCTTTCACCGATTGCCATTGCGCTTCCTCCTAACGATCTGTTGATAATATATATTATACAGATACGCTTAGTGTATGTCAAGACTACAAAAACAAAAAAGTTTAATATTTTCTCAAAAACCACTTGACTTTACGGAATTTGCTTAGTATAATAATGATGCCAACTTAAACTAATTGAGTTAAGTTGGTGAAAACTGAATAACCGTCGTACACCACGGTAATGGCGTACCCGCCCGGGCAAATCGGAAGGCGGTCAGAAAGTATTCCGACACGAAATAAGGATGAATATTTTTAAAGGAGGTGATTTTATGACAGATAAAACTTTTATGCGAGCAGATGAAGTTGCAGAGGAACTTGATGTATCAAAGGCTTACGCCTACAAGATTATCCGACAACTTAACGATGAACTGAGTGCAAAGGGATTTATTACGGTTGCAGGGCGTGTCAGCCGACAGTATTTTAGTGAAAGAATTTACGGAGCAGAAAGGAGAGATGATTAATGCCCGTTTACAAGAATAAGGACAACGGCACTTGGTATGTGATGACGCAGTATACCGACTGGAAAGGCGAACGCAAACCAAAGTGCAAGCGTGGCTTTGCCACAAAACGAGAGGCGCAGGATTGGGAACAAAAATTTCAGCAGCAAAGCTCAGGAGATTTGGATATGCCCTTTTCTGCCTTCGTTGAAATCTATTACAAAGAACAGAAACCACGATTAAAGGAAAGCACTTGGCAGACCAAAGAGAACATTATTCAGCAGAAAATTCTGCCGTACTTTAAAGACCGCAAAATCAACGAGATTACCACCAAAGATGTGAGAGCGTGGCAGAATGAAATGCTGGCTTACCGCAACGAGGAAAACAAGCCCTATTCATCGTCCTACCTCAAGACATTGCACAATCAGCTTTCAGCCATCTTTAACTATGCAGTCAGATTTTATGACTTGCGCAGCAATCCCGCCTCAAAAGCAGGAAATATGGGCAGTGAAGAACGAAAGGAAATGCTGTTTTGGACGAAGGAAGAATATCAAAAGTTTTCCGAAGTGATGATGGATAAGCCGCTTTCCTATTACGCATTTCAAATGCTTTATTGGACAGGTATCCGTGAGGGTGAGTTGCTTGCGCTTACCCCTGCCGATTTTGACTTTGAAAAAGGAACGGTAAAAATCAGCAAGACTTATCAGCGTTTGAAAGGTCAGGATGTAATCACTTCACCGAAAACAAAGAAAAGCAACCGTACTGTGCAAATGCCCGATTTTCTCTGTACCGAAATGCAGGAATTTTTCAGTATGCAGTACGGACTGAAAAAGATAGACCGTGTTTTTACCGTTACCAAAAGCTATCTGCACCACGAGATGGAAAGAGGGGCAAAAGAAGCCGGGGTAAAGCGTATTCGTATCCACGATCTTCGCCACAGCCATATCAGTCTTTTAATTGATATGGGATTTTCCGCCGTTGCCATTGCTGACCGAGTGGGGCACGAAAGCATAGAAATAACTTACCGCTATGCTCATCTGTTCCCGTCAAAGCAAAAGGAAATGGCAGTTAAACTTGATTTTATGAATAAAGGAGTGTGATGATATGTCAGCAAAAAATGTAGACCGCCACAACCGTTTCCGCAGTATTACCGTAGGATTTCGAGTATCACCCGAAGAACAGGAAGAACTTAACAGAGCCGTTGCTCTTTCGGGACTGCCGAAACAGGAGTACTGTTACCGCAAGTGTATGGGGCGTGAGGTAGTGGTTCAGCCGAACCCGAGAGTTTATAAGGCGCTGAAAACGCAAATGGTATTGATTCTTGAGGAATTACAGCGTATTGCGGCAGGTGAGTATGTCCAAACGGAACTGCTCGACACCATTGACCTTATCGCCTTTACAATGCACGGACTGAAAGGAGAGAGTGCGAATGGAGAATAAAAAAGAAATGACCGCCCGAACATCATCTGTTGGCGCAGATGAAAGGCAGTCACTCAATGTATCTGTTAATAGTATAGCCGCATATCACTTGAAAATCAACACTTTTATTTTGAAAGGCGGTGGTATGAATGGCTGAACTTAAAATTATCAGTATGGATGAAGTACAGAGCAAGGAAGTAAACTGGCTCTGGTATCCATATATCCCATACGGGAAAATCACAATCATTCAGGGCGATCCCGGCGAGGGCAAAACAACTTTGGCGTTAAGACTGGCGGCGCTTCTCTCCAAAGGAGAAGCACTGCCCTATGATGATACCGAGCGTGAACCTGTCAAGATTATTTATCAAACAGCTGAGGACGGACTGGAAGATACTATCAAGCCGAGGTTAGAAGCGGCTGAGGCAGACTGCACTCAAATTAAAGTCATAGACGAATCAGAAGCTGCACTCAGTATGCTGGATGAACGCATTGAAAAAGCAATTATAGAGATCGGCGCAAGAGTTGTGATTCTTGATCCGATACAGGCGTATGTCGGTGCTAATATCAATATGAACAGCGCCAATGAAGTCCGCAATGTGATGGCACAGCTCGGACGAATCGCAGAAAAATATGACTGTGCAGTTCTGCTCGTCGGTCATATGAACAAAGGAAGCGGAAATAAATCTTCCTACCGTGGACTTGGCTCAATCGACTTTCAGGCTTCGGCAAGAAGTGTTCTGATTGTCGGGAGAATTAAAGACAATCCGCAGGTCAGAGTGATGGTGCAGGACAAGTCTTCCCTTGCACCCGAAGGTGAAGCGATTGCCTTTGAACTGGACAAGGAAAACGGATTCAGCTGGCTCGGACATTACGATATTTCTGTTGACGATCTGTTAAGCGGCATTCCGAAAGAAAAGAAATCAGAGCAGGCTGAAAACTTAATACTCGAATATCTTTCACAGGGCAAATACCCGCAGAAAGAATTGGTAAAGAAAGCACAGGCGATGGGAATTTCAAAGCGTGTGCTGGATGAAGCAAAGAAAGCACTGAATGTCCAATCGGTTAAAGAGGGCAGTCAGTGGTACTGGCAGCTTCCCGAAAAAACAGAGTGAAGTTTTTCAAGGTTGCAACATTGCAAAGACAGGCATATCTGCAACCTTGCAATGTTCCTTTTTCGGGAAGTAACAGTATAAAGTTTAGACGGGGTGCAGGGTGTCCTTTTCAAAGGACAGCCCTTGCTGGGGAGTTGTCCGCAGACAACGGGGCAAACGCCCCATAACCCCCTCGGAGAGCCCACGACATCTTTGCAGCCGAAGTGCTGAAAGTGTCATAGTGGGTTACACACTTTGAAAAAGTTGTGTAACTGCGGCTCCCCGAAAATACACCTGCGGAAAGGAGTGAGAAAATGGCGAAACAAAACTTCAGTGTCGCCCGTATCGAAACCCGTACAAGAGCGACGGTTGGCAAGTTTGAGCGACACATTGAGCGTAAAAATGACAGCTATGAAAATATGAATGTTGACCTCTCACGCACGCCTATGAATGTGAGTTTTAAGAACTGCGGAGAGCTGACATATAATGAACATCTTGACAAAATGATAGCTGCAGGAATGGTATCGCTGAAAGGTTTAAAACCCGATGCAACTGTCTTTGATGAGATGATTATGGATGTAAATACCGACTATTTTGAGCAGAACGGCGGCTATGAATATGCCTGCCGGTTCTATGAAGAAGCTTTCCATTTTGCAGAAAAGCTTTACGGCAAAGACAATATCGTATCTGCTGTAATGCACGCTGATGAACTCAATACAGCAATAACTGAGAAGTACGGCAGACCGATTTATCACTATCATCTGCATATTATGGCGCTGCCGGTGGTGGACAAAGAGGTGCGCTGGACGAAACGATGTAAAGATCCTGAATTGGTTGGAAAGGTGAAAGAGGTCATTCATCAAGTGAGTCATTCAAAGAAATGGAAGTCTGAAAAGGCTTTTGATGAAAACGGAAATCCGATTCTAAACAGCAAAGGCAAGCAAGTCTATCACGCTTCCTACAGCATATTGCAGGACAAGTTTTATGAACATATGCAGGAAGCTGGCTTTAACGGATTCAGCCGTGGAGAGCGTGGAAGTACTGCTGAAAACTTAGCTTCACTTGAATTTAAAATCAAGAAAGACAAAGAGAAACTATCAAATCTTCAAGAAAAAATCGCTGGAGAACAGGTGCGGTACGAAGAAAATCACAATACCTTTATGACCTTTAATGAGATTGACAACTCAGGCAAAAAGTCTTTTACAGGCAAATATACCGTGTCGGCGGATGACTACGAGAAGCTGACAACCCTTGCGAAACAAAGCTACTCAGCGGTATCTGAAGCAAAGAAATTACAGGAAGAAAATCGGTATCTAACAAGGCAGATATGGTCATTACAGTCGGAAGTTTCTCGGCTTAAAACCGCATTATCTGAGCTGACGGAAAAGTGCAGACCGTATCTTGAAGCATTAAAAGCGGCACCCAAAATAGTTAAAGAATTTATAGACGGTATCCTTGAGAGGCTCAAAAAGCAGGAGAAAAGTATTCTTTATGAGCAGATTCCTGCACAGAAAACACAGCACCAAGAGCGTGGGAAACGCTCAAAAAATAAAGATTTTGAAAGGTAATAACAAACGATGGAAAAGAGAATTTATGACGAAAAGAATGGTTTATGGTATGAGCTGCAGGGAGATTATAATCTCCCTTGCCTCTCGCCGCCCGAAGAGGAACAGAAACCAATTGGCATTTGGGGACAAAGGCATTTGCGTTATATTAAGGAACATAAAAGAGCCTTTTACACCAATCTACTGACTTCCTGCAAACTGAATAGTTACCTTGCTGATATTGATGAGCAAGCAGAAGAGATGTTTTCCCGGCTGGTAAAACAACTTGCTGAAAAAGAAAATGTAACGGAAAAGCTCAAAGCTGAAAATCAAATGTTGTGGGTGCAAAAGATGAATAATATTCGCAATAGAGCAACTGAGATTATAAACACTGAAATTATTTTTGTATAATGTTGAACGACGGCAGGGAGAAATCCTTGCCGTCGTTTTTTGTTAGCTTCAAAAAATTTTCTTATCAATTTCCGTTAACTTTTAATTTTTCTATAAATTGAGAGTAAGTAAAAATATTATTTGAACCAACCAATGTTGATAAAAAACTTCTGAATGTATTTTCACAAGGAATCGAAACAAAAAATATTAATCTTTTCTTTGCTCTTGAACAACAAACATAGAATAAGTTTCGATTTCGTTCAAAAGACAATTCTTTTCCATTAGGAATAGGAGCAGATCCATTTATCATTGGTGCATAAATTTCAAATTGATATTGATTCCAACCTTTTCCTATGACAAAAACTATATTATCGTATTCCTCACCTTTAACCCCATGTTCAGTTGAGAATTCAGCTTCAGGATATAAGAATTTTATAGCAGCCAAAAATTCCTCATATTTCAAATTTAGGAATTCCTGAATTGTAGAATTTGTGCCATATAATGTTTCGGGTGCATCATGATACAAATGAATATATTCGACAATTTGAGGTGGTATTGGAATCAGTTTTGTGTCAATAACAGCATTAATTACATCGATAGCTTTTTGAGTGCGCGTCTTCTCTAATAGCAGTTCAAATTCTTTCCAATTCACCTTTTCTGATTTTTTGGTGATAGGATATCTTTTTATACTAAGTGTGTCAAAAAGAAGCTGCATATTTGATGTATTAAGCGCTTCGTATACAGGTTCAACTGTGTTCATAAAGAATAAAAGAAAAGGATCTTGCTTGTCTCTTAAACCGTCATTAATAATACCTAACAAATGCTCATATCCTTGTTGCGTAGCAAGTACTTTATGCGTAATCATTAACACTTTTAATGATTCTTCACTTGGCACATTATTCTTAATGCAATAGCTTAAATTATCTAATCGTATTTTTAATTCTTTTACAGGTAGTTCATCTTTGAAATTACGGTCATTTCGGCGGATTCCGTTATAGTCGTCACAAGTAACGACAACAACCTCACCCTCAAAATCATCTATTGCTGATTTTTGCGGTAAATCTGGTCGAATATCATTAAGAAGTTTTACTATTCTGGGAGCCGATCTAAAATTCGACCCTTTTTTAATTACTTTAAGATTATCATGTTCTATTAATCCGCAAGCATTATTTGATTGATAAATCGTTTGCCAAGCATCTCCAAAAAATCCGAATTGCGGTTTTTGATTGGTGGAGATAAAATATTTAATAAATTTATCTATAATTGGCTTATATGAATCTTGATACTCATCAATTAATATAAGAGGAAATTTATCCGCAAAAATACAGCGAAATTTTTTATTATCAAGAAGCA
>ERZ1090861.1027-NODE-1027-length-15439-cov-7.122400_pt1 | contig 15439 bp, 10 predicted proteins | sample MGYA00478482_ERZ1090861 | MGnify/ENA primary metagenome ERZ1090861 (study PRJEB33644, sample SAMEA5815744) | chicken gut metagenome | biome: Chicken; feature: Gastrointestinal Tract; material: Caecum | place: Ireland | collected 2019-01-01 | study: A study of... | reverse complement strand
GAGGGCCAGTTCTTTCGGGGACGAAGCCAAAAAACTCAGGACGCGTTTTTTGGTCTCGCTGTGTTTTCTCGTGCCGCTCCTGTATTTCACCATGGCGCACATGTTCGGCGCGCCCCTTCCGTTTTTTTGGGATCCGCACGAAAGCCCCGGCAATTTTGCGCTGATGCAGCTTCTTCTGACGACGCCCGTCCTGTTCGTCAACCTGGCTTTTTTCCGCAGCGGCGTCAAGGCGCTGATCAGGCGCGTGCCCAACATGGATACCCTGGTCAGCCTCGGCTCGGCCGTCTCGTATCTGTACAGCGTCGTGATCATGTTCATCCTGCCGTTCGCGCAGGACGGGCATGCGCTCGTCATGGACGATTTGTTTTTTGAATCGGCCGCGATGGTCCTGACCCTCGTCACGCTCGGCAAATGGCTGGAAGCGCGGTCGAAAAACAAGACGGGTCAGGAAGTGGAAAAACTGCTGCGCCTTGCGCCGGACGCCGTCACGGTGGAACGGGACGGGCAGATGCGTACGGTCCGCCTTTCCGAGGTCGCGAAGGGCGATACGGTCGTCGTCCGCCAGGGAGACAGCATTCCCGTGGACGGCGTCATCCTGTCGGGCGACTCGTTCGTGGATAAATCGGCGATCACCGGGGAGAGCCTGCCCGTCGAAGTCGGCGCCGGCGATTTTGTGACCAGCGCCGCCGTCAACAAGGGGAACGTTCTGCGCATCCGCGCCGAAAAGGTGGGGGAAGACACCGTTCTTTCCAAAATCATCAAAATGGTGCGCACGGCCGGCACGTCGAAAGCTCCCATCGAAAAAGCGGTGGATAAGATCGCGGGGATCTTTGTTCCCGTCGTGCTCGGCATCGCGGCGCTTACGTTTGCCGTCTGGATGATCCTGTGGGGAGCGGGCGCGGCTGCAGTGACGGTCCCCGAGATCCTGAGCATGTCGATCAGCGTTCTCGTCATTTCCTGTCCCTGCGCGCTGGGGCTGGCGACGCCCGTCGCCGTCATGGCGGCAACGGGTCGCGGCGCGTCTTTGGGAATCCTGTACAAGGATGCGGAGGCGCTGCAAAAGGCGAAGAAGATCGGAACGGTGCTTTTGGACAAGACGGCGACCATCACCGAAGGCAAGCCGCGCGTGACCGATATCCTCGTCTACAACGGCAATACGCCGGAGGGTGTGCTGGCGGACGCCGGTGCGGTGGAAGGCAATTCCAACCATCCTTTGGCCGAATGCCTGGTAGAGCGTGCCAAAGAGGGGCAATGCAATTTTGCCGAAGTCCGCGATTTTGCATACCGGCCGGGGATGGGCGCGTCCGCGCTTTGCGGCGGTCGGCCCTGCCTGATCGGCAACCGCCGCCTGATGGAGTCGAACGGCATTCCTGTGGCCGAGGCCGAGGCGGACGCCGCTCGGCTGGCGGACGCGGGCAAAACGGTTTTGTATTTCGCGGTAAGCGGACGCCTGGCCGCCCTGTTCGGCGTGGCGGATACGATCAAGGAAGGGAGTGCCGAGGCGGTCGCCGGACTGAAAGAGCGCGGCATCACGCCGGTCATGCTCACGGGCGACGGCGCCGGCGCGGCGCGGGCGATCGCGCGGCAGGCGGGGATCGGGCGCGTCATCGCCGAGGTTTTGCCCGAAGACAAACTGCGGGCCGTTCTGGAGAGCAAAAAAACAGCCGTCACCGCAATGGTCGGGGACGGGATCAACGATTCGCCGGCGCTGAAAGAGGCGGATGTCGGCATTGCGATGGGCAACGGCACGGACGTGGCCATCGACTCGGCGGACGTCGTGCTCGTGGGCGGCGATCTGCGCGCGGTCAACGCGGCGGTCGACCTGAGCCGGGCCACGGTGCGCAACATCCACCAGAACCTGTTCTGGGCGTTCATCTACAACCTGCTCTGCATCCCGATCGCCGCGGGCGTCCTCTTCCCCCTCGGGGTGGTGCTCGACCCGATGTTTGGTGCGCTGGCCATGAGCCTGAGTTCGGTGTTTGTGGTGAGCAACGCCCTGCGCCTGATGCGCTTCCGCCCGAAAGGCGATCTTGCCGTCAAAAAGGTCCGACAGGACAAAGGAGATAAAGAAATGAAGAAGATCCTCAAGATCGAAGGCATGAGCTGCAGCCATTGCAGCGCGCGTGTGGAGAGCGCCCTCAACGCCATCGAGGGCGTCAAAGCGACGGTGGAACTGAAAAAGAAGCGCGCCGTGGTCGAAACGGAAGTCGACGACGCCGTGCTGATCAAAGCCGTCGAGGATGCCGGTTACAAAGTCGTGTCGGTCAAATAAGCGATGAAAAAGCGGCCCGGAGCGGGCCGCTTTTTCAGTTCGATGCGCTGCAGCAGCCGAACCCGCTGCGCGTCGTGTTTTCATCTGTCCGGCAGCATCGGCACAGGCAGTACGCGAGCAGGCAGAACAGTTCCGCATTCGTAAAACAACCCGTTTGCCTGAGGATTGCCGCCGCGGCGGCACAGGCGATCAGATTGCAGTTCAACGCGATCCTCCTTTTCGAGTTTATTCCGCAAAAGAAGTGCGGATTCGACCTGGTTTTCAATATGCACGCATTGACATATCATCCCATGAGTTTTACAATGAAAGTATACAGATCGCTGCGAGGTGGGGTATGGCCGAATGCGAAACGCTTTTGTTGGATAAGAGAACGCAATCGCTTGTGGAAAGCTACGTGCCGGAAGGCGAGATCCTGGAGGGCATCGTCAGCTTTTTCTCCGTATTTGCCGACAGTACCCGCGTGCGCATCCTGTCGGCGCTGGCGATCACGGAAATGTGTGTGACCGATCTTTCGCGCGTGCTGGCGATCAACCAGACGACCGTTTCGCACCAGCTGCGGTTTCTGAAAAACATCGGGATCGTCAACAGCAGCCGGTGCGGGAAAGTGATTTTTTACAGCCTGAAAAACGAGACGGTCAACGACGTGCTCTTGAAGGGCGTCGAGTTTCTCGGGTATTGAGGTCGGAGAGCGGCGAAAGCGTCGCTCTTTCTTTTTACGGAATTTAATTGCAAATTTTGCCGTCCTGTTGTATAATAACGTTGACAGGCTTGTTTGCCGTGCATTCAGCTCCGTACGTTCACAGTATATGAATGAGATTCGCGAAAAGTTAAAACTGCTGCCCGAAAATCCGGGCGTCTATGTCATGCTCAATGCGGACGGGAACGTGATCTACGTCGGAAAGGCGCGCGTTCTGAAAAACCGCGTCCGCCAATACTTTCATTCGTCGCCCAAGCAGGAAAAGGTGGCGGCGATGGTCGCCAACATCGCGGACTTCTATTATATCATCACGGCGTCCGAGATCGACGCGCTTTCGCTGGAAAACACCCTCATCAAAAAGTACAAGCCCAAATACAACATCCTTCTGAAGGACGACAAGACGTATCCGTACATCAAAGTGACGGTCGGAGAAAAATATCCGTCCTTTTCAATGACGCGCAAACTGAAAAAGGGCAGCCGCTATTTCGGTCCGTACATGGGCGGGGTCCGGGTCAAAGACGTTCTGGAGATCGTGAACATGGCTTTCGGGGTGCGCATCTGCACCACGCCCATCGGCGATAAGCCCAAAAAGCCGTGCCTGAATTATCATATCCACCGATGCGCGGCGCCGTGCGCGCACCTGATCTCGCCGGAAGAATACGGCGAACGCGTCCGGGCGGCCCTGCGCTTTTTGGGCGGGGAAGACGGAAACGTCGAGCAGCTTCTGCGCGAACGCATGCAGGCGTTTGCCGAGGCGGAGGAGTTTGAAAGCGCGCTCGACTGCCGCAATAAGTTGGAAATGCTTTCCAAAATTTCCCTCAAACGGATCACCTCCTTAAACCAGTCGGTGGATGCAGACGTCATCGCCTATGTCAGCAACAATCTGTACGCGGCGGTGAACGTGCTGATCGTGCGCGGGGGGATCATGCAGGGCGCGAGCACGTTCGCGGTCGAAAATGCGTCGTCGGACGGCGAGGCGCTCACTTCCTTTGCCGTGCAGTATTATTCGCGGCATCCGGTTCCGGGCGAACTTATCGTGCAGGAAGCGTTTGAAAGCGCGCTGGTAGAAGAATATTTCCGCGACAAGGGCGGAAAGGCTGTAGAGATCACCGTGCCCAAACAGGGGATCCGCCGCCGCCTGCTGGATATGGCGGAAAAGAACGCTGCCGAATACCTCGAAAAATCCATCGACAAGATCCGCCACAAGGAGGATATGACGGTCAACGCCTGCCGCCGGCTGCAGGAGCTTTTAGGGCTTTCGCGCTATCCGCGCCGCATGGAATGTTACGATATTTCCAACATCAGCGGGGTCGATAAGGTCGGGTCGATGGTCGTTTTTATCGACGGCGAGGCGGACCGGCAGAGTTACCGCCGCTTCCGGATCCGCACCGTCGAGGGCGCGAACGATTTCGCCAGCCTGCAGGAAGTGCTTTCGCGGCGCCTGTCCAAACTCGGCACCGAGGAAGAAGAACGCTTTCCGAAACCCGATCTCGTCATCATCGACGGCGGCAAGGGGCAGCTCTCCGCGGTCAAAGAGATCTTTGACCGCATGGGTATTTCGGGCATCGACCTCATTTCGCTGGCCAAGCGGGAAGAAGAGGTCTTTACCCTTCACAGCCGCGAGAGCATCCTGCTCGACAAGCGAGACTACTGCCTGCACATGCTGCAGCGCATCCGCGACGAGGCGCACCGCTTTGCGATCACCTTTTTCCGGAACATTCACAGCAAACAGTCGCTGACGTCGCTGCTGACGGAGATCCCCGGGGTCGGCAAAATCAAGCGAAAGGCGTTGATCGGGGCCTTCGGTTCCATCGACCGCATGATGCACGCCGACCGCGCGGAGATCGCCGCCGTCCCGGGCATCGGCGATACGCTCGCCGCGGTCATCAAACAGTATTTCGAGGACAATTTGTGATATGACAGGACAATACAGGCTGATCGTCTCTGATTTCGACGGAACGCTGCGCCGCACGGAGGGAGGCATTTCTGAGGGGAACGTCCGCGCGATCTCCGAATATGTTGCGTCGGGCGGTGTGTTCGCCCTGTGCACGGGGCGCATGGCTTCGTCTATCCGTCCGTATGCGAAGGAACTCGGCTTAAAGGGGCTGCTTGCCGCATATCAGGGCGCGATCATCGAGGATATCGAGAGCGGGAAGATCGTGCGCGACGTGCGCATCCCGAGCGGGCAGGCTGCGGAGGTGTGCCGCCGTCTGGAAAGCGAAAATTATCACATCCATGTCTACGACGGAGACGTGTTTTATTCGAACATGGATGACGAGCTGTTGCAGGGGTACGTACAGACCTGCGGCGTACGGCCTGAAATCGCCCCGCATATCTCCGAAACGGTGGAGAGCAAGGGCATTTGCCCGCATAAAATTTTGGTCATGGCTTCGCCCGAGGAACGGGAACGCGCCTATTCCGCCGCGCAGAAAGAATTTGGCGGGGATCTGTACGTCACGACAAGTTCGGCTTTCCTGGTGGAATTTGTCCGTAAGGGGAGCGACAAGGGCGGCGCTTTGGAATATCTGGCGGAGCATTACGGCATCCCGTTGTCGCAGGCGGTCGCCGTCGGCGACAATATCAACGATCTGCCGATGATACAAAAAGCGGGCCTCGGCGTTGCCGTGGAGAACGGCGAAAAGGTTTTGAAAGAGGCGGCGGATTTTGTGACCCGCACCTGCGACGAGGATGGCGTCGCGTACGTCATTCGGAAATTCGGTTTAGGGGAGAAATTATGAACGAACAGGAAGTAGTGCTGCTGGAAAGTTTTTGCGGCGATCTCGGGCTGGAGATCGTCTTTGCCGGACGGGGTAGGATCACGCTTACGTCTTACAGCGTGTCGCGCCCCGGGCTGCAGTTTGCCGGCTTTTTCAATTATTTTGATTCGTCGCGTATCCTGGTCCTCGGCAATTCTGAATACGAGTACCTGCGCGACCTCCCGCAGGATGTCCGCCGCGAACGCGTGCAGAAACTGCTCTCGTATGAGGATATTCCCTGCATCATCATGGCGCGAGATCTGCCCGTCTTGCAGGAACTGATCGAAGAGGCGCGCAAAACGGCCTGTCCCATTCTTCGGACGGAAAAGCTGACGACCGTCATCATGAACGACCTCTTCTTTTATCTGAACAAAAAACTGGCGCCGTCTCTGACGATGCACGGCGTGCTGATGGACATTTCCGGCGTGGGCATTTTGCTGACGGGGCACAGCGGCGTCGGCAAGAGCGAGACGGCCATGGAGCTGATCAAGCGCGGGCACCGCCTCGTGGCGGACGACAGCGTGATCATCAAGCGCGTTTCCGACGAGTTGTACGGCAGCGCCCCCGAGCTGATCCGGTATTTTATGGAGCTGCGGGGGATCGGGATCCTCAACATCAAAAACATGTACGGGTCCGGTTCCATCCTCAACGAGAAGCAGATCGAGCTGGTCATGGAACTGGAAGACTGGGACGAGACCAAGCAGTACGACCGCCTCGGCGACGACACGCAGTACGAAACCATCCTCGGCGTCAAGGTCATGAAGCATGTGATCCCCGTCAAACCCGGGCGCAACCTTTCCATCATCATCGAAGTCGCTGCGCGCAATTTCCGCCTCAAAAGCATGGGGTATGACGCGGCGAAGGAGCTGATCAGCCGCACGATCGGCCGCTGAATGCGATTTTTACCGGGCGCAGCCATTGGCTGCGCTTTTTGTTTTGTTTTTTGACTATCCCGCCGCCACGATTCATACAATAGCCGTATGAAGAGTTTTGCCGGATGGAAAGTGCCTCTGCTCAGCGTCGTCCTTGCGGCGGTCGCCGCTTTTGCCGTATTTGCCGCGTTCCCCGCGGCCAACGCGCGGGAGGAATCGCCGTCTGTCGGATACAGGGGCGTTCTCCGGCTGTGGCATATCGACGGGTTTGAAGGCGGCGTCGGCTCCCGCGCGAGCTTTTTGGGCCGCATTGCCCGCGCGTTTGAAGCGGGGCACGCCGGGCTGTTTCTGCTGATCACGGTGCACACGGCGGAAAGCGCCGCGTACGCGATCGCGCAGGGAGATCTTCCGGACATGATCTCCTGCGGCGGAGACAATTCGTTTGCCGCGGATGTGGCGGTACCTTTGCAGGGATATGATTTCCATGCGGGAAAGATCGGCGCGGAGACGTACGGGGTGCCCTGGTGCCGGGGCGCCTATTTCCTGTATACGGCGGAAGGGGATTTTTCGGACGTCGGGGCGGAAAATACGCTCCTGTCCGCGGGCAGGGGCGGCCATCCGTTTACGGCGGCGTATTGCGAGGGGCTGCGCGGCGATTTTGCTTCGGAAACGTCGACGGCCGCCTATCTTTCCCTGATGCGCGGGGACTGCAAATATATGCTCGGAACGCAGCGCGACTTCTGGCGTTTTCAGACGCGCGAATTTGCGGTGCAGGCAAAGGCCCTGTCGGGATATGGTGACCTTTGGCAGTATATTCTGATCACGGAGGCGGCGCAGGACTACGCGGCCTGCCTGGAATTTGTGTCGCTGCTTCTTTCCGAAGAGGTCCAGGTCGAATTGCCGCGGATCGGCATGCTGAGCGCGTTCCGGGCGGTGTATGAAGAGGGAAACGCCCTGCACGGCGCGGAGAAGGAAGAGCCCGCGCGCACGATCGGCGCGTGGCTCGGCGCGCAGGCGCTTGCCTCGCTCGAAGTCTGGGCGCAAAGCGCTTTGAACGGGGATGAAAACGGCGCAAAAAATTTGGAAAAGATCCTCGCATAACATTGTAAAAATCGGCGTTTTGCTGTATAATAGGAGGGACCGGATGGAGTGGGATCTTGAAAGGATCCGCGCCGGGGCGGGCGGGGTCAGAGCGGTGGAAAAATACCCTCTTGCCCGCCATACGACCATCGGCATCGGCGGGGAGGCGGACATCGCCTTTTTTCCGAAAAATGCGGAAGAACTGGTCCGCGTGCTTTGTGCGGCGGAAGCGGAGGGCGCCCCCTGCGTCGTTCTCGGCAACGGGTCGAACATCCTTGTGGCCGATGCCGGAGTGCGCGGAGTCGTGGTCTGGGCGGGCGGCGTGTGCGCCGTTCGGCGAAAAGAAATGGCGCTTGAGGCAGAATGCGGCGTAACGGTGCCGGCTCTGCTGCGGGTCGCCCTGGAAAGCGGATTGGGCGGGCTGCATTTTCTGGCGGGCATCCCGGCGAGCGTCGGCGGGGCCGTCTATATGAATGCCGGCGCGCAGGGCCGCTTCATCGGCGGATCGGTCCGCCGGGTCACCGTCCTTGAAGACGGGCGGCTGCGCACTTGGGAGCGCGCCGACTGCCGTTTTTCCTACAAACACACCGCCTTTATGGATCGGAACTGCGTCATAGTATCGGCAGAGCTTGCCGTTTTTCCCTGCGACCGGCAGGCGGAGCGGCGTCGGATCGCCGAAGTGCTGTCTGTGCGTCGCCGCTTGCCGGTGGGGCGCAGCATGGGCTGCGTGTTTCAGAATCCGCCCGGCACGACGGCCGGCAGACTGATCGAAGAGGCCGGGCTGAAAGGGTGCCGCTGCGGGGATGCGTACGTCTCCGGTCGGCATGCCAATTTTATCATCAACGGCGGCCGCGCTTCGGCGGACGACGTGCGTTGCCTGATTGAACGGATCCGGCAGGAAGTTTTGCGAAGGACCGGGATCCGGCTGGAAGAGGAGATACGGTACATAGGAGAATTCTGATGCTTCTTACGGGCGATTACCATACGCATACGATCTACAGCCACGGAAAGGGAACGGTGCTCGAAAACGCGGAGCAGGCGAAAAAGATCGGGTTGAAAGAGATCGCGATCACCGACCACGGCTTCGGGCAGATGGCTTTCGGCCTGCGGCATAAACGCATGCCGCAGCTGATCGCCGATTGCAGAGCCGCGACGGAAAAGACGGGCGTTCAAGTGTATGTCGGCATTGAGGCAAACCTTTGCAACGAAGAGGGCCTGACCGATCTTTGCGAGGCGGATTATCCGGATTTCGACATCTTTCTGGCGGGCATCCACCGTTTTGTGCGCTTCCGTCCGTTCTGGAAGGGGATGTGGAACATGCTTTGGGTCAATTGGTGGTACACGGTGACCGGGCAGGAAGGAAGCCGGCGGCTGATCCGCTACAATACGAAAGCGCTGATCAACTGCATCAGGAACAATCCGGTCGACGCGATCACGCACCTCAATTATCTGTCCTTCTGCGACGTCGTCGAAGTGGCGAAGGCGGCGCGCGATTACGGCACCTATATCGAACTCAATTCCAAAAAAGTGCACCTGACGGACGAGCAGCTTGCGGCCGTGCGCGATACGGGCGTGCGGTTCATCATTGACTCGGACGCGCATTCGGTGGAGCGCGTCGGCGATACGAAGCTGGTGGACGAACTTTTGTCCAGAGTCGACGTCCCGCGCGACCGCATCGACAATATCGACGGAAGGACGCCGTCGTTCCGCTTCCGCGCTTATAAAGAAGCGCACATGTAACAAGCCGCGGAGGGCGGGGTTTATGGCATCCTGGAATTTCACGCACGAGATCAAGCGTGAGCTTTTGAAAAACGGGCTGGAAAACACGTGCTGCAAGACGGCGGCGCTCTCGGCGTTTTTGCGTACGACCGGCAGCGTCGTCCGCCGCGGCGGCACGATCGGCTTCGAATTTCTGACGGAAAGCGAGGACGTCGCCGAATTTTTCATCTCGTTGCTGGAAGACATCTTCGGGGCGGACTGGAAGGTAGTACAGGCCTCGCCGGACAGCCGCAACGGGCGCGACAGGCTTTGTTTCGAATGCATTTCCGAACGATCTCTGTACATCCTGACGGAGCTTGGTATTGCCGAAAGGGCGGGGGACGATATCTCGTTAAAACTCGATATCGATCCGTATCTCATCGAAAACGATTGCTGCAAGCGCGCCTATATCATCGGTGCGTTTTTGGGTACGGGAAGCTGTTCTCTGCCCAAGGAAGAACAGCGCTCGGGCTATCATCTCGAGATCATTTTCTCCAATCGTTTTCTGGCGGACGATTTCGGCGATCTGCTGGCGCAGTTCGAGATCCTGGCCAAATGCGTGGACCGCAAGGGGGCGCGCGTCGTGTATCTCAAAAGCCGCGAAAGCATATCCGATTTTCTACACCTTATCGGGGCGGAGAGCGCGCTGGAAACGCTCGGCGAAGTGGCCGTCCGCAAAGATGTCCGCAACAGGATCAACCGCGTGGCCAATTGCATGCAGCAGAACTATGACAAGAGCGTGCTCGCGTCGGTCAAGCAAGTGCAGGCGATCGAGGCGATCGAACAGATCGTCGGGCTGGATTCGCTGGATGCCAATCTGCGCGCTGTCGCCGAAGCGCGGCTGGCGGATAAAGAAGCGTCGCTGAAGGAACTGTCGGAGCGGCTCGGGCTTTCAAAAAGTTGTTTGAACCATCGTTTCCGCAGGCTTGTGCAGCTTGCGGCGGAATTATCGGAGGACTAAGATGAATAAAGTAAGTTTTGTATATGCGAAGAATACATACGACGCGTACGACGCGCAGAGGATCGTATTCGAAGCGTGCAAATATAAGAGCAACATTCAGATCGAAAACGGCACCAAGCGCGGCAATGCCAAGAGCATCATCGGCTTGCTGTCCATGAATTTTCTCAAAGGGGACGAATATGCGATCGTCGCGGAAGGGCCGGACAGCCGGAGCGCGGCGCAGGGGCTTGCGGATTTCATCGTTCGCCTGTAAGGCGTAAGGATTCCTGCAAAAGAGAAAGGGAGCGGTTTGTCAATGGCAGAATTTGTGCATTTGCATCTGCATACGGAATACAGTTTGCTCGACGGCGCGTGCAAGGTAAAAGAACTCGTTTCGCATTGCGTGAAGAACAACATCAAAGCGATCGCCATGACCGATCACGGCAATATGTACGCCGCGCTGCAGTTCGCGGAACAGTGCCGCAAGAATAAAATTCAGGCGATCATCGGCTGCGAAATGTATATGACGCAGGACCTGCACAGGAAAGATTCTTCCGGCGACTTCGAGCATCTGATTCTGCTGGCCAAAAACAAAACGGGGTATAAAAATCTGGTCAAACTGGATTCCGTCGCATTTGTCGACGGTTTTTATTACAAACCCCGCATCGATTACAAAATTCTGCGCGAGCACAGCGAGGGGCTCGTGTGTCTTTCCGCATGCCTTGCCGGGCGCATCCCGAAGCTGCTGCTGCGGGGGGATTACGAAGGCGCCAAAAAGACGGCGCTGGAACTCAAGGACATTTTCGGCGACGATTTTTACATCGAAATTCAGGACCATGGGCTGGAAGAGCAGAAGCGCGTGCTCCCGCTCCTGCTCCGCCTTTCGCAGGAACTCGGCATTCCGCCCGTGGCCACCAACGACGTGCATTACATCCGCAAAGACGACTGGGAGATGCAGGACGTTCTCATGTGCATCCAGACGAAGCGCACGGTCGACGACCCCAAGCGGATGAAGTTTGAAACGCATGAGTTCTATCTGAAAACGCCGGAGGAGATGGCGGAACTGTTTTCCTATGTGCCGGAAGCGATCTCCAATACCTTAGTGATCGCGCAGAAATGTGCGGAGGAGCCGTGTTTCGACCTGACCGACAAGGGGGATCCGATCAAGGACAAATCGTTGATTCCGGGCTATACGCCGGACGACGGTTCCGACCCGAAAGATTACCTGACGCGGCTTACCTGGGCCGGGCTGGAAAAGCGTTACGGCTCGATCACCGACGAAGTGAAAAAGCGCGCCGAGTACGAGCTCGGGATCATCCTCGGCATGGGGTTCGCCGAATATTATCTGATCGTCATGGACTTTATCCAATGGTCCAAACACCAGGGCATCCCGGTAGGGCCTGGGCGCGGCAGCGGTGCGGCGAGCATCGTGGCGTATGCGATCGGGATCACGGATATCGACCCTCTCAAGTACGATCTGTTCTTTGAGCGTTTTTTGAACCCGGACCGCGTAACGATGCCGGACTTTGACGTCGACTTCTGTAATGAACGGCGCGGCGAAACCATCGAATACGTCCGGAAAAAATATCATCCGGAAAATGTTGCGCAGATCGTAACTTTCGGTACTTTGGCTTCAAAAGCGGCAATTAAAGACGTTGGCAGAGTATTACGTGTGCCATATTCTGAAACTGACCGCGTCACGAAGCTGATGGACGGGAAGTCGACGATTTCCGAACTTTTGGGCCGGAATCTGCCGGGCCTTCGCGCGGCGGTCGAACAGGAAAAGGACGAGGAAAAGCGCGGCGAACTGGCGAAGAACCTGGAAGAGCAGGAAAAAAAGCGCAACACGGATTTTATTCAGCTGTACGAGACGGATGAACAGCTGCACCGCGTCATCGATATGGCGCTCAAGCTGGAGGGAATGCCTCGCAATACGTCCATGCATGCGGCGGGCGTGGTCATCTGCCGGAAACCGATCGCCGACGCCGTGCCGCTTTCGCGCAACGGCGAAGATATCACGACGCAGTTTAACATGAAAGAGGTCGAGTCCATCGGCATGCTCAAGATGGACTTTCTGGCGCTGACGACCCTGACCGATATCAAAAAAGCGTGCGACTATATCCTGGAAGATACCGGGCGCAAAATCGATTGGGACGAGATCGGGACGGACAACAAGGAAGCCTACGAGCTGATTTCCGAAGGCGACACGGACGCCGTGTTCCAGTTGGAGCAAGCCGGCATGAAGCGCTTTATGAAGGAGCTGAAGCCCGGCTGCCTGGAAGATATCATCGCGGGCGTGGCGCTGTACCGCCCGGGCCCGATGGCATACATCCCGACCTACATCGCGAACAAGCTCAACCCGGCGCAGGTCCGTTACGATACGCCTCTGCTGGAACATATCCTGAAAATCACGTACGGCGTCATCGTCTACCAGGAGCAGGTCATGCAGATCTTTCAGGACCTGGCGGGGTTTTCGCTCGGGCAGGCGGACCTCGTGCGCCGCGCCATGGGCAAAAAGAATAAAGCCGAACTGATGGCGCAGAAGGACAAGTTCATTTTCGGCAACATCAAGGAGGGCGGCAACATCGAAGGCGCTGTCAGCCGCGGCATCCCCAAAGACGTTGCCGCCAAGATCTTCGGCGATATGGAAAGTTTCGCGAGTTATGCGTTCAACAAGGCGCACGCGGCGTGTTATGCCGTTCTGGCTTTCAGGACGGCGTATCTGAAACGTTTTTATCCGAAAGAGTTTCTGGCGGCGATCCTCAACAACCGCATCGACAAGATCGAAGAAGTTTCCAAATACATCGTCTATCTCAAGGAAAAGAATATCCCCGTATTGCAGGCGGACGTGAACCAGAGCAAAGCGTTTTTCTCGGTGCAGGGGGACGGCGTCCGGTTCGGGCTCAGCGCCCTCAAAGGTGTCGGGGTCAGCGCGACGGTTTCGATCATCGACGAGCGCGACGCCAACGGCCCGTTCCGCAATTTCGCCGACTTCGTTTTCCGCTGTGCCCCGTTCCTCAACAAGAGAATGCTGGAGGGGCTGATCTGCGCGGGCGCGTTCGATTGCTTCGGCAAAAACCGCGCGCAGCTGCTCTCCGTTTACGAAAGCGTGCTCGACCGCGCCAATAAGATCGCCAAGCAAAAGCAGAGCAAACAGATGAGCCTGTTCGGCGATATCATCCAGGAAGACGTTTCCGACATCGATTATCCGGATATCCCCGACCTGGAGACCAACGAAAAATTGGCCAAGGAAAAGGCGGTCCTCGGCGTGTACGTCAGCGGGCATCCCTTTGAAAAGTACATGGATTCCTTCTCGGATTGCTCCTTTTCTTGCCTGAAATTGCAGAGCTACGATGAAGACGAAGAGGGTCACAGGACGTATACCGAACTTACGGACGGCGCGCCCGTCACGATGGGCGGGATCATCTCGACCTTCAAGCGCATCAACACCCGTTCGGGCGCCCCGATGGCGTTCATCACGGTCGAAGACCTTTACGGGAATATCGAATGCGTGGCGTTTCCGAACGTCTACGAACGGATCCGCTCGGCGGTCGCGCCCGATAAGATCGTCCGCCTCAGCGGCAAGATCCAGCTCAGCGACGAAAAGCCGCCGGTCATCCTCGTCGACAAACTGAGCGAGTTCGGCAAGGAAGAGGAGGCCGCTTCTTCCGCGGCGGAACAGCAGCAGCGCCCCGCCAGACCGCGCGAACACGCGCTGTGGCTGAACGCGAGCGCGCTGACCGAAGAGGATTTCGACGAATTTGCGTCACTCTTTGTCCATTATGCAAACGGGAACACGACGGTAAAGATCAAACGCGGTTCAAAGTTGTACAAGATGAGCCATATCAACGACTGCCGCGGCCTGCGGGACGAGCTTTTGCTGTTTCTCGGGGAGGACGATATCGTCTATCAGTGATGCTGTGCGGCGATTCCGCTTTTTTGGGCGAAAATCTCCTGGATTATCGTTGAGATTGACAAAAAATGTTAAAATTTTTAATCCGCCGCGAGGCGGGGCGGCCGGCAAAAAATTGCTTTCATTTTCCTTCCGGATTTGTTATAATCGGGAGGAAAGGGTTAAGATTCGGCCGGCTTGGATCGGCGCGACGGGAGGGTAATCCATGAAGAGAATCGGGGTTTTGACGAGCGGCGGCGATGCGCCCGGCATGAATGCCTGCATCCGCGCCGTCGTCCGTACCGCCAAGTATTTCGGGATGGAGATCTACGGGATCCGCCAGGGGTATTCCGGGCTGATCAACGACGATATGGTCCCCATGGAAATGCGCAGCGTTTCGGACATCGTGCAGCGCGGCGGCACCATTTTGCGCACGGCGCGCTGTGTGGAAATGTATACAGTGGAAGGGCAGAAGCAGGCCGTGAAAACGCTCAACGACCGCGGGATCGAAGGCCTCGTCGTCATCGGCGGAGACGGTTCTTTCCGCGGCGCAAAATGCCTCAGCGAGGAATACGGCATTCCGACCATCGGCATTCCGGGGACCATCGACAACGACCTCGAATACACCGATTATACGCTCGGCTTCGATACGGCCGTCAACACCTGCCTGGATATCATCAACAAACTGCGCGATACGATGACTTCGCACGAACGCATCAGCGTCGTCGAGGTGATGGGGCGCCGTTGCGGCGATATCGCGCTGTATTCCGGCATCGCCAGCGGCGCGGAGATCATCATCGTTCCCGAGATCGCGTACGACATGGAAGACGTGGTTTTGCGGATCAACCGCAGCCGCGCCAACGGCAAGCACTCCAACATCATCGTGTTGGCGGAAGGCGTTGCCAACGCGGAAGAGTTTTCCAAAAAACTGCAGGAAATGACGACGTATTCCGTGCGCGGCACGACGATCGGTCACGTGCAGCGCGGCGGTTCGCCGTCCATGGCGGACAGGATGCTTGCGGCACAGTTCGGCAACCGCGCGGTCCGCATGCTGAAGGAAGGCATCGGCAACCGCGTCGTCGGGATCCACCGCAACGAGATCGTCGACCTCGACATCATCGAGGCTGTCAGCATGAAGAAGAAGTTCAATTACGAACTGTATGAGACGCTGC
>ERZ1090861.1025-NODE-1025-length-15451-cov-8.270655_pt1 | contig 15451 bp, 8 predicted proteins | sample MGYA00478482_ERZ1090861 | MGnify/ENA primary metagenome ERZ1090861 (study PRJEB33644, sample SAMEA5815744) | chicken gut metagenome | biome: Chicken; feature: Gastrointestinal Tract; material: Caecum | place: Ireland | collected 2019-01-01 | study: A study of the... | reverse complement strand
ACCATGGACAGTTTCTGAGCGTTCATCATGCCGGGGACTTTCTTGACGATCGAGGACGGATCGTTCGCGAGAGGCAGTTTGAAATAAAACGTCACCGTTCTGCCGGTGTATACGGGCAGAGCTCCGGCTTCCAGCGTGGAAAAGTAATTTTTCGATTTGGGATCGGAGAGAAGTTCTTTATAAGTCGCTTCGTCTACGATCAGCGCCGAGTAGTTCTTCTTTTCGGCGATATCTCCGACATCGGAAAAACAGTCGAATCCGGCAAAAGGATATTGCTTGCCGATCGAAGCCTTGACAGCCGTAATTGCCGCAGGGTTCTGTTCTATTATCGCGAATTTTGTCATTAGGAGCCTTCCGATCAATGAATTTGGTGTATTCAATTTACCATATTTGCAAATGAACTGTCAACATTTTACAATATTAAAATTGAGCCCGAAAGCTGAAAAAATTATTGAAAACCGCAGTTTTGACCCGTTTGGCGCCATTTGAGAGCAGATTTTCAATATTTTTTACAACATTTTTCAACAATTTTCGACATAATACAAACAATAACGACGAAAAACGGCGCGTGACGGGCTGTAAGCCGTCTTCGGGACGTCCGCCTCGGAAAGATCGCGGATCTCGCAACGATTCGACGAAACGACGCCGAAAGAGAAGAAAGGCTTATAACGGCAAAAACGCGGTACGGGCGGAGAGTTCGGACGAATGAAGCGTAACGTGAGGTTTGCCGGAAAAGAGAGGAATATATATTGATAGATACTTATTAGCGTTAGTATTTTTCGAAAAACGCGCCTGCGCGCGTAGCTTCGCAAAATCATGAAGCGGCGGAGATCGAAAGTTGCGTAAAAAAGCGGCTTGCGCCGCCTTTGCCGTACGATTCAGGGCCGTTTTTTGCCGCCGAAACGGGAAACCGCGCATTTGAATATGAGGACCATGCAATACAGCATGAGGGCGGCGGTGACAAGACAGCATACGCAGAGAAGAACGGCGGAGCCCACGGAGCTTTCCGCCCCGAAAAGACCTATAACGGCGGAGACCGCTCCGAATCCCGCGACGGCAAATATCGCTATCACCGAGAAGACGGCGAGCGCCGCCCCCGCGATATACAGCACCGCTGATAATATTCTGTCAGACCGGGAAGGTTTTTTTTCGTCCATAACGTCATTATAGCAAGTCGGGCGGGGCGCCGCAAGCGTTTTCGGAAAGATCGCGCCGTGAGAAAACGGAAAATCGGACGTCAGGCGTCCGCCTTGGCGGGAACTTTTTCGGACGAAAGAGAGCAGTATGCGATCGCCGCTACCGCCTCGCCTCTGCCTATGTCGCCCGTCTTTTCCGACGTAGTCGCCGCAACGTTTATACGCGAAGCGTCGCAACCGAAAGCCTGCGCGAGCCGATCGCACATTTTCGGGATACTGTTTTTCAGTTTCGGCCTTTCGCATATGACGGTAGCGGACAGATTATTCAGCGCAAAGCCGTCTTTTTTTGCGAGAGCCGCCACTTCGTCCAGCAGAGCCATGCTGTCCGCCCCTTCGTATGCGGGGTCGGTATCGGGAAAAAGACAGCCGATGTCCCTGCGGCCGAGAGCGCCGAGAACCGCGTCCATGACGGCATGGGTCAGCACGTCGGCGTCCGAATGTCCGAGAAGACCTTTTTCGAAAGGGATCTCGACGCCGCCCAATACGAAGCGCCGTCCTTCGACAAGGCGGTGGATATCCCAGCCCGCGCCCACGCGAAATCCGCTCGGCGCAAGAAGTTCGAGGTCGGAAGGATCGGTCATTTTGCGGTTGTGCGGATCGCCGTCGCAGAGCGATACCGAGCCTATGTATTTTTCGTACAGCTGTGCGTCGTCGGTGGCGGAAGATCCGTCTTTTTCCGCAAGAGCGTAAGCCTTTGTCAATTCCTCGCGGCGGAAAAACTGCGGAGTCTGGACAAGGCGTACGGTATTGCGGTCCACGGGAGAGGAAGAGCCGTCGGGGCGCGTCACTCTCACGCTGTCCGAAACCGCGACCGAAGCGACCGCGGTGCCCGTAAGTTTGCACGTCTTTGCGCACAGGTCGATTGTTTTGCGGGTCACGAACGGTCTTGCGCCGTCGTGCACCGCGACGTATTCGGACGTGCAAAGCCGCAGCGCGTTTGCGACGGACTCTCCGCGCGTGTCGCCGCCGTCGCATATCTCGACGGGGAGCCCGAATCCTTCGAAAAGAGAGCGGAACAGTCCTTTTTCGGCAGAGGCGCAGGGAAGCACTATCTTATTTACGTACGGCAGGAAAAACGCGCTCACGGTGTTTTCTATCAGAGTTCTGCCCCTCATCGGCAGCAGAAGTTTGTTGTAGCCCAGCCCCATGCGGCTGCCGGAGCCTCCGCACGGAATTATAACGTCAACTTTCATCGCCCAGAACCTCGTACATTGCGGAACAGTCCTGTTTTCCTACGGGAGCGATGTCGCTCAGTATGCGGAAGCGCAGAACTCTGTCGCCGAAACGCAGTTCGGCTATATCGCCGACTTTTATCTGCGCGCCCGCTTTTGCGGGGCGGCCGTTCAGCGTTACCCGAGCCGCGTCGCACGCCTCGTTGGCGACGGTGCGGCGGCGTATGATACGCGATACTTTCAGAAATTTGTCCAATCTCATTGCATTCCACCTGCCAGGGAAGGGATCCCTTCCAGATTTTCCGAATAAAGGCAGTAGCCGTGTTCGTTCGGTTTGCGCACAAGGATCGCTTTCATGCCGAAACGCAGCGCGCCGAGCACGTCGGCTTCGTACCCGTCTCCGACCATCACCGACTCCGACTTGTTCCATCCTTCCGTCGCGGCGGCATATATTTCGGGCGACGGTTTTTCCCACTTTTCTTCGGACGAGATCGTCATTTTTTCGAAAAACGGAGTCAGACCGAGCGCCGCGAATATACTGCGCGCTTCGGGCACGTGGTTGGACAGCAGCCGCAGACGGTATCCCGCGGATCTGAGTTTTTCCAATACGGGCAGAGTATCGGGAAAGAGATGCCAGTAAGACGTATCGCAGAACCGCTCGCGCAGTCCGCGCACGGCTTTTTCGGCGCTCTCCCGTCCGCAGGCGCCCGTCGAAACGAGTCCGTCCGCTATCTTTCCGCTTACGGCGTCCCACCAGCTTTTACCGCCGAAGAAGTCGTCGTGCGTCACGCCGCCTTTCCACGGATAGACGTCGCCGTGCGTTACGGGGCGTATCAGTTCCTCCGGAACGCAGACGTTGTTTTCCAGGAGCAGTTCTTTGACGGTCTCCGTCCACATTGGCGAGCGGTATCCGAGAGTCATATCGAAATCGAACAAGACGTTTCTTATGCCCATGCCCACATTATAGCAGAACGGGCGGCGGCGCGCAACAGCCGCGCGGCAAAAGGAAGGGCATCGTAAGCGGCTCGGAGAAATGCGGAGCGAAAGGCGCGTACGGCGCATATATAAAGCGCATATAAAGTATAACTCAAAACACGCGCGAAAATTTTATTTTTGTGCGCAAAAAAAGTTGACAGGGTTGAAGGGTTGGACTATAATGTATGATTGTGTAAATATGTAAGATGAGAAACTATCGCCTGCGCTCGACGGAAAAACGGTAAAACCGCGTCGGGTAAGGGAGATTTTCGCACTTACGGACAATTTGCGAAACCACTACAGGAGGGTCGATAATGCCTCAACATATTCATAAGGTCAAGTACGGCAATACCGAAAGGATCTGTTTCTCGCGGATCAAAGACACTCTCGATATTCCGTATTTGATTGCATTGCAAAAGGATTCTTACAGGCAGTTCGTCACGGAAGGCATCCAGGAAGTTCTCGACGACTTCTCGCCGGTACGCGACTACGCCGGAAGAATGGAATTGCAATTCCTCGGCTTTTCTCTCGAAGGAAAACCCAAATACGACGTCAAGGAGTGCAAGGAGAGGGACGCGACGTACGCTCTTCCGCTCAAAGTCAAGGTGAGGCTCGTCCACAACGATACTGGCGAAGCCACCGTCGAAGACGTCTTTATGGGCGATTTCCCGCTGATGACCGAAAACGGCAGCTTTATCATCAACGGCGCGGAGAGAGTCGTCGTCAGCCAGTTGGTCAGAAGTCCCGGCGTGTACAGCGGAGTCACGATGGACAGAGCGGGCGTGCCGCGTTACGACACGACCGTCATGCCGTCCAGAGGCGCGTGGCTCGAATTCAAACAGGACGCCAACAATATCCTTTGGGTAAGCGTCGACAGGACGCGTAAGATCACCGCGACGGTGTTCATGCGTTCGCTCGGGTTCGGCACGGACGACGAGCTGATCGCGCTTTTCGGCGACGAAGAGATCCTCAAAGCCACGATGGCGAAGGATTCCATCAAGAACAGCGAAGACGCCAAGATCGAGCTGTACAAGAGGATGAAACAGGGCGAGATCCCGACCATCGACGGCATAAATCAGCTTATCAGGAATACTTTCTACGACGTGCACAAGTACGACCTCATGCGCGTCGGAAGATACAAGGTCAACAAGAAACTCTGTTTTGCGACCCGACTTGCGGGACAGGTCCTCGCGGACAACATCGTCGACGAAGAGACGGGCGAGATACTGGCTCAGACGGGCGACGTGCTCTCCGAGGAGAGAGCTTTCGAGTTGCAGAACGCGGGCGTCAACGTCGCCTACATAAAGACCAGGAGCGGCGGCAAGTTCAAGCTCATCGGCAACAACACCGTCGATCTTGCGGCGTATGTCGACTGCAATCCCAGAGATCTCGGGATCCTGGAGAAGGTCTACTATCCCTCGCTCAAAGAGCTGCTCGACCGCAAGGCGGAGGACAAGCTGTCCGACGAGGAATTCAAGAGCCTCATAAAGGCGCACAGGGACGAGCTGGTTATCAAGCACATCACGCTGGACGACATTATCGCTTCCGTCAACTACAACCTCGGACTCGTACACGGCTTCGGATCGACCGACAATATCGACCACCTCGCGAACAGAAGAGTCAAAGCTGTCGGCGAGCTGCTCCAGAACCAGTTCAGGATCGGTATGGCGCGTCTGGACAGAGTCATCAAGGAGAGAATGTCCATTACCCAGGACGGAGCCGAACACAAAGTCCAGAGCTTTATCAACATAAAGCCCGTGACCAGCGTCATCAAGGAGTTCTTCGGTTCTTCCCAGCTGTCGCAGTTCATGGACCATCACAACCCGATAGCGGAGCTTACCCACAAGAGAAAGCTCTCCGCGCTCGGCCCCGGCGGTCTCAACAGAGAACGCGCGAGCTTCGAAGTCCGCGACATCAACCATTCGCATTACGGCAGACTGTGCCCGATCGAGACCCCCGAAGGTCAGAACATCGGTCTGATCTCGTCGCTCGCGACTTATGCGAGAGTCAACGAATACGGCTTCATCGAGGCGCCCTACCGCAAGGTGGACAAGGTGTACGACGACAACGGCAACGTGGTGGACGTCATCGTGTCCGACAGAGTGGAATATCTGCAGGCGGACGAAGAGGACAAGTACGTAGTCGCGCAGGCTAACGAGCCTTTGCTCGAAGACGGACATTTCGCCGACGACCGCGTCACCTGCCGTATCAAAGAGGATATAAGAGCGGTAGACAAGAAGATAGTCGACTATATGGACGTTTCGCCCAAACAGCTCGTTTCGGTCGCGGCGTCGCTCGTTCCCTTCCTCGAAAACGACGATACGTCGCGCGCTCTGATGGGCAGCAACATGCAGCGTCAGGCAGTGCCCCTTCTCAGACCGCAGGCGCCTATCATCGCCACGGGCATCGAGCATAAGATCGCTTACGACAGCGGCGTCATGGTCATCGCCAAGAACGACGGCGTGGTCAAAGAGGTCGACGCCATGCACATCGTCGTGGAAAAGGCGGACGGCGATAAGGACGTCTACAAACTCCAGAAGTTCGAGCGCAGCAACAACGGTACCTGTATCAACCAGAAGCCGATCGTTTCGGTCGGACAGAAAGTGATCAAGGGCATGGTGCTCGCCGACGGCCCCTCCACCGACAACGGAGAACTTTCGCTGGGCAGGAACATCCTCATCGGATATATGTCCTGGGAAGGTTACAACTACGAAGACGCTATCCTCATCAGCGAAGAGCTGGTCAAGGACGACGTATTCACTTCGATCCATATCGAGGAGTACGAGATAGAGAGCAGAGATACCAGGCTGGGCGAAGAGCAGATCACCCGCGACATCCCCAACCTCGGCGACGACGCGCTCAAATATCTCGACGAAGACGGTATAGTCATGGTCGGCGCGGAAGTGCACAGCGGCGACATCCTCGTCGGCAGAGTAACGCCCAAGGGCGAGACCGAGCTCACTCCCGAAGAAAGACTTCTCAGAGCGATATTCGGAGAGAAGGCGAGAGAGGTCAGAGATACGTCTTTGCGCGTCCCGCACGGACAGAGCGGTATCGTCGTGGACGTCAAGGTCTTCACCAGAGAGAACAAGGACGAGCTGCAGCCCGGCGTGACCAAGCTTATCAGAGTCTACGTCGCGCAGAAGCGTAAACTGGGCGTCGGCGACAAGATGGCGGGACGTCACGGAAACAAAGGCGTCGTCTCGCGCGTTCTTCCCAAAGAAGACATGCCGTTCATGGCGGACGGTACGCCGTTGCAGATAGTGCTCAACCCGATGGGCGTTCCTTCGCGTATGAACATCGGACAGGTCCTCGAAGTGCACCTCGGCTTTGTCGCGAAGATGTTGGATTGGAAGATATCCACGCCCGTCTTCGACGGAGCCAAGGAAGCCGACATAAAGGAGCTGTTCGCGCAGAACAATCTGCCCGCCAGCGGAAAGATGGAACTGTTCGACGGCAGAACGGGCGAGAAATTCGAGAATCCCGTCACGGTCGGATATATGTATATGCTCAAACTTATCCACCTCGTCGACGACAAGATCCACGCGCGTTCGACCGGTCCGTACAGCCTCGTCACGCAGCAGCCGCTCGGCGGTAAGGCGCAGTTCGGCGGACAGCGTTTCGGAGAAATGGAAGTCTGGGCTCTCGAAGCGTACGGCGCGTCGCACGTATTGCAGGAGATCCTCACCGTCAAGTCGGACGACATCGTGGGAAGAGTCAAGACCTACGAGAGCATAGTCAAAGGAGCTCCGATATCCGAACCCGGCACGCCCGAGTCCTTCAAGGTCCTCATCAAGGAATTCCAGGCTCTCGGTCTGGACGTCAAGGTCCTCAACGAGAACAAGGAGGAGATCGGACTGCGCGAGAACGTGGACGACGATATCGATTACGTACCCGAAAAGGAACAGGAGCTCGAAGAGGTCGACGCGTTCGCCCTCAACGAGGAAGACAATCCGTACGGTCTCGGCGGCAGCGGCGATATGTTCGATTACAACGATCTGTTCGACGATGCGGACGACGCCGGATTCGGCACGTTCGGCGATCAGGACGACGATCTGTCCGACGGCGACGAGAATTAAGGAGGCTTAAAGAATGTCTGAAGTAAACAATTTCGATTCCATACAGATAGGCATTGCTTCTCCGGAGAAGATCAGATCTTGGTCTCACGGAGAGGTGACCAAGCCGGAAACCATAAATTACAGGACGCAGAAGCCCGAACGCGACGGTCTTTTCTGCGAAAGGATCTTCGGACCCACCAAGGACTGGGAGTGCCATTGCGGCAAGTACAAGAGGATCCGTTACAAGGGCGTCATCTGCGACAAGTGCGGCGTCGAGGTAACGCGCGCCAAGGTCAGACGCGAGAGGATGGGTCATATCGAACTCGCTTCGCCCGTGTCCCACATCTGGTATTTCAAGGGCGTGCCGTCGAGGATCAGTCTTGCGCTGGATATGTCCCCCAAGGACGTGGAACAGGTGCTGTATTTCCTCAAATACGTCGTTATCGTTCCCGGTTCGACCGAATTCGTCAAGAAGCAGATCATCGACGAGCGCGAATACCGCGACGCGATCGATAAATACGGTCACGGCGCGTTCCGCGTCGGCATGGGCGCCGAAGCGGTCAAAGAACTCCTCATGGAGATCGATCTCGACAAAGAGGCGGAAGAGCTCAAAAAGATAATCGCGACGACCAACGCGGGTCAGCGCAAGCTCAAAGCCGTCAAGAGACTGGAAGTCATAGAGGCTTTCCGCGTGGGCAACACCCGCCCCGAATGGATGATCCTCGACGTGCTGCCGGTGCTTCCGCCCGAACTGCGCCCGATGGTCCCGCTCGACGGCGGCAGATACGCCACCAGCGACCTCAACGATCTTTACAGAAGGGTCATCAACCGCAACAACCGTCTTAAAAAGCTCATCGAACTCGGCGCGCCCGATATCATCGTGCGCAACGAGAAGAGAATGCTTCAGGAGGCCGTCGACGCCCTTATAGAGAACGGCAGACGCGGCAAAGCGGTCAGCGGTCCCGGCAACAGGGAGCTCAAATCCCTTACCGCTCTCCTCAGAGGCAAACAGGGCCGTTTCCGTCAGAACCTGCTCGGAAAGCGCGTCGACTATTCCGGTCGTTCGGTCATCGTCGTCGGACCCGAGCTGAAGATGTATCAGTGCGGTATCCCCAAGGAGATGGCGCTGGAACTGTTCAAGCCGTTCGTGATGAAGAAACTCGTCGATTACGGCAAGTGCCAGAACATCAAGAACGCCAAGAGGATAATAGAAAAAGCTCAGGACGTCGTGGTATGGGATATCCTCGAAGAGGTCATCAAAGACCATCCGGTCCTGCTCAACCGCGCTCCTACGCTCCACAGGCTCGGTATCCAGGCCTTCGAACCCGTGCTGGTCGAGGGCAGGGCTATCAAACTGCATCCGCTCGTATGCAGCGCGTTCAACGCGGACTTCGACGGCGACCAGATGGCGGTACACGTTCCGCTTTCGATAGAGGCGAGAGCCGAGGCGAGGTTCCTCATGCTTTCGACCAATAATATCCTCAAACTCAGCGACGGCAAACCTATCGTTTCGCCGACGCAGGATATGGTCATCGGAAGCTACTATCTCACGATGCTCAAACCGGGCGGCAAGGGCGAAGGCAGATACTTCAAGGACAAGAACGAAGCCATAATGGCGTATCAGCTCAAGCAGATCGAATTGCAGTCGCAGGTATATATCCGCTTCGAAAAAGTCATCGACGGACAGCGTTACAGCAAGAAGCTGTACACGACCGTGGGCCGCGTCATCTTCAACGAGGCGATCCCGCAGGATCTGCATTTCGTGCCCAGGGATACCCCCGAGCAGCAGCTCGACCTCGAGATCGATTTCCGCGTAGGAAAGAAGGAACTCTCCAGGATCGTCGACGCGTGCTTCAAATATAAGGGCGCGACCGAAACGTCCGTCGTTCTCGACAAGATAAAGGCTTTGGGCTACAAATATTCGACGATAGGCGCGGTCACCGCAAGTATCTTCGATATGCACATCCCCAAGAGCAAGAAAGCCATCGTGGAACAGGCGGAACGCGACGTCGTCGACATCGAAAAGCAGTTCAGGAGAGGACGTCTCAGCGAAGAGGACAGATATCAGCAGACCGTCAGAACGTGGCAGGACGCCAAAGAGAAGATCGACAGCCAGCTGTTCGACGAAAAAGGAGCCGACTTCCTCGGCGAGTTCAACCCGATCTGGATGATGGCGAACTCCGGAGCCCGCGGTAACAAATCTCAGATATCGCAGCTGTGCGGCATGAGAGGTCTTGTCCGCGACCCGTCCGGTAAGGTCATCGAGCTGCCTATCAAGGCAAACTACCGCGAAGGTCTGTCCGTTCTGGAATACTTCATTTCTTCGCACGGCGGTCGTAAAGGTCTTGCCGACACAGCGCTCAAAACGGCAGACTCCGGTTATCTTACCAGAAGGCTCGTCGACGTATCGCAGGATATCATCGTCAACGAACAGGACTGCGGCGACACCAAGGGTATGGAAGTCTCCGCGATCGAGGGATTGGAGCCGCTCAGCGACCGTATCGACGGCAGATACTGCATGGACGATATCGTCGACCCGACCACGGGCGAGATCATATGCAAGGCGGATACGCTCATCGACACCGACACCGCCAAGAAGATCGACAAGGCGGGGGTCAAGACCGTCAGGATCCGCAGCATTTTGTCCTGCCAGACCAAGCACGGCGTCTGCGCTAAGTGCTACGGCAAGAACATGGCTTCCGGCAATCCCGTCAAACTGGGCGAAGCGGTCGGCATCATAGCCGCGCAGTCCATCGGCGAACCCGGTACGCAGCTCACGATGAGAACGTTCCACACCGGAGGCGTTGCCGTCAGCGAAGACATAACTCAAGGTCTGCCGCGCGTCGAAGAACTCTTCGAAGCACGCAAACCCAAGGGACAGGCGGTCATTTCGGAGATCGCGGGCGAAGTCGCGGTATCCGATGACAAGAGGGTCATCATCGTCACTCCCAAAGAGGGCGAAGCCGCCGAATACAAGATCAACTTCGGACAGAAGCTCAACGTGCAGACGGGCGACGTCATCGAGGCGGGTCATCCGCTCACGCAGGGCTCGATCTATCCGCAGGACATACTGCGCACCAAGGGTATCAAGGGCGCTCAGGAATACCTCATCAAAGAGGTCCAGTCCGCTTACCGCAGCTCCGGCGTCGAGATCAACGACAAGCACACCGAAGTCATCGTCAGACAGATGTTCCGCAAGGTCAAGATCGAGAAGCAGGGCACGACCAATATGCTGCCCGGCGAATACGTGGACATCTTCACCTACGAGGACGAGAACAGGAAAGCTCTCGAGGAGGGAGGCGAACCGGCCACCGCGAAGCGCACGCTGCTCGGTATCACCAAAGCGGCTCTCGCCACCGATTCGTTCCTGTCCGCCGCGTCCTTCCAGGAGACCGCGAGAGTGCTCACTGAGGCGGCGGTCAAGAACAAGGTCGACCATCTGCGCGGACTCAAAGAAAACGTCATTCTGGGCAAACTGATCCCCGCAGGAACCGGTATGAAGCTGTACCGCAACATTGTCGCCGTTCCGCAGAATTCCGTGGACAGCAGGATCATGGAAGAGGACATTTCCTCCAAGTTCGCGGCAGAAGACGATATCCTCGACGACGAGGAATGATACCCGTATCCGCGCCGTGCGCAAACGCGGCGCGGATAAGAAGATAAAACAACTTAATAATCCATTCTATAAAGAGTGCGGGAGAGACGGACTCGATGATCGCACAGCAACCTTCGGCAACGAAAGGTGCTAATTTCCGCAAGACGGCTTGAAATATAGAATACTGTTTCGCGACGTCTGAAAACGCCGCGAAATTTTTTGGGAGACAGAGATGAAGAGACGTTTATTTACCAGCGAAAGCGTGACCGAGGGGCATCCCGATAAGGTCTGCGACAAGATATCCGACAGCGTGCTCGACGCGGCGCTCGCACAGGATCCGTACAGCAGGGTGGCTTTGGAGACCTGCTGCAATACCGGGTTTGCGCTTCTTTCGGGCGAGATCACTTCGTCGGCAGACATAGACTACGAGGGGATAGTGCGCAAGACGGTGCTGGATATCGGCTACGACAGCGAGGAAAAGGGCTTTGACGGCAATACCTGCGCCGTTGAGGTCAGGGTGGACGGTCAGTCGCCCGACATCGCGATGGGCGTGGATAAGAGCGCCGAGAGCAAGAGCGGACAAGGCGACCGTTACGACCTCATAGGCGCGGGCGATCAGGGCATGGTATTCGGATTTGCCTGCAACGAAACTCCGCAGTTGATGCCCGCTCCGATAACTTACGCTCACTCGCTGACCGCAAGGCTCGCCGCCGTTCGCAAGAGCGGAGAGCTGGGCTACCTGCGTCCCGACGGCAAGGCGCAGGTCACGGTCGTCTACGAGGACGGCAGACCCGTAGGGATCGATACGGTCGTCGTATCGGCGCAGCACGCCGCGGACGTCGATATTGAGAGGCTCAGACGCGATATAGAAGAGCACGTGATACGCGCCGCGCTCCCGTCGCATATGCTGACTGGCAAGACTCGGTTTTTGATAAATCCGACCGGAAGGTTCGTAGTCGGCGGTCCTCACGGTGACTGCGGACTTACGGGGCGCAAGATAATCGTGGATACATACGGCGGATACTGCCCGCACGGGGGCGGAGCTTTCTCCGGCAAGGACGGCACGAAGGTAGATCGCAGCGCGTGCTATATGGCGCGTTATGCGTGTAAGAACGTAGTCGCGGCGGGACTTGCAGACTCGTGCAGACTGGACGTGGCGTATGCGATAGGCGTCGCAAGGCCCGTACAGATCCAGGTGGAAACGTTCGGCACGAACAAGGTCGACGAGGATACGATCGCCGCGCTCGTCGCAAAGCATTTCGACTTCCGTCCGCAGGCGATAATAGATGTGCTCGGACTGCGCAGACCCGTGTTTTCCGAAACGACCAACTACGGACACTTCGGCAGAGAAGACCGAGGCTTCAAATGGGAGGATACGGACGTCGCGGACAAACTCAGAGTGGAAGCCTTCGGCAGATGATCCGAACGAAAGAAAACGACGCGGCGCAAGCCGCGTTTTTTTTCGTACCTGTGTAGATAAAAGCCATAAAATAAAAATACGAGGCACACGTTTGCGCCGACCAAAATACGTCGTCGGACCTATACGGAAAAGAACGGAAGAAAAGAGATGTCAAAAGGAGAAGCATCGCAAACGGGCGGAGAGAACGGCAATCGGACGTACCTTCGCGGCGATCATCATCCGCGATACGCGGATCCGTACGAAAGAGCCTCTCGCGCAGCGGGTTTACCGAGCGGAACGGAGGCTCCGAGAGAATAAAAGAAATAGGTTTTCGGAGCCGGGTTTGAAAATCGATTGCAACCGCGCGGACAATGCCGTATAATTAACAGTACATGAAAGGAACGGTGCTCGAAGTTATATTCAGAAATGCCGACAACGGTTACTGCGTGCTCTATATGGAGGGCGGAGGGCGGTTTTTTACCGCGGTCGGCGTTTTCCCGCCGCTCACAGAGGGCGAGATCCTCGATATGGAGGGGAATTGGGTCAACAACAGCCGTTTCGGCGAGCAGTTCCGGGTGACGTCGGTCAAAGTATCGCCGCCCACGTCGAAAGAGGCTATATTCAAGTACTTATCCAGCGGACTTTTTAAGGGCGTGGGCGAGGTCACCGCGTATTCGATCGTCGAGAAATTCGGAGAAAAGGCCCTCGACGTCATCGAAAATTCTCCTCAGCAGCTCGCTGCCGTCAAAGGTATCTCTCTCAAAAAGGCTCTCGCGATACAGGAAGCGATGATAGGGCTCAAAGAGATGCAGGATACGATAGTGTATCTGCAAAATTACGGAGTTTCGCTCAATCTCGCCATAAAGATATTCAAGGCTTACGACAAGAGTACCCGCCGCGTCGTCGAGAACAATCCTTACCAGCTCGTCGACGACATAGACGGAGTGGGCTTTTTGACGGCGGACAAGATCGCGACCGCCATAGGGATAGCTCCCGATAGCCGTTTCCGCGTGGGAGCGGCGATCGTGCACGTGCTCAAAGAGGCGGCGAACAAGAACGGGGACACCTATCTCCCCGAAAACGACGTAGTGGATCAGGTCGACAAGCTTTTGCGCCTGGAGAGGACGGACAGCGCCGAACTCGTTGCCGAAATGGTGGAGGACTGCGAGATCACGGGCAAGATCGTAAGACTGGAAAAAGACGGCGAAAAGGTCGATATGCTCGCCCGCAATTACATTTGCGAGAAGTCGATAGCGACGTTCGTTCAGTCGATGCTGAGCAGCGCCGAGAGTCTGCCTCTCGATGCGGATGAAGAGATAGAACTTTACGAAAAACTGAACAATATCAAACTGCATCCGTCGCAGGCGGAGGCGGTGCGCAGTTGTCTGAAAAAAGGCGTGACGATCATTACGGGCGGCCCGGGAACAGGCAAGACGACGATCGTCAAATGCATAATCCACCTTCTGCGCAGCCGCAATTACAGCGTGTGCCTGTGCGCGCCCACGGGCAGAGCGGCGAAAAGGCTCACCGAAACGACGGGCGTGGAGGCAAAGACCATACACAGGCTGCTCGATCTCGATTTCTCGGACGGGAAGGGTAAATTCCTGTTCAACGAAACCGCAAAACTGGACGAGGACGTCGTCATCGTGGACGAGGTCAGTATGTGCGACGATTACGTCTTCAACGCGCTCGTCAAGGCGATCAAATTCGGCGGCAGGCTTATCATGGTGGGCGACAAGGATCAGCTTCCCTCGGTCGGAGCGGGCAACGTGCTTGCGGACCTCATCGCCAGCGGCAAGGTCCCGGTCAGTTATCTCACCCACATTTACAGGCAGAGCGAGGACAGCCTTATCGTCGAGAACGCCCACCGCATCAACGCCGGCAAAATGCCCGTGATAAACAACCGCAGTCGGGATTTCTTTTTCGACAATAAGTCCGATCCGAACGAGATACTTCGTACGGTCGTGGACATGATCACGCGCAGGATCCCCGCATACGCGGGCGTCGCGCCGCCGGACATACAGTTGCTCTGTCCGATGAAAAAGGGCGTCATAGGCGTGGAGAATATGAATACGACTTTGCAGGAGGCTTTGAATCCGCCGCAGAAGGGTAAGGCGGAACTCAAAGTCGGACTTCGCACGTTCCGCGTCGGCGACAAGGTCATGCATACAGTCAACAATTACGAATTGCAGTGGACCGACGACGAGGGGGCCGCGGGAACGGGCGTATTCAACGGCGACATCGGCAGGATAGACGAAATAAACACCGCTGAGCCGTCGCTGACGGTCGCTTTCGACGACGGCAAGCGCGTCAAATATATGCAGGGCGACTTCGACGACCTGACGCTTGCCTATGCGATAAGCGTACACAAGGCTCAGGGCTCGGAATTCCCCGTCGTCATCATCGCTCTGATGAGCGGCAACTACATGATACTTACCCGAAACCTTCTTTACACCGCCGTCACCCGAGCCAAAGAAATGGCGGTCCTCGTCGGTTCGTCCGACAATCTCGAAAAAATGGTCCGCAACAATTATACCGCAAAACGGTACAGTATGCTCGAATCTTTCCTTCGCGCCGAAAAACGCTGAAATCGACACGGGGACGAAAAAATTCGTTGAAAAAATACTTCCGAAAGCGCAGTCACGACATTCGGACAGGGCAGCCGTATTTGCTTTGTCGGCGCGCATACGGACCGACAGGTCTTGCTTCGATCGGTTGAAAACGCAGGCGTAGCCGTAACGGATCGGCTTTTGGCATTGAGCGGAGAGGAAAGCATTTTCACAAAAGAGGGAACGAGCCGAAGAAGCAAAAAAAATAAGAGGCGGTGGAACGCCTCGTATTTTTAGCTCAAAGGGCGAGCTTCCCGAAAATGGTGCCGAAGGCGGGACTTGTAAGGACGAACGAAGAGAGGACGGAATAGCGAAGCGTCACCAATTCGGACTATCCCGTATTTTGGGCAAAGAGGGAACGAGCCGAAGAAGCAAAAAAATAAGAGGCGGTAGAACGCCTCGTATTTTTAGCTCAAAGGGCGAGCTTCCCGAAAATGGTGCCGAAGG
>ERZ1090861.1024-NODE-1024-length-15458-cov-8.307213_pt1 | contig 15458 bp, 17 predicted proteins | sample MGYA00478482_ERZ1090861 | MGnify/ENA primary metagenome ERZ1090861 (study PRJEB33644, sample SAMEA5815744) | chicken gut metagenome | biome: Chicken; feature: Gastrointestinal Tract; material: Caecum | place: Ireland | collected 2019-01-01 | study: A study of... | reverse complement strand
TCTAAAGACGTATCTCTTGCCATATTAACTCCTTTCTACCAACGATAATGTGCATAAGCCTTATTTGCTTCTGCCATTCTGTGGGTATCTTCACGTTTTTTCACTGCTGCACCAGTACCATTTGATGCATCAATAATTTCATTGGCTAAATTATCAGCCATTCCACGTCCACCGCGGGCTCTTGAAAACTTTACTAACCAACGTAAAGCTAAGGCTTCGGCTCTTGCTGGTGTTACTTCTTGAGGTACTTGATAGTTGGCACCACCAACACGACGAGATTTTACTTCTAGAGCAGGACGAATGTTATCCATTGCTTGATTAAAAACTTCAAGGGGTTCGCGTCCTGTTTTTTCTTTTACAATATCAAATGCTTCATAAAGAATTGTTTGAGCGATTCCTTTTTTACCATCTAACATGATCGTATTAATTAATTTTGCTACGGTCTTAGATTTGTATATAGGATCTGGTAAAACATCTCTTTTTACTGCACGTCTTTTACGCATTTTGTTTTTCCTCCTTCCAATTTCTACTTAGGTCTTTTTGCACCATATTTACTACGGCCTTGTTTTCTGTCTTTTACGCCAGCGGTATCAAGGGCACCACGTACGATGTGATAACGAACACCGATTAAGTCTTTTACACGGCCACCACGTACTAATACCACGCTATGCTCTTGTAAGTTGTGTCCAATTCCTGGGATGTATGTATCTACTTCTTTTCCGTTACTTAAACGAACACGAGCATATTTCCGCAAAGCTGAGTTTGGTTTCTTTGGGGTTTTGGTTCCAACACGAGTACAAACTCCACGTTTTTGAGGTGATGGATTGTTTGTTTGTTTTCTTTGAATACTGTTAATTCCAACTCCTAATACAGGGGCCTTACTCTTACGAACTTTTTTTCCTCTTCCTTTACGAACTAATTGTTCAACTGTAGGCATATAAAATATATCTCCTTTCTTTACACATATCCGGGTGTATCATTTTAACTTTTAAATAAAATTTTGCCAGATGAGCAAAATCAAATTTAATCAGCATAGTTAATATAACATTAACCCGTTTTCTTGTCAATGATAAATTTGGAATTTACTTTTCATTTTCTTTCTTGCTTTTCTTCCCCTTATAGTATATGTTAGTAATAAGGAGGTAGTTATGAAAAAAGGAGTAATTTTAGGCAGTATTGCTGGCGCTTTGTTACTAGTTCTAACTGGTTGCGGTGGAGAACAGCATCTTATCTGTACCGCAAGTATGGAACAGGATGGGACCACGTTGACAGAAGAAGTTGATGCCACTTTTAAAAATGATGTGGCCACTCATATTACGATGGTAATAGAGGCGGAAGTGAGCGATGAAGATCAACTTGACGAAATGGAAGAAGGCATTGAATTCCTCTTTACCACTGCTGATTTTGCAGCCGTTAGCGATGATTATGACATCCAAACAAATGGCAACACGGTTCGAGGAGTTCTTAACCTTGATTTAGGATCACTTACCGAAGAGGAAAAAGAAGAAGTTGATTTTTCTGGTTCCTATGATGATGTTAAATCCTCTTTTGAAAGTAGCGGATTCACTTGCCGTTAGAGTGAATCTTTTTCTTGTCATTTTGCTTTCATTACTATATATTATTACTAGGAGGTAGTTATGAAAAAAGGAGTAATTTTTGGTACAATGGCAGGAGTTATGTTGTTGGTACTAACTGGATGTGATGGAGGACAGACTTTAACTTGTACGCAGAATCAAGAACAAGACGGAAGAAGTATGGAGGCTCAAATGGAGATAAGATTCACAAATGATCGAGCAAGTTCTTTGAGCTTACAAACTCAAGTTTCTGTTACGGATGAGGAAGATGAAGTTTATCTTGATAGTTTCATCGAATCTATGGATGAGCTATACGAATACGAAAGTGATGGCGTTAAAATAGATGTTGATTCTTCTTCTAAAACAGCAACAGTTGTCGTTACTTTTGATTTTGGTAAAATGAGTGACGATGAAATCGACGATGCTGGATTTGATTCCGACGATCTTAGCTATGAGACCATGAAAGAGGAAATGGAAGATACTGGATTCACTTGTCGTTAGAGTGAATCTTTTTCTTGTCATTTTGCTTTCGCTACTATATATTATTACTAGGAGGTAGTTATGAAAAAAGGAGTCATTTTTGGCACGGTGGCAGGGGGCATGTTATTGGCACTGACTGGTTGTGGAAAAGAACAGGTTCTCTCTTGTATTTTAGAGCAAGATCAAACGGGAATGCATTTGGCCATGGAAATGAACGTTACTTTCCAAAATGAGGAAAATAAAAGTCTTACCATGACTACGCAAGTTGATTTAGAAGAAGATTATACGGATTATGTTGATACGTTAGCAGAATCTTTTGAAGATCAGTATGCAACTTATAAGGAAAATGGTATGGATGTTGATGTTCAAACTTCTGATAGTTCCGTTACAGCGATTCTTGAAGCTGACTTTAATCAGATCAGTGACGAAGAAAAAGAAGAGCTTGGTTTTAGTCCTTCGGATAATGATTATGACGCCGTTAAAGAAACGTTAGAAAGTTCTGGATTTACTTGTAAATAAGTAAATCTTTTTTTGGGTATTTTTTTCTTCTTTTGGAATAAAGTAGATTAGGTGATACGAATGAATAATCAAACTAATAAGGCTTATCCTACTCCAAGAGTCGAAAGACAAAGTCTTTATTATGCTTCTTTATTATTAGAAGACTATGCTGGGGTCTTAAGTGAAGAGACTGATGTCCATACCTATCTTTATCAATATCTTGTTTTAAAAAGTAAATATCCGGAAATTGCAGATGCTTTTTTACAAATTGCTCAAATGGAAATGTACCATTTACAGTTATTAGGAGAAGTTATTTCTTTGCTTGGAATTGATCCGAAATTTCGAACGATCGATCTTACAACAAAGCGTGAGTCCTACTGGACTAGTCAAAACGTTTCTTATGAACAAGGTCTCTTCGCTATTTTAAACCATAATATTCAAAGAGAGCAACAGGCAATAGAACGATATCAATTACATCGAAATTTGATTCAAGATATTTATATCAAAAATCTCTTAACTCGCATTATCGAAGATGAAAGATCTCATATTCAAATATTTCAAACTATGTTGAATCAATTTTTAAGAAAATAAAAGCTTCGGTTTACTTATTGTGAGCCGAAGTCTTTTCTTTTTGAGATAGAATTTCTACTTCTTTTTTCATATCGTTCATCTCTTTTCCAAAATCGAGGTTTTCGATTGTTCCAGCACGAAAGCCTAGAACAGACAAGCTTTCATAAGGAGGATCTTGATGAATTTTATCGATGAACTGATACATTTTATGTTTCATCGTTGGATCTTCTTGTTCTATTAAGTGATAAGCGAGAGGGGCTGCCAAAAGATAGACGGAGTCCCTTTCAGGATTAGGACTCTTTTTCTTATCTATTATCTCCTGATTAATTCTTTCTATAGTGCTTTTCCAACGCTTTTCTGGACATCTTATCTTTCCTATTTTATAGCTATGTTCATCTAGAACACCTTCGTCTTTTTTCTTTGCTAACAATACAAAATGATCAAGGTGTGATCTAGCAGTCCTTATGGTATCATTATAGCGCATTAAAAGAGCATCTTTTAAGCCCTGTGAGTCTTCTTCTTGATGTTCTTTTAGAAAATCCAGTTCATAAAAAATGCTCGGTAATTCTCGAAATGTCAAAGATTCTTCTGTTGGCTTCTTAGTGTTATAAATAGAATGAAAATATTCATGAACGAGGGAAGCTAACATTTCATAGTTTACAGGGCTTTGATCAATATCGATTAAAAATTTTGGTACTTCGGAAACCGTCATTTCCTTTCCCTCTTCTTTCTTTTCTATATTTTCAGAAGCAGTATGACACCAACAACCATAACTTCTACTTTCTTCTTCTTCATCAAGACGAAGTTCAATGACGCCATTGTTTATTTTCTGCCAAAAATCCGTTCCTAAGTCTGGATCGATTCCTTTTAAATAAGATTCTACTTCGTTTAAGCCTTCAATTAAATCCAGCTTGTTTTCACGATCTGGAATAGGTTCTTCTAAGAGGTCACATTGTTCTACGATTTGATTGGTTTTTTGAAAAAAGAGCGGTAGATTGCGATAAAGAAACGTATTTTCAATATAAGAAAGATATTTTCCCACTTCCTCGTTTATCGTAATATAATTTATTTCTCTCATTTATTTTAATCCTCCTTAGTCTTGATAACAGCTTCCTCCAATAAATTCTCTTAAGATAGAATCACTTGGGATAGCTTCGCTTGGAATCGGTAAAATAAGACGAAGATAATTAAGAAGTCTTTTGGCTTCTTCATAATAGATTGAAGTTTCATCGATGGAATAAAGAAGGGGTTCAACATAAGTTTTTAAAACACCTAGTTCATAAATTAAAGCAGTATTAATGGTAATATCAGCTTCATCTTGATAAGGGAAAATATTTTCTTCCTCCCCTCTACGAACATTGGGCCATACTTTAAGCGTTTCTTCCACTTGATAGCCTCTGGTACGATTGTCGCGTACAATTCTTCTTAAAAGGCGATTATCTGTGGTTGGAAAACGATTATGATAATCTAAGTTTAATTCTGTTAAAGCAGATAGATATATTTTAAACTTATTTTTGGCTGGTATTTCTACTAGTACTTTGGGATTCAAGGCATGAATTCCTTCGATTAAAAGAATATCATTTTCTTCCAGTTTCATCGGTTTGATAAATTCTTTTTCTCCCGCTAAAAAGTTATAGACAGGAGCGAGAACTTCTTCATGATTTAAAAGCTTTTTCATTTGTTCATTCATCAAATCATGATCCACGGCTTGAAAGCTCTCATAGTCTGCTTCTCCTTTTTCATTAATGGGGGTATCTTTGCGGTCCACAAAGTAATCATCCATACTGATCATTTTAGGATTCAGTCCAAAACTTTTCAAATACATACACAGTTTCATAGTTGTTGTTGTTTTGCCACTGGAAGAAGGTCCTGCTAATAAAATAATTTTCTTATCTTTTTTCTTCTCTACAATTTTTTTCGCTACATTTAAGAGGCGATTGCTCTGTAGGGTCTCATCAATTCGAATTAAATCATTTATTTTTCCATTGGATACGACACGGTTTAAGTCGGAAACATTTTCAATCTTCATCAACTTAGCCCATTCATGACATTCTCTAAATACTTGAAACATATGGGGATGATGAACATATTCTGTAATTTTATTTTTGGAATATACGGTAGGGAATTGTAATATGAATCCATTATCATTTAAATAGGTTAATTTAAAATCTTTTAAAAGGCCCGTGGAGGTTGGCATGTAATAGTAAAAGTAATTGTAGTAATTTCCAAGGCGATAAAGAGTAATAAAAGTATTGGTGTTATATTTCATAATATTGGCTTTGGCATAATCTTTAATACTTTCAAAATAACGAATGGCAGCAAGGCGTTCAATGTTTATCTTGGTAATTGCCAAATCTTTTTCCACAAAAGAAACCATTTTCTTCGCAATGGATTTGGTTAGGGTTTCACTGATTGGAAAGGTTGTTTCAATATAAATTCCTTTGTCTAGCGAATGTTGCACAATAATATTGGCTTTTTCTCCATATAGTTCTTTTACCGCTACTAATAAAAGGAAGGTAAGGCCTGCGATATGAACACGATTCCCTACCCTAGAATTTAAATCGAGAAATTCAATTTTACAGGGTTTAGTTATTTGATAACTTAGTTCTCGATAAGTATTATCGACTTGCGCTAGAAGGATTGGAAAGCGATACTTTTTGCTATATTCCTTACTTATTTGTAATAGCGTGGTTCCACGAGGAATTTGTCTTTCTTCGTCATTGATGGTAATTGTAATTTCTTCTATCATGTTTTCACCTTCTTATTCTAATTAAGATTATAGCAAAGGAATCGGCTTTTATCAATTCTTTTGCTTTCCAACATTTTGGCGAAATAAGTTTTGTATATTTTGAAGAGTGATTGGATATAGTAGAACTAGGTGAGAAGAATGAATTTAATTCCAATGATTGTCGATAAAGAAATTAGTGGTGAGAGAAGTTATGATATTTTTTCTCGGCTTTTAAAGAATCGGATTATTTTGTTAACCGGGGAGATCGATGATGCTTTAGCGAATACCGTTGTCGCTGAGCTTTTATATCTTGATTCTTTGAATCATGAGGATATTTCTTTGTACATTAATTCTCCAGGCGGCTCAGTAACGGCGGGAATGGCTATTTTTGATACCATGCATTTTATCAAGAGTAAGGTTTGTACCATCTGTTTAGGAATTGCTGCGTCGATGGCTGCTTTTTTGTTAGCGAGTGGTGAAAAAGGGAAACGTTATGTTTTACCAAATAGCGAAGTGATGATCCATCAACCTTTAGGAGGAGCTCAAGGGCAAGCGAGTGAAATTAAAATTGCGGCCGAGCATATTTTGAAGACGAAAGGAAAGTTAAATCGTTTGTTAGCAAAGCATACTGGGAAGTCATTGAAACAAATTGAAAGGGATACGGAACGAGATAATTTTATGGAGGCCAAGGAAGCCGTTGCCTATGGACTTGTCGATCAAATTCTCAGTTAATTTTTCTTCTAGACACTTTTTTATTTCTTTGTATTAACACATGATATCCCATTTTAAAATCTTTTTTTATTTTTCTCTTACAATGAATTTGGTGATGGGAATGGAAAATACAATATTTCGGTTTGCAGAGCTTCGAGTAAAAAAAGATCTAAAGCAATGGCAAATTGCTCGTATGCTAAATGTAAAAGCGAATACTTATAGCAAATGGGAAAAAGGAATTAATGATATTACTTTAGAAAAGCTTAATGAACTAGCAAATTTTTATCATGTTAGTCTAGATTATTTTGTGGGAATTTCTGAAAATTCAAAAGAAGTACCAAAAAGAAAGATTAATCTTGATTTAATGCGAAAAAGGTTACGATTACTCCGGAGGGAAAATCATATGAGCCAGAGTTTGTTAAGTAAAAAGACAGGATTTGCTCAAACCACTTATTCTAGTTTCGAAACAGGTGCAAGAACTCCTACTGCTTTTAAACTCTTTCATTTGTGTCAGTTTTATCAAGTTTCCTTTGACTATTTAACCGGCAGAACCGATAAGAAAGAACGAGAACTTAAGACGGTTGTTCATTAAGTTCTCGTTTTGTTATGATTTGATACTGATACTTGAAGGCTAAGACTCTTTTTACGGTTTCATCAATCTCACTTTCTGTGATGGTGCCATTTTCTACGGCTTCTTTTAGGTCTTGCTTATCGGTTTGATAACTTGAGGTCATGATTAAATCATTTCCAGCTTGAAAGGCTTTTACCGCTTCTTTTTCGCCATTTAAAGAATCTTGAATGGCTTCCATGGCTAAATCATCCGTTAATATCAGACCCGTAAATCCCATTTCTCGCAATTTTTCGTGAACTTCTTTGGATAAAGAGGCAGGATTATTGCTGTCATAAGCTGAAATAATATTATGGGAAACCATGATGAGAGGAACTTTTTCTTCTATTCCTGCCTGAAATGGTGGCAAGCTATTTTCTTGTAATTCCTCTTTGGTTCTTTGGTCTACACTGATTCCATTATGTGTATCTAAGTTTCCTCCATATCCTGGAAAGTGTTTTAATGTAATGGGATAGTTATTTTGATAAGCATAACGAGCAATTTGACGGATATACTCGGTTACTACTTCACTATTTTCTCCTAAGGTTCTGTTATAAATATAGTCGTTTTCATTGGTAGAGATATCGGCAACTGGCGCTAGATTGAGGTTGATGCCAAGCTCTTTTAGGAGAGCTTCTTTTTCTTGTTCTATTTCTAGAAGACGAGGAATACCACCTTCTAAATAGTATTCTCGAACACTTTTAAATCTTTCGGAACGAAAGGAAGAAAAACGGCTCACTCGGGTAACAATTCCCCCTTCTTCATCGGTGGCGAAAATAAGAGGGATGCTGCTTTCTTGTTGATAAGTCGCTAACTTTGTGGTTAAACTTTCTTTCGTTTCTTTTTCTAAGTCTTTTGCGAAGAGAACATAACCACTTGGAGGTGCCTCCTTTAAATCTAATACGATTTCATTTTCATCAAAGCGAACTAGAAATAGTTGACCAATCTTTTCTTCTAACGTCATGTTTTCTAGCAAGGAAAGAGCTTCCTTATAATAAGAAGAAAATAATTCTTGAGGTGGTTCTTCTTTTGGCGGTTCTTCTTTTCTTGTTTGTTTGGGAAAGAAAAAGAAAACGGCCATGATGATAAGTACAACAACGAAAAATACGATTGTTTTATTCTTCATTTGTGTCTCCTTGTTCCATAAATTTTTGAGCTAACTCTTTGATCTTACGAAAGCGATGATTTAAGCCTGATTTGGTAATTTTTTTCCCCGTTTCTAAGGTAATGATTTCACTTAACTCTTTGAGGGACGCTTCTTTATATTTTTCGCGATAGATTAAAGCTTCTTTTGTTTTATCATCTAATAATTCGATCGCCAGGTTATCTCGCAATACTTGAATTTGCTTTAATTGTTCCATTGCATTGGCAATCACACGATCCATGTTTGCTTGTTCACAGTTATTTAAGCGATTGGTTTCATTTTTTTTCTCATGGTAAATTCGAACATCTTCAAAGTATAGAACTGCTTTCGAAGCACCTAATATTTTAAGAAAATCACTTATCTTTTCCGCTTCTTTTAAATAGATCATATATCCTTTGTCACGATTTAAAAGTTTAGCATTCAAGTCAAAGCGATTTAATATTTTTTGAATAAAGATGGCTTCGTCTGGATAATTTACAATGATCTCCATATGATAACGAGATGTTTTGGGATCATTTACACTACCACTATTTAGAAAAACGCCTCTTATATAACATCTTGCTTCTTCATTTCCATCGACTAAGTATAGCGGAGGTGTTTCTTGTTGATAGGCAATTTTATCGAGTAAGAGATTTACTTTTTGGGTAATTAAAATTAAATATAATTTGTTTTTATTAAAGTTGTTTCCATTTTTAATCCCTTTTTCAAAGGTTATTTCTTCTTCTTCCAGTATATTTCCTACATAATCAATGATTCCTTTTCTTTCACTACTGAGCATTAAGCTTTCTTCTTCCCAGGCGGCATTATTGCGCACAAAGCCAGAAAGGAAAGCGAGCTTTTCTGATTGACTCATGTGGTCCATTTTCAACAATTCTTCTTTGACTTTAGTAGTAAATGACATGTTTCACCTCATCAAATAAGAAAAAATAAGGGAGCTTAATTTTTGACTGTGATGTTTTAAGGTATTATCTACAATGGTTAAAAGATCCGCTTCAATTAGTTCTACATCTAAGGTTGCTAAAACGGGATAGTCAATTTTGACAGGATCTTTTTGTTCGGTTGTAGAATATTTTTCCACCATTTCTTTGGAAATTTCGGAATTAGAAGCGATAACCGTATCAAGTTTATGTTTTCCCAGATATTGATTAATTAAGTTTACATGATCACTCACGGCAAAGTTGTCCGTTTCTCCCGGTTGAGTTACGATATTACATAGATAAACAATGGGAGTGGTTACTTCATCAAAAGCGGCTATCACTTTTTTGCTTAAAAGATGGGGAATCAAACTGGTATAAAGGCTTCCCATGCTAAATAAAATTACATCCGCTTCTTTGATAGCCATGATCACTTCTTCTAAGACTTGTGGTTCTTCTTTATAAAAAAGTCTTTTTAATTTGCTTGGATGAGCAGTAATACTCGTCTCCCCTTCTACAATTTCTCCCTCTTTCGTTTCCGCCATTAAAGTAATGTTAGAATCTTCTGAGAGCGGTAAAACGGTGTGTTTCACATCTAGTAAGTTACAAAGGCCTTTGATGGCTTCCTTTAAGCTTCCTGTGATATTAATTAAAGAAGTTAGAATTAAGTTTCCAAGAGCATGACCATTTAAGTCACTGGTCGTTTTAAAGCGATACTCAAGCATTTTTTTGATGTCCTCTTCGGTACTTGATAAACTGGTAATCACTTTTCTAATATCACCGACAGCAGGAGTATGAAATTCTTCCCTTAGTTTCCCAGTGCTTCGGCCATTATCCGATACGGTAATCACAGCTGTAATATCAACCGGAAAGTCTTTAAGACCTTTTAATAAATAGGAAAGTCCGGTTCCTCCTCCAAATACTAATACTTTTTTATTCATTTTGTTCCCCCCTTACTATAGAAAGTGCACAAGTAGCGGCTTCTCCCATGGCAATCACGATTTGGTATGATTCTTTTTTGATACAATCACCAATGGCATAGATTCCTTTTTCTTTTGTTTGAAAATGTGAATCGACTTTAATATATCCATCGGATCCTAAAATAGGCAAATTTTGAAAGATATCAGTGGTTGGTAGTTGTCCAATATAGATAAAAGCCGCATCACAAGAAAGGACGGTTTTATCTTTTAGAATGACACTTTCTAAGTGGTCTTTTCCTTTGAATTCTTCCACTTCTCCTGTTTGACAGATAACATTATTTTTTTCTTTTAAGCGTTCCACTAAAAAGGATTCTGCTCGGTAGTTTTCTCTTCGATGAAGGAGAATCACTTTTTTGGCAAGCCTACTTAAATAAAGAGCTGCTTCTAAAGCACTGTTTCCGCCTCCTACTACTAAGATCTGTTTTTCTTTGTATAAAGAACCATCACAGATGGCACAGTAACTAATGCCTTTTCTTCTTAGTTGTTCTTCTCCTTTTACTTCTAACTTTCTCGGATGTCTTCCGGTCGCGATAATAATTTTATCCGCTTCAATGATTTCCTTTTGGCATAAAATTTGTTTGGTCTTTCCATTCTTAATTTCTTTTACTTGATCATAAAGAATTTCTACTTCAAGTTCTTTTAGTTGTTTTAAAATGGCTAAAGCTAAATCACTGCCACTGATTTTTGAAAAGCCAGGATAGTTTTCGATATCATCATTATCGATGATTTGACCACCTGGCACTTGTCCTTCAATTAGTAAACACGAAATACCCGCTCTTTTTAAATAGATCGCAGCGGTCATTCCAGCAACGCCACAACCAATAATACCAACTGTTGTCTTTTTCATGCTAATGCCTCCTTATGATATAATTTTTTCTCTTTTCGTTTATGGAAGAAGAAAAAATAGAAACCGATTAAGAATAAGAGAATGGAAACCAGTTGAGCAATTCGAATCTTTCCAAGCATTAGACTATCCCTTCTCATTCCTTCAATCATAAAGCGTGCGAAGGAATACCACATAAAGTAAAGTCCAGTTAATTGACCTAAACGAAGATTTTTTCTTTTTCTTAAGAGTAAAAGAAGAACAAAGCCAATCGCATTCCAAAGAGATTCATAAAAGAAGGTTGGCTGTCGATAAGCTCCGCCTATATACATACCATGAATGATGAATTCTGGAAGATATAATGACTCAAGATAAGCTGCGGTGGTAATGCCTCCATAGGCTTCTTGATTGAAAAAATTTCCCCAACGACCGATCGCTTGTCCTAAAATCAAACCTACCACAATAATATCTAAGAGTTTTAAGGTGTTAATTTTATGTTTCTTACAGTACCAAATAAGAAAGATGAGACCTGCTAATATGCCACCATGAATGGCTAATCCCCCATTCCAAATTTCAAAAATTTCTATTGGTCTTTGTAAATAGTAATCTAAGTTAAATAAGACATAATAAAGTCTCGCTCCAATAATGGCGATAATCGCAGTATAGAAAATCATATTAAAGAAAAGCTCTTGATTCATTCCCTGTTTTTTGGCTTCTTTATAAACGACAAGTACGCCAAAAATAACGCCAAGCAGAATAAAAATAGAATACCAATAAATTTTGATAAATCCTAGATCTAATGCAATTCTATCCATGTTTTTGAACCTTTCTCATAATTGGGCGAATGACTAATTCTTCCATAAAGAAATTCATAATCGAAATTAGAATCGAAAGGAAAAGAGCGGCCCAAAAGTCTTTTAGATTAAAGTGATCTAGTAAAATCCAGTCGGTTAATTTTAGAATAAAGAGATTGATAAAGGGATAAAATAAGCCTAGTGTTAATCCTGTAATGGGAATGGTAAGACTTACTAAAATAGGTTTTATTGTCTTATTTAACAAATAAATGATAAAGGTAGCGAGAGTGTAATAAAAAAGAGGATGTTCTTGATCAATTTGAAAAGATTTAAACAATTTTGACGCTAGAAAAAATACTAGAACGTAGCCAAAAAAGTATAAAATCCATTCTAGAATACGGTTAAAGTGTACCTTTTCTTTTTCACCAACAACAAGCCTCATAGTTTCCTCCTATAGTACCTTCTTTAAGAATTGACCTGTATAAGAATCTTTGACTAAGCTGATTTCTTCTGGGGTTCCGGTTGCAACGATCTCACCGCCACCGTCACCGCCTTCCCTTCCTAGGTCAATGATATGATCCGCACATTTTATGACATCTAAATTATGTTCAATTACAATTACGGTATCTTTATTATCTACTATTTTTTGTAAAATTGCAAGAAGCCGTTTGATATCATCTGTATGAAGACCCGTTGTTGGTTCATCTAATACAAATAAGGTTTTGCCCGTCGCTTTCTTTTGCAATTCCTTGGCTAGTTTTACGCGTTCTGCTTCTCCTCCAGATAAAGTTGGCGCACTTTGACCTAGTTTTATGTATCCTAAACCAACATCCTCTAACACTTGTAATTTATTTTTAATTTTTGGATGATTTTCAAAGAATTTTACGGCTTCGCTTACACGCATATCTAAAACATCAGCAATGTTCTTACCTTTATAATATATGTTTAAGGTTTCACGATTATATCTGGTTCCATGACAGACTTCACATGGCACATAGACATCTGGTAAGAAGTGCATTTCAATTTTCTTGACACCATCTCCACGACAAGCTTCACAACGACCGCCTTTGACGTTGAAAGAGAAACGATTCTTTTCATAGCCTAACATTTTTGCTTCTTTGGTATTGGTAAATAATTCTCTGATATCATCAAAGACGCCAGTATAAGTTGCTGGATTACTACGAGGAGTTCGTCCAATTGGGTTTTGAGAAATGTCTACTAATTTATCAATGTTTTCAAAGCCTAGTATTTTTTTATGCTTTCCTGGTTTGTTTTTACTCTTGTAAAGATAATTGGCTGCACTCTTGACAAGAATTTCGGTAATCAAACTACTCTTTCCAGAGCCACTTACTCCGGTGACACAGGTAAAGGTTCCAAGCGGAATTTTCACATCAATATCTTTTAGATTGTTTTCACAAGCTCCTTTGATAGTAATAAATTTTCCATTTCCTTTTCTTCTCTTTTTTGGAACTTCAATACATTCTTTTCCACTTAAATAGCGTCCAGTAATGCTTTTTTCATTTTTCATTACTTCTTCTGGAGTACCAGCTGCTACAATTTCACCACCTTGATCCCCTGCTTTTGGTCCAACATCAACGAGGTAATCTGCAGCGAGCATGGTATCGGTATCATGTTCTACCACAATGAGAGTGTTTCCTAAATCTCGCATTTCTAAAAGGGACTGAATGAGTCGGTCGTTATCTCTTTGATGTAGTCCGATACTAGGTTCATCTAACACATATAAAACGCCGGTTAAACGAGATCCTATCTGGGTCGCCAAACGAATCCGTTGGGCTTCTCCGCCAGATAAGGTACCAGCACTTCGCGCTAGGGTTAAGTATTCTAAACCTACATTTTTTAGAAAAGCTAAACGGGACTTTATTTCTTTTAATAAAAGGTCAGCAATTTGTGTTTGTTCTTCGGTTAATTTTAGATGTTCAAAGAAAGGAATTAAGTCTTTAATGCTCATGCAGGTAATTTCATAAATGTTTTTTCCACCCACTAAAACAGATAAGACATTGTCTTGTAATCTTGCTCCTTTACAAGTTTCACAGGTATGTTCTACCATAAATTTTTCAAGCCATTCTCGAATCCAAGCACTGCTTGTTTCCATATATCTTCTCTCTAGATTGGTAATAATACCTTCATAATATTCGGTTTGATTAAAGACATTTCCACCTTTTGATTTGTAAGAGAAATGAATGGGTTCATCGCTTCCATAAAGAATCCATTTTTTTTCTTGTTCGGTTAATTTTTTAAATGGCTTTTTCATGCTTATTTTGTAATGCTTGCAAAGGCATTCTAGCTTTTTATAGTAAATACCTTCTTGATCATCGCTAAGCGTTACAATGCAGTTTTCAGAAAGACTTAAATCTTGATTGGGAATCACTAGATCCGGATCCATTTGGAGTTTTACACCTAATCCTTTACAATCAGGACAGGCACCATAAGGGGCATTAAAGCTGAAGATTCGAGGTTCTAGTTCTGGAAGAGAAAAGTCACAATAAGGACAGGCAAAAGCTTCGGAAAAGACAACTTCTTTTTCTCCGACAAAATTTACTACTACCTTTCCATGACTTAATTTGGTCGCATTTTCTAAACTTTCGGTTAAACGAGAACGACTGTCTTCTTTTAAAACGATACGATCAATGACGACTTCGATGTTTGACTTTTTATTTTTTTCTAAATCAATTTTATCGCTTAAATCATACATTTCTCCATTAATACGAACGCGAACATAGCCTTCTTTTTGTAAGTTTTCTAAGAGATCTTTATGCGTTCCTTTTTCTCCATAAGCGACAGGGGAAAGAATAATTAATTTCGTTCCAATTGGATATTCTAATATTTTATTCGCCATTTCTTCAATGCTTTGACTTGTGATCGGAATATGGTGCGTAGGACAGTAAGGTGTTCCAATTCGAGCGAAAAGGAGCCTTAAATAGTCATAGATTTCGGTTACGGTTCCTACGGTACTTCGAGGATTTTTGCTCGTTGTTTTTTGATCGATACTAATGGCAGGGCTTAATCCTTCAATAGAGTCTACATCTGGCTTTTCCGTACCACCTAAAAATTGCCTGGCATAAGCGGATAAGCTTTCAACATATCTTCTTTGTCCTTCCGCATAAATCGTATCAAAAGCTAAACTACTTTTTCCGCTACCTGATAAACCGGTCATGACGATTAATTTATTTTTGGGAAGCTCTATGTTAACATTTTTTAAGTTATTTTCTCTTGCTCCCTTTACAATGATTTTATCCATTTTGACACCTTCTTTTTCTGTTCCTTATTATAGCATCTTTTTGCTATGATATCAAACAAATTTACGAGAAAAAGAAAAAGAATAAGATTTCTTATTCTTAGGAGGATAATCCGAGGAGAAAAGCAAAGAGAGGAATTAATAAACTGGCTGCTAAAATTAAAAATGGTAATAGAAACCGCGTGGTAAAAGCAGCCATATTACTACTTTGATTCGCACTTTCCAACTCGGCATAAGCTTTCCCAGCAGCGGTCGCTTTGGTCTTTTGCACGCCTTTCTTTTGCCCTTGATCGGAAGATAGACTGTCATTTAGTTTTTTTATTTGTTGTTGATTTTTGGCATCTTTAAAGTCACTATAATATATATAATTTTTTCTGGT
>ERZ1090861.1023-NODE-1023-length-15477-cov-6.000324_pt1 | contig 15477 bp, 12 predicted proteins | sample MGYA00478482_ERZ1090861 | MGnify/ENA primary metagenome ERZ1090861 (study PRJEB33644, sample SAMEA5815744) | chicken gut metagenome | biome: Chicken; feature: Gastrointestinal Tract; material: Caecum | place: Ireland | collected 2019-01-01 | study: A study of... | reverse complement strand
CAGCCCCCATAAACAAAACCGGGCCCAATGTTTATAATTTTTTTTTCCGCTGCGGGGCGGGGGCCCCCCCCCCCGCCCCCCCCGCTTTTGTTTACCCGATACGATCAAGAAAAGACGGTTGCGGCGCGTATCCGGACGCGCGGTATCTTACCGTAAGAAAAACGCCGCCGTGCAGGCGGCGCGCAAGTCCGTATCGAAAGCCGGAAGTCGCGGAGCCAACGCGGCGATAACGCAAAGCTTGCGCCGTAAAGGATGCGCGATAGGCTCGGACTGCGAAGTCAGAGGAAGAATACCGACAAACCGTACAGCACTTGTGCGGAGCAGTAACTTATCATTACGAAGAACGGCGCGACTTTGGGCGGTATCTTTGCGGCAGGGCAGTATGTCTTGAGACCGAGAAGTATGTCCGAGAACGTGAACAAAACCGTGGCGACAAGGACTATAATGCCCGCGTCGCTTTGATTGCCGAGGAAGAACGACGCGCCTCCTATTATCGTGCCGCCGAGCACGAGGAAATAGAAGATCATAAGGAAGCTTTTCGTCTTGCTCAAAGTGATCTTGCCCGAAAGTATGACCGCGAGCATTATCAGAGGCAGTACGGGCAGCGCGATGAGAAGGTGCGGGGTCTGGGATATGGGCGCGTAGTAGTAGAGCAGTATGAGATAGATGACGTGTCCCACGAAAAAATTCGCCGTGCCGACTACCCCGAAGAAGCCTTCGTCATAGCTGCCTTTCGGGAAAAATGCGTCCATGCACAGCATGATATCCCCGATCGCTCCGAAGATGAGAGCGCAGAGTATAAATATCCCGTATTCGAGATTTTCGGGATTCAGTAATATCGCGATGACTCCGCAGCAGAGAAAACAAAGGCTTGCGAGCAATTTGAACACGAATTCTCTGTGACGGTGACCGCGCACGTCGCAGAAGGCTTTCGCTCCCGCGAACACGACGCACATAACTCCGATTGCGATGAACCAATCCATAATTATATGATACTTGATGGCGCGCGCATTGTCAACAGCGTATCGCGCGCAAAAGCTCTATTTAAGTCGTTTGGAAAACCCCGAATGCGTTTTCAGTCTTACGGAGAGCATGTCGGTGGCGGGGTTGTAGGTCGCAAGAGCTATCTCCGAGAGATTTTTCGAGTTTTCGCCGAGATTGGCTTCCAACCATTCGCGGGATTTGTTGTATTGTATGAGTCCCGTATCGTATATCCTGCCGTCGATCACGAACGGCGTAATCAACGTGACTTCGGGGAGTTTGTCTTTGCGCACGTCTTCCGCCGCAGCGGGTCGCTTGCCCGCTTTTGGCAGGATACTGAGTTCTCCGCTCGTTTCGAACACGGCATATGCGATGTCGTCGATGTCGAAATATCCCGCGGTACGGCACATACCGAGAAGGGCGTTGACGTCCAGTTTGCTCTTGACGAGATTGCGGTAATCGAGTTCTCCGTCGCTGATGAGCACTATGGGCGAGCCTTTGAGGAACCGTTTGAGGAACGGGGTCTTGCGTTCGGCGAACGCTATCGCGAGGCTGAGCACGAAATAGATCGCGATGGCGATACAGTATATACGCCAGTCCGCTTCCCGGTCTATCGCCCATTCGGCAGATATCGATCCCAGCGAGATCCCGATCACGTAGTCGCTGAACGTGAGTTCCGCGATCTGCTTTTTGCCCAGAAGTTTCGCCAGTATGAACAGCGACACGAAAGATATCAAAGAATTGACGGCGACTTGTCCGAGAATACCCATAGCGCGATTATTCCCGAAACGAAGGCGTTTAACCTCATACCGTGCGTCGCGGCGAAAACGTGTAAGGCACGTGCTTGCCGGCGGAGGGGATCATTGCCGCAAAACGCACGAGGGGAAGGCTCGGGCGGAATGCGCCGCCGCAATATCCGGGCATATTTTCGTTCGGTCGTAAACGAAGCGTTTACCTACACGGGTAGGCGTTTTCTATAAGATAAATCACTCGCGGAAAAAATAAGAAAGGGCGGCTAAACGCCGCCCGCAAACGTTATCGGTCCTGTTTCGGCAAGAACCCGAAAAGGTGGGAAATGTTCATGTCCTTCGGAATATTCTTGCCGTGGTTGCCCGTACCTATCAGCATGCGGTGTACGCCGTGATCGGGGCACATACCTATCAAGGTGTCGTGTACGCTCCAATGTTCTTTGACCGCGGCGACGAGTTTGTCGAAATTGACGTTGTAGCAATCGAGCGCGCGGCGGGCTCTGCGCGACTTGGGGTGCGTGAAATGTATCGCGTCGTCATAGCGCTGATTGTAGACGCAGAGAAGATCGTATTCGTCTTTCTTTATCAGCTCGAGCGCTTTTTCCACGACTTCGTCGTCGTACCGTTCGCTGAAATAATCCATGTCCCTGCCGCGGAAGATCCTGTCCATGCTTTGGTTTTTTACGCTCACTATGCAGGGCTTTTTGCCCGCTTTTATGAATGCGTCGAATATCGAATCTATCGTCACCACAGGCTTTTCGTATTTGAGTATCCCGTGGACTTCGGGCTCGGCCCCCGTGTACATCGAAGCGAAGCATACGGGCGTTTTGGGCGGGAAGACCGTTATGAATCTGTGGCGGACGGGCGCGTATTCCAGACTCCGCGCGAATTTACCGATGTATTTGTCCATGACCCAATCGCCGATCGCGTCGGGATTGTATATCATTATCCTGTCCGCGGTAAACGCTCCGTAGCGGGAGAAGAGCTCGTCCGTCAGTTCCGTACTGGCGGGGGCGGCTTGTTCGGGCGGTCTTACGCCGGCGGCTTTGCAAAGAGCCGCGCACAGACCGGTCATCGGATCCGTAAAAAATCCGTGTTCGTCTTTCATGTTTTCTCCTGTCATTCTTCGAACGTACGGTAGAACCAGTTGATGAAGTTCAGCGGTTTGAAGAACAGTTGTTTTCTGTATTGTTTGTCTGCGCGTATACCGAACTTTCTGGGGATATCCGCCAGCGAACGCACACGCAGTTTCTTGTCCAGAGTTTCCTTGTCCGCGCCGTCTATACGGGCGGTCACGGTCTTGTATTCTCCCGCTTTGAGATCGAAGAAATTGTCGCTCCAGACTGCGTTTATTCCGTCCAGCATCAGCTCCACGCCTCTTGCGTAAGAGTTAGCCCTTACCGTGACGGAATACGTATCTCCGTCGTACGAAGTGGTGTGCCCGAGCGGAGAGGCGGGAAGTTCGGCATATTTTTCCTTGACCAGAGTGCGCGTTCTTTCCGATATGAGGGCGCCTTGTTCGTCGTAAAGTTCGGCGTACGCTATCGTGTCGGCGTCGCGCGTTTTGCCCTTCGGGTTTTTCACGCTTGCGACGGGTATCACGCTTTGCGCGGGACAATCGAATTCTTTTTCCACGCGTTCGATATTTTCTCCGCCCATTGTCATGAAACCGCATACCGCCTTGAAGCGGCGGTCTTTCATCGAATCGTTGACGACGTGGAAGTCCGCGCTCTTGCTTTTGAGCGATACGGTAACGGTGACGGGGGCGTTGAATTCGCGCGCGCGATAGGTCACGGCTTTGAGATTGCGGTACCAGTCGATCCCCGCCCACGAGGTCACTCCCCAGCAGTCGTTGTACTGCCAGTAGAGAGCGCCGTTGCAGCGTCCTTTGTTGCGGCGCCAGTGTTCGGTCGCGTCCTGAGCGCAGTCGGCCTGATCGAGCTGACTGAGATAGACGAGATCCCACAGCCGTTCGGGCGTCCAGTATCTGTCGATGATGTAAAACTGCGTGCGGGAATTTCCGCACATGGCTTTCTGATGACCTTTCATCAAAGGATCGGACAATGCGTCGGGAAGTTCGCCCGAGCAGAACGTTCGGATCGTATTTTCGTGAGCGAACGCCTGGAAGCCGAATTCGCTGCAAAATCTGGTGTAATTCCCGAGCAGATAACTCACGGGGCGAAGACCGTGCCACGCTTTCCACAGGTGCGTGTCGCCGACGTCGGGAGAGTTGATGCGTTTGAGAAATTTGCTTCCCGTGGGAGACCCCGGATGATAGGGCGTGACGTCGTCGTACTCGGCTATCTTCGCGGGCAGACGTTTATAGAAGAGTTTTTCGGTCCTCTTGATGTTATCGCGCATGAACCGCCATGCCGCGGACATCTGTTCGATCTCGTTGTTGCCGTTCCACAGCGCGAGCGAAGCGTGATGGCGCAGTCGCGTCACGTTGTCGGCGATCTCGGCGTCGATCTCCGCCATAAAATCTTCCCTTCTGTACGGGAAAGGCGAGCAGGCGAACATACAGTCCTGCCATACGAGAATGCCGTAGCGGTCGCACAGATCGTAGAAATCGTCGCTTTCGTAGTATGCGCCGCCCCAGACCCTGAGCATATTCATATTCGCGTGAGCGGCGGTGCTTATGAGAAATTCGATATCGTCGCGGGTGGTACGTGAGATAAAGCTGTCCGTCGGGACCCAGTTCGCGCCCTTGGCGAAGACATTGACGCCGTTGAGAACGAAGCAGAAATTACTGCCGTATTTATCCTTGGATCTGTCCAGACCGATCGTGCGCAGTCCGATCGTATATTCGAGTACGCGGTCGGGTTCGTCTTCGGCATATGCGCGCAGAGTATACAGGGGCTGATCGCCCAATCCGTTGCACCACCACAGACGGGGAGACGTTATGACCGTCTCCGCGTCGCCGGCTGCCGAGAAAGACGATTCTTCGCCGTCGGGAGAAACGAGCGTATAACCCACCCTGCCGCCTTCGCCTCCGTCGAATTCGGGCGAAAGTTTCAACGTCACGCTGCCGTTTTCGTGGATCTGCCTGATGCGCACGGAAGACAGTTTCGCTCCGTTATACGCCTCGATGTAGACCGGTTTTATCATGCCGCATTGCAGCAGATGTGGAGCCCAGTCCCAGCCGAAGTGGTACGCGGGTTTGCGGATATGGCACGATCCGGCTTCGCCTTCGGTGGTATTGAGCATGGGCATTGCCTTTTGCCATTGCGCGATATATTCGAGGCAGTTGAGAAATTTGACGCTTATCGTGTTCTCGCCTTCGGTCAGCGCGTCTTTGACGTCGAAAACGTATCTGCGGTAAGCGTTCTGCGTCGTACCGATCTCCTTGCCGTTTACGGATATCTCGGCGAGAGTATCGAGCATTTCGAAGACCAGTTCGCACTTTTCCGCGTCGAGGATCTCGGGCGCTACTTCGAAAGTGCGGGTGTATATCCAGTTATGTTCGCCCACCCATTGGACGGCCTTTTCGTTGCAGCCGAGGAACGGGTCGGGGATTATCTCCGCCCGCATAAGGTCGAGGAAGTTGCATCCGGGGACCTGAGCGGGAATATTTTCGACTCTGTCGTTATCTGTCAGGGACCAGACTCCGTTTAGACCGATCTGCTTCATCAACACACCTCCGGAACGGCGCCGCACAGCGACGCGTTCGGTATATTTATTATATTTTAAATTATTTTAATATAATAGTCAACATTTGCGCGCCTGCAAGCGCGTATTTTGCAAAAATTATCGCTTCGGGAGATAAAATCGCGTGCGCAGACGCGAAGCGGAGAAGGGAAGGAGTATCGGGTCAGTCGTCGTTCTCCGTCTGTCCGATACCGTGATCCTCCTCTGCGGCAGTTTCTTTTTCCGCGGCTTTTGCCGCGCGCAGTCTGTCGGCGTCTTTGGCGACGAACGCTATCGGAACGATCGACAGGAGCGCGACCACCGCCGCCGCGAGGAATATCTCGAACGGGGGAGACGTCACGCCTCCGTCGTTCGCGCTGAAAGAGTTGATGCCTATCGCAAGCGAGATCACGGGTCCGACGACCATCGGTATCAACACGGTGAAGCACATACGGACGCCTTGAAAACGTCCTTCGAAACCTTTGGGTATATAGTCCTGAAAAGTCGCCATGAGCGCGCCGTTGGTGCACAGCATGGAACCGAGCATCACCGTACCTCCGACGTACAGCATGGGGAGATACGAGCCCGTGCCCAGAAATTTGGTCAGATATATCGAAAATGTGCCTATCGTCATGACGACGGCAAGTGGAACGAAAAACTTTTTTCGTCCGAATCTGTCGTACAGCACGCCGAAAACTCCCGTGATGACCGCCGACAGCACTATGACCGTCCCGAGCGGAAGGATATAGTCGGTTATACCGAGGGTCGCCGTGATGAAATTGATGAGATATGACATAAAAGTCTGCTGAGCGATCCCCGCAAGCGAGAGCGCCGCAAGACAGACAAACATAAATTTGTTTTCTTTGACTACGGACGGGCGGAAGCCGTAAAAGACGTCTTTCGCGCTGCGCATATCCGAACGTACGATCCCGGGTTTGTCTTTTATGAGAAATATCGAGGCAACGCCGCACACGATCGGGATCGCGCCCAGTACGATGAAAAACGCCGAGTAATTGCCTTTGTCGTATGTGAACATCGCCACCGCTATCGCTGCGACGGTAGCGAGAACGGGCATTACGGACAGGACGGTGTTGACTTTTCCGCGGTTGGAAGAGTCCGTCACGTCTGTCACCCATGCGTTGAAGGCCGCGTCGTTGGCGGTGGAGCCCACCAACGTCATCACGCAGTCGAATACGACCAGCAAAGTTATGACGAGCGGCGCTTCGTCGGGGGAGGGATCTGCGCCGAGCGCGGCAAAGAGCATTATCGTAAAGCCCCAGAGCACGTAACCTGCCGAAATGAAGATCTTTCGCCTTCCCACTTTGTCGCTGAGCGCGCCCGCAAAGACTGTCGTGACCGTGGCGGTCACCGCCGACAGCACGACCATTAAAGTGGTGACGATGAAATAGTAATTGCCGTAGTCTGCCGAATTCTCGAAGATGTCCTGCGCAAAGGTGGAGAAATACATATTTTCGACTATCCAGGCTATCTGTCCGATAAAGCCGCATACGAGCAGCGACGCCCAGATCCTGCCGCCGAGCGGTGTGGAACGCGAACCGATGTTTTTCATGATCTTCCCTCCGCTTCTATCATACTCCAAACGGAGGCCGTCCGCAAGAGGGTATTTCGGATTTGCCGCGTTATCGCCGAAAAAACATTGTCCGCCGGATCTCATAAGAAAAAGCGGATCGGACGTGTCGACGAAAAAAAGCCCCGGCGCCGAGCGCACGGGGCAAGAGGGGGCTGTTGAGCGTTACGATCGCGGCATCATCTCGGCGATCACGTCGTCCATCGAATACATACGCGGGGCTTTGCCTTTGAGGAAAGCCGCCGCTTTGAGCGCTCCGTGAGCAAAGACGGCTTTGCTGTGCGCTTCGTGGGCGATCGTTACGACTTCGTCGTCGCCGTAGAAACCGACTTCGTGTCTGCCCACGACCGTTCCGCCTCTGACCGCATGGATGCCGATCTCGTTGTGGGCGCGGCGGGTATCTCCTCCGTGTCTGCCGAACGTCAGTTCGAAGCCCGGCTTTTCTTCGAGCAGTCCTTCCGCGATCGCGAGCGCGGTGCCCGAGGGGGAGTCTACCTTGCGGTTGTGATGCGTTTCGATTATCTCTATGTCGAAATTGTCGCCGAGGAAAGCAGCAGCTTTTTTCGCCAGTCCGATAAGCAGATTTATGCCCAAAGACATATTGCTGGAACGGAATATCGCGACCTTTTCGGACGCTGCCTCGATCGCGTCGAGCTGAGCCGCGGAGTAGCCGGTGGTAGCGAGCAGCAGCGCGGTACCCGTGCGCTGTGCGTATTCGAGCAGACCGTCCAAAGCTTCGGGGCGGGAGAAGTCGATCACGACATCGGCTCTTACGTTGATATCGGAAGGCTTTGCGAACACGGGCACGGAAAATTTCGAAGGATCGGCATAGGCGTCTATACCTCCGACGCAGCGTACGTCGGGGTGTTCGGAGAGCGCGTTCAGAAGGTTTGCGCCCATTTTGCCGCCTATTCCGCAGATGATCATATCTGTCATATCACGCCTCGATGAATGAGAGTTTTTTCATCTCTTCTCTAAGAGCCGCCGTCGTTGCGTCGGTCGCCTGTGTGAGGGGCAGACGCATGTACGGCTTGCACAGTCCGAGCAGGGCGCACGCCGCCTTGATCGGTATGGGGTTGACTTCGGCGAACATCAGTTCGAAGAAGCGCTGGTAACGGTATTGCAGTTTTCTCGCCGTGGCATAATCTCCCGCGAGGCAGGCGTCGGTGAGTTCTTTGATCTTGGCGGGCACGGCATTGGACGCGACCGAGATAAGACCGACTCCGCCCACCGCGAAGATCGGCAGAGCGGCGGGATCGTCGCCCGAGAACAGCGAGATATTGCTGCCCTCGATCGCCTTTGCGGTATTTATGACCTGAGTGATGTTGCCGCTCGCCTCTTTGATACCTGCGAGATTGGGGATCTCGGTCAGGCGCGCCGCTGTGGAGGGCAGAAGATTGACGCCCGTCCTTCCGGGGACGTTATAGGCTATGACCGGCAGGGACGTGCTCTCCGCGACCGTACGGTAATGCAGGAACAGACCGTCCTGCGTGCATTTGTTGTAGTAGGGAGTGACGACCAGAACGCCGTCCGCACCCAGTTCTTCCGCGCGGCGGCTGTTTGCGGCGGCGGAGGCGGTGCAGTTGCTGCCCGTGCCCGCTATGACCGGGATCCTGCCTGCGACTGTCCGAACGGCAAAGCGGATCACGTCCGATCTTTCCGTATCGGTCATTGCGGGAGGCTCTCCCGTGGTGCCGCATATGACGAGCGCATTCACGCCCGCGTCGAGCTGTGCGCAGATCAGTTTTTCGAGAGACGCATAGTCTATGCGTCCGTCCTCTTCGAAAGGCGTGATCAGCGCCGTGCCTAACCCTTTGAACATTTGTTACTCCTCAGATCTTGTTGTGAGCGATCATATATTCCGCGATCTGGACGGCGTTGGACGCCGCGCCTTTGCGGATATTGTCGGCGACGACCCACAGGTTCACGCCGCTGTCCACGGTGTCGTCGATACGGATCCTGCCGACGTAGACTTCGTCGTGTCCTGTCGCGTCGATCGGCATCGGGTATTTGTTGTTCGCCACGTCGTCGACGACCACGAGCCCGGGCTGGGAGGAAAGCGCTTCGATAACGCTCTCTCTGGTGCAGGGCTTTTCGAATTCGACGTTTATGGACTCGCTGTGCGAATTGAGCACGGGGACTCTGACGGTGGTCGCGGTGACCTTGATCGACTTGTCGCCGAGTATCTTCTTGGTCTCGTTGATCATCTTTTCCTCTTCTTTGGTGTAGCCGTTGGGGAGGAAAACGTCGATATGGGGCAGACAGTTGTTGACGATCTGATAGGGGAACTTCTGCGTTTTGTAGTCGCCGCCCGCCGCGAAAGCCTTGATGCCTTCGTTGAGATCGTTGTATCCCGCGACGCCCGCGCCGCTGACCGCCTGGTAGGTCGAATAGACGATGCGCTTGATGCCGAACTTATCGTAGAGCGGTTTGAGCGCGACCATCGCCTGGATGGTGGAGCAGTTGGGGTTGGCGATTATACCGTGGTGCCAATCGATATCCTGAGGATTGACCTCGGGAACGACGAGAGGCACGTCGTCGTGCATACGCCACTGGCTGGAGTTGTCGATGACGACCGCTCCGTTCTGCGCGAAAACGGGCGCGAATCTGGCGCTGGTGGAACCGCCCGCGGAGAAGAGGGCGATATCGATCTTCTTGTCCTTGACGTTGTCTTCGGTCAATTCGATGACGGTGTATTCCTTTCCCATGAATCTGACCTTTTTGCCGGCGCTCTTCGCGGAGGCGTAGAGGTAATAATTCTCGACGGGAAGTTTTTTCTCCTCGAGAACTTCGAGGAACTTGTTGCCGACCATACCGGTCGCGCCGACTACGGCGATGTTGTACTTTTTCATAAAAACTCCTTTCCAAGCATAAGCTTGCGATGTTTCCTGTCCGGCGGGCGGACCCGCATAAAAAAATCCGTCTTCGACGTGGGCGAAAACGGAAACGATGATCCTTGTCCGCAAATAGCCCTCCATCGAACGATGACAGTTATGAGACTTTCGTCGTCATACCCAGCCGAACCTGCTCCAAAGCGCCCGGGACGGCTTCGGCGATGCTCCCTTTCGTCGGCGTTCTTTGAAACGTAGTTCCGATTACTGATGAGTACCGCGCCTCTATTGCACGACAATGATATCACAAAGGTGCGCCCGTGTAAAGCGATTTGCGCAAAAAAATGCGTTTTTCGCGGCCCGACGCGCTTTTTCCGCGGGTTTTCGTGCATAAAGAAAACGGCGCGCGAGGCGGGTTTTCGCCGTTTTGCGGCAAAAATTTCGGGTGCTCCCCATATTTGTTTGCGATTTTCGCGGCAATAGTGTATTATATTCAGTATTAAAGGAGAGCGGCTCGGGCCGCGTATGGAGAACCTAATGTCAAGAATCGTCGCGTTGGCGGAACGTCTTACCGTCGCCAAGGATCTGGGACCGGAAAGAGATTATACCGAGAAGGGGCGCATCAGGAAAATATTCTCAACGATGAGCGAACACAAGCTCGGAATGCTTGCGGTCAATCTGGTGACCGCGCTTTTTGCCGCGCCGCTGATAGTGATGTTCTTCGTGCTGATGACGATGTACGAAGATCTGTCGATCGCGGAGGCGGGTTTCAACTTCTCGGGTTTCATAGGGATAGGATACGGACTCACCGACGATACCGTCGCCGGTATCAACATGATATACGGGATAAGACAGGACTTTTTCCTTTATTTCTTCACGCCGTCCATGATGATACTGTCGATAGGCGTTGCGGGCGCTTATCACTGCATCCGCAACTGGCTGTGGGGCGTGGAGGTCAAGCCCAAGCACTGGTTCCGCGGCGTAAAACTGCATTGGTGGAAGTTCCTTTCGGCGTTTACGTTTATGGGGCTCGTGGGGACAAACGCCGCGTATTCCACGATCGAGCTCATGCGCCTCATGAGTACGGTCGGATCCGCGCACGCAGGCATCTGGATATGGTGTATCACCGCGTTGCTGCTCGCGGTGCTTACGATATTGTTCGTCAGTATGTGGCTGCCCTTGTCGGTGATGTTCAAAGTGGGATACGGCGACAGTATCAAGAACGCCGTGCTCTGCATACTGATCACGGGGATCGTCAACGTCGTCGTTGCGGTGGTGCTCATCGCGCCGCTGTTCCTGTCGATGGTCAACATACTCAACTATATAATTTACGTTGCGATGTTGTTCTACGGAGGATCGTTCTACATCACCTGCAATCTTTCGTTCGGTATGTTCGCGGGAGATATGACGCTCAACACTCTGTACGAGTACGAACAGAAACAGAGTATGCAGCAGAAAAAGAGCGGCAAGGATAAGCGCCGCGCAAAGACGGACAAGAACAAAGACCGCGTCGTTGCCGACGCGGCTCCCGAAGCGGAGATATCCGTGCCGAACGCGCCCGCCGAAGACAACGGCCGCGATCGCAACAAGCCCGTCAACAGACAGAATAACGGCGCGAAGCGCAAGCCCAAATACAGACGCAAATGACGGCGTATTCGGCGTTGGCGCGCTGGTACGACCGTCTTATGGGCGATTTCGATTACGACGGCTATCTGCGTTTTCTTGACGGGAAACTTTGCGGCAGCGGAGTCGATCTCGCCTGCGGGACAGGCAGGATGACCGTGGAGCTGGCGTCCGCGGGGCTGGACGTGATCGGAGCCGACGTAAGCGCCGAGATGCTCAACGTCGCGGTGAACAACGCGGCGGAGCGCGGCGTATCGGCGACCTGGGTCGCCTGCGATATGAAGACGTTTTCGCCCGCCGAGAAAAAGGACTTTTGCGTATGCGTCTGCGACGGGTTCAATTATCTGACGCCCGCGTCGCTGAAAAGGACGATCGCAAGGATAGCGGGCTGGCTTAAAAAGGGCGGCAGACTGGTGTTCGACGTGTCGAGCGAACACAAGCTGCGCGACGTGATAGGCGACAATATGTTTTTCGAGGAATACGAAGACCTTTCCTATTTCTGGGACAACCGCTTCGCCAAAGGCGCGTGCGATATGCGCCTTGTCTTTTTCGAAAGAAAAGAGAGCGGACTTTACGAAAGATACGAAGAGGAACACAGACAATACGCGCATCCGAGGGAATATATCGAAAGCTGTCTTTCCGGGCTTTTCGATCACAGCGTGTCGGACGGCGCCGATTTCGGCAGAGCGAGGAAGAATTCCGAGCGGCTGCTGTTCGATTGTATCAGGAGATGATTCATATGGACATACTCAATCGTTCGATACTGTTCGGGGGCAAGGCGATAGTCAGCGCTCTCGACGTTACCGATACCGCGCGGAAGGCGCGCGAAATACACGGATTTTCCGTAGCGGCGTGCAGAGCCTTTTCCAAAGCTTTGACCGTTGCGGCGTTCATGAGCGCCGGATTCAAGGGGTTGGACAACAAGCTGACCGTGATCATCGAAGGCGGCGGAGCGGGAGGCAGGATCGTGCTTGCCGGAGAGGCGGGCGCCAAAGTCCGCGGATATATGGAAAATCCGCAGTGCCTTGCCGACAGGCCCGAAGCGCCCGTCCGCGACGTGGTGGGCAGGGACGGCAATCTCATAGTGATCAAGGATTTCGGGCTCAAAGAGCCGTACAACGGTTACAGCAGGATAGTCAACGGCAGCATTGACGCCGACTTCGCATATTATTTTACGCAGTCGGAGCAGCTTCCGTCCGCGGTCGCGACGGGCGTGAATTTCGACGGGAACGGGCGGCTCGTTGCGGCGGGCGGCATAATAGTCCAGCCCATGCCGAACTGCGACGACGGGATAATCACGATGTTGCAGGACATAGTGACTGATTTTGCGGATATCGACGACAAAGTGGCGCAGTTTACGCCGCAGGAGCTTATAGAGGCGAAGTTCGGGCATTTCGAAAAGAGCGATCTTGAACCCGTCTATCCCGAATACCGCTGCGACTGTTCGCGCGAGCGTACGGCGGCGGCGATAAGGATGCTCGGAGAGTCCGAGGCGCGCGCGGTGGTCGCCGAGATGGGCAGGATAGAAGTCTGCTGCGATTTTTGCGGCAAGAAGTACGTTTTCGGCGACGAAGACATCCGCGGTTTGTTCAAGGAGGACTGATGGGCAAAATAGTCAGAATACCCACGAAAGAAACGGGATCGTGGCTCGAAAATCTCGCTCTTGCGCACAATCTTCTCGACGAAGACAAGCCCGAGGAGTGCCTTGTCCTGCTAAATAAGCTCGAATACGACGGCACCGACGCCGAGATGCTGCGCGGGAAGGCTTTTTTCGCGCTGCGCAATCACGCTTTGTCCAACTATCACTTTTTCAAAGCCATCAAGTCCTATCTTTCAAAGGGCGGCAAGATGACGGACGCGTTTCTTGCCCAGACCGTTTCCAACGTCGTGTATAATTGCGTCGAACTCAAAAAATACGAGGCGGCGGCGTACTATCTCGCGGTGAGCAAACGCCGTGCGGACGCGGGCGACAAGAGCGAAAGCAAATATTCCATCGAAAACGCATTTACCGAATTTGCGCTGACCGAGAGGGTGCGCAGCGCGTCGGACGACGACATATCTTTGGATATCCTGCCCGATATGGACCTTTTCGGCAAATTCGTAAAGGTCAAAAAGCATACCGCGAAGGGACAATACGACAAAGCTATAAAGATATTGAAAGATCTGCTCCCGAATGCGGGCGAATATACGCTGACCATACGGCTGATGCTGGCTCGGTGTTATTACGACAACTGCGACTACGAGGAGTGTATATCCGAATGCCGCGGGGTGCTAAACGAATTTCCGACCAACGTAAAGGCGCAGTGTCTGCTGTGCAAAAGCGCGGTAAGATCGGACGAGAACGCGCTTGCGGAGGCGACCGCGGATAAACTCGTTGCCGAAGGCGGGATCGAGGACAACGACGATATATACGATATAGCGGAACTGTTCATTGAGCTTAAATACTACAAGCGGCTGCTCGATTATTCCGAAAGGCTGATCGAATACGACGACGGCGATTATCTGTTCGTAAAGATAAACGCGCTCGCGCTGCATCTGAACGGAGATACGCTGCGCGCTCTCAAAATACTCAACAGACAGGCGAGCCTTTTCGGCGAGAGCGACGACGCGCGGTTCATCGTTTATTATATGAAAAACTATCCCGACGCGGAGATATATCCGGAACTGGAAACTTTCTATCCCGACGAGATGGACGCCGAAATGAACGATCGCATGACCAAATGCAAGGATCTTGCGGAAAACGTAGAAACGGACAAGGACGCGGAGAAGTTCGCGCGAATGCTGGACGAGAACGCTTTGGCGATAGATTACGTGGCGAGATACGGCGCGTCGGGCGAAGAGGGCAACTGGGACTATCTCACGATAGTCGAGGAACTTGCGCTGAATTCCGCTTCGTACGACCGCAAACAGATAGAGAGGCTGGAAGACAGACTTCTGGACGAAGATCTCGCGCTCGAAATACGCGAAATGACGATGCACGCGCTATTGCTGGACGAAGAGCGTTATTTCGTCTACTACGTCAACAACGGCAAACTGTATCGGGCGGACAGACGGCTTCCCGCCGAACTCGACGCGCTGCCGCGTAAATTCGACGCGTTCATAGAGGCGTACAGGCTCATGAAGTGCAAGCTCGCACTGCGTTACCGCAACGAGCCGTACAAGCTGGACGACGCCGCCTGCGCGATCGCGAAGGCGCTCAAAAAGCGCAAACTTACCGAAAAAATATCTTCGCCGCTGACGTACGTCAAGATGTTCAAGTTTTTCATCGACAACTACGATTACGACAACGGCGAGGAGCTTGCGGCGGCGGTCTGCGATCTCGACGCAGTCGAAAACGTCGATATCGACGATCTGATGGGATAGTATAAAACCGCGGCGCTATGCGGACGATATTCGCACGGAGAGAATTATGGTGACGTTCGAAGACGTAAAAAACAACAGCGAGATACAGGCGCTCATAAAGGGCGCCAGCCACGTGCTGAACGTGATGAACTATACCGAACACGGACTGCGCCACGTCGGTTACGTGTCGCGCACCGCGCACATGATACTGAAAAAGCTCGGCTTTGACGACAAGACCGCGGAATTGGCTAAGATAGCGGGATATATCCACGACGTAGGCAACATGATAAACCGCAAGAATCACGGCATAACCGCCGCGACGCTCGTCTATCCGATATTACGCGATATGGGGATGCCGTTGGACGACGTGTGCGAGATATGTTCCGCCGTGGGAAACCATGAGGAGGAGATCGGCTGGGTCGTCAATCCGATAGCGGCGGCATTGATAATAGCCGACAAGTCCGACGCCCACCGTACGAGAGTAAAAAGGATAAACCAACATTTCGACGACATTCACGATCGGGTCAATTATTCCATACGCAAAAACATCGTTCTGGTGGACAGCGAAACCAAGATAATAAGCATAAAGTTCTATATGGACAATTCCTCGTCCGTAATGGATTATTTGAAGATATTCCTGCCGCGCATGGTCATGTGCGAAAAAGCCGCCAATTTTCTCGGGTGCGCTTTCAGGCTGTATATCAACGACATAATAATCAATACCGTGAGGCAGATG
>ERZ1090861.1022-NODE-1022-length-15482-cov-11.132495_pt1 | contig 15482 bp, 12 predicted proteins | sample MGYA00478482_ERZ1090861 | MGnify/ENA primary metagenome ERZ1090861 (study PRJEB33644, sample SAMEA5815744) | chicken gut metagenome | biome: Chicken; feature: Gastrointestinal Tract; material: Caecum | place: Ireland | collected 2019-01-01 | study: A study of... | reverse complement strand
ATCAAAAATTTGGAAAGCCCGAAAAAGCCCGTAAAATCAAGCTTTTTTGAGGTTTTCCAAAAAAATTATTTAAAAAATTAGCACTCACCTCTTGACAGTGCTAACAACAAGTGCTATATTACAACTAGAACAAAGGAAAGGAACCAGGAAACAAAGAATTATTCCGATTGTTTCTTTTATGAAAGGAGATATGACTTATGTTAATGCCGAGTATTTTTGGAGAGAATTTATTTGATGATGATTGGATGGATTTCCCGTTTGAGAGAGAGTTCTGGGGAAGAAAGGATCCTGCATATGGCAAGAATGCCAAGAACCTGATGAAGACAGATATCCGCGAGCATGACACAGGATATGAACTTGATATTGATCTCCCGGGATTTAAGAAAGACGAGATCAAAGCTGAACTGGAGAACGGTTATCTGACCATTTCTGCTACGAAAGGCGCAAGCAATGACGAGCAGGATAAGAAGGGCAAATACATCCGCAGAGAGCGTTATGCAGGTACAATGCAGAGAAGCTTCTATGTAGGCGAGGATGTAACACAGGAAGATATTAAAGCAAAATTTGAGGATGGTATTCTGAAACTGAGCATTCCGAAAAAGGACGCGCAGGCTGTGGAGACCAAAAAGACTATTGCAATAGAAGGTTAATCCGAAAAGTAATCCCGGTTTTCAGGCATTGATATATAATATGAAAGCTGCCGCACGAGTAATTCATGCGGCAGCTTTTTTTCTGTCCTGAAATAAAACCGGTTTTTGAAAAATGATTATTCTGCAGCGGAGATTCTTTCCGCATTATTCATAAAAGAAATTTTCATTTCAAAATAATTCAGATTATATTTCAGAATATACAAAAGAAAATGTTCTTTATAACGAGCCGAATGAGAACTGGATCGGCGGCTCCTACACGGATCCTGAAACAGGAGACACCTATACAGGGTGGGACAGCCTGTTCTGGTTCTGGGAAGACATGTACGATATGGTGGTTCAGGTCTATGAGGACAACGGAGTGGCCTCAAAACCCAGATTTGCCGGTCTGAACCTGGCCGCTTACAATAATGATGTAATGGATCGGTATATCAGTTTCTGCGTGGAGCACAACTGTATGCCGGATGTCATCACCTGGCATGATCTGTCTACCTGGCAGTTTAATGCATTTGACGCGGAATATAACCATTACCGCAGCTTGGAAGAGAAATATCTGACAGAGGAAAATGCAGAGAAATACGGAGTGGACATTGCGCCAAGAGAAATCGTGATCAATGAGTACGCGGCTCAGGCGGAGTGCGCGTCCCCGGGAGATCTGGTGCGCTGGATCGGACTCTTTGAAGAGTATAATGTGGCAGGCTGTCTGCCTTTCTGGCATCTGTCCAACAACCTGAACGGACTGGCAGCAGGCAATAACGAAGGAAACGGCGCATGGTGGCTGTATAAATGGTACGGCGATATGTCCGGACAGTATCTGCCTGTGGCGACTTCAAATACGTCAAAGGATAATTATTACGGAGCGGCTTCTCTGGACGAGAACAAGAAGAGTTCCAGTATCATCTTCGGCGGAGTCAACGGTTCCAGCGAGATTGTTCTTGAAAATGTAAATAATACGGAGACCTTTGCAGATGCCGATATGATTCACGTAAAACTGGAAGCGACAGATTATACCGGCTTCCACGGTGCGGCAGAGGAGCCAAGAGTGGTGAAGGAAGGCGCAGTGGAAGTGGTGGACGGAAAAGCCGTGATTCCGGTCTCCGATATGCTGGAGATGAGCGGCTACCGGCTGACCATTACACAGGTGGCCGAGGATGAGCAGGCCGGTTTCCTGAGCACCACATGGAAACAGCTTTATGAGGCCGAGGCAGGCACATTGTCAGGCGGAGCTGTTGTGGGAAGTGTAGACGGAACATTGGCCGGATCAGGACGGCAGAAAGTCAATGCGCTGGACGACGCGGGCGCGGCAGTGGACATTCAGGTTACCGTGCCTTCCGATGGATATTATAAGTACGATATGGTGTACACGACGGGAAGCGGATGCAATACGGCAGACCCGGATAATAATACTCCGTATACGGCTATTCAGAATCTGTATGTTGACGGGGATATGGCGGAAGAGATGCTCCTGCCCACCACACTGAACTGGAGTATGGGCGGCATGTACAGCACATATCTCAGGCTGAGTGCGGGAACCCATACCATCCGGATTCAGGGCACCGACAACGTGCGCTACGCGGATGTGGACTGCATCTATCTTACCTATGAAGGTCCCAACGAGTCAGATACAGCGTTTGACAAAACCTATCAGGCAGAGCAGGGCGAATTCAATGAGCTTCTGGGAAGCAGTACAGCACTGACGACCGAGAGAGACGGCAGTGTGGATTATGTCACAGGTCTGGAAGCGGCAGGTGTAACCGCCGGAGGCGGCCTTCGCTTCACGGTTATTGTGCCGGAAGACGGAATGTATACTCTCGGCATGAGATACGCTTCTGAGGCAGAAGGAAATATCCGCATTTATCAGGATAATGACGCGGTAAATCTGGACAATCAGACTGCGTCCGCGGCAGTGGAAAATACGGAAGACAGCTGGGCAAATACATATCAGACTGTTTTCCTTCAGAAGGGCATCAACATCATCGATCTGGACGCGGACACGGCAATCCGTCTGGATTACCTCAATGTAACCCAGTCTGACGCGGAGGCCGCAGCTGTTGTTGAGGCAGAGAGCGGAACATTAACCGGCTCCGCGGAGACCGATTCAGACAGCAATGTAACCCGGTTCGCATCCGGAAACGCCTATGTAGCGGGCATCAAGGCAGCCAACGGCGTGGAAGTGATTGAACCGGACGATCCGGACTTTGAGATCTACGGACGGGGAAGAGCGGTAGACCTGGGAGAGGCCGTTGATCAGAACAGCCTGACCATTACCGTAACAGTTCCCGAGGCCGGTGAGTACAGGATGGCAGTTTACCAGTCCAGCGGCGAGCTGTTCGGAAGACATGATTATAACGCACAGATGACGGAACGCTACGCATCCTTCTCCGTCAACGGAGGAGAAGCGCAGAGAGTTGTGTTCCGGAACAGCTACAGCGATGAGACCTTTAATTCACAGATTGTGCCGGTAACACTGCAGGCCGGAGAAAACACAATCCGGATATACAACGACAATTCAAAGGTTATTACAAACGGACTTCACCAGGGCGGAGACCGGGTGCCGGCCAACATCAGCTATAATGTCCTGGAAAACTATACGCCGAATTTTGATAAGTTTGTATTTTATCCGCTTACCGCGGAGTCGGAAGTAACAGAGTCGGATACATACCAGGTAACAGCGGCATACTCTGACGGAGGCATGGTTTCTGCCGATCAGTCGGAAGTTGAAGCAGGCGACACGGTTCGCTTTACATTTACACCGGATGACGACGCTGTGCTTACAGAGGCTACCGTCAATGGCGAGAGCATTATGGACGGACTGAGCCAGTACGGAGGCGTGTATATTCTCTCTGATGTTCAGAGTGATGTAACAGTAAGGGCATATTTCCAGGCAGAGGCACAGGCTGAGACAGAAGAAATTTACTATTATTCTGTCAACTGCGGAGATATTGACCCGACTACATTAAGCGCCGGGGATGTGTTCGGAATAAACAACAGTGTGACGGATCAGTTCTACGGAGCAGATCCGGAGACAGGAATGATGTGGGGCGTGCTGGATACCGCAGCGCCGGATTCCAATTATCCGGGATGGCTGACAGGCGAGAAGACATGGCCCTGTGAGAATGACGGCGCTACAGACGAGTCACCCAGAACCAAGTCATTCCGGTACGCGAGAAATCAGCCGGTAACGGATGTGGGAGTTGTGTATCAGTTTGAACTGGAACCGGGCGAAAACTATAATCTGGAACTCGGTTTCTATGTCCCGTCAAGCTGGACAAATGCGTCTTATCCGAGAACCATGAAACTTGTGCTCAATGATACAGATGTGGTAAATGACAACTTTACCGCCAGCAATAATTCTGATGACCCGTTCATTATCCGTACCACAGGCACCGCTGATGAAGACGGAAATCTGAAGATTCAGATCGGCCATGCGGACAATGCGGTATGGGGCCCGGTAGTCAGCTATATTGACATTAGAAGAACTTCAGGCGGCAGAGGCCGGCCTGGCGTCCATTGAAGCCTATGAAGCACTGGAAACATTGGCAGAAGAATACGCAGACGAGCAGCAGGGCCTGACTCCGGACGCAGCCTGGAACAGCTTCCGGAACGCACTGGAGAACGCGCAGTTCGCGCTGAACAATAACCGTTTTGGAACGGAAGATCTTACCGCTCTTGCAGAAAGGCTGCAGAACGCCGCGGACGGGCTTCTCTATGTGGAGTCAATTGAAGTTGTTCAGCTTCCGGCAGTGACAGAGTATTATGTGGGCGACGCCTTCGATCCTTCCGGTCTGGCTGTTGAAGCCGTTGATAATAAAGGGAACCGTTACACGCTGACGGATCAGGATTACACGCTCAGCGGCTACGAGCTGGATCATACGGGAACCGTGACGATTACAGTTACATATGAAGGAAAAGAAGCGACCTTTGACGTGACCGTTCTTGAGCGGCAGGAGCCTGAGGCGACACTGAAGAGCCTTGAGATTACGCAGACAGGAAAGACAGAATATAAGACGGGTGAAGAATTCAGCACTGAGGGAATGGAAGTTACCGTATACTATACAGACGGCTCATCCAGAGTGATCACTGAGTATGATGTGAGCGGCTTCGATTCTGAAACAGCAGGCCCGAAAACGGTTACCATCAGTTATACTGAGGACGGTATTACAGTTTCCACTGTTCTGGAAGTTACAGTAACAGAAGACTCAGGTGATCCGACAGACCCGAGCGATCCAACAGATCCGAGTGGTCCGCGCGATCCAAGTGACCCGAGTGATCCCAGCGATCCGAGTGAACCGGGCGATCAGAAAGACCCGGATGATCCGGCAGCGCCGGGCGGATCTGATGCTTCAGAAGACCCATCCCCGGTATCCGGCGGGGATGAAGAAAATGCCGGAAACGGGGAAGCGGTTCAGACCGGAGATACTTTAAATCTGATGCCTTATCTTGCAGCGGTAGCTCTGGCAGGTACGGCAGCCGGTGCTGCAGTAACTGTGAGGAGACGGAAAAAAGATTAATTACATACTGTGAAGGAGCTGCTGCTCCATAGAGGAAATCACTCTGTGGAGCAGGGGCTCCTTTTTTATGGAGAAAAAGAGAAAGAGGATACATAGCAGTATATATAAAAGAGAGTGATATCGGTCTGAAAATATATTGTTGGAGAGGATATTCTGATATATAATATGAATTGATAATACTCGTAAGATGCAATAAAGATATGGGAGAAGAAAAGGGTTGAGAGGACTTATAACACCAGAGAAACTGACCATTGAAGATTTAAAAGAATGGATAATAAATGTACATGAAAAATATTATATTGAACTTAAAACAGCCTCTGAATTGCCAAATGCGTTTTGGGAGAGTTATTCATCATTCTGTAATACGTCAGGAGGCTGGATTATTTTAGGGGGTTCGTGAGACCTATCCTCAAAATGAAATAGTGGGTGTTGGAAATCCGGAAAAAACATTAACCAGCCTGTGGGATCAACTTTCAAATAGTAATAAAGTAAGCTATAAAAATGTAGATAATCAGGATGTGAATACATATATTATTGATGGGAAAACTGTCATTATAGTATATGTGAAAGAGGCTGCCGAAAGTATGAAGCCGGTTTTTATAGGTGGTAAATTAGAAAATTCCTGGATTAGGACGGGAGATGGCGATCGAAAAACAACTCGTGATGAATTGTCTGCATTTATAAGAAACGCACAGCCAAATCAAGATAGTCTGTCAGCGGATAACTTTACAATAGACGATTTGGATCTGGATTCCATCATTACGTTTAAAGAGCGGGTTAGTAAACGTTTCCCTAAGAGAAAATTTATAGAGATGGAAAATTCTGAGTTTCTTACTGAAATAGGAGCATGCTATAAAGATCGTCATACCGGAGAATTGAAAATCAGACGGGGAATATTATTGTTTTTGGGAAAATGTAATTCTATTAAAGAGTTATTCCCACATTATCATTTGGATTTTTTTAATCGAAGGGGAAATAATCCGAGATGGTCTGATCGGGTTTCTGATGATGAGCCAAGTGATTATGAGATAAATATCTATAATTTTTATAATATAGTGTATGAAAAGATAAAAAATTTGCTGCAGGAATCTTTTGCTTTAGATTCCGGTCAATTAAGAATACCCTTATCAGAATTTGATGAGACGATCAGGGAGGGACTCGTTAATTGTTTGGCACATGCTGATTATGTTCAAGGTTATCCTTCTGTAAAAATTGATGTATATGATGGCTGGTTCAGTTTTATAAATCCAGGTAAGATGCTTGTTTCTCCACAGCAGTTTCTGATGGGTGGGGATTCAAGACCGCGTAATGAGATTATTATGAAAATGTTCCGCTTGTTAGGGGCATCTGAACGGCAGGGGTTTGGCGGACCGCTTATATATAAAACCGCGATACAGCATGATTTCAGACGCCCGGAAATCATAACAGATATTGAACATACGGAATTAAAAGTCTGGAATATTGATCTGGCAGATTCTTATTCTGATTTACTGGGTGAAGAAAAGGATATTTTAAGGTTTATTGTAAAAAGCAGTCAGGCGCAATCTGTGAATATGATAAAAAATAAGTTAAATATATCAGAATACAGAGTACGGAAAGTGATTGAAAAACTTGAGGATAAGCATTTAATAAGAAAGATAGGGAATGGTCCATCAACAAAGTATATTGTTGAAATAGAAAGTGTAGAGCTTCTGACCCAGCTGCAGATAATGATGGATGTATTGAAAAAAAGAGTAACATGAGTTTATCTCGTGGTTATCTCGTGAAAATCAGGGAAAGATTGAAAAATGAGCGATAAAACCAAGGATTTGTGGGAGATGAATCCATGAGTTTATCTCGTGATTATCTCGTGAAAATTTACGAAATAGCACAGGATAAGACCGCTGGTAAAAAGTTTTGTATGCCGTTATTCTGGTGTTGATATGTAAGTAACATAATAATTAATATAGAGGAAACTGCTGCAGGACAGGAGGAAAAAGAGGATACCGAAAAATCATCAAATGTGGTGATGGAGCGATATCCTCTTATTTTTCAGCTTTTTTACAAAAACGCCTGCAGTTCCTTCATCAGTTCTTGCTCAGCCTTTATGATCTTCCGGGCCAGGGACTGAGCGCTGCTGTCTGCCTGATTCAGTGTATTCATCCGTTCTCCCAAAGTCTGAATCCCCATGTTGCAGCCGTCCATAAGCAGTTTGGCAATCCGGGTATTGTCGTCATTGAATGTAAGTTTCATTTCTGTAGTAAACCATGCAAAGGCGCTGGAAAGAGCGCCGGGATCTTTTGCGTCATTTCCCGAATTCTGGAGCGCTTTTACTGCTTCAGCTTCCAGGTCTTTGTGACGGGAAATATAGTTTTCCACAAGCTTTTTCAGATCACTGTCTTTGATATATCCGGTGATCTGCTCCAGGCTGTTTACTGCCATTTTACATCCGATACTGCATTCTTCCAGCAGTTTCCTTGTCTGTTCATCCATTCCGGAAACCTCCTTTTTCTTTTTGACAGCATTATTATGTCCATTTATTCCAAAAGAAAAACAAAAATCCGGCATCAGCATAATTTTTTCTTTTCTGTGGTTCCCGTTTTCCGGGATAGTGGTATAATGTTCGTCTGAAAGGAATGATTGACAATGACGACGGATATGACAGAGGGACGGATTATCCCTCAGTTAACGGAATTTACAATACCTCTAGTGCTGGGCAATCTGTTTCAGCTTACATACAATGCGGCGGATTCGGTAATTGTAGGAAAATTTGTGGGGGATGACGCGCTGGCCGCGGTGGGGACAGCCGGACCGGTTATGAATATGGTAATCCTTTTTATCAGCGGAATGTGCATGGGCGCGGGAATTCTCATGAGCACCCAGTACGGCGCGAAGAAGTACGGACATCTGGAACGCCAGATCAGTACAACCCTGCTGGGCGGGCTGGCATTTTCAGCTGCCGTTTCCCTGCTGCTGATTCTCTTCGCCCGTCCGCTGCTGAATCTTCTGCAGGTTCCTTCGGATATTATGGATTCTGCGGGAATGTATCTGCGGATTGTGTTCATGGGTCTGATCTTTACCTTTGTTTACAACTTTTTCTCCAATACACTGCGGGCACTGGGGGACAGCAGAGTGCCGCTGTATTTTCTGATTATCAGTGCCTTTCTTAACATTGTGCTGGATCTGTTTTTCGTGGTCGTCCTGAAATGCGGTGTGCCGGGCAGCGCGGCGGCTACAGTTCTGAGCGAAGGGCTGTGCTGCCTGTTCTGTATGATTTATATTAAGAAGAAAGTGCCCCTTCTCTGTCTCGGAAAGAAATGGAGAATTTTTGATGTTTCCATACTGTGGAGAACGTTTACATACGGAATAACAAGTGCGCTGCAGCAGATGTGCATTCAGCTGGGAAAGATCTGTGTGCAGACTGTGGTAAATGTGCAGGGCGTTGAATTTATCGCGGCATTTACCGCTATTAACCGGGTGGATGATTTCGCTATGACGCCCCAGGGAAATATCGCCCATGCGGCGACTACGTTCATGGCTCAGAACAGAGGGGCGGGAAAGATCCGCAGAATGAAGAGAGGATTTTTAAGTTCCATTATCCTTCAGGTGATTTATACAACGGCGATTGCGATTGCCGTGTTTGTATTTGCCCGTCAGATCATGCAGCTTTTTGTCAGTGACGGATCTGAGGAGGTCATCAGTCTGGGCGTGTCCTATCTTCAGCTGATTGCGTTTATGTATTTTATGCCGTCGGCGACAAATGTGATCCAGGGATTCTTCCGGGGACTGGGAGATCTGAAAGTGACCCTGTTCAGTACAGTGCTGAATATGGCGGTCAGATTTCTGGCTGCGTGGATCATGATCCATATGCTGGGCGGAGGGTTTGAATGTCTTGCATGGGCCAATTTTGCGGGCTGGATCGCCATGCTCGCGTTTCAGGTTCCGATGATACTGATCAGATGGCGGAAGGAAGTTCCGGAAAAAAAATAAAAAATAGCACTCGAGGCTTGACAGTGCTGACGGCGGGTGCTATATTACAACTAGAACAAAGGAAGAGGAACAAAAGAAACAGATAAGGCGGCATGCCGAAGGTTCCGGATAAGCTTCTGATTCCCGAGTTGAATCAGCTCACAACACTTGAGACAACTTCAAGAGTGCTGATGGCAGCCGTGAAAACGGCTCATATAAAACTTAATTCATTGTTTCATTCAGGAAGGAGAAATGACTTATGTTAATGCCGAGTATTTTTGGAGAAAACTTATTTGATGATGATTGGATGGATTTTCCGTTTGACAGAGATTTCTGGGGAAGAAAGAATCCGCTGTATGGCAAACATGCAAAAAATATGATGAAGACAGATATCAGGGAGCATGATACAGGCTATGAGCTTGACGTAGATCTTCCGGGATTTAAAAAAGATGAAATCAACGTAGATCTTGAAAATGGTTATCTGACCATTTCAGCGGCAAAGGGACTGGATAAGGACGAGCAGGATAAGAAAGGAAAATATATCCGCAGAGAGCGTTATGCAGGAGCAATGCAGAGAAGCTTCTATGTGGGCGATGCAGTGACCCAGGAAGACATTAAAGCGAAATTTGAGGATGGTATTCTGAAACTGAGCATTCCGAAAAAGGACGCAAAAGCGGTTGAGACAAAGAAGACCATTGCAATTGAGGGCTGATTGTCGAAAAGAATTAAGAAATAAAAAGAGGGTTCGGCACAAAGTGCCGGGCCCTTTTTTTGTGAGAACTTTCAGACGGAACAACTGAAAATTCTGAGCAGAACAGATAAAAGATTGCTATTTAAAACACAAAAAAGTGACTTGTTTTTGAAAAAAAGATGTAATAAAATAGCAATATGTTTTTGGAGCAAATCATACTGTGTTCGTGAAAAGGAGTCCTTATGAGAGAAGACATGAAATCAATGATTGCAGATACCTTTTCCCAGATGCTTGAAAAGGAAGACATAGATAAGATCACAGTGACAAAACTGATCGGTGAGTGCCATATTTCCCGGCAGACCTTTTATTATCATTTCCGGGATATTATGGATGTACTGGACTGGACGTTCCGCCGGTCAACGCAGGCACTCGCCCGTCGGAGCCTGGAGGCGGAAGACCGGGTAGGGGCGCTTACGGCATATGTGATTTTCGTCAGACAGAACAAGATAAAGCTGGAAAAACTGCTTTATTCCCGCAGGTGGGTCCAGATTGAAGCCATGCTGACAGAGTCTGTTATGATCTATCTGGCAGAAATGGCCCGGGGACAGGGAAAGGACATTCGTGTCAGTGTTGATGATATGGAAGTAATGCTGAGATTTTATGCCAGCGGAATGGTTGGGGTTCTGCTGCAGTATGTCGGGAAACCTCATCTGGATGAAGAAAAACTGGTTATTCAGATGGAGAAAATTATTACCGGAAAGATGTTTCCGGGTGAACAGTCATAAATGTTTAAGAATAATAATCCGGACAGAAGGGACGCTGCAAAACAGATGCAAGTTATCTGTGGAGCAGGAGTCCTTCTTTTATGTCCAAGCACAGAAAGAGGGTACCGTCCCATCACCGGATGATGGAGCGGCGCCCTCTTTTCTGATAATTTTCCGGCGTTTTTACAGCTCAATTTTCCGCATTCCCGCCGCTTCAATCAGGAGAGCGATTCCCATGATTACCAGGTAGGCGCACAGAATATAGTTCAGCGCCAGCGCCGAGACGAAGGGCAGCAGCAGAAATACTGCCGCGAGGATAATATTAAGGACGCCGCTGAATGTCAGAGCCCCCGCGTGAGGGATGCGGTAGTATCTGAGCCGTGACGCGAAGGAAAGTTTTTCTGCTCCGTTAAAGATCAGCAGAAAGGCCAGCATGAATGTAACAACCTGTACGGTCAGCTGGATCGGCATAATAAGCAGCATAATACCAATCAGTACATTCAGTATACCTGATATGATCAGCATATAATCTCTGAAATAGTAGGTCATAGACGCAAATGTAATAAAATGATAAATCCCGATTCCGATTACAGCGGCTGCGGCCAGATACTGGATAACGGCAAAAATTCCGATGGGGAATACAGCGGTCAGGATGCCGGAAATAAGCAGCAGCGCTCCCAGAATAAAGTATACTGTACGCATCCTTTTCCGCCCTCTGTTCCAGGCGTCAATCATTTCCTGTACATAGTCAAAGTCTGAGTCAAACCATCTCATATGTCATTGCTCCTTTCCTGAATTGTATAATCTGTTTCAATCTTCTGTATCGGTCCGGCTTCTCTGCACGAGTTTCGCCGATGTTTTCCGGTAATTTCAATATAGCTGAAGAATGTTTTCCCTGCCACTTATAATTTCTGCGGTCTGTCTTTACAATATCCGGGATCTGTCAGTTTTTTTTACAGATCTGAGGATTTGTCAGGACAGATCCGCAAAATTGAGAGTCGCATCAGGAATTAAATTCTGCTATATAAAAAATGTAGGTTTTATTCAGAGCCGGAAAGGAGGAAGGCTTTCCATGAATATTGATGATAGTGTATTCGCGATTAAATTATATGAGATGGAAGAGCAGTACGGAAAACTGCAGTGCAGGATCCGGATCTGTGAACAGGGCGGCAGAGATAAGATTCATTCCGAGCTTCAGAAAGCCCGGGAAGAGTATAAAGAAAATACACTGCTGCTGGAGGAAAAAGCAAAAACCTGCCGTTCTCAGGCTGTGACCAGACTGACACAGGCGCAGCTGGACTACAGAAAGAAGATCGGAGAGTCCATGAGGAAACAGATTGTCAGGGATCTGCACACCTCGGACAGCAGTTCCGGGGAAGATGAGGAAGAGGCAGACATGCTTTATGCGGAGTTTGCGATGGATTTTGCCACTCTCGCCATGCAGCAGGCGCTGATCTCTGCTCTGAAAGCACTGGACCGCCAGAAATCATCAGAAAATACTGATACGGAACAGGAGACAGGAAGTGCAGACACAGAATCAGCACAGAGGAAAGGAGAGGATGCGGAATGCAGGAAGTAAAAAAACCGAGAAAGCCATTGATTTATTATTATATAATCGTGCTTGCCGTCCTGCTGATATTTAATTTTCTGCTTATGCCGTGGGCGGCGGAACGGCGTGTTACAGAAGTCGGATATGACCGGTTTATTGAGATGACAGAGGAAGAAGATGTGGGTCAGGTGGAAATCAATCAGGAGGACAATGAGATTGTCTTTACTGATAAAGATGGAAGCGCCATATACAAAACCGGAATGGTGGAGGACCCGGATCTGACCCGGAGGCTGTATGACTCGGGCGCGAAATTTTCAGGACAGATCGTAGAACAGATGTCGCCCATTCTTTCCATTCTTCTTTCCTGGATCCTTCCGGTTGTGATCTTTATCGCGATCGGACAGTATATGTCCAGAAAGCTGATGAAAAAGGCAGGCGGGCCCAATTCCATGATATTCGGAAACGGAAAGAGCAATGCGAAAGTTTATGTCAAGTCTTCGGAAGGCATCAGGTTTTCTGATGTGGCAGGAGAAGACGAGGCGAAGGAAAATCTCGCGGAAATCGTGGATTATCTGCACAATCCGGGCAAATACAGGGAAGTCGGCGCGGCGGTGCCCAAAGGCATCCTTCTTGTAGGCCCTCCGGGAACCGGTAAAACCATGCTGGCAAAGGCTGTGGCCGGAGAAGCCAATGTGCCGTTCTTCTCCATGTCAGGATCTGAGTTCGTGGAAATGTTCGTCGGCATGGGCGCCTCCAAAGTCCGGGATCTGTTCAGGCAGGCCAAGGAAAAAGCGCCGTGTATCGTATTTATCGACGAGATCGACGCCATCGGCCAGAAGCGTGACGGCCGTGTGGGCGGCAATGATGAGCGGGAGCAGACACTGAACCAGCTGCTTACCGAGATGGACGGATTTGAAACAAACAACGGTGTAATTATCCTGGCGGCGACAAACCGCCCCGAGTCTCTGGATCCGGCGCTTACCAGACCGGGCCGGTTTGACCGGAGAGTTCCGGTGGAACTTCCGGATCTGAAAGGCCGTGAAGAGATTCTGAAGGTTCACGCAAAGAAGGTAAAGCTTGACGAGACAGTAGATTTCAATAAGATCGCGCGTATGGCGTCCGGAGCGTCCGGCGCAGAGCTGGCAAATATTGTCAACGAGGCAGCGCTGCGGGCGGTAAGAGAGAACCGGCGTTTCGTGACACAGGCGGATCTGGAAGAGAGTATTGAAGTTGTTATCGCTGGTTATCAGAAGAAAAACGCGATTCTTACCGATCAGGAGAAGAAAGTTGTCGCCTGCCATGAAATCGGCCATGCTCTTGTGGCGGCGAAACAGAGCAATTCCGCTCCGGTTCAGAAAATTACGATTGTACCCCGCACATCCGGCGCCCTGGGCTACACCATGCAGGTTGAGGAAGGCAATCACTATCTGATGAGCCAGGAAGAGCTGGAGAATAAGATCGCCACTCTGACCGGAGGAAGAGCGGCAGAGGAGCTTGTGTTCCACTCCGCGTCTACCGGAGCATCCAATGATATTGAACAGGCAACGAAACTTGCCCGTTCCATGATTACCCGGTACGGTATGAGCAAAGATTTCGATATGGTGGCCATGGAGACGGTGACCAACCAGTATCTGGGCGGAGACTCATCCTTAAGCTGCTCTATGGAAACCCAGACCGAGATTGACCGTCAGGTGGTGGAGCTTGTGAAAAAGCAGCATGAGAAGGCCGCGAAGATTCTGGAAGAAAACCGGACGAAGCTGAACGAGCTGGCGGATTATCTCTATGAAAAAGAAACCATCACAGGCGAGGAGTTCATGCGGATATTAAATGCGTGACCGGAAATTTTCTATTAAGTACATGGGACGGGATACGTAAGTATTCTGCCCTGTGATAAATCATATAAATCCAAAATAGTATTTGTACAGAAGAAAAGAAAGGTGGAAATACAAATGGGAAAGTCAATTAAAGAAACAATGCAGGAATTTACAGTAAACCAGGCGCTCAAATATCTGGAAGGCAATCCGGAGGAAAACATTCCGAAGCTGATGGCATTTGTGGACCGGTTTATGCCGAAAGACTGGTATACGAGCCAGCGGAACGCGATCAGAGGAGCCATTGAGCAGAAGAATAACTGGTATCAGCTGATCTTAAGGCTCTATGAGCTGGATCCGGGCGTGCGCCGGGCATTTTTCCAGAACTTCATTACAAATGCCAGTCTGAAAGGAAGCGCCGTGCAGGATGAGATGGCAAAGAAATATAACTGCAATATTCCCTGGGCGATCCTGCTTGATCCTACTACGGCATGCAATCTGAACTGTACAGGATGCTGGGCTGCCGAATATGGACATCAGTTCAACTTAAGTCTGGAGGACATTGATTCTATCGTCCGTCAGGGCAAGGAGCTGGGAACTTATATGTATATTTACACCGGCGGCGAGCCTACGGTACGTAAGAAAGACATATTCAGGATCTGCGAGATGCATCCGGACTGTGAGTTCCTTGCATTTACCAATGGTACAATGATTGACGAGGAATTCTGCCAGGAAATGCTGCGGGTAAAGAACTTTGTGCCGGCCATCAGCCTGGAAGGATTCGAGAAAGCCAACGACGGCCGCAGAGGAGACGGTGTATACCATAAAGTACGCCATGCAATGGAGCTGATGAAAGAGCACAGACTGCCCTTCGGAATCTCCGTCTGCTACACAAGCCAGAATTTTGAGGATGTCAGCAGTGAAGCGTTCTACGATATGATGATCGAGAGCGGCGCTCTGTTTGTATGGTACTTCCATTACATGCCGGTAGGACACGGCGCAGTGACAGACCTGCTTCCCACACCGGAACAGAGAGAAGAAATGTACCACCGCATCCGTCATTTCCGCGGGACCAAGGCGATCTTCGGCATGGACTTCCAGAACGACGGAGAGTATGTAGGCGGATGTATTGCCGGCGGCAGAAGATATCTGCACATCAACGCAAAGGGGGATGTGGAGCCATGTGTATTTATCCACTACTCCAATGTAAACATTCACGACTGTTCACTGCTGGATGCGCTGAGAAGCCCCATCTTCCAGGCATACCACGACAATCAGCCCTTTAACAATAACCATCTGCGCCCCTGCCCCATGCTGGAGAATCCGGAACGCCTGAGAAAACTGGTCAAAGATACCGGAGCTGTAAATACAGATTATCAGGATCCGGAAAGCGTAGACGATCTGTGTGACAGATGCCGGCCTTACGCAGAAAACTGGAAACCGACGGCAGATAAACTGTGGGGAGAAAGTCATCCGCAGAAATAAACAGATTCGGATTTGTCGAAGTGAACTTGAATTAAGAAATACCGGAAAAAATTCAGAATTTCCTGGATAGAACGGG
>ERZ1090861.1020-NODE-1020-length-15498-cov-5.802823_pt1 | contig 15498 bp, 13 predicted proteins | sample MGYA00478482_ERZ1090861 | MGnify/ENA primary metagenome ERZ1090861 (study PRJEB33644, sample SAMEA5815744) | chicken gut metagenome | biome: Chicken; feature: Gastrointestinal Tract; material: Caecum | place: Ireland | collected 2019-01-01 | study: A study of... | reverse complement strand
AGTGCTCAGCAATTCGTAGCCTCGGATCATCTTGCGCTCTGCGCCGATATCGAGCGAGAAGCCGGTTTGGCCGGAAAGTACGGATAAATCATTGTCTTTTCCGCTCAGCGTCTGTCTGACCGTGACGATCTTGCCGCCTTCCGTTTCGGTCTCTCCCGCCTGCTCGCCGCTGAACGTCGCCGAAACGCCCGCAGGAAGGAATACCTTTGCATCCACGTCGTTTTCCGTCGTCTCTACATCCAGGACGAGCACGCCGGTCTTTTCCGCCGTTTCCAGCATGGAAAGCAGGGTGGAACGCATCGCTTCATAAGTATCCCCGTCCGTTTCGACGCGGGTGCCGGTGAAGAGGTTGTTATAAAGCAGGCTCATCACGCTGTCAAAATCGGCGCCCGTTTTGTCCGCATAATATTCTTCCAGCGCGTACAGCATATCGTACTCTTCCAGGCCGTCGCGGAGCTGTTCCAGACGAATGCAGCCCACGGGACCGTAAATGCCGTACGGCGCGCCCGGATAGAGAAGGAATCCGTCCCCGTTGGTGCTGGGGAAGCGCATGGCCGTTTCATAATAATCCTGCAACGCGTTCTGTACGGTTTGGCCGTTTTCGGAAACCCGTTCAAGATAGAAAGTCGTCGACCAGTACAGATTGCCCGTCACACCGTGCGCATACTGCATCCACGAATAGACCATCGGGCTGTACCCGTTGTCGTCGATATGGTAGGACGGGTAGGGATTTTTGGGAATGCCCGCGCTGTACCACCATTTCTCTTCGTTCTGCGTCACCGTATATCCGTTTTCCGTCTCGATCTCATACGAGGCCTGATATTTCTCCTTGGACGCTTCGGAGTTGTATTTATCCAGCAGCGGGCACCAGGTGACCCCTATGTTGAACCGTTCGTCAAACGTCGTCACCATCAGGTGATTGAGACTGAGCAGAGTTTCGACGAGTTCGTCCCGGAGCGCGTCGTCACCGGTCAGCGAGCTCTCCCACTCCGCCGCGATCTGCCCGTGCAGATTGTAAATTTTCTTGTAGAACGCATTCGCCTTGTTGATCATGTCCGTGGACGTGATTTCGTCGAACATCGCGAAATAAGTGCTCGCCTTGGCAAGATAGTTGGTTTTGTCCTCCATGCTCGCGGACGCGATCGCGTTCAGCGTCTCTTTATAGAATTCATAATCGATACCCGTGCCCGCAAACGAGGAGTCGTAAGCCTGGACATAGGGAATAATATAATTGCTGCACTTGGGATCGACGGCATATTTCCTGAGCTGTTCGATGAACCCTTCGGTATCCGAAAGCGCCGCGGGCATATACCGGGTGGAAATGCGGTGTTCGAGCAGATATTCGTAATACGCCGCATACATGTCATAGCTCGCGTCCTTTTCCGCGGACACGATGCCGCCCTCGTTCCAGTAACGGTGCACGCCGAACGAACTGCGGGAATGCACTTCGTCGTCCAACGTATAGTCGACGACTTTCAGGGTGACGGGAATGCTGTTCTTTACTCCGTCCACCGTCAGCGTGAAATTGCCCGTATAGATTCCCGCTTCCTGTTCCTTGGGAATGTAGAAGGAGAAATACATGCCCTGGTTATTCCCCGCTTCGATGCTGTTCTCTCCGTATTCCTCCGCCGTTTCAAAGGGAAGCAGCGCGTCGGGATAACGCCCCGAAGGGAAACTGTTCGTCGTGGTCAGGGCGACGGTGATGTATTTCTGATTGAATACTTCCACATTTTCCGCCGCGTACGTCTTTCCCGTGGAAGAAGTGAGCGGCGCGGTGGCCACGGTATAGCTCTTCACGTCCGTTTCCGCGGTCATGAGAATCTGGGCACCCTCGTACTCGTTGCGCACGGCCGTCACGGAAATCGCCGCTTCCTCTTTATCCTCATAACTCTTATCCTGCAACACCTTCACCGTGTCCGCGGCCGACCAGATTTCCGCCTTTCCCGGCGTCGTTCCGGCCGTTTCGTCGCACGCGCCCGCGCTCAGAAGAAACGCAAGCGTCAACAATCCGATAACCGTTTTCTTCATAATTTTCCTCCTCAGATCAAGCCCATATTTTCAAGGACGCTTCTCCAGCGATCCTCCGTCCACCGGTCGATTTCCGCCTGGTAAATCTGCTCGGCCGTCTGCTGGTCCTTGGCGTTCTTCGCGGTGAACAACGATTCGATGCTCGTCCGCTCCTCGGAAAACCGCGCGATACCGCCGTAGTAGCTGCCCGCATAAGTGTTTTCATTGAGCATATAGATGGCGTCCTGCTGCATTTTCAGACGGTCTTTCTGTAACGTGGCAAGCCCCGCGTACAATTCGGGATCCTCCGTTTCCACATCGTATTTGAACGGCATACTCGCGCCGCGGGTCGTGTCGATGAAGAGGTTGCAGGCGGTGTCCGTGGCCATGAACAGGAGGAAATCCTTGGCCAGCTCCTTGGCCGTCGCATAAGAAGGAATATATGCGTTGTGATTGCCCACGGGAAGCACCAGTTTTCTCGCTTCATAAAGTTTTGCAAAATCGCCGTCCGTGATCTCTTTCACCGAAGCGACGTCCTCTTTGGAGGCAGCTCCTTCGTCGATCTTCGCGATGACCTGAGAGAGCTCGTCGTCGGTGAGCTGCGTATCGAGTTGTTCGGTGATCGCGCTGATGATGGGCGAAGGCATAAACGTGAACTCGTCGGTGATATTGTCCTCTTCTTTGGTACGGCTCATTTCCGTCTCAAACCAGTCTCCGTTGGGCATCATCAGGCCCTGCCCCAGCAGGAATCTGGCCTGCGCCTGCGTGAAAGAGAGCGTATTCACGTTTTCGTGGATGTTGTCCGTAGGATAGAAAATCAGGTCTTCGACGACCTGCAGGGACCGAAGTCTGCCCGTCTGGGCAAAGATGTCCCGGGACATCACCTTTTTCCCGTTTTCATCCACGACGATCCCCTGATAGAAATTGCTGTAATTTTCCAACCCTTCATACTGTGCCCACCAGATGAGGAACATCGTACAGGTCCAGTAATTTTCCTTGGAAGAGAAGATGAACGGCGTTTCGCCCTCCTCCACCAGTTCGGCGCTCAGCTCGATCAGTTTATCGGTCGTCCGGGGAATTTCCACGCCCGCGCGCTTAAACGCCGAGGCGTTATACAAAAGCCCCTGCATGCCCGAAACCCACGGGAACGCGTAATAGGTCGTCGTTCCGTCCAGACGGGTAAAGGTGCTCATCGTCAGGAAATTTTCGTCCATCTTCTCGGCAATGGTCTGCGTTTCGCCGGGAATGGTCGTATTGTAAAGCTCTTCCAGATTCTCGAAATAAGACGCGCCGTCGCGGTATTCCTTCTCGTAATTATTGGCGCCCGAGGTCACCGAAAAGAACAGGTCAATGGTGTTGCTCGAACCCTGCATGATGCGGTCGATCGCATAGCTCCGCTCCGAATTCTTTTCGATCACGAGATTGTCCTCCGTGATCGTGGGATACTTTTCGAGCACCCATGGCTGCTTGACAAACTCCTTTTTCAGCTCTTCCAGCCACTCATACCCATATCCGAAATTCGCCACATAAATCTGCAGCGTCCCCGCATCGTTGGATACCCGCTCCTTGCAGCCCGCAAGGGTCATACTCGCCGCCAGCAAAAGCGCCTGAGCCAAAACAATCGCCTTTTTCATCTTTTTCATCTTCCGGCTGTTCTCCTTGAATTTTGATTTTTTATTTTATCTGACCGACCGGGCAATGTCCGGGCCGCAAACCTGCGATTTTTCCCGCCCATTGTCCGCATGTTCCAATTTCTTTTCTTTCATTTCTCTTTGCCTTGGTTTTCTTTGCTTTGTCTGCGCCGTCAGGCTTTGATTCCGCCCACGTTCATGTTGCGCATCATGATATCCGAACAGCACGCGAACAGCGTGATGGCGGGAATCAGAGAAATGAGCAATCCCGCAAAATAAACCGGATAATCGACTGCGTTATAATCCTTTGCAGCCTGGAATTCATACAATCCGCTCGCCAAAGTCAGATAGCTGGGAAGATACAGAATCATTGTCATGTAATCGTTCCAGTTGGAGATAAACGCCACGACGAACAGCGTCATGATGGGGCCGATCGCCAGCGGAATCATAATTTTGAAAAACACGAGGAAATGCCCGCCGCCGTCCATGAATGCCGCTTCCGCGTAAAACCAGGACACGTTTTTGAAAAATCCGTACATCACGAGGAAATTGAATCCCCAGCCGCCGAGATGGGTTACGACGACATAAAACGGCGTATCGTAAAGCCCCAGCTCCCCGATCACTCTGTAATAGGAAGCCATCGATCCGACAATGGGAATGGTCATGCAGAAAATCGCGATCGCGTAGATAATACCCTTTGCTTTGAAGTCATACTTGGACAGACAATATCCCGTGACGGTGCAGGTGAACACGCTGAGCGCCGAGGAGAGCACCGTGTACCAGACGCTGTTGAAAATCATGTCGTAAAAGGTGGTACCATCGTCCAGATTCAGCATTTCAAATGCCCGGCGGTAATTGTAAAAGCGCCACTCAACCGGAAGCGCAAACGGATTCCCCGTCTCAAATTCCGTCGCCCCTTTCATGGAATTGATAAACATCCAGATGAAAGGATAAATCAACGACGCGGAATAAAGAACAAAAATCACGAAAACTATGATAAAAATCCCTTTTTCTTGCGGACTGCGCTCCTTGAGTATGGAGGGATATTCTTCCTCTTTCTTTTTCCGACTCATCTTTTCCCCTCCTCAATATTCCACGGCGGGAACCTTTTCGATCAGCCACCGCACCAGCAGGATAAACGGCACGCCCAGACAGGTAAAGAACAAACCCGCGGCGGAAACTATGTTGTAAGAGCTGTTATTATATACCTGATCGAAAATCCAGTACCCGATCGTGGTCGTGTCAAATTTGCCTTTCGTAAACAGCAGGATGGGCCCCGACGCCGAAAACACCGAAGTGCAGTTGAGGATGAGCAACGTGGAAATCGTCGGCCAGATCAGCGGCAGAATGATGGAAACGACTTCCCGTCCCATGCTTGCGCCGTCCAGTTTTGCCGATTCCAGAACGGAAACGGGCACCCGGGACATCGCGCCCGTGAACAGCAGAATATTCGACCCGAACCCCGTCCACACGCAATAAAAGAGAATGGTCTCCGTGGCTGTATCCGAATCGGCAAACAGCTCGGGAGGCGTAATCCCTATCGCTTTGCACAAATAGCCGAGCGGTCCGTTCGGATCGATGAACGAAGTAAATACACTGGTCAGCGCCACGCTGCTGATGATCCCGGGAAGATAGAAGATCACGCGGAATGCGGCGGAGCCCTTGATCTTCCGGAACATGAAATAACTGATGATCAGCGCCAGCACCATGATGACGAATACATTCGTCGAAAAATAGCGCAACGTGTTTCTCACGGCAATATTGATGTCGCTGCCCGGGCTGCCGAAATCCTGAAACAAAGTTCTGAAATTGACCATCGACCATTCCCCGATGCTCGTCTGAAACGCCATCAGTATCGAATTGATGTTCACATACAGCCAAAAGATAAACCACTGCACGATCGGAATTATGAGCATGACGACCAGGAACACCGTCTGTCCCCGCCGGCTCGGCGATACATGCTTTTTATTTCCTGCCAATCCGTCCAATTTCTGTTTCTCCTCCTTTCGCCGGTCTTCCCGTCTCTTCTTGATTGCGTCTTTATTGTAATCGCTTTCCCGCAAAGTTTCAATATAAATAGACGACCTATAATAAAAAATTTACGACTTTTTTGAAATGTTTTACAAGGCTATTGACTTTTTTTTACAAATGTGTTACAATCAGTCCATGAAAAACACAAAACTCAGTTCCAAAGACGTCTACAATTTTATCAATCCCTCCGACCTGAAGGACATTTCGGTGATCGAAGCGGCTTACCGGAAAAAGCATCCCGAAGTGAGCAAACAGCCGATGGCAAAAAGTTATTTCGCCCTGCACCTGATTTTGCGGGGAGAGGGAAAGCTGGTCACGCCCAACGGGGAGTACCCTTTGAAAAAGAACGACATCTTCGTGCGCTTTCCCAACGAAGTGATCACTTATTACGACTACGACGAAACTCCTTTCCGGTACATCTTCGTCACCTTTACGGGCGCGACGGTGATCTCCTATTTCAAAAGGCTGGGAATCACCCCGTCCAACCGCATTTTCAAAACCTCGGAAGACTTGACGAAGCTGTTCAAATATCTCGTGCTGAAAACCTGCGAATATCCGGAAGTGAACGATATTTTCGCGGCCGGGTGTATGCACCTCATCTTCGCCGACCTCGCAAAACAGTCCGCTTCCCTGCCCAAAAACAAATACGACGTCAAGGAATCGTATGTGCTCAATGCGATCAATTTCATTCAGATCAACCTGAGCAACCGCGAACTCGACGCCGATTATGTCGCGCAATATCTCAATCTCAACACCGATTATTTTCTGCGCATTTTTAAAAACGTCATGGGCACGGCGTTCTCCAAATATATCGTCGCCAAAAGAATGAGCCTGGCCATCTCCCTGATGGACGACGGAAAGATGTCCATCCGCGAAATCGCCCTGCAATGCGGGTACGAGGACGCTTCCTATTTCACAAAATCTTTCCGGCTGGCCTACAACCAGAGCCCCACCGAATATATCAAAAAGCATATCGACCATATCCGGAAAAACACAAAGGCTTCCGATAAGGACTAAGCGGGCCGGCAGAGTTCTCTTTCACGGGATTTTTTCCGGCACCGCCTGTTTGCGCCGGCGCGCGTCCGCCCTTTTCAGGCATTCGGCTCTGCCCTGCCCCCGGCATTTCCTCTTTTATCCGTTTGTTTTTCTTTCGGAGCAAAAAATCCTCCGCCGCGCGGATTTCCCGCGCGGCGGAGGATTTTTTCACAATATGTTTCCGTAAGTCAGGTTTCCCTACACAAAAACCGCCCTTCAGACGTAAAATTCCGATTTGGTGTCGCGTGCGAAAAGGCGCGCCAGCAATTTCAGACAGCGTTCCCGGCAATCCTCTTCCGTCTCCCGGTAACAGAGATCGTAAACGGCTTCGGTGATCGGCAATTCCACGCCGTATTTCTCCCCCAGCGCCTTCATGGCCGCAGCCGTGGGCACCCCTTCCGCCAGCTTTCCGAACTTTTCGCCCTTCACCAGCATCTCGCCGTATTTCCGGTTGTGGGAGTATTCGCTGAACAGCGTCGCCTCGTAATCCCCGAGGTGCGCCAACCCGTATGCGGAAAGTTCATTGCCGCCCATGGCGCGGATCAGCCTTGCCACTTCCCGCGCGCCGCGCGCCATCAAAGCGCCTTTCAGCGCGCCGTAGCCGCAGCCGTCCAGCACGCCCGCGACAATTCCCACGACGTTTTTCGCCGCCGCGCCGATTTCCGTGCCGATCAGATCGCTGCCGTAATAAAAACGGATGAGATCGCTTCGGAATCCGTCCGCCAGCCGCTTTTTCAATGTCTCCGAAGCCGAATCGATCACCATGCAGTTGGGAATCCCCTGCGTGAACGCCTGGATATGCCCGGGCCCCACCCAGACGGCAACCCGTTCGGGGGCAATTCCGCTCTGCACCAGGATCTCGGACAGGCGGTTGCCCGTCCCCACTTCGATCCCCTTCATACAGAGCACGAAATCCTTGTCCGAAACGTCAAACGCGAGAATTTTTTTCACGAACTCCCGCAATCCCTGCGAAGAAATGGAAATGACGATCGTTTCCGCACGGGTCACCGCTTCTTCGAGATCGCAGGTCAGAAGAATGCGCCTGTCCAGTTCCACATATTCGTTCCGGCCCGTCCTTTTCAGCACCTCATACGATTCTCCGCCGGCCGGTCCCCAGGAACAGACGTCGTATCCTCTGCCACACAGATACCAGGCGATAAACGAGCCCCAGCGCCCGCAACCCAATACGGAAATTTTCATGTCGTCGCTCCCCTGTCCCCGTCAAAGCGGGTTTCTTTCCACAAACGCCCGCGTGAGCGTCACATCGTCGGTGTATTCGATTTCCGAGCCCACGGGAATCCCGTGCGCAAGCCGCGTGACTTTGACGCCCAGCGGTTTGATCAGACGGGCGAGATACATCGCCGTCGCGTCGCCGGACACGTCCGGATTGGTCGCCACAATCACTTCTTTTACATTTCCGTCCCCGATGCGCGCCAGCAATTCCCGGATGCGGATGTCATTGGGGCCTACACCCTCCATGGGATCGATCACCCCGTGCAGGACATGATAGACTCCCTTGAATTCGTGCAGTTTTTCAATCGCGGCGACGTCCCGGGGCTCCTTGACCACGCAAATGGTGCTTCCGTCCCGTTCCCGGCAGATGTCGCACACTTCGTTTTCGGTGAAATTCCCGCAGATTTTACAGTATCTGACCTTGCGTTTGACGTTGACGATGGCGTCGGAAAAAGCGCGCGCCTCCGCCTCGCTCATATCGACGATGCGATACGCATAGCGCATCGCCGTCTTTTTTCCCACCCCGGGCAGCTTGGAAAATTCGTTGATCAGCCGCCCGATCGGCTCGATAAAGATATCCATGGATCAGATCATGCCTCCGAGCGAACCCATATTGCCGTACTTGCCCATCTTCTCTTCATACACTTTGTCGGCCTTGGAATATCCGTCGTTGATCGCCGCCATGATCAGGTCTTCCAGCATTTCCACGTCGGTGGGATCCACGACGCTCTCGTCCAGCTCGATCCCGTTGATGATCTTCTTCGCGTTCATGTACACCACGACCGCTTCGCCCGCCGACGTGCCGACGATCTCCCAATCGTCGAGAAGCTCCGCCGTCTTTTCCATTTCTTCCTGCATCTTCTGCGCCTGACGCATCAGATTCTGCATATTTCCGTTTCCGCCTTTGAATCCTGCCATGATTCCCTTCCTCCGTATTGATTGACAATTTTTAACCGATGATTTTCGCCCTTACGGGCGCTTTTATGCCAAGCGGCCGCATTTTGCGCCGGCTGCTCTTCCGGGCGCGCAACCGCTCATTTGACGTCTATTTTCACGCCGGGGAATTTCTCTTTCAGCTCGCTCAGGCTCTTGTTGAAATCGTCCTTTTCCCTGCCGCGGAGCCGGATTTCAAAATCGCCGAGCCCGATTGCCGACAGCGCCCCCTCCACCAGCGCCCGGTGCTCCGGCCTGGTCAGAGAAGCATAAATGGTCTCGCTCTCGGTGTACAGGACGAATTTCTCTCCCTCGTATACGCAGTCGAGGTCCATGCACAAGGTGAACAGCACGCCGTTCTTTGCCGTCTTGCGAAGCGCCCGCAGAAAACTGCCGAAAGTGGCACGGGCGTCTCCCTGCACCGCGCTGGCGCGCACTGCGGGTTTCAAAGGCGCTGCCCCCGCGCCCTGCGCGGCGCTTTCCGTCCCGCTTCCGCCGACCGGTCTCTCCGCCCGGATTTCCGCGCTTACGGCGCTCTTTTTCCTGCCGGATGCCACAGCCTGCGGACTTTCCGGTTTTGTGAAAGCGGCGCTCTTTTTCTCGCCTGCCGCCGCACGGGCGGGCTCGGGCAGGAACCCGGGATCAAAATAGACGTTGCCGCCCGTCACCTCTTCATCGGGCGGAGGCGTTTCGTCAAAAGGCGGCGCCTCGTCGTCCGAAGCGAAAAACTCCGGTTCCTCTCTTTCCGTCCGCCCGGATAAGGGGCGGGAAAGCGCGGACTTTTTCTCTGCCGCGGGTTCCTTTTCCGACCCGTCCGAAAGCGGAACGCGACCGGCCGCCGCGGCCGGAGACTGCGGGCGAAGAGGCGTTTCGTCAAGGCGCTTTTCCAGTTCGGAAACGCGCGCGATCAGCGTTTCGATGTCGTAATCCGCAGCGGGCATTCCCGCCTTCATCACCGCCGTTTCAAACACGATGCGCGGAGACGCGGAATAGCGGAGCGCGTTTTCGGTATCCGCGAAAATTTCCGTCGCGCGAAGCAGGCGATGTCCGTCCGTCTTCTGCGCGATCGCAGACACCGCCCCGAACATATCGGCCGGCAGCGCCAGTATTTTCTCCGCATCCCGGCACATTTTCGCCACCGAGCAAGCGTTGAGGAAATTCAGGACGTCTTTGAGAAGCATGCCCACGCTCTTCCCGCCCGACAGAATTTCTTCGGTCAGGGAAAAAGCGGTTCCGGCTTCCCCCGCGAGCACGGCCGCGCAAAGTTCGCCCGTTTCCCGGAATCCCGCGCCGCCCAGCACGGAAACAACGTCTTCGTAAGTGAGCTTTCCTGCGCTGTAAGAAACGCAGGTGTCCGCCAGCGAAAGCATGTCCCGCACGCTTCCCGCGCCCGCACGCGCAATCGCGGCAACCGCTTCTTCTTCATACGTCTTGCCGATCTCTTTGAGAATGGCTTTTAAGCGCGCTTCAAGATCCGCCTGCGGAATGAGCTTGAAATCGAAACGCATACACCTCGACAGAATGGTGGCGGGGATCTTCTGCACTTCGGTGGTGGCGAGGATGAACACGGCGTGCGCGGGCGGCTCTTCCAGCGTTTTCAACAGCGCGTTGAATGCGCCCGTGGACAGCATGTGCACTTCGTCCACGATGTACACTTTGTATTTCCCCGCGACGGGCGGGTACTGCACTTTTTCCCTCAGGTCGCGCATTTCGTCCACGCCGTTGTTGGACGCGGCGTCGATTTCGACGATGTCCAGGTTGGAAGGATCGGCCAAAGCGCGACAGACGGCGCATTTCCCGCACGGGGAACCGTTCACGGGATGCTCGCAGTTGATGGCGGCGGCAAAAATTTTGGCGACGCTCGTCTTGCCCGTCCCGCGCGGCCCGCAAAAGAGATAGGCGTGCCCGACCCGGCCCGTCTCCGTCTGATTTTTCAGCACGGTGACCACATGTTCCTGTCTCACCACATCGTCCAGCGTAACGGGACGAAATCTCCTGTATAAAGCCAGATATGCCATTTCCTTTCTCCGTTCTCTTTTCTGCCGGCGAAAAGCGCCGTCCTTTCAGCGTTTCAGCAGTTTCTGCAATTTTTTCTTGCTGCGCTGAATGGCGTTGTCCACGCTCTTCTCTTCCTTGCCCGTCGCTTCGCAGATTTCCGCGCAACTCAGTCCGTCCATATACATCACGGTCACACGGAATTCAAAATCGGACAGTTCCTTGCTCATTTTCTGTAAAAATTCCCGTCTGTCCTCGCCGCGGATCACTTCGTCCTCCGGACTGGACACGGGCATTTCCCACTCCGACTGGAAGAGGGAAACGTAATTGTTGAGCGGCACGTTCTTTTTCCTTGCGGACGCTTTCACCGCGTCGATGATCCGCCGCGAAACACACAGATAGGCGAAGTTCTTGAAGCTCATGCCCCCTTCCCGGTCGACGCGGTATTCGCTCACCGCCCGATACAGGCCGATCATGCCTTCCTGAATCAGGTCCTCCGTCTCCCCGCCGACGAGAAAGAATCCCCGCGCGCGGCCGCGGACCAGCCCCGCATACCTTGAAAGCAGCTCCTCCGTCGCCTGTTTGTCTCCGGCCTGCGCCCGCTCCACCAGCGATTCGTCGGTCTGTCTGGGGACGAGGCGTTCCTGCTTCGCCTTCATGATTGCCGCCGTCTCCTGGCCGCTTCATACACGGCAATCCCAAGCGCCACCGAAGCGTTCAGCGAATTGACCTTCCCGTACAGGGGAATGGAAAGCACTTTGTCGCATTTTTCTTTCGTCAGCCGCCTTACGCCCGAATCCTCTCCGCCTACCACCAACGCCACATTGCCGGAAAAATCTTCGGCATACAGGTCTTCGCCGCCCGCTTCCAACGCATACACCCAGTACCCGTTCTTTTTCAGAGTCTCCACGGCCGCGCCCAAATTGGTGACCCGCGCCACTTTGATATGCTCTGCCGCACCGGCGGAAATGCGGATGACGCTCTCGGTCACCGACGCGCTGCCCGACTTGGGAATAACCACGCCGTCCGCGCCCGCACATTCCGCCACGCGCAGAATGCTGCCGAGATTGTGCACGTCCTCAATGCCGTCGCAAAGCACCACAAAGCCGCCCTTTTCGCTCCTCTTGTCCGCGATGATGTCCTCCAGATCGAAATATTCGTATTCGGTCGTGAAGGCGATCACGCCCTGATGACGGCGGCTTTCGCTCTCCTTGTCCAGCACGGCGCGCTCGACAAACTGGACGCGGATTCCCCGTTTTCTCGCTTCCGCGAAAATGACGGAAAGAGAGCCCTGCGCCCCCTTTTCCATGAGAATTTTATCGATGTTTTTGTCCGTTTTCAGCAATTCCGCAACGGCGTTTCTTCCTTCTGTTTTCATGAATTTATCTACCCGGTTTATACCCTTCGCACACAGCGTCTATTTTATACGAATCCTCTCCGTCCAGCGCAAGCAGCTCGCCGATGCGCCCGTAACTGCCCGTGAGGTACAGAAACCCCAGCACCGCTTCAAAGCCCGTGGAACGGTTGTAATCGGACACGGAAGCATTCTTGCTCTTGGTCGCTTTTTTCGCATTGCGGCCGCGCCGGAAAATTTCCGCTTCCTCTTCGGTGAAACAGGGCAGAAGCCGTTCGAGAAACTCGCTTTGCCCGTGCGCCGACACCACCCGCGCCGCCGCGCGCTGAAAATCCGAGGCCCTTCCTCCGCCCGAGCGCACCAGCCGTTCCCGGACATACAGGGAATACGCCGCATCCCCCACAAAGGCCAGAACGACGGGGCTCAACAATTTCGCCTTTTCTCTTGAAAGGACTTCTTCCGATCCGAACACGCTTTCCTCCGCTGCCCGTACAGGGCGACCGACGGGACAGCCGCTCTCTCCGGCGCTCCGCCGCGGCACGGCCGGAAACGCCGGGAAACGCACCCGTTCCCTGCCCGGCCCGCCGATTTTGCCCTTATTATAACATATCCCGGCAAAAAATACAAGCGATTGCAGGCGATTGCAAGCGATTCCCGGACGATTCTCCCGTCTGCTTTTTCCGCGGTTATCTCTGCCCTCTATCGTCCGCCGGCCATTCCGTTCCCGCTCCCTCTCCGGCAGAGTGTATTCCGAAGCGTCACGCGCCGGAGACCGCCGAAAAATACCCGATCAGGCCCGCGTAGATCGCTTCGGCGACCCGTTCCTGAAAGGACTCCGCCACCAACAGCGATTCGTCCGCACGGTTGGAAAGAAATCCGCATTCGGCGATGACGGAAGTGTAATCGGTGCATTTGAGCATATAATAATCCCCCTTCGCCGCCGTGCGCGGGGAAACGCCCTCTTCCGCATAGAGAAGATTGAACTGATTCTGAATCCCTTCCGCCAGTTTTTTTCCGCTTTCGCTGCCGGTACGGTAAAACACCTGTCCGCCCCGCGTCGTCCGCGTGGGATAAAAATTCTGGTGCACGGAAATCACGGCGACGGGCTTTGCCTCTTCGATGATCTCTTTGCGCTTCTGCATATCCCGCTTTTTGAACCCGGTCGTCGCCGCGCCGTACAGCCCCGCCTCCGTCTTTCGGGTGAGCACCACGTCAAACCCCGCGCGTTCCAGTACCGTTTTCAGTTTCATGGTCACCGCGAGATTGAGATCGCTCTCCTTCACCCCCGTTTCCCGGCCCACGACTCCGCCGTCCACGCCGCCGTGTCCCGCGTCGAGGACGATGCACATCGGCCGCGTTACGGCAAACACCGGCACCGACAAAGCCCCGATACAGAGCGCAAAGGCCGCTATGAATCCGCTAGCGATCACCGTAAACAGAAGAATGCCCAGTTTTTTTGAAAAACTTCTTGTCTTTTCATTCCTATTCATACGGTATAGTATATGAGTTTTCCGCCCGTTCTATGAGCCGGAAACCCGGCCGAAAGAGTCCGGTCGTCCTTCTCCCCCGTGCAGATAAAAGACTGAGACAAGGAGGCGGCGACCGCGGGCACAGACACCCGCCCCCCCCCCCCCCCCGGCCCGCCCGGCCCCCCCCCCCGCCCCCCCCCGCCCCTGCCCTGTCGGGTTTCTGTCCCGCCACGCGCTTTTTCCGCTTTTCCGGATTTTTCTTTCGGACTTTCCGCCTTCCCTTCGTCCCTCTTTGCCTTTCTCTTGCCCTTTCGTTTTTGCGACCGGCAATACGCAGAATTTTACCAGAGCCGCGTGCCCAGCGGAGAACCGAGTACGGACAGTTGTTCCGCGCCCGGAACGGTTTCCGGATTTTCCTTGCCGCGCAAAGACTGTTTTTCCTTCTCGTTTTCTTTCGGAAGCCTTTCCGTCTGTTCCTTTTCCGGCATTTCTTCGCCCCGGTCATTTCCCGCGGATATTTTCTCCGCAGCCGTTTTTACCGGCGTTTCTGCGCTTTTGCCCTTTTCCGACCCTGCTTTTGCCGGTTCCGCCGGCTTTCCGGACGTTCCGGAGCCCCCTTCGGAAACGGCGGAAGACGGGCGGGATACGGTGATCGATTCGGCGAAATTCACCGCCAGCGAATAATTTTCCGCTTCGCGCAGCAGTTCGGCATAAATTTCTTCCGCATGAGAAGTCCCGATCCGTTCCGCGCCGGCGGCGATCAGCGATTTATAATCCGCCGCCGTCTCCACGTCGGTCACTTCCAGCATACACCCGTCGTGAAGGTCCCTTTTCAACCTGCCGCAATCGGGGAAAAAGGAGCCCGAAAGATATTTAGCGCCGCAATCCGCCGCCAGTTTTCCGACCCGCAGCATCTCCGCATAAGTCAGCGACTTGTCCGCCCGCACTTTCACCAACGCGCGCCTCGCCTTGCGGCAGACCCGTTTGATCTCCCGGCGGGTATCCCCCGTCCTGCCGTTTTTCAGCGCCGAAACGCTGAGCACGAGGGTGATTTCCCGCGCTCCGGCGCGCACCGCCAGCTTTGCCTCATACGCCTTGACCTTCGCCGTGGTCTCCCCCGTCCCGCCGACAATACAATCCGCGGCCACCCCTTTCCCGTTTAAGACATTCCTGAGAAAGGGAAGATACAACGGGCTCACCCGGACGGCCGCTGCCTGTACCCGGACGGCGCTTTCCGCCGTCTTTCTGATCTCTCCGACGGTGAGATCGGCCCTGTCCGCGCTCAGCTCGGATTTGGAGAGCGCCGCATGCACTTCCGCGATTCGTTTCTGTCGCTTGTATTCGCAAAATTCCTCCGCTTCCGACGGCGAAAGAACGACGCCGGAATTTTTCCCCGGGAAACCGCCCGGTCTGACCGCATTGTTTTCCATATCCGAAGTATGCGGCAAAAAAATCGCGTTTATACCAAAATCCTCCAATTTGTGACACTATGCGGAAAGTATAATGAAAGGCATGAAACACGCACTTTTAAGCGCCACCGCCGGAGGGGCGTTCTGGCTGTTATTTTTGTTTTTCGTCTGCTTTTTCTGCGTACATACCGCGCGGCTGGCGCGGATGGGCTGGCAGGCCCGAAAAACGCCCCCGACGTCCGAAAAAAATCCCCCCGGCTCCGGAAACAACGCGCCCGGAACTTCTCACGCGCCGGAAAAAACGACCAGAGAACAACCGGAACGGCGGGACCCCGATTACCCCCCAACCCCCGCCGCCCAAAACCCCAATAAAAACCAAGAACACAAACAGAAAAAAAAAA